>Ga0307372_10006687_pt1 | contig 16742 bp, 16 predicted proteins | sample OX1MG_FD_202533 | JGI IMG/M metagenome (GOLD analysis project Ga0307372, IMG submission 202533) | Soil microbial communities from Risofladan, Vaasa, Finland - OX-1 | ecosystem: Environmental > Terrestrial > Soil > Coastal area > Acid sulfate soil | place: Finland: Risofladan, Vaasa | collected... | reverse complement strand
GCTCACGCCTCACCCGCTTTCTCTCGCGACTCGCCGGCCGCGCCGGCGAAGATTCCCTTGGCCATCAAAGACGACTCCGACTTGTAGCGAGCGCCGTACACGGTCGCTCTCGCTTCGTGCACCGAAAGGTCCTTCGGCGCCGCGGTGGCGGCCCACTCGACCAACTGGCACGCGAGGCGCAGCTCACCTTCAGACATCAACTCCAGCGCACGTGCCACCAACACGTCGGCACCACCGGCCAAAGACGCCACCTCCGCCGATAGGTGCGCGTCGGCCGGCGGCTTCAGCCGAGCTGGGTTCGCATCCCACCACCCCCCGTACAACCTCCAGATGTTTCGCACCACGAACTCCGGCTCGTCGTAGAGCGGCCGCAGGTAGGGGCGGGACAGCGCCTCCTCGGGGACTTTCACCGTGTGAACGACATCGTCCAGCGTGGCCCCGCCGTTCATCATCTCCACGGTCCGCGCGACCAGATCCTCCAACACAGAAGCGACGTCGAGCAGCACCGAGCGAATTCTCGCGGAGCCTCCGATCGGCAACCCGTGTGCCGGCACCAGCAGCTCCGGCTCCAGCTCGGCCATAGCCCGCAACGACTGCGCCCATTCCAGCGGATACCTCTGAACCTTCTGGGGATTGCCGGCGTTGGGGAAGTTCCAGATCAGGAAGTCCCCGCAGCACACGGCTTGCAACGACGGGATCCACGCCCAGGTGTGGTCGTCGGTCTCGCCCTTGCCATGGCGCAACTCGATCGCCACGCCGTCGACCTCCAGGAGGTGGAGGTCCGTGTAGACGACGTCCGGCTCGGCGACATCAGGCGGGAGGTAATGGTCGCCGAACATCTTCCCGCCCTGGCGTACACCTGCACCGGCTCGCAGTTGTGTGTTGCGGGTCCAGCCGAACTGGCGCTCGTTGATGATCCGGTTCCACGCGTCGGTCATGCGGTACCGCGCGAACCGCTCGACGACACCGGTGTGACCGAGGAACACCGGGCGCTCGAACCCCTGGGCGGACGCGTCGGCGACGAACGCCGGCGAGCCACCCACGTGGTCGAGGTGACCGTGCGTGTACACCAATGCGGTCACAGGAGACGCCGTCCATCGACGCAGCGACTCGACCACCGGACGGCCGGTCGCCGACCCGCTCGCGTCGAACGCCACCATGCCGTCACCGCATCTCACCGCGACCACATGGCTGAACGACTCCACCACCGCGACACCGTCGGCTATCTCCGACAGCTCCTGCGTGATGCGGTTAACCGGTTCGTCGGCCACGCCCGAGTCGATGATGCGCGAAGACAGCTCGAGGAGGTCGGCCACGCTGCTCAACTCCCGGCGAGCTCTGCCACTACAGGCGCGGCAAGATCCATCGCGGACTCGCCCTGAACCACGAAGTAGCTGACGCCCCAACGCTCACGCGCGGCGCGCAGCTGGTCGGCCACCTGCGACGCCGACCCGACCCACACATACGGAGACTCGTCGAGGTCCGCCACGCCGATTCTGAACAGCTCCGCCGTTTGCTCGCGCGCGGCCGAAGCTGATTCGCCGACGTTGGTTCCGAAGACGAGGATGTTGAGCTCCAGTTCGGCCAAGCGATCCCCGGCGGCCTGACGGAGATGGTCGATCTTTTTCTCCAGAGTCGAAGGGATGACCTCACGGGACGTGGACGCGTCCACGTAGCCCTTCGGGATCGCGGGGTTGATGCCGACGATGTCGGCCTCGGCGGCCGCCAGCGAGAGCATCTTCGGGCCGCCACCGCCGATCAGCACGGGCGGGCCGGGCCGCTGGACCGGCTTGGGCAGGCCGTCCAGCTCGGTGATCGTGTAGTGCTCGCCGGCGAAGCTGAACGCCCCGGACGCCCAGAGTCCCTTGTAGATCTTGACGGCCTCGGTGAGCCGGGCGATGCGCACGCCGGCCGGGTCGTGCTGGATGCCGGACTGCTCGTAGTCGGTGTTCATCCAGCCGGCGCCTATGCCGAACTCGAGCCGGCCGCCGGAGATCACGTCGATGGTGGCCGCTTCCTTGGCGAGGACGACGGGGTGTTTGTAGTCGTTGTCCCACACGAGCGCGCCGACGCGCAGTGACGTGGTCGCGTCGGCGGCAGCCATGAGCGCCGGCACCGGGGCGTACTGGTCGCCGAAGTGGTCAGGAAGGAACAGGGAGGAGTAGCCGAGGTCCTCCGCCTTGCGGGCGGCGTCGGCCCAGGAGCGGTGGGATCCGGCGTTGACCAGCTGCACGCCGAAGCGGAACTTTCGAGGATGGGGCACGGCCGTCACCCTACGCGGGCCCGTCCCGCAATGAATCCTGCCGGCAGGATCACAGTTCCTTCACATCTCGCGGCGACGATCGGACTGTGAGCGACGACCCGGCACGCAGCGACATCGCTCTCCTCTACAGGAGGGCCGGGTTCGGGCTCACGGGCGCCGAGGTCGACCAGCTGGTCCCGGCCGGCTACGAGGCGGCGGTCGACGGCCTGATCACCGGACTCAGCGCGCCGGATCCCGCCGGCGACGCCGTTGCTCCGCCGCAGTTCCCCACGCCGCAGTATCTCGGCAAGAGCGCGTCGCCCGACGAGCGCAAGCAGTTCGCCACGCAGCTACGCCAAGGGCTGGTGCAGCTGCAGGACTGGTGGATAGGGCGGATGGTCGCCACGTCGACGCCCCTGCGCGAGAAGCTGACGCTGTTCTGGCACGGTCATTTCGCCACCGGCGTGTCGAAGGTGCGCGACCCGAAGCTGATGTTCCTGCAGAACCAGCTGTTTCGCTCCCTGGGCGCCGGCAGCTTCGAGGCACTCACCCAGGCCGTCGCCAAGGACGGGGCGATGATGTTCTGGCTCGACACGGAGACGGACAAGAAGGCGCACCCGAACGAGAACTTCGCTCGCGAGCTGATGGAGCTGTTCACCATCGGCATCGGCAACTACACGCAGGCGGACGTGACCGCCGGCGCCCGGTCGTTCACCGGGTGGACGTATTCACGCCGCGACTACCAGTACGTGTTCAGGACGGGTCAGCATGACTACGGGGACAAGACCTTCCTCGATCAGACGGGCGACTTCGGTGGTGAGGACGTCGTGTCGATCCTCGTGCAAAAGCCGGAGTCCGCCAGGTTCGTGCTCGCGAAGCTGTGGAGCCATTTCGCCTACCCCGCGCAACCGAGCGATCCCGTGGTCGACGATCTGGTGAGCGCTTACGGTCCGGGCCTCGACATCACCGCCGCGCTGCGGGCGATGTTCCTGCATCCCCAGTTCCGCTCGGCGCAGGCGCGAACCGGTCTGGTCAAGCAGCCGGTCGAGTACCTCGCCGGCGTGGCCAGGGCTTTGAAGCTGGGCGTGACCGCCGGGAAGCTGACCCTGGCGCGCATCGCGAGTGCGCTGGGGCAGACGCCTTTCAACCCGCCGAACGTCGGCGGCTGGGGTCAGAACTCGTACTGGCTCGACACCGCAACGGCAGAGCTGCGGCTGAAGGCGGCGGCGTACCTCGCGCACGAAGCCGATCTCGGTACGGTCGAGTCGGTAGCGCACCAGCAGCGGGCCGCCGCCGTCGCGGACCTGCTCGGTCTCGATGGATGGGGACCGACGACTGCCGCGGCACTCGCCGCCCAATCGGACCGGCCGGTGGAGCTGGTGGCGCTCGCTCTCGTCTCACCGGAGTACGTGCTGGCATGACCGGCTCGCCGCACTTCACGCCGCCGCCACCCCCGCCACCCCCCGCGGCGGACCGCACCTCCGTCGCGTCGCGGTTCTCACGGCGGCACTTCCTCGCTGGCGCCGGGGTCCTGGCGGCCGCCACTGCGGGCGGCGCGCTCGCCGTCACCCGACCCTGGCAACAGGCACCCGTTGCCGGCGTGGATTCCGCCGCCGGCGGAAAGCTCGTGCTCGTCACCCTCTACGGCGGCAACGACGGCCTCAACACAGTCATCCCGTATACCGACCCCGCCTACCCGGCCGCCCGCCCAAGCCTGGGCTACAAGACCTCCGAAGTGCTGCCGCTGTCGGACGGGCTCGGCCTCAACCCCAAACTCGCCGGCCTGCAGTCGCTGTGGAAGTCCGGCAACCTCGCCATTGTCCGCGGCGTCGGCTACCCGAACCCGAACCTGAGCCACTTCGCCTCGATGGGCATATGGCAAACGGCGAACGTCGTGGACGGGAGCGGTGCAGGGTGGCTGGGTCGTTGGTTGGATTCCGCCGGCGACGGGCCCGAGCGCGCGATCAGCGTCGGCGCGACGTTGCCCCCGGTTCTCCGCGGGGAGAAAGAGGCGGCCGCCGCGATCACCGGCCCCGCGATCTCGTTCCCGGGTGACCGCAGCTTCCAGGAAGCGTACGGAGCTATGCAGAACGCCGGGCAGGACCGCGCAGGCATGGCCGCGGCCGTGGCGTCGTCGGGTCGCGATCTGCTCGGCGTGCAGCAGCGGCTCGCCGGGCTGGGCTCATCGAGGGGTGCCGGCGCCTCGAAGGGGGCCGGCTCCTCTAACGCCGGCACTGCGCCGACAGATCTCACGGGCGCGCTCGGCGTCGTGTCGGAGTTGATCGCCACCGGCTCGCCGGCGCAGGTGTACCAGGTCAGCCTCGAGAGCTTCGACACCCACGCGACGGAAAAGGACAACCACGAGCGGCTCCTCGCCGACCTCGACAGCGCGGTCACCGCGTTCTTCAAAGCTTTGAAGGGCAACCCGCACGGTGCTGACGTGGTGCTCATGACGTACTCGGAGTTCGGCAGGCGGCCGGCGGAGAACGCGAGCGGCGGCACCGACCACGGGACTGCTGCACCGCTCTTCGTCGCCGGGCCGAAGGTGAAAGGTGGGCGGTTCGACGGGGAGGAGCCGTCGCTGACGGACCTCGATGCCAACGGGAACCTGAAGTCCAACGTCGACTTCCGCCAGGTCTACGCCACGGCGCTGGAGCGGGTCGTCGGCACCGACCCCGAACAGGTGCTGGGCGGCAAGTTCCAGACCCTCGGCTTCGTGTAGGACGCTCTGCCCGTCTGCGGCAGTAGTGTCGGGCCGTGGTGACCGCGGCCGAAACTGCCGGAGCACCTCCCCTCAGCAGCCCGGACGGCGAAGGGATCGTGCGCACGCTCCAGCTGTGCAAGCAGTACCAGGGCACGGACTTCCTGGCCGTCGACAACCTCGACCTGAGCGTCCGCGCCGGCGAGATCTTCGGACTCCTGGGGCCCAACGGGGCCGGCAAGACCACCACGGCGGGAATGCTCACCACCCGGGTGATACCAACCTCCGGTAAGGCGTACGTGGGCGGGGTCGACGTTGTGAGACACCCCTCGGTCGCCAAGCAGCTGGAGGGGATCGTGTCCCAGCAGAACACGCTGGACCGTTCGCTGACGGTCTGGGAGAACCTGTACTTCCATGGGCGGCTCTTCGGGATGCCGGGCCGGCGCTGCCGGGTGGTGGCGGACGAGTTGCTCGAGAAGTTCCACCTCACGAAGTGGGCCAAGGCGTCCGTCTACGCCCTGTCGGGGGGCATGGCCCAGCGGCTGATGGTCGCCCGTTCGATCTTCCACCGGCCCGCGGTTCTGTTCATGGACGAACCCACCGCCGGCCTCGACCCGCAGAGCCGGTTGGCGCTGTGGGACATCCTCCTCGAGCTCAACTCCGAGGGCCAGACCATCGTCTTGACTACCCATTACATGGAGGAGGCCGACCGCCTGTGCAACCGGGTGGCGATCATGGATCATGGCCGGCTTCTCGCGATGGATACACCTGCCGCGCTGAAAGCGAGCGTGGGCGCCGACACCATCGTGTACGTCAAGGCAAAAGGTGACCAGGCTGCTCTGGCACGGCTGCTCGAGGCGCAGCTGAAGGGAGTGACGCGGACCCGTTTGACCGTCGGTTTGGATGGATCAGATGGTGTGGTCGAGGCCCACGTGAAGGGCGCTCCCGGCCTCGTCCCCGAGGTCGTGCGGATGGCCGAATCCAACGGCTACGAGGTGGCCGACCTCTCGGTGACCGAACCGACTCTCGAGACCGTGTTCATAAACCTGACCGGACGGGACCTGCGCGACTGATGGCAACCGTCACCAATCCCGATGCGACAACGTTGGCCATATCCATCGAGACCCGCCCGGCCCTCGTCGCCTCCCGCCAAGCGCTCCTGGCCCTGCTGCAGCGTGATCTCACGGTGTTGAGGAAGAACATCATCGAGTTCGTGACCCGCACCCTGGTCCAGCCCTTCCTGTTGGTCTTCGTATTCCTGTACGTCTTCCCGACCATCGGTCAAGGTGTGGGTTCGACGCCCCGCGTCGGTGAGAGCGTTGCGCAGGCCGAGTCGGTGTTCGCCACGATCCTGGTCGCGGGCGTGGTCGGCATCGCGATCATGTTCCAGGGGATCCAGGCCGTGGCCATGCAGATGGCACAGGAGTTCGGTTACACCCGAGAGATCGAGGACCGGGTCCAGGCACCCTGCCCGGTCTGGCTGGTAGCGATGGCAAAGGTGATCTCGGGCGCGATCCAGGGTCTGATCGCGGCGGTCATCGTGTTCCCGATTGCCGACGTCGTCCACGCGAAAGGGGTACACGCCCACCTCTCGGTCCACTGGGTCGTCCTTCTGACCGTCCTGCCGCTCGCCTGCCTGACCTTTTCCGCCCTCGGCCTCTTCCTCGGTACCCGATTCGAACCGCGCAACCTCGGTCTCATGTTCGGATTCGTGGTCCTGCCGATCACCTTCCTCGGCGGGACGTACTACGCCTGGACCGCCCTCCGGCCCGTCCACCTGGGCGGTTTCCACTGGCTGCAGGTGCTCGTGCTGGCGAACCCGTTGATATACGTCACAGAGGGCATGCGCGCCGCGCTCACCAACGCGAGCATCTTCCCCAACCCCCATTCGGCGCACATGCACCTCTATGTCGTCTACCCGGCGCTGCTGGCTTCCCTCGGGCTGTTCCTGTTCCTCGGCCTTCGAGGGTTCCGCCGGCGCGTGCTGGCCTAGCCGTGACCGTCCGACGGTTCGGCTGCGGCGCGGCCGCGATGAGCGTATCGTCTGGCGCATGACCGACAGCCGGCGCGCCATCACCGGGATCCACCATTTCGCTTCCACCGTCCGCGACGTCGAGGCGAGCGCGCAGTGGTACCAGGAGGTCTTCGGCCTCGAGAGGGTTCCGGTGACATTCCCGCATCACGAGCGAGAGGAGACCGGATATGCCGTCCTCCTTATCGATCCCAAGAGCGGTCTGGCCTTCGGGCTTCACCAGAACACAGGCAATCAGCGTGAGAAGTTCGACGAGTGCCGTACCGGACTCGACCACATCGGTTTCAACGTCGCAGACCGGGCGGAGATGGATAGGTGGGCGGAGCATCTCACCAGCCTCGGCGTCGAGCACACCGGCATCCGTGACATCACCGGCCCGATAACCTTCTCGACCCTCGTGTTCCGCGATCCCGACAACATCCAGCTCGAGTTCTTCACGATGGGACAGCCGGGGTAGGCGCGGCAGCTGTGATAGAGATCCTCGCCTTCAACCTCGTCGAGGGGGCCGATGAGGAGACGTTCGTGCTCGCCGACAAGCGGGTGCAGACGGACTTCGCATACCAGCAGCCCGGACTGCTGCGCAGAACGACGGCGCGCAGCGCCGACGGCAGCTGGGTGGTCATCGATCTGTGGCGCAACGCCGAGGACGCTGACGCGGCCGAGGCCCGGTGGGCCGACGACCCTGCGGCCGTCGAGTTCATGTCGTTTGTCGACGGGGCGACCGTGCGATCGAAGCGGTACTTCGAGCGCGAGGAGTAGCCCGCCGGCGCCGAAGTCCCGGGTCAGGGTCGCCCGTTCCCCTTCCGCCCGACAGTCCGGTCCCGGAGATCGATCTCCGAGGCGCTGCCGCGTGAGGATCCGCGCTGGTCGCGCACGTCGACGATCCGGTGAAGCGTGGGTAGCAGCGACTCGGACAGCTCCGGCCCCTTATGCAGGAAAGCGGACGCACCGGAGCGAATCGCAGCGGATCTAACCGTGTCGTCTTGGACGCCGGTGACCATGACCACTGAGGCACCGGGCGCTGCAGCGCGGATCGCCGGAAGCGACGCCAAACCACCCGTTCCCGGCATCGTAAGGTCCAGCACCACGAGGTCGGGTTGCTTGGCCGCGGCGAGATCTGTGCCGGTCTCCCCGGTGTCGGCTTCGCCGACGAGGGCGAGCGACGGGTCGGCGTCGATGAGTACGGAGAAGAGCGCCCGCATGTCCGGATCGTCATCGATTACGACCACCGTGAACGGCATAGAGCTCTACCTGCCCCCCTCCACGTTTCCCTCGGGAAGGACCTGGCATCCCTTCCTGGTGCCATGATCCGGGATCGTTCTCAACACTTCCCCAATCATGCACCAATGTTTTGCTCGCGGCTCGACCGGGATGCCAGGCTTGTGGTGATACAGGCGTACATGTGCCTTCTAGGCGCGAGAAGTGGGGCTTAGTGTTGGACTCGTCCTCGACATCATCGACGGTGGAAACGCGGCCGTGGTGGCGCGCCGGCGCCGCTGCCCTGACCGTCCTGATCGTCGGGCTCGGCACCACTGCAGCGGGGGCGGTTCTCGCGTCGGTCAGCTACCAGCATTCCGAACAGCGCCTCGTGAACCTCGAGGCGAGGCTGTCAGGTTTGGCCCTCACCGGCGCCGCGTCCGACATCCAGCTGCAACTGGCTCCCCCCGCCCGCATCGCCGCCGAGGGCGGAACTGCGAGCGGTATAGAGCGCTCTCTTCCTTCGCCCTTGGCCCCCGGCGGCTTCGCGCTCACAGAGGTCCTTCACGTCTCAGGCTCGGATCCACAAGAAGTGGCCTCCACTGGGCAGGCAGCCGCCTCGGTCGTGTCGTCCCATCAGAGGACGCAGGTGGTCGACGCTGCCGCCGCACACCCGTCGTCACTCGTCGTCGGGCGACTCGGCACCGGCAACTCGCAGCACCTCCTGTACGCCCTGGGCGCGCAGGGGCAAGCGGGTATTTTCGTCGTGTTCGCCGAGCAAGCGGTGCCGGGTGGGCGTCGTGTGAGGGTCGATCCCACCAACCCGGGAGCGAATCTCAACTTCGCGATCTATTTCGGAAGGTCGACCGATGCGGACTCGCTGCTGGAGACGAACGCCGCGCAGCTGCCCATCCGCGGCACCCGGGCCTCGACCACCGTGCCGTTCGGGGACGAATCGCTGAGCCTCGTGATCTCGCCCCGCGACTCGCTCGCCGGCGGGCTGTCCGAGTACGCGATGTGGATGGTCCTCGGCGTAGGCCTGCTGTTCACTGGCGTCGCCGCTGGCCTGGTCGAAAGGACGGCTCGCGGCCGCCGGCACGCCGAGGCGCTCGCCCTGCAGAATCGCGAGCTGTTCGAGGCGCAGCGCGACGTGGCCCAGAGCCTCCAGCACGCACTCCTCCCGAAGACGCTGCCCGACCGTCCAGATCTCGAGATAGCGGTCCGCTACCTGGCGGGGACCGCCGGCATGGAGGTCGGGGGAGACTGGTACGACGTCATCGAAGTGGACGGGAACTCCGTGTTCTTCACGGTGGGCGACGTCGCCGGGCGTGGTCTGGACGCAGCGATCCTCATGGGTTCCCTTCGCAGCGCCATCAACGCGTATGCGGCCGAAGGTGACAACCCGGAGGCGGTCCTCTCGAAGCTCGACCGGCTGGTGGACCTCGCCACGGACGGGCGCTTCGCCACCGTCATATGCGGGCGCATCGACCTCGCGACCGGAGTGATCCGGATCGCCAACGCCGGCCATCCGCACCCACTGCTGGTGCACGACGGCAAGGCAGAGGTGGTCGCGGTCTCCTCCGGGCCGCCCGTCGGCGTCGGCCGGGATTACGAGGCCACCACGCTCTCGTTGCCCCCTGGAGGAGCGCTGCTCGCCTACACCGACGGCTTGGTGGAACGGCGTTCGGAGTCGATCAATCGCGGGATCGACCGGCTTCGAGTTGCGGCCGCCACGACAGGACCGCTGTCGGAGATGCTCGATCGCGTCCTCGACGAGCTCGTGCCGGAGCACCGTTCGGACGACGACGTGGCACTGCTCGGCATCCGCTGGACGCCGTAATGCCGGCGAGCGCCTGAGCGACGGCGGTCGGCCGGCGCTCAGCCGGCGGCCACCGGAGTGGCCGGCGCGCCCCCGGCGTGACCGCCTTGCACCGCGACGTCCTTGGGCACCCTGATCGCGACGATCGAGATCAACAGGGCCACGCCCATCATGATCGACGCCACCATGAACGCCGCGCTGTCCCCGTGCACCTGGGCGGCGTTCAGCAGCGCGGTTGTGGGCGCGTGCCCGGCCTGGATCGCCGACGTGGCGTAATGGCGTGCGGAGGAGATCGCGATCGTGCCGAGCACAGCCAGGCCGAGCGCGCCGCCGACCTGCTGGCCGGTGTTCACGAGTGCCGAAGCGATCCCCGCCTCCTCGGGTGCCACGCCGGACACGGCCGTCACGGTCAGCGGGACGAAGCACTGGCCCATGCCGAGGGCCAGGAGGAGCAGCGGAGCGAGGATGAAGCCGTAGCTCGTGCTCGGCGTGAGCTGGGTCAGCCAGAGCAATCCCGCGAGGGCGAATACAGGGCCGACGAGGAGTGGGATCCGGATCCCGATGCGGGCGAGCCACCGGGAGGTGACGATGGCTGCGAACATGATCCCGAACGTCATGGGCACGAAGCCGAGGCCCGTGCGCACCGCGCTGTAATGGTGGATGTTCTGCAGGTAGAGCGTCAGGAAGAAGAACATCGAGAACACCGCCATCCCGAGGAACAGCATCATCGCGTAGACGCCTGAACGGTTGCGCGACTCGAAGATCGACAGCGGCATCAGCGGAGCGTCAGCGCGCAGCTCAACCCAGATGAACGCTGCGAGCAGAACGCCGGCGGCTATGAGGGGAACGACGGTTCCTGCCGACCCCCACGAGTGGTCGGCGGCGTGGGTGAGCCCGTAGACCAGGCTGAGCATGCCGGCCGTCGCGGTGATCGCACCGGGTGTGTCGAGGCGCCCCGGCTTCGGCTCCGCTTCGACGAGCACACGCGGGGCGAGGATGAGGCCGAGCGCACCGATCGGCACGTTGACGAAGAAGATCCACCGCCACGACACGTAGCTCGTGAGAACCCCGCCCAGCAGCAGGCCGATCGCGCCGCCGGCGCCGGACATCGCGGAGTAGACGCCCATTGCACGGTTGCGCTCAGGACCTTCGGCGAAGTTGATCGCGATCAACGAAAGCGCCGTCGGTGACGCAATAGCTCCGCCTACTCCCTGCAGGCCTCGGGTGATGATGAGCCAGGCCTGATCCTGGGCGAGCCCGCCGAGAAGGGATGCGCCGGCGAAGATGGCTATGCCGACCATGAACATCCGCCGTTTGCCGTAGAGGTCGCCGGTGCGGCCTCCGAACAGCAGCAGGCCGCCGAAAGTCAGTGCATAGGCCGTCACAAGCCATTCCAGGTTCGCGGTCGAGAAGCCGAGTGAACGACGGATCGTCGGCAGCGCGACGTTGACGATCGTGGCGTCGAGGATGACCATGAGCTGCGCGCACGAGATCACCACGAGGGCGAGGCCGGGCCGGCGGTGCACGTGCGAGGGGACCTGAGCGGTGGTGGGGGTCATGGGCGTCCCTTCTTGCCATTCGGTCTTGTGGGGGTCTTTGGGTGCTGGAGCGCTGGGAGGATGACCGAGTCGATCACTGATTCGAAGAACTGCCTGTCCGGGGCGGCACCGGTCTTCATCAGACGGAACATGCACATGCCCGGTATGACGGAGAGGATGGTGTCGAGGTCGGCCGGAACCGCGATGTCACCTCTTTCCACCGCCCGCTGGATTATGGCGGTGGCCATCGCCGGCGGAGCCGACATGGTCCGAAGTGCATCGCGGAGCTCCGGGTTGGCGAGCATCGCCGAGAGCATTCCCGCCATGACGGCGCTGCGCGGGACATGCTCGTCGTCGAGCCAGATCCGCTCCGCGAGAGCCAGGAGGTCGGCCCGGAGCTCCCCCGTGTCGGGAGCCTCCACGCCCTTGAACCCGCTGCATGCGAACGCGTCTGCGACCAGCTCAGCCTTGCTCGTCCAGCGCCGGTAGACGGTCGCCTTGCTCGCCTTGACGCGGGCGGCAACCGCGTCGATGGTCAGGCGGTCGTAGCCGATCTCGGCGACCAGCTCGAGTGCCGCCTGGCGCAGCGCGTCATCGCGGGTGCCGTCGAGCGGGCGGCCGGTACCCCCACGATCGAGCGCTGTTCTCGACATGGAAACGATACTGTCTCGTTTCGTTAAGGAGGTCAATAGGCCTGAGGCGCGCCGGCCGTGCGAGCATGGCTTGCTCAAGGGAGGGATCGGGCGAGTTGGTACTGCAATCGCGGTTCTCGAGGTCGGCGATGGTCTGCAGCATCGACCATCTCGCCTCCCATGCCGGAGTGTCGATCATGAGCCGCGGCGGCAATGCGGTCGACGCCGCCATAGCTACGAACGCGGTCCTCGCCGTCACCAGCCAGCACATGTGTGGCCTGGGCGGTGACCTGTTTGCCCTCGTGCACGAGCCTGGCGCCGCGCGCCCGCACTCACTGAACGCGAGCGGCCGCAGCGGATCGGGTGCGGACCCGGAACACCTGCGCGCCGAGGGACATCGACGGATGCCGGCCAAGGGCGACATCCGGTCCGTGCCCGTGCCGGGATGCGTGGACGGCTGGATGGCTCTGCACGACCGGTTCGGGCGCCTACCGATGGAGACCGTGCTGGATGCAGCCGTCCATTACGCGTCGGACGGTTTTCCCGCGTCGCCGCTTCTGGCGTTCATGGCACCTACCGTGGCAGGTATACGCGGCGGCGCGGACTTCGCTGCCGCGACCGGCGTGGGTGCCGTCGTCCGCCGTCCGGGGGTGGCGCGGGCGCTGGACGCCGTCGCCGGTGACGGCCGGCACGGGTTCTACCAGGGCGAGTTCGGGCAGGGTCTCCTGGAGCTCGGCCGAGGCGAGTACTCGGCGCAGGATCTGATCGAGGGGAACGCCGATTGGGTCGATCCTCTCCATGTCGACGCGTGGGGGAGCCGGGTGTGGACGGTTCCTCCGAACTCTCAGGGTTACCTCGCGCTTGCAGGCGCGTGGATCGCAGACGGACTTCCGCTTCCGCCGGACGCGAATGACCCATCCTGGGTGCACCTTCTGATCGAGTCGGCTCGGGCTGCCGGCTTCGACCGCCCGGACGTGTTGAGCGAGACGGCCGACGGAGCAGCCCTGATCTCCGAGGAACGGCTGTCGCCTCGCCGCGATGAGATCAGGCTGGACAGAGCGGCCGACCTTGGCGGTTCTTACGACGCCGGCGACACCACTTACCTGTGTGCCGTTGACCCCGACGGTTGGGCGGTCTCACTCATCCAGTCCAACGCCGCCGGTTTCGGAGCGGAGCTGGCGGAACCTTCCACGGGGATATTCCTCCATAACCGCGGCATCGGATTCTCACTGCAGCCCGGCCATCCAGCCGAGTACGGGCCGCGAAGGAGACCCCCGCACACGCTTTCGCCGCTCATGGTTACCGATCCGAAGGGAAGCCTGAAGGCGGTGCTGGGAACCATGGGCGGCGACGCGCAGCCGCAGGTGCTCCTGCAGCTTCTCGACCGCCTCCTACGCCTTCGCGAACCTGTTGGTGCGGCGATCTCGGCGCCCCGCTGGATCCTGCAGGCCCGACACCAGCCCCGCGGTTTTGACACGTGGGACGAGCGGGGGGCGGTGCACGTGACTCTCGAGCCGGGGTGCCCCAGCAGCTGGCCGGCGGGGCTGATCGAGCGCGGTCACTCTGCCTCGGTCGCCGGCGCCAACTTCGGGCATGCCCACGCGATCGTTCGCCATGACGACGTCTTAGAGGGCGCCGCCGACCCGCGTGCACTTACAGGGGAAGCGGCAGGTTTCTGAAGGGGCTGCCCGTATCGCCGGCGCTACTGCTGGACGAGGCCGATGGCGTTGCCCTCGGGATCCGCGATCGACGCGATCGTCGCTCCCGCAGGCAGGTCGAACGGCTCGGCGAGAACACGGCCGCCGAGGTCGACCGCCTGCTCCAGCGACGCCTTCAGGTCGCGAACCTGTACGTAGAGGATCACCGCGCTGTGCTCTCCGGCGCGCATGTGCCCCCCGGGCCCGGGCTCGGGGCCCCCGATCCCGGCCGGGATGAACATGATCGGGCCCGGCCCCATCTCCCAGTTGAACATCGCCTTGTAGAACGCCGCTTGGAGATCGGGGTCCCTCGCGACGATCTCCCAGTGCACCACCGGCCTGGCCCAGTCCGCTCCCATGGTCATGAGGGTAGACCCCGCCGGCCGGGAAAGGTATAGGAGGTGTACGGCAAAAAGTGGTGTCGTTTGCCCGCATGCTCATGCCCGAGGCCGGCGGGACCGAAGGGTCCGCCGGGGCGAAAGCTACGGTCAGCCCCCCCACGGAAACTCGCGGGATGACGTGGTGACGGCAGCGAGCGCGTCAGGGTCGGGCTTCACGCCCAGCCCCGGGCCGGTCGGCACACGGATGCGCCCGTCCTCGAGGACGAACGGGGCCGTGATGTCCGTGTGCCAGTAACGGTCCGATGCGGAGATATCACCGGGAAGCGAGAAGCCCGGCAGAGCAGCGAGGGCGAGGTTGGCGGCACGGCCCAACCCGGTCTCGAGCATCCCCCCGCACCAGACGGGCACGCCGTGCGCCGCGCACACATCGTGCACCCGCCGCGCTTCGAGGTAGCCGCCGACGCGTCCCGCCTTGATGTTGACGACCGAGCATGCTCCGCGCGCGATGGCATCGGCCGCCGCACCGGCAGAGGTGATCGACTCGTCGAGGCAGATCGGGGTGCGCACGACCTTCGCCAACTTCGCGTGGCCTGCGACGTCGTCCTCGGGAAGCGGCTGCTCGACCAGCAGAAGGTCGAAAGCGTCGAGCTTGGCAAGGTGGCGCGCGTCGGCGAGGGTGTAGGCGGTGTTGGCGTCGACCTGGAGGAGTACGTCGTCGCCGAAGCGCTCCCTCACGGCTCGCACCGGTTCGAGGTCCCAACCGGGTTCGATCTTCAGCTTGATCCTGACGTACCCGGCGTCGAGGTAGCCCGCCACCACATCGATCAGTTCGCCTACTGACCCGGTGATCCCCACCGACACCCCGCTCGGGACCGACTCGGCCACCGCGCCGAGATGGGCGGCCAACGACTCACCCCGCGCGCACAGTTCCGCGTCGAGCAACGCCATCTCCACCGCCGCCTTGGCCATCGGGTGGCCCTTCACCGCGGCGAGACGCCCCGAAACCTGCTCAGCCGACACCTCCGCGCCGTCCCACAACCGCGGAAGAAGGAACTTCTCGATTACGTCCTGGGCGTCGTCGACGTACTCTGCCGAATACAGCGGCTCGTTCATCGCCACGCACTCGCCCCAGCCATCCGCGTCCGGTCCTTTTACATGAACCAGGAGCACGTCACGCGCGGTCTGCGTCCCGAACGACGTCCGGAACGGCGAGACCAGGGGCATCGCCACCCGGACCAGCTCAACCGCTTCGATCTTCACCGGGACTCCTCTCGAGGATGTAACAGCCGTCTCGGGTGATCGCCGACGCCACGAAACCCGCGTCGATGGCCGCACCCATGGTCTGGCGCAAGGCCTGGCGCCACCTCAGGGCGAGTGCCGGATCGGAACGGCGGATCCCGAGGATGTCGCGAGGCACCTGGCACGACACGACACGAGCCTCTGGAGGCCGGTCGGCCGTCACCACCGGAATGTCGCCGTGGCCGCAGGCGAGCAGGTTCACCGCCGGCGCGCGATCCACCTGAATCGGCGAGGGGGAGGTGCCCGGCTCGACGTCCCACACGGTGAGGCAGCGGTCGGTGGGGTCGCCGGCGTTGATGCCGTCGTTCATGGGCCCGTAGAAGTCGGGCTGGTACTCCTCGATTCGCGCCCCGAGCTTGGTGAGGTTGAACCACGCGTTGCGCTGGACCAGCGGGTCGAACGTCCACGTAATCCGCTCGTAGCCGTGCCCGGCTGCCCAGGCCCGCTGGTGAAGCTTCAGCTCGTACCCGATTCCGCGCCCCTGCCAGGCGTCGAGCACGCCGGAGATGTGCGAGTGGAGATTGCGTGCCGAGAGGTCGCCCCAAGCGAAGGCGAGAGACGCCCCGACGAGCTGATCTTGCTCCCACGCACCTGCGATGTAGTTGCGGGCGTGGGCCATGGCCTTCATCACGTTCATCGGTACCGCGCCGTACTCTTCGCCGCCCCAGATCTGGTTGAACAGACCGAACGCGAGCGAGATCTCCCGAACAGTCTCGAGTTCACGGATCCGGGGCATCAAGCCATCAGAGAAGGCGGCGTACGAGCTCGGTGAGCAGCGCCGCGCGCTCGGCCATGGACGGCACGTGGACCCACTCGCCCTCCCCGTGGGCGTTGCCGCCGACCGCTCCGAGGCCGTCGAGGGTTGGCACTCCGGCGCCGGCGGTGAAGTTCCCGTCCGATCCGCCGCCGACGGCCACACCTTCCAGCGGGCCGAGGCGGAGATCGGATGCGACCTGCGCGGCCAGCTGGAGGAGCCCCGCCGACGAGTCCTTCGGGAACGGCGCGCGGTTGGGGCCGCCTGCGACGACGAGCCTGGTGCCCGGGACCTGGGCGTGGAGGGAGCGGATGGCTGCATCGACTCGATCTTGTTCAGCGATGGTCTCCGCGCGGACGTCGACGTGGAGGAGCGCGTGGGCGGGGACGGTGTTGGTGGTGGTCCCCGCGGCGGCGACGGTGGGGGTGACCGTGGTCCCGACGTCGGGGCGGCCGAGTTCGTTGATGGCGAGCACCTGGTGGGCGAGCTC
>Ga0307372_10006680_pt1 | contig 16753 bp, 14 predicted proteins | sample OX1MG_FD_202533 | JGI IMG/M metagenome (GOLD analysis project Ga0307372, IMG submission 202533) | Soil microbial communities from Risofladan, Vaasa, Finland - OX-1 | ecosystem: Environmental > Terrestrial > Soil > Coastal area > Acid sulfate soil | place: Finland: Risofladan, Vaasa | collected... | reverse complement strand
TCCCCCAAAAAGCAAAAGCTAGGCCGAGCAGCGCGCCGGCGAACGAAAGCAGCAAGCCTTCGAGAAGAGTTTGCGTCGCAATGCGCAACGGTCCCGCGCCCAATGCCAGGCGCACGCTGGTTTCGTGTATGCGGCCCGCGCCACGCGCCAGCATCAAGCTGGCGAGATTGACGCAAACCACCAGCAGCATCAGAACCACGATGCCCATCAAGTAAAAAAGCGGCTTCCAGTACTGCGCGCGGTCATCCCAACCAGGCCCGCGCGCGGCGGACGTGACGTACAGCCCCATCGAAAGATATTGCTCCCGCCGCTCGCCTTTTTCGTCCGAGGGAACGACCTTAGCCACAATTCCCGGCCAAATAGCACTGAGCTGCGCGCGAGCTTGCGGAATGGTGACTCCGCTTTTCAGTCGGCCGATAATGCTTAGCCAGAGATAGTGGCCGCTGGTTATCGCGAATGGAAGATCGGGCACAGCAATGCCGAATGCGGTAAGGGGCAGGGTGATCTCCGGCGGAGTGCTCGTTTTCAGCCCGGAAAATCCCTTTTGTGTAACGCCGATTATCGTGAATGGCTGGCCTTCGACAAGAATTTGCTTGCCCAGCACAGCCCGATCCTCGCCGAAGCGGCTCCGCCAGAATCCGTAGCTGATCACCGCGACATGGGAAATCGGCGCGCTGAGATTTGCATCGGCGGGCTCGATCAGTCGGCCCAGCATCGGGCGTTGGCCGAGCTCAGAATAAAATTCGCCGCTGACGTAGAGAACATTGTTGCGCGTGAGCTTGCCGTTCACCTCCACATCGGACGGGCCGCCATCCTGCCAGGCGAACATTCCGGAGAAAACTCGCTGATTGCGCTGGAGTTCCTGGAACATCGGCAGCGAGAAGCCGATGTGCTGCCCGTTGTGAAAAATGATGCGAAGCTCGGCCAGTTGCTCGGCGTGTGGCACGGGCAGCTCGCGATAGAGCAGCGCATTGAGCAGCGTAAAAATGGCGGTGCCCGCCCCGATGCCAAGCGCAAGAGTGAGGACCGCGACGATAGTAAACGCCGGGCTCTTGCGCAGCATGCGCAGGCCGTAGCGCAAGTCTTGAATCAGCGTTCCCATGCTGGCTCCCGCCCCAAATCGTAACGCAAGAAAGACGTCTAAATCCAACTCTTCAGAAATTCCGGGCGCATCTCGGAAGTAATTCTGCCAAGCTTCGCCGGGATTGAGTTTACAGAGCGCGGAAACAGAAAGGGATTTAGCAATACTCACGCTGTAATTCTGGCTGCCGCTTGTCTGATGATCGAGAGGGTTTGACGACGAACCGGTTTACCCTTGATAGCCTTGGAAACCGGGTCTTGGCTTAGTTTTGATTCTCTCATCAAGCGTCTAAGGCCGATGAGGGACCATTCTTTTCTCTCCGAAGCATCAGCAACGACCATTTTTCTCTGCTTTTCATAGACCTGGATACCGAAATCCAACATGCTCGGGTCTTCGCCTTGTTCCCATCGACGATCAGTCTTTTTGCCGACTGGAATTAGATTACCCGCGACAATGTTTGCTCTACGTAAGAGTCCCTGAGTTGCTCCGGTGCACGGAGTTCCATCAGGTGAAAGCGATTTCACCTCAGGCTTTTTCAAATACTGGTTCAGGACGATTCGAAATGAATCTGGCACCACTTTGTCTTGTCTTATAGTTTGGCGGTGCGCTATTTGATAACTCTGCCCATCGAAGAGATTGATTCCTTCCAGGGATTCCCATTCCCCCCGATCTGATTCGTAGGGAGTTATGAACAGAAAATTAGATTTGCTAAAACCCGAAGGGTATCCACCAAGTTCAGAAAGCAGTGGAAATAAAAAGAAATTGAATGGTCCCAGCCATTCCGGTCTCTGTTGCTTAAACACGTTTGGCGTCGTAACAACCATCCGCATCATTGCCGGTAAATCCAACCAAGGCGGTTCTTCTGGCCGCAGCTTAAATTCTTTTCTTAGCAGAAAGTTCCAGGTCTCCATTACCCACTGCGGCGTTTCTTCTTCCTCATCTTTTTGTCTTTCGTTCGGCGCAAGTAAATAACCGAGTCCATGCCCGCTCGCCTTTTCGATTTGAATGTTTTCACCCGATTTCGAGTAGAGCGCATAGCGTTTTGCGGAAATCGCGTAACCAAAGAGTTGGCGGAATGGTTTATTAACCGAACATGTAGTTTCTCCTTTCGCGCTCAGCCTGTCGACCATATTGTCCTGCCGTTGCGCCGGTGCTGTGAAATGTTTTTGCCACGGCAAAACTTGGAGCCGGTTTTTCTGCCACAAGAAGAGATTCCTTGCTCGCTTAGCACGTCCCCGTAGCCAAGTGAGTTTTTCGAAAAAACATTTTGGAACTGGTTCAGGGGTGAAAACATTCTCACCCGAAGCAAATTGGAGCAAGATTTGAGACTCGCTTCGCTCGCTCAAGATGGAAGTACCTCGCAGCCTCCGGCTGCTCTGCGACTTCCATCTTGTCAAAACCCTTTCAGGAAACTGTATCGAGAATCTCTTCAATCTTTCTCCACAGTCAAAAAAGTCTTTACAGAGGCGAGCCGTGTTTGCGAGCCTCTGGCCCGAGCGTAGCCCGAACGTAGCTCGAGCGGTAGCGAGAGCGTAGCGAGGGCGAAGCGAAGGGCCAGAGTACCTTGATTAGTGGTTAGGTGGTCATAGTGGTCATTTCCCGCCTCTTATATGTTTGAACAGTTTTTATTATTGTTGATTCTTGAGATATCTGGGGAATCGTCTCACTGTATCGCCGCCGACCGGGGATTGACCACCTTGACCCCCTTGACCACTCGGAGCCTTCACGACCCGCCAGCGGGCGACGCCCGATGACTTCCCTAGCTGCTCCAGCCGCAAGCCCCCAAGAATCCGGCCATGGACGCGCCTCAGCCACCAGCCCAAACTCCGGGAATCAATTTCCTTCTGGCGCCCGGCAGCCACGGTCAGCATCGCCATCCCTAGAGGGCGATTCGGATTCGGCCGGCAGCGGCGCATAATCCGCTTCGCTGTAAACTCTTCGTCCTTGAACTCTCCATACAAGGCGTGGACTGCGGCCCGAAAATCCTCACGCTCCGGGTCATCCGCCAGAACGACGCTGCGCGTCTTGCAAGGGTCAGCCAGTCCCAGCCAAACAAGCGGTTGCCGAATCGACGCGGACCAGCCGTCGAATCCACCCCAAGGCTCGACCTGTTGACGGGGACGCTCCGCCGCGTAATATGCCCGCAAGATTGTCAGCGCGGCCGCGACCAATTGTTTGCGGTTGTTTTTAATATGGTCTGCAAGTTGCGAAATCTGAAAGGTGCGCGCTTCCGGAGATTCCACTTGGGCGTCAATACGGCATAATAAAGCGCGACTCGACAAATCCCCGCGAAAGCTTAGGTTGTTGCCTGTCGCCGTCCATAGCACATTTGTCGACAAGCAAAGCATCCGATTCGTGCCTAAAGCGCGGTCTTGGTATTCGGGCTGCGTGATCGCTTTCGCAAGGTCCGGCGAAGCGAGGGGATGTTCTACGTTGTCGAGATTGATAACCAGATGCCCTTCGCGGAGCGCCGACGTGACCATTTTTCGAATCTCTTCCCGCTCTCCTGAGATTGCCGTTGCCGCTGCCGGCTTCCCCGTGGCGATAATGGCTGCGCATTCGGCCAACAGGGATTTCCCGCTTCGCTGGGCGGGTGCGCTGTACCCGAAAATCGGACACGCCGTGAGCAACCGGCGCTGAATCGCGGTCAGAATGCAGGCGACGTGCACGGCGCGGTCTTCGTCTGTAACAAACGGGAATTCCGCAAACGGAGCTAGAAGAGTTTGGACAGCGGCTTTCGCGTCCGCGCAGGTAGGCTGCTCAGGAATCCTGGACCATTCTTCGCCCGAAACCAAGTAGAGTCCCGTCGCCGCATCGTAGCCCGATTTGTCCAGTACACTTCCGTCTTTTCGCAGAATTGGCGCTGAGATGATTCCCGCCAAAACTGGAACCCGCCAGGACCCGGCACGCGAGAGATAGATAGCAGAAATCTTTGGTGGGCAGTCAACGCGGGCAGTACCACTGGAGTTCTTTCGTGTCCATTTTGCGATGCGATTGAAAACGTCCGTCAGCGCCGTGATGCTCAGCGGTTCAAGCAGCATGCTTCCTTTCGGGCGGTTTAGCCGTTTGTCGTCGTCACGTTCCGGCAAACAGAAGGCTCGGACCAGTTCGCCCCCTCGCTGAAAAATTCTAAACTCCTCAGAACGACCTAGCAGAGCACTCTCGGCCTGGTCAACCGCACGGGGCAACTTGCCGGGCTTCAAGAGGATTGTCGGATGTTCGTGCTTCGATTTCTCTGTACTGTGTAGTTGCGAATTTTCTCGTTTCATCTCGGCTCCTTTGTCTAAGAGGTCGGGGAGCGGAGGTTCCGCAGCCGACAAAGGAGCCTGCCGCTGACACGCGGTCATTGGAAGGTTATCTGCGCAACCTCCGGTCTCCGACCTCTCTAAACCTACTTACTCGGCACAGCTCAACAGAACGTAATCGGGCAACGAGTTGGACTCCGTTGCTCGCAGTCTCACGGCAATATGTCTCCCTACTAGAAGTAAACCCCGTTCGAATCGAAACGGGCCAGATTTCTTAAGCATTTGAGAGGAAGTTAGAAAAGCGGTGTCACGATTCTGCCATAGAGGCGATTCCAACAATTAGAGCGCGGGGGCGCAGCCGATTACTTTCGGCGACGTGCAGTCCGTGGAAACCGGTCCGGCTTCCAGCTTAACAGGTCGGCAGGCCTGCAACGGAGCGTGGAACAAAGCCGATTTAGGATGGCCCGACCAAACGATTTTGTTCTGTTGTGAAACCACGCGTGCAGAGTAGGGTACGTAATTCCAGATTCTCTCTGCAATCGATACCGCGTCCAGCCCTTCCGCTTGAGAACGTCCTTCAATGTACATGCAATCATGACGATAGATTAAGCTAACGCCCCGCTATATGTCAAGAGTGCTTTACCTAAAGTACTATTTCTTTATTCGTTGCTTTAGGTATACTACGGTCTAGCTACTACGGCGGAAACGCCTTGCAGTTGTTTTCGATGGCGCGGGCTTGGTATTCGGGCAAATCGGCTACCCCGGCCCAAAAACCCTCTATAAACCGCCCTATTGGGTTTGCAGGGGCATTAGGGGAACACTGCTATCACCCTTAAACGCCCTAGCTCGGTTTTTTGGGAGGAACAATGAAAATAGCCATTTACGCACGCGTTAGCACCAACAACGGTCAGGACCCAGAAATGCAGCTACGGGAGCTGCGCGAGTACTGCCAACGGCGGGGTTGGGAACTGGCCGGCGAATTCGTCGATACCGGAATCTCCGGTGCGAAAGACTCCCGGCCAGAATTGAATCGGCTCATGGCGGAAGCCCATCGTAGGCGCTTTGATGCCGTCGTTGTTTGGAGGTTCGACCGTTTTGCCCGCTCTGTGAGCCACCTGCTGCGGGCACTGGAGGACTTCCGCTCGTTGGGAATCGAGTTTGTATCGCTATCAGAACAAGTGGATACCTCGACGCCCACTGGCAAAATGGTTTTTACAGTGTTAGGCGCTGTAGCCGAGTTGGAGCGTAGCCTTATCGTAGAGCGGGTGCGGGCGGGGCTGCGAAATGCACGCGCAAAGGGAAAACGCCTGGGGAGACCTCGGAAGCTCAAAAACGCCGTGGAAATCACTCGCCTGCGTGCGCAAGGCGCTTCGTGGCGGGAGGTCGGGGCAAAGCTCGGGGTATCTGCGGCTACGGCACTGCACGAGGCTGCAAAGGGCCGTTTAGAAATCGTCGTTTCCAAGTAGCCGGTAAGTCACTCGTAGGCCGGAGCGCAGATTCGGCTTTTATCAGTTTAGAAATTAGTAGTTTTCGAAACGGAGGCGGTCGGCGGGCTTCGGGGCATTTAGCGCAATGGTGGAGGCAGTGGAAATAGCCGTCGGGTTTTCTTACTGGCGGTTTTCTTCTCCACGGCCACACCAGTAGCCGTCGCCGTCACAAACTGACACATGTTCTTTGCAGAGAGGAAATTCGCGAAGCTTCTGTAACGTGGTGTGAAATTCCTTATCATCCAAAGCGAAACCCGCGTCGCAATAACTTGACCAGTGGTGAGCCGATAGCGAGGAAAATTAGCGCAGATTTTGCTCGTAACAATACATCGTGATACCTCTGCCGCTCAAAGCCTGCCTGAAATACCAAGTGGAGTGCACCCGGCGTCCCCATTCGATATCAGCTTATAGCTGAAGAGGGTTGGGGGAAAGTTTTGGCGAAGCCGTGTATTTCTATCAACATGACTTGTGGCGAGCCAACCTCTGACGCACCTCGGTGAGCGATAGTCGAAGTGCCCAGAATTCGGCTCGATTGCCACGCAGCCCTCTGAGCGGGCAGGCGGTGAAGTTGAGTTTAATAGGCCACGATTTCGCAAAATGCCGCGCCTGCGACACAGTGCACAGAAAGAACGCCTCCTTTGCATCGTTTGTCTTTGGGCCGCAGAGCAGAACGTAGCCGACCTTGCGCCAGTCAGCCTCTCGCCCGAATGGTGTTTTCCAGTGCCAGCGACCATATTTGCTTCCCTTCCTCGGTTGCATGTAGTCCGTTCCGTAGCGATACAGAACATTCACGTCGCCGACGATGACGCCAGAAAATTCGGTGGCGATGCGCCCGCGTAAGCGCTTGGCAATTTGGCGGAGCCGTTTATCCGTTGAGCTTCCGGGCAAGTAAGCTAGTCCCATGATGTCGCACGCTCCTATTTTGTGAGTCTCAAACACAATCGAAGTATAGATGGCCTAGCGGTAGCCTGTCCAGGGGATTCTCCCGTTCGGCCATAACCCCACGGGAGGGGATTTCGTTTTAGAGATATTTTCTGGGCGTCAAAAATTTGAGCAGTAGTGACCCCGTAAGCGATTTTTGGCTTTCGCTATCTCGGCGGCCACGTGTTGTTTCCCTTCCGGTTTTCCGTTGTCCACCCATTCGACTACCATTTTCATCTTTCATTAGTCATGTGTTGTGTAACGGGCATTTGCGAGACGAGGGCCAATCGGACTTTCGCTGCTGTTTGAGTTGTGAGACTGAGAATCTTACTGTACGAACGGTAGGGTTAGAATCTGGTTTGCGTCCGCGTCGGGACGGGCTGTGCGGCGTGTGGTGGGCTTTTCGGTCTTTTCTAATCGCTTCTCGAAACGCAGCGCAGAACCCTTGACGTATTCTTCGTTGATTTTGATTCCTATCCATTTGCGCCCCAGTCGCTCTGCGGCTTCTCCGGAGACGTTTGACCCTGCAAATGGGTCGAGAATCAGTTCGCCCGGCTTTGTGAGGAAGCGGATGAAAAAATCTGGCAGCGCGATAGGAAACCGGACTGGATGGGGTTTCATCCCTCTGCGTCGGCATTCCGTCAGATAGTAGCTGTTGCTCTCGGTGTTGGAAAATTGTAGGACGTTCGACGGAATAGAGCCGCCACGGTCTCTTTGGAATTTTGTGCTAATGTCATGCCCGGACGGGCGAAGTTGTGCCTTGTAGCCGTTCTTGAGCAGCGACTTCATGCTGTCGGGGCGGTTAGACTCATCATCAGACTGGGATTCGGCCAAGACGCCAGGTTCAGAGATATTCTGCGGCAAATGAATCTCCCGCCGAGAAGCACCGAAATCGGGCCGGATTCCGACTATCGCCGCGCTTACGCTGACGCGCAGGGACGAAATTCGTCACACGTGGCTTGCTCGGAGAGTCCAGCTTGAGGGAGATGCACGGACAGCCTCTTGATAACGTTATTCCCGATGCTCTGCATGCGGGACGTGACCGCTACGTGACCTCCCCCGAGGCCGTAGCTTTTAGTGCCTCTTCCAATTCCAGCGCCCCCAAAGAGCTAATCATCGGTAGAAGAACTGGGGCAATCGCTCGGGTAAGCGACTCGACACGGTTTTCAATCGTTTCACCGGTTTCCTCTTCTTCAGCCTGCTCGGTCTCACTCTGCCTCTTTTTCGCTTGGGCGTCATCGTGCAAGAGAGCAATCCCTATTAGCACCAGACCGTACTTCCACCGAGCCCGAATCATTTCGACCTCATCTCCGCCCGCCTTGAGTTCAGACTTGAGATAGAGGTTGTCCATGTTGATTTTGAAGTCGTACACATCCTGTGCTTCCGTGGTATCGCCGTTGCTCGCTGCGGAAACATCAGACACTCCAATTCTCAAGGCTATGTATTTATCGAATGGCGGTGTCTGAGTTAACCAGTCAGCTTCATTAATCAAGATAATGTTCGGCAGGCTGATACCCGCTGCAGTCTCACGTTTGTCACCTTCCTCGCCCGTGGGCGACTGAATCGGACGGTCGACATGGGGAGTCGCTTCGTGCGGTAAGGCTTCTGGTGCAATGTCCAAAATGAAATCGTTCTCGAATGCATCGATTAACGTAGGGTCGTCTACAGCGGCCCTGAAATGCAGAACGTCTCCCACTGCGCAATTCGCCGGTAGACTCAAAGTCAAGGTTGCAATGCCGTTCTGCAGGTTTGGTCCGACGTAATCAGTTACCGCAAGCCGAGTTTGTCCACTGATTCGGAAGAGGGAAAACTGGCCGCTATCTGCTGTTCTACTGAAATAGTCATTCACGGCGTCTGTCTCGAAAGTCACACGGCAGCGTTGGTTGATGTGACATCCGCGCCGAAGCTCCCGGCCATATTCCTTTCCTTTGAATTTGAAATACGTAGGATGCTTTTTCCCTTGGAACTCGCGAGGCTGGGCACTGACTTCTAGCGTCTTGAAAGGATTGGTCAATCTACGTCCCTGTAGGAACAGGGCAGAAAGCGTTGGCGAATGCTCGAGTAGTGATTTCAAAATGTCTTCCAACGGTTTCCCGTCAGCAAGTCTCGACTGAATTTCTTCGTTTCGTCTCCTTTCCTTAAGCGCGCGAAGCGCCTGGTGCTGTTTGAGCATTTCCTCCAACTGGTTCTCAATGGCCTTGCGAATCGGATTGTGACCGAGGCGGTCCCGACTGTTCATGAAGAGGTCTTCTCGTGCCCGGCCAGATATGTTGCTGCAATCGACCATAACAAGTATCGAATCTGCAATATAATTTAGACGCCCTGCATCCCTGCGAGTGAAAAAGTCCTTCGTAAGGTGACCGTGTGTCTGTCCGTTTACCGTGAAAATGATGCCTTCGCTCTTTCGGTAGGTTTCGGCCTTACCTTTCTTGAAGGCATAAATCTTCGCAATCATTGGTTCGCCTTCAACTGCAATGGGGCAAGAGGTTGGGAAACCATCCTCCAGGTTTTCGGCCTTGTCATCCTCAAGTCTCACGGCGAGCCCGGTCAGGGTAGTTTCGAAGCTTCCCTCGTGCCCCTTAAAACTCGAACGGCATTCATGCAGGCGCACTGGCAAGGCAGGGTCGGATAATAGCAAGTCGAGACGACCCAGGAGACCGTCCTTGCGCAGAATGTGGGTATTGCTGTAGCCCGAAGAGGCGTACTCATAGAGTTTGATTAGCGTTCCCGAGTCAGACTTCCTGCCGTATGGTTGACGACCCTCTGGGAAGATGGGCAGGTCATCTGCGGGAAACCGGAGGACGCCTCCCTTACAGTGTTTCCGTTCTGAATCGAGAGGTGCCAGATACGTGTAGACCGAACTGCGCCGACCTTCAGTTGGCCCCTCGCGCCGAACTACTGTGAATCCCCATTGTTCATCTGTAGGGTGTGAAACTTTTCCGTTCAGAATTGCGGGATTCCGGCGACTCACAATTAACTGTAGATTATGCTGACCGCAAAACTTTAGTATCCCTGTCCCACCCATATTGAATTTGCCCTGGACAAAGGGTATTCTGAGTTTGTTAGACTTGGTCAGCGAAAGAAAAGTGTCAGGCATCCTTTCTGGTGTTTGGCCCTCCCCGTTGTCTGATATGGTGAAACATGGGTTTCCGTCCCTTGGGGCGAACCCTGTAGCTGCGAGGGTGATTCCCCGCGCAACCTGCGTGCGTTTTGCATCTGCCCATTCTGCGACTCGTCCGGCCAATGAGCTGCTCTTCTTCTCCTCAAAGAAACAGGCAACAGCTTCGCGGATGGATTTCGGCGCGGTGGAGCCTTCAGGGTTTATTCCTCGAATGTAACATTCGTTGGTTAGCCGGGCATCTTCGGAATTGACAAGCTTCTCCACGAGGGCAGCGTCCGGCCGGGCTTGCTGGTTACCGATGGTGCTGAAATTGTTCTCGTTATCATCATAATAACGCCACGCGCCGACGTTATCCCAAAGTTCTGCACGCTTGAGGAGCTCCACTACTTCCTTTTCGGTGTCGGCCCTCATTAATGCCAAGCACAGCTTTTTTACTTCTTCATTGTTCATTGGCTCACTCCAATTGCATGCCCTTGCCGATAGAGGGTTCCGCGATTAGTGACAACATACGTGACCCGAATGCCATTTCGAACACGGTCAACCAAACCTAGGTCAGTCATTCTCGAAATCGCACCCGACCGCTGCGTTGTTAAAAATGCATCAGTAAAAGGTTTTTCAGCGCGAGCTGATAAATGTCGCTTAAGAACGGTATCAAGCCTTTCTGGGCTGTCTGCACCTTCCGACAAAGCCCCCAAAATAGTCCGGTAGGCGAAATCTTCGGCCGGAACATGCCGAGAGATATGCGCAAGCAGAACGGTCTTCTCGTCCTCGCTCAGTTTGGCTGGACGTGCATCGTGGATGCGCGAATCGAGTAATGCGTTGGGTAGCTGCGCGAAATCCCAACCTGCTTGCGTGAGCAGGACTCTAGGAGCCTTATTTCTTGCACGATTGATGAGCTTGAGGTCCATCAAAAAGCCCGTCAGTCGCCCCTGCTTGCTGATGGCTGCAACGAACTGACCTGCATAGCGCAGGCGAGCCTTGTCTTCACTATCTGTGCCGCTGTAAGGAAATGCCGTGGAATAGGCGTCATCACGGTTGAGTTCAAATTTCTTATCCAATACTCGCAGATAGTCACCCAATCTGACAGCTTGTTCCGCGATTTCTGCTGTGGCTTTCGAAAGGAGAACTCCCTGGCTGCCGTTTTCAGGTTCGTTCAGTAGTGACGCGAGCGCACGGCAACTGACTTTGGCGGGGAGGAGTTTGTTGTGCTGACCAAAAATCCATCTGTCTACCGGAACAGCTTGGGTGGGAGCAAACACATCGTCGGGCAAAGGTGCTGCCTCTGAGACTCTTTTATCGAGAGGACGCGATGAAAACAGGGCAGGTACTTCGAGTGCCGTGCTTCGGTCATCATCAAGATTGATTCGTCGAGTGCTACGTTTGCTCCCCGGCTCGGTTGAATGGGCTGCTTTCCCGGGGAACAATACAGTCCCGGATTTCGAAACTTGCCGGTGCAAAACCAGTTGATTGGATATCGCGACGGAGACGGCTTCCGAGTAGTCGTGGTAATTCCCGATTTCCACGAGGTTATCCATTTCCTGCTTGGTTCGTTCTGAGACTTCAATGCATATAACCATGTTGTCCCCCAGCAATCAAGAAGCACCATATTCCTAATAGAGCTGGCTGTCAAGCACAATATGTTAGCTATATATGTCACATAGCCATGTATAAGCAGGCGGACTGCGCCGACAGGACTCACACTTGTTGGGCTTCCAATTGGGTAGTGGGTCAGTTTGAATTTGACGGCGCGTTTTTTCTCTTCAGTTTGGCAATAAAAGAAATCCCTCTCGCACGGTTTGCGCCACGCGAGAGGGTTGTACTACGCCCTTCGGTTTTTAAAGCCACAGCTTCCCGTCTCGCAAGCGATGGGGCAAGAAGGGCCGATTGGCTATGGCCTAGATACTTCCTAGGTTAAGCCGTGTACGTGCAGAGATAGCCTATCGAGAGTTTAGGCCTAACGCCTTGGAATCTCGTAGGTTTTCTCAATCACGCTACCGTCCGCAAATAGGATGCGAACGGTAATGGTGATTTTTCTTATCACCTGTATTCCTTCATGTCCGTACCATAAGGTTTGACCCCTTGCGGTACGGACTTGATTTGTGATGCACAATTATTTTACAGCACAATGTCTGATTATGCTGCCCGCTCCGTCGCTTTGGCGTCTAGCAGGTTGACAAGTTCCGTTACAGACCACGTTTGGAGCGTCGCGGAAATCGTTGGGTTGCTGAATCAGGCGAGCGCGAAAGCAGCTTAGTCTTATTGAAGCCTATTACCCGCAGTGCTAACATGCCGTTCATGACCGAACAAGATAAAGACCAACAGCTTGGCAGGCTAGTTCGGGAGCACGCCGACATCAGGAAGACTATCGCCAGCCTGAAGGTGGAAGCATCGCGGCTGGCAAAAATCTACGCTGACATTGGCGAAAGGCTCAGTCGGGAGCCACAGAATCTTATATTTGAAAAAGAAAGCCATGACTCCAGATTTGAGGCCGCATATCCGATTAAGGCCAGCGACATTGACGGCAAGAGGCTATTGCAGCTCACCAACGAAATCCGCGATTCAATGGTCAGGCAAGATGAAATCGCGCAACAGCTAAACAATCTTGGTTTTGACGTGACAAAGATTTTGTAGGTTCTGCCCCGTTTTTCGGGAATCGGAAATTTCTTACAGTTGTGCTCAGCGAACTTTCGTTCCACGAGTTGCTTTTGTGGCTTAGTTTTCGCATAGGCAATTCCGATGCCGAATCGTATCACAAATCTGTGCCAGTAAATTCAAACTGACCCACTACCTCCAATTGCAATCAGAGGACTTTGGGGGATAGCTTGTGGAACAACACGACCTCGGTGCTGCCGCCCGTTAGGCCCTTGTGGTCGGCGTACCATTTACGGTTCGGCACCCTGCGCCAGATACGCCCGTCAGCACTGTTCATCATGTTCTCGATGGTTATCTCCGAAAACCCGGCAAGTGACATCACTCTTAGATATTCCGGCAATTGCCAAGACGGCTCAGCAAACGCGAGCATTTGTACGACGAGCGTATCGCGACGACAAATTCTGGAAACAGAGTAGAAGGCTTCGTGAATCTGCTTGTAGTATGACTTCAAACGTTGCTGTTTTCTATCGCCCATCGTATAGAAAGAGGCTCCGCAACCATCTTCACTGTTTGCAATCCAGAATGGCGCGGGCGTTTCTTTACGACCTAATACTTGCCAACGATGATAAAGAACGTGCACCCCTGGGTACGGCGGAGATGTGAGAATCAACGCTGGCCGCTTACAGTGCTTTAACCTGGGCTCCGTATCGACGCCGATTGCAGACCTGCATAGGCAAAGGGTGGATATTTTGCCAATCTGGTCCGTCTTTCCTTTTTCTCGTGCTGCCATTATAAGCTCTTGCGCTCCGATGAGCATCTGTTCGAGGAATTCGTAAAATCGGGCTCGCATTTCGTGTGCGGCAGGAACATCCTCGCGGCAATCGAGCGCCCATTGCGCCGCCCTGAGCAGCACGCATCGAACAAAGTCTCGCTGGCGCATTTTCGGCAAGGTATCGATTTTCTCAAGAATGAGGTGGATGGTCTTTCTAATTGGCCAGGTCGATTTACTGCAGATATTGCGCTGGTGATATCGGGTTGAGATATCGGCGCAGGGATTGCTTGAATGATTGAGATTGAGCTGATTTCCAAGTGAGCGTGCCCATCTCCGAACTACGCCAGCATCAGTTCTAGTGAGGGGCGTTGTCTTAACCTTAGCGATAAACGCTGCGAGGCTACTGATGTCCGTGCCGACGGCATGTCTTCCCAGGGCACGTGCCTCAACAAGGGTAGTGCCACCTCCCATGAACGGGTCGAAAACGATATCGCCGGGCGAGGTAAAGGATTCGATTACGGCCCGCGCAAATTGTGGCGAAAAGCGCGCAGGATAGCGATAGAACTCGTGGGTCAAGCCACCAACTGGGTTTTTCCAATGGATTGCTTCGAGGAGTTTCAGTTGGACTTCCATTTGTTCCGTTCGAGCCTTCCACTACGAATGGACAGCTTGGATTGTTTTCTTTTGATATCTGTGTCCACTTCATCGCGGTCAAATCGGAGATTTCGTCCGACCCTGTAACCACGAAGTTTGCCCCGCGCCTTTAACTTGTAGACCGTCGAAGGTGAGGTCCTCAGATACTTCGCCACGTCCACGAGCGTCATCCATTTCGCCATCTGTTCGGTATTATATCGGCTATTTGCGGATAGTACCAGCTAAAATCAGCTATTTACAGCTAATCGGTAACCAGCGATGGCCGTGCTCGCTCCGCACATGAACGAGACGAAGTTCGTGCGCTAGTGTCAAGGGTTGTGTCGATGTGCGAGTTCTAGCCCTGACGGCGATGATGAATGCAGCAGATGTGGAAGAACTTCTCGAAGAACTAAGAGTTTTAATAACGCAACCCGAAATTCCCGGGAGCCATGGAAATTCGGTTAGGATTATGAGCCTGCACAAGTCCAAAGGTCTGACTGCTAGGCTTGTCATCATCGCAGGATGCGTTGCGGGTATTCTGCCTACGATTGATTTTGACCTTCCGCTACAAGAGCAGGACCGACAGCGACAGGAACAGCGGCGTTTGTTCTACGTAGGGATTACGCGTTCCACGGAGACGTTGGTCATAAGCAGTGCGGCAAGCATGCGATTCTCCGACGCAAAACAAGCCGGAGTTTCCGTTGTTCGACGCGCTGGAATCGGTAGAAACGTAGCAATCCTTCAGGCGAGCGAGTTTATCGCGGAACTAGGACCGGATGCTCCGGCAACGACTACGTCCCAACAATGGCGACAGCTAGTACACTTCTGACCAAAATTGCGGATAAGCACGATGCAAGGCTGGCACGCTCTGTCGAGTCCGTTCTTGGGCATACCGTCCAGCGATTTCCTCGCTGATGCAGTTTCTTTCGAGATGCGCTAGAGCTTCTCTAGAGCCTGCGGAAATGCCGTGGGCGATTGAACTTCGTCAAACGCTCAGCGCAAGTCTAAAGTGGTCGAGAGATTCGTTCTTGCCATTCTTGAGCCTCAGCGCCAGTTGACCGTTATCGGTGGGATAAAGAAGTATATGCCAGTGTTTACCGTCCTCCCTTTCGGTAGCGTTCAAGGATTCCACTCTGGCATGTATCCATTCAAATGGAATTGCATATGCCTCGTTGCGGCCAACGCATCCAAGGACATAAAGGCCCTGCTGCCCTGCACTCAGGAATTCATCCCAGGGCAAATGATAAGCGTACCAGTAACCACTCTCTCCGTAGCGCTTCGAAACGGTTACCACTGCTCGCAGCGATTTATCCGCGCTCCAATACAAAGCACGACTCTTCTTCACTAAAGGTGAATACTTTGCGGAAAGTGCGGCGATTATGCTCGCTCGTACAGCGGCAATGATTTCTGGAGATGTGTGTTGCTGCTTTGCCGGTCCTTCATTCGCGGAGGAGCTTAAGTCAGCAGGGACAGTGGCCTGTTCCTCTTCCAGCGCTGCTTTTGCATCCTCCGTCACAGTGAAGGCAATCTCTATAATTTTGTCGAGCCTCGTATATTCAAAGGGAATAAGCAATTCGTGTATGCGCTTAACGGAGTTTGGTTGCTCGGTGTTTTCCTTTAGTGCCACGAGGGTAGCGAGCGCATCGGCACTGATAATGCGGATTGTCCACGCATGTTTAGACCCACGCACTTGGGCCTCAAGGTCACCTGTGTCTTGCCTGCCAACAACGATTAGTACCGATGAGTCCTTGCTAACCCTTCCGGCGCTTATCAGTGCCTCGCGGTATCCAGCGACAGTGTCGAGATTTATTCGGTACACGTCGGTCGTTTTAACCTCTACCACAAGCGAACGCCCGTCAACATCCGCCCATACGCCATCAAATCCGATGGCGTTAATTTTTCCCCTGTATAATCCGTTTTCAACTGTGTAATCAAGCCTGCGACCAAATTCATTTACTACATCTTGAAGAACCAGTGGAGCGGCGTCGAATTTGTCCTGAAGACAGGCCTGAAGGTACTTAACAAGGCTGTCGCTCTTCGCTACCTGCAGATATTCACGAAAATCGATTGAACATTGTGAGTTGTCGGTCAGCTTCCCACTTCCGCAAAGTGCAAGGACCTGCTCGGTAGAAAGCGCATCAACCTGCCCTGGGTCCGTCTTAAGCAACGTTTGTAATGCGTTCATCTTGCGCTCATTGTATCGCGAATTTCGAAAGCCACACCGGGTCAAAGTTTGCATAACCAAAAGGACAATGGCAAGGAGACGTGGGAAATATTGCTGATTTTTTCATCGCGCGACGTGGGTACGATGACCGTTTTTTCTCTTCCTCAATGAGGACTCCCCTGCTTTTTAGACGATGTATTTACATCAACGATTTCCGGAAATCTCGCGGTGATGCCACCCCCATTAAGGAGGGCTCCGTGTACCCGCCGTGTACCAGACAGACGAAAAAACAAAAAAGCGAACAACAACCAACAACATTGGGCACTTTGGGAATGCTCTAGCGCCTCTCGAGGGCCTTATAAATTTTGCTGGATTTGCCGCAAGAAGAAATACCCCGACAAGCTGTTTTGGTTTTGTGAATGCTCGGGCCGGTTTCTTGTCTGCAACGAGGATTCCCCGGCGTACTTAGTCAGTTGCCATACCTGTAGGACTTTCCCGAAAAAAGCTCTCGGTACCGGGCGAAAACGCTGGCCAGCGCCGCGTACCCGGCGCGTACCCGCATTCGGCGTTTGGGTCGGCTTCAGCGTTTCTGGCGTTACGTAAAATCAGTAACTTACGATGGTTCAATGGCGGCAGGCGTTTCGACTCCCCCCGCCTCCACCAATCTCATGATGACCCGCCGCACAAAGAAAGCTCGCCGGGACCTACGCGGACGAGGAAATTGACGCCACCGACGC
>Ga0307372_10006679_pt1 | contig 16754 bp, 14 predicted proteins | sample OX1MG_FD_202533 | JGI IMG/M metagenome (GOLD analysis project Ga0307372, IMG submission 202533) | Soil microbial communities from Risofladan, Vaasa, Finland - OX-1 | ecosystem: Environmental > Terrestrial > Soil > Coastal area > Acid sulfate soil | place: Finland: Risofladan, Vaasa | collected... | reverse complement strand
TGTCCTTCACCCAGACCATGTTGGTGCGATGGGTGAAGCCCCACGCCGTGATTACCTTATCGGCCTCGGTTGTTTTGGGGTTGGTCGCCCAGAGAAACAGGATCGCGTCATCGGTCGCACGCTCGGCCACGGGGAGCGCGCAAATATCCTCCAGCGCCATGGTTGGGTACTGGTTCTCAATCGCCCGGTTTTCTGTCTCCACGTGCTCATAGCGCCACGGCGGATCCGCATAGAACACCTGGAAGGGGCCGTCGGGGAGACCGGGGTTGGCGTTCGTGACGAGAGCTGAGCGGCGCGCGTTGCGAGCGGGCTTCTCAATCTCTCGTAGGAATGTGCCGCGGGATAGCGGCTTATCCTCGATTTCGGCCTTTCGTGCTGCCGCTGCCAGGTCTTCTGGCGACAGGGATCGGAGCTTGCGCGCTTCGTCGAGACGCTGTGGCGTTGTACCAAGCTGAGTAAGCGTCAATGGCCCTAAACCTCCGGTTTTCGGAGGTTTACCTTGCGTAGCGATCTCGCCCCGCGCCTGTCCCTGGTCGACGCATTCGGCGAGACGCTGCTCGGCCCTGATCGCGATCACTGTCGCATGGTTGATCAGTGCTATGCCGAGCTTTGAGTGCTTGACCCAGACGCGCGCCGCGTCCGCGTAGGCGATCACCTTCAAGGCGTCCGGGGCGGTGACTATCGCTGCCAACATGCGCTCTCCCTCTTCAAGTCGCGAGAGAGCCGTTGGCGATGGCTGGTAGACTTCCACCGCCGTTCCTGACAATGGTTCGGTACATGGGGCGTCCGGCGCGGCCTGAACAACTCCGCCGGAGCCCCCCTTGTTCGTAGGGACGAGGCTCATCCTTCGCCCCCTAGTTCAAGCTCGCGCTCGAGGTGGTCGAAGACGTGCAGCGTGCCGCAGTTGACCCACACGTACGTGGCCACGCGGCCGGCACGTGGCCTGGCGCGCACGGGGCACGAATACGGCTTCGTGCGGTCCTCGTGCTCGTCGAACACGCGCTGCGGTACGCCAACAAACCCGGAATGAGCGAGGCGTTCCATCAGCGTCACGCGCTGGACGTCGACCAGGCTCAGCCCGCGGGGATTGGGTTCGCGCCATCGAAGCGATACCATCGCGGTCATCGATCTTGTGTCGGTTCTGGCGCCGGCAGGAACTGCTCTAGGTCGGCGACGTTCGGGTCCAGCCCCGCGGCCTCACACCTCTCCCTCGCTGCCTTCCAGCGTGCGGCCTCTGCCTCGCGCTCGTGCCGGCGACGCACTTCGTCCTGCTCGGCGCGCCTCGCCTCGGGCGCCGGCTGCCAAGCCGTGAGATGAGGGCGGAGGTTTCGCGGAAACGGATGTTGAAACCTCCCGTTTTCGTCCGGCGTGCGCCGCTGCACTTTGATCGCCGCTGCAACCTCGTCCTCCGTGAATTCCTCGCAAAGCTGCCGGCAGTCGGCCAACACGTCGTCAGCCTCAAGCCACCTCCCCAACGCCCTGATGAGGCAGGGATGAACCCCGGATACCGCTGGCGAATCGCTAGCTCTTCGCAAGCCATCGCGCTCTCTGATCTCTGAAGAGGGTAATCCTTGATCAGCCTCAGACGAGATCTCAGATGGCAGAGAGAGAGAGCGATCTGCTGGCGACTTGTCAGCCCGCTTGTCCGGCGAGTCGCTTGTATCTCGGGACGATGGTCCGTCGCGACTGGCTCGCCCGAGCGCACCATTCTTGCCATTCCGTTCGCTGGCGGCGGCGGCCTGAGCGCGTGTCCGGTTGTACTCTTCGTAGTCATGGATGTGCCAACCGCCTGGCACCTTCTCCCACAGCCCAGCGCCCACGAGAGCAGTTGCAATGCGCTTGGTGCCGTCCAGCAGCAGCAGCATGCTGTCCGGAATGAATCCATCGGTCAGATGATGCCCGGAGTAGCAGATGGCGGAGATGTACGTCCATCGCGCGTGATCGGAGACGCTCCGCAGCTTCGGATTCTGTGGGAGCTCGTCGTCAAATTTCACCCATGTCTTCGCCATTAGACCGGCCTCCTCGAAGTCTCCGGGCGCGCGCCATCCAGAAAGTGTTGCGAAAGGCTCATCGGAGTGTGTCCTGGCCCCGCGGAACTTCAGCACCGCCGCGACCGATGAGCACAGCCAGCCGCTCTAAGACGACCGGGTCACAGATTGTCGGCGGGAGGTGTTGTTCGCCGCGCGTGCGGGCCACGATCTCGGCAGCGGCAGCGGCGAGCGCTGAGTCACCACTCGATGGCGACCGGCTGGCGCTGGGAGCAACCGGCGACTCGCTACCTGATGGAGCAGGCGCCGAAACGATAGCGTCCGGACGCTTGGCCGCTCGCTGCCCGGCCCCCGCAGGAGTTCGTATGCGGTCTCTCCGCGTCAACCGCGGGGAGAGGCACGCCTCTTCGGGAAAACCTGGCGCTTGGATTCCAAACCCGATCTCTGCCACGCGGCTCTCCCTTGCCTCTGGGAGAGTCATGGCTCTTCGGGCTCGATCTTCTTGCTCCGCTCGTTTCGTGTTAAAGATTACGAGTGTCCCTAGGCGTTTGCAAGAGGGGCACAGCGAGCAGTCAGTGAACTCGGGCTGCGACGTTGCCGCTAGAAGCGCCAGACAGGCTTTACGCGGCCCGGCTCGAAGAAGTTACGTCCTTTCACCGCCGACTCAATCACGATATGGTCGATGAGCGCCCCGATAACGGCCCGGCGCCAGTCGAGCGAGCCAGCCTCCCACGCCGCTTGAAACTGGCCACCGCCACCGATGAACTTCCCGATCACGCTCCGTCCGTCGCGCTTCGCGGCGGCGGCTCGATTGGCATCGATGCGCCCGGTAAGCGTCGCGCGGGCCGTGACGTATTCCTCGCGACTCAGCATGCGCTCGACGTAGAAGTCGTTGTTCAACGTCGCTAGGGCCGCGTCGTCCGCAGCTATCTTTTGCGCCAGACCGTCGTCTTCCGCCGAACGGATAGAGAGGGCAGCGCCCAGCGCTTCATGGTCGAGCACCTGCGCGACCATTTCGTACAACAGGCGCTCAACGGGCTCCGCGAGCACCGCCATCTTTCCACACGACGGGTGCCCGGTCTGGAGCACACACACATACCGACGAACGTGGTCAGGTCGCGGGCGCGCGAGTAACCGCTCCCCGCAACGCCCACAGCGGAGGAAGCCGGACAGCACATAACGTCGCGCAGAGCCCGGCGACGTGCGGCGTCCCGGGTCTCGGAGGATGGACCTAAGCCGCGAAGACGTGGCTTCGTCGATCACCGCGGGCCACTGTCCCTGAGTCATTAGTCCCCCGAGTTCCCGCCTGGCGGAAATCGTTGGCGAAGTCAACATCCGCTTGAGCGAACTCGGTTGCCAGAATTTTCCCTGCGTCGAGACCACGCCGCGCGCCTTCCACTGCCGGCAGACGCCCCGGATACTTTCCCCCGCGAACACCAATTCGGCTGCCTCGCGGATCAGCTCAACTTCATCAGGAATGATCGCCATCATGTCCCGGCTATAGCCAAAGGTACGGGAGCCACCAATGATTGGCACACCTTGCCTGGCGAGCTCGGCATGTTTGCGCTTCTGGCGAGCGCTCGTATTGGCAGACTCCATGCGCGCCTGGGCCACGAGCAGCTCGGCCACGAACTGTCCATAGTTCTCGCGCGTATCGATCGGCTCCATCACCGACGCTATGAACGCCTTGTGCTGCTCGCAGGCCTCCATCACGCGGACGAGGTCCCGTTGCTGGCGGGTCAGACGGTCCAGTTTCCAGACGACCACACCCCTGATGTCGCCGCCCCGCAGCGCCTCAAGCATGCGCTCAAACTCTGGTCTCCGCGCCTTCTTGCTGTAGGCGCTGATATCGACATCCTCGAACTCGTCGGCCACCTCCCACCCGCGGCGCTGGGCCATCTCGCGGCAGTCGCGCAGCTGGCGCTCCGTGGCGGTCTGCTGGCCGTCGCGGTCTTCAGAAATCCGTGCGTACACTCCAACTCGAACGACGTCCTTGTCCATGCCCGACAGGTTCGCTCATCAAGTGTTCTTTAGCAACCGTGTTTTGCGAGAGCGTGATCTCGCCCGGCCTCGGCACCGACCCGCCGCCAATCAGGCCAGCGTTCGAGACGGTATGGTGCGGCGCGCGAAACGGCGGCATGCGCATGAGTCCCATCCCCGGCGGCAGGAGGCCCGCCACACTGTATATGCGTGTGACCTCCATCGCTTCGTCCTCGCTCATTGGCGGGAGGATGGAAGGCACCGCGCGTGCGAGGAGTGTTTTGCCGCTCCCCGGGGGCCCGCGCATGATGAGGTTGTGGCCGCCGGCGGCTGCCACCTCGAGCGCCCGCTTCGCATGCTCCTGGCCGACGACATCGGCGAAGTCCGTCGTGGCAGAGTCATCCGGCACGTATTCATTCACCGGGATGGGGACGCAGCGGCTGAGCGGGACCGAGCCGAGCAGGTGGGCAGCGACGCTCGAGAGGCTTTCCACCGCGAACACATCGATCCCGCGCACAAGCGACGCCTCGGCGGCGTTTTGTTGCGGTACGAAGGCGCGCTTCATGCCACGGTCGCGTGCCAGCCCGACCATGGGCAGCACTCCGCGCGTGGGCCGCACATCGCCCGTGAGCGCGAGTTCGCCCACGAAGACGGCATCATCGACCGATGCCACGACCTGGCCACTGGCCAGGAGCACGCCCACGGCGATTGGAAGGTCGTAGGCCGGCCCCTCTTTGCGGATGTCGGCCGGGGCAAGGTTGACGGTGATGCGGCTGTTGAAAGGCCAGGTGAGCCCGCTGTTGCGGACGGCGGAACGCACCCGTTCCTTCGATTCCTGCACCGCCGCATCGGGCAGGCCGACGAGGGTTGTGGTCGGGTTTTGGGCGCGCGAAATATCGACCTCGACCTCGACGAGCTCGCCTTCGAGCCCGATGACCGCACAGCTCAGGACCCTGGCCAGCACGCGTGGATTGTGGAGGGACGGGCGTGTCACGTCAATCGCGGCCCGCTCGCCGTGCATGCGGCTATGCCCGCGGGGCGGTACGATCGGTGGGCGAGCCCCCGTAGCTCAGCGGATAGAGTGTCGGCCTCCGGAGCCGAAGGCACAGGTTCGAGTCCTGTCGGGGGTACCAGTAAGCAGCCTCTCGCTTTGGAATTTGATCCTCGGCGTCGTTCCGCAGTGGACGCCGCCGCTCGTTCGCGGCCCAACCGCTCGGCTTGTCCTCTGCCCGAGCATTCGGGACCTCGCCCAGAGTCGGCACCCTAAACGCAGCGAGCAGCGGGGCCGGGCCCGGGCCCGAAGAGTTACGCTTCCCCCGTTGTTCGGCTCTGGCCGCGTGTCCGGGCTGGAAGTCGCCATCGCCTCCGAGATCGCTGTACACTTGACCTCCCTGAACGGGGCAGCCTCCTACTGCAATGACGACTCCTCAAACAACAACGAACCGCGACGAACTCTGGGTCATTGAGAGCCTGCGGCTTACCGCGTTTCCGGCCGCGCCGTTCGAGCTCCGTCCGAATGACTGGTGGCAGGGCGTGGTGGGCAGGGAACCCGACAAGCAGGTTTACCGGGCCGGGGACGGAGTGCGTCAAGACTCTGGCGCCATCCAACTTGAAGATGACCACCAAGCACTCCTCGTTCTCAACGTGACGGCGCTCCGAATCGACTGGATGCTCGTTGCGCCGCCCATCTCGTCGATTGAGACGATTGGCAGTATTCCGTCCATTGGCGCTCCGACCGTTGGTATCCCTCGATTTCAACAGTTGATGAGGGAGTGGCTTCAGCGCGGCGATGCGCCTCCGCTGTGCCGGCTTGCTTTCGGCGCGGTGTTCCTGAGGAGTGTTCCCGACTTACCGGCGGCATATGAGCTCTTGGCACCGTTGGTTCCTTGGACGCCGGAACCAGAAGCCACGGATTTTCTTTTGCAGATTAACCATCCTAGGCCATCTCGCGTCGAGCCCGCGGTGACGATCAACCGCCTATCGAAGTGGCAAACAGCCACGATGGACTTCATCGCCCTTGTTCCTGGCACGCCTAGACTCATCCCCGAGCGCCGCGACGTTGTCGCGCGAATCGAAGCTGACCTTAGCTCGGACGCGGGGCGGAGTGAAGAGATTCCCGGGGATCTGGTAGTAGATTTGCTCGGCGAGATGGCTGAAGAAATAAGCGAAGGCACTACACGAGGACCACGCCGATGAGCCACCCAGCCACTCAACGCAGCGCAGGTGAGCATTTTCTGGGAGCTGGGCCCTTTCTCGGCAGTGGTCGTTTGTACCATCCGGCGGATACTTCTTTGGACTCCAAGACCGTTAGTGACGACCAACTTATTCAGCACTATGTGCCTCTCGGAATGATGACTCAACTGAGAGAATTGCCTGGTGGCAATGACGTGGTGCCGATTCTGATTGTCGATGGTAATGGCACCGGTCTCGAGGATAGGTTCGACCGAAAGTATGAACCTTATATCTCGCTTGAACACCCTATCTTTACCTTTTCAATTGTTGCCAACAACCTAGTCGGATATACAAATATCGGTTTCGACGAACTTCAACCAAAAGTACGATTCGTGTCGAGTGCCGCTACGACCCGTTTACCTGACGAACAATATGACAGCACGGGGGATGTTCTCACGGACCGTTTGATTCGGTTTGAGCGAGATCAGGAAGACGACACTACAAGCGACCTTCAAGACCTCATGGATACACTCTTTGAGAATGGTGGATCCGCGAGCTTGACACTGAGCACCAAGGACGCGTACATGTCTCGAACCCTGAGCCCCACCGCATACGGTGCCTACCTACGTAGTCTGGGACGGGTTGTTGACGGCCCTAGCTTGGCCCTGCGTCTTCAGACTCTGGTCGATGCGCTCCGCGACGCCCATCCCGCCGTGCGGGATGCGGCAGCGGTTGGACTCGCCGCTCTGGGAAGCCACAGAGCTCTTCAGGCTCTGCAAGACGCAGCGACGCGCGAACGATTGCCGCTCCTCCGCCAGCGGCTCTCGGGCGTCGCTGCGCAACTCCTAGGGCCAACGTAAGTTATCGTCGCGATGTTGCTTGCAAGAAAAGTGCTCGTAGCTAAGTGGGCCAAGGCGCATGCCGAACTCGACGCACCCGTACCGGCCGACCCACTCGGCGACTTGAAGACCGACAATAACGAGTTGTCGGTTTGGGAGGTTGCGGACGACCTCGCAGACCTCGACGACCTAATCGCAGCGATGGCTAGCGTATTCGAAAACCTTTCGTCATGCGACGTGGCGTTAGTCTCAGAGGACAGCGTTCTCTCTCGCGGAATCGGGTGGAGAAGCAGCCCTGGGTACACGCGAATCGCGCGGGCCGAAGCGCGTCATCGGGACCTTCATTCTCTGACGGGAGCCGATCTCGTATCGATCGCCGAAGTATTCCGCCGAGGTTCTTTCCACATGTTTCAGGACCGGGAGGTTGCCGTTCGCCTGGCAGCCGCTGTGACTCGTCGAGACCTGGACGTAGACAAGCTCAGCAGGAAGTGGAAAGCCCTTGTGGTCCCGCTGCTTCTTCCCAACACCGGCGGTGCGTGACCCGTCCTGAGGTTCTCACCGTCCGCCCACCTGGCCAGAGCCAAAGCCTCGGCTGTGGCTCGCGGAGCTCTGGTTGTGGCCGCCCCAAGGCTCCGTCGAGCGGCTTTGGCTGGACGCTACCCAAGGGGCAAGGCATCTGCTGCAGTCTTTTGCACTTCCCTCGGAGGCGGCGGTTCACGGGACTGCACAGCTTGTCCCTCGGACAAGGGATGCCTGACAGATAGAGGCAGACAAGTTTGGCGACTTTTGCCGGACACTGGTCTTTGGAGCCCTTGGTCGGGTCGAGCGTCGCATCACGATTGGCCGCTTTGATGAATCGATGCCGGACTCACGCGCCGCGCATGGCTTCGCCCGTGCTACCATGCCGCACACGCGCCAAGTTCAAGTTCGCTTGAGATTTCCGGTGAAAGAGACCAACCGTGCCGGGACTCGCCAACCAGATATCCATCACCGAGCTCTCGCGCCGTAGCGGGGTCGCGAGCTCGGCGCTCCGCTACTACGAGTCGATGGGGCTCATCCATGCCACACGCACGGAGGGCAACCAGCGCCGCTACGAGCGCGGTGTGCTGCGGCGCGTGGCGGTGATCCGCGTTGCCCAGGACCTCGGGCTCTCGCTGTCTGAGATTGCCACCGCATTCGCTACCCTCCCCGAGCTCCGCGACCCGACTCCGGGCGATTGGGAACGTCTCTCGCGCGGCTGGCACGCACGCCTTGGCGAGCGCATCGGCCTCCTCGAACGGCTCCGCGACGACCTCTCTTCGTGCATTGGTTGCGGTTGCCTGTCGCTGGAGCGTTGCAGACTCCTGAACGACGACGACCGTGCAGCGGAGAAAGGCGCCGGACCGCGCTACCTCCTTGGCGATGAGGCGGAGGAGCGCTAACGGGGAGCCGGCTACGTCCGCAGTGTGAGGCCGCCATCGATGACGAGGCCGTGGCCAGTCACAAACCCCCCGTCCTCCGAAGCGAGGAAGAGGATGCCACGGGCGATGTCGATGGGCTGCCCCAGGCGCTTGAGCGGAGACTTCTTCTCCCACGCCTCGCGGATATGGTTTTGGTCGAAGTTCTGACGGGTCATGCCGGTGTAGATCGCGCCAGGCAGGATGTAGTTCGCGGTGATCCCGAACTTTCCCAGCTCCAGGGCGAGTGTGCGCGTCAGGCCCGCGACGCCCGCCTTCGATGCGGCATAGGCGCTCAAGCCATAATCGGTGTGCTCAGCCATCACGGACGCGATGTTGATGATCCGGCCCGCTTCGCTCTTGCGCAGCTCGGGGATCGCCGCTTTGCAGAGCATGAAGGTGCCGCGAATATTGACCGAAAACACCCGGTCCCACTCGTCCAGTGGCATCACTTCGGCGAGCGCGTTCGAACCAACGCCTGCATTGTTCACGAGGATGTCGAGCTTGCCGAAACGTTCCAGCGCGGCTCCGACGACCGCCGGACCGGCGTCTGGGTCGGCGATGTCCGCGACGAAGGTGACGATGCGTTCGTGCCCCGCGTGGGCCGCCGCGAGTTGCGCATCGGCCCGGTCCACGGCGAGCACGCGCGCGCCTTCGCCCGCCAAGAGTTGCGCGGCCGCCTGGCCGATGCCGGATGCGGCGCCGGTGACGATCGCGACCTTTCCATCGAGTCGCATGTGAGTCCCTCCTGTGCTGTCCTTGCGTGACGTCTCAGGCTCGCGCGACGAGCTCTGGATCGTACGTGTTCGTGATGTGGCCGGCCGCTTCGAGTTCTGCATACTCGTCATCGCCGACGCCAAGCAGTTCGCGGTAGACGTAGTCGTTGTGCTCGCCGAATAACGCCGGCGGCGTCCGCAGCCCCACGGCAGAACGGGAGAATCGGTAGGGCGGGACGCCAAACGGCGTCTCCGGATAGTCGGCGGTGGCCGGGAGCGACTGCCACGCCCCGGTCGCTGCCAGGTGAGGGTCCCCGGCAACGTCTTTACTGGACATCACAGGCCCGGCTGTGACACCCGCCTGCTGGAGGGCGTGGAAGAGTTCGTCGCGGTCGCGATTTGCGGTCCAGTCGGCGATGTGCGCCTCAATCATCGGTTGGTGGGCCGCCCGTATTGTTGCTTCGGATAGGTCCTGGGTCCACGACGGATTGCGCATAAATGCCACAAGCGCCCTCCATTCTTCGTCCGATCGGCAACTGATGGCGATCCACTGATCGTGGCCGCGGCAGGGAAAGACGCCGTTGGGCACGAAGCCTTCGATGCTGCGGTTGCCGTCCGATGTCTGCTCCTGCCCGTTCCAGGCGGCATCAAGCGCTGCCTGCGGGAACATCTGCGCGCTGCATTCCACCTGCGCCAGTTCGATCGTCTGGCCCTCTCCGGTCCGGCGGCGATGGCGGAGCGCGGCGAGAACGGCAATAGCGCCATGCGCACCCGCCCAGAAATCGCCCGCGAAGATCTGGACGTTGGTGGCAGGCGCCGAATCCTCGTATCCCCGCAGGATCGTCGACCCGGCAACGGCGTCGATATGCGAACCGTACCCGCGCCCTTCGACGTATTCTCCGGTGCGCCCGAATGCGGGCATGTGGAGGATCACGATGTCCGGACGCTCGCGGCGGATGGCGGCGTCGTCCAGTCCCAGCTTTTCGAGCGTCCCGATGGCGAGGTTTTCCGCGAGGACGTCGCTCACACGGATGAGAGCCTTCACGATGGCGAGGCCCTCCGGACGCCGGCTATCGACCGTGAACGACTTCTTGTTGCGCAGCACGTGGATGAAGGCGGGGCAGTTGTTCCACGGCCGGGGCCCGGGGTCGCCGCCAGGATGGCCGCCCATCCACGGAGGGATCATCGCGGCCGCAGCGGCGGTCAGCCGGGGAGAAGCGGCCCGCGTCATTGGGTTCCAGATGAACGGGTTCTCGACTTTGATGCATTCTGCTCCCATGTCGGCCAGGTACATCGTCGCGCTCTGCCCAGCCCAGACGGCGGAAAAGTCGCAGATGCGGACGCCCGCGAGGGGCAGGTAGTCGTTCACGAGGCGGCTCCTTCGCTGCGCAAGCTGGCGGCTTCGCTGTCGCTGTAGCCGAGATCGTGGAGGATCGCAGCCGTGTGCGCTCCGAGCGCCGGCGCGGCGCTCCGCAGGCGCCAGGGGGTCCTGTCGAAGACGTAGGGACGGCCCAGCATCGGGAGCCTGCCGAGAGTAGCGTGTTCCAGCTCTGTCCAGAGCCCGCGTTCGCGGAAGACGGGGTCATTGAATATGTCACGGCCCGTGAACAGGGGCGCCACCATCGCATGGGCCCGGCGTGCTTCTCGCCAGACTTCCTGGCGCGTATGGCTGAGCATCCAGGGATAGACGATGCCGTCCGCTTCTTCTTTGGCGGCAGGGTCCATTGCCGTCTGCGGGAGCAGCCACTTTGGCTGACGCAACGCGTCGTCGTCGATCATGTCGACGAAGCGCTGCCAATAGTTGCCGAACGAGGCGGTGACTTCGACATAGCCATCGGCGACGGGGTAGATCCCTCCGGCGATGCCGCTGGCGGGCCCCGCCGGCCGTTCCTGCACCCTCCCGCTGAATCGATAGGCAAGGATGGAAGCGCTGCGCCGGTCGGTGCTATTGATCTGGGCGTCGAAGAGTGAGATTTCGACGCGCTGGCCGATGCCGTGAAGCTCACGCGCATGGACGGCGCCGAGCGCGGCGATGCCTGCCATCGCGCCCGACTGGAGGAGCGCGGCGGTGCCGCCGAGTTTGAGCGGCTCGCGGTTGGCGAGGCCGTGGCTGAACATCTCCCCGCCCATGGCGAAGAGCGTGGTCTCCGAGAGGCGGTAGTCTCGATAGGGTCCGCCATGCCCGAAGTTGGTGATGCTCAACACCGGGGCGCTGGTGAAGCGGCTGAGTGATGCATAGTCGAGCCCGAGACGCTCGGCCACCGCCGGGGGAAAGCCCGTCACCACAAGGTCGGCCCGCGCTGCGAGCCTCCGCACCAGTTCCTGGGCGGAAGGCCGCTTCAAGTCGATGACAATGCTCTCTTTGTTCGTGTTGAGGAACTGGTATGTCCCACTCCGTTCGATCTGCTGGACACCTCCGAGAAAGGGGCCGAGCCGGCGGGCACAATCGCCACCGGGCCGTTCGACCTTGATCACGCGCGCGCCAAGGTCCGCGAGCAGTTTCGTGGAGTAGGGGCCGGCGATGTGGCTCGTGAAGTCCAGCACCGTGATGCCTTCGAGCGCGTCCAGGGCGTCCTCCGTGGCAGCGTGAGATGTCCCGGACTGTACTCCAGGAGTGGCCAGGCGTCAGGCGCGGACGTCTTCGACGCGGGGGACTGCCGTCCGTTGACTCAGCACCAGCTGCAAGACGGGGAGTGCGCTGAGACAGATGACGATGCCCGCGCCGACGAAGGCCTGGCGCACGCCGAAGGCATAGACGAACGGGCCGGCGAGTGCGAAGCCAACCAGCCCGGCGAGGGATGCCACCATCGAAACAAGGCTCATCACGCGTCCCCGGAACTCATCTACCGTTTCGCGTTGTAGATAGCTTGCGAAGCACACCTGGAGCCCGACAACACCCATGCCCATGACGGCCATCGCGGCCAGCGCTGCCGCAAAACCCGGTGCCAGCCCAAGCGCGACGGTCGCCCCGCCAGTTGTGAGCAGCCCTAAGGCGCCAAAGGGCAGGAGCTTGAGTCGCGGACCCAGAGACATGAATACGATGGCGAGAGCAAGGGCGCCGGCGCCCTCGGACGCGAGGAGCACGCCGTAGCGGTTGTCGGGAAGATGGAGGGTGTCGGCTACGAGCGTGAGTGTTCCCGCGTTGATGATCGGTGCGACGAGCATGGTCACGCCGATGGCGAGGATCACAGTGCGCACGCGGTTGCTCCGTCGCGCATAGGTGAGTCCCGCCGCGGCCGACCGGAACGCGGATTGGCCCTGTGCAACGGCTGGCATGATGACCGCGGGGATAGCCGCAACCAGCACTGCCGAGACGACGAAGCTGACCGCATCGATGGCGAGCACCAGCCGGAAACCGCCGGAGGTCATCAATAAGCCCGCGGCGGCAGGGCCGATGATCATCGCCAGCCGTGCCCCGAGCCGCAACGTGCTGTTGGCCCGGCCCAGGTCACGCGGGAGGACGAGCGAGGGGAGGAGCGCTTCGCTCGCGGGGCGATGAAACGTCGCCAGCCCGGCGACCACGAAGACCGCGCCAAACGCTGCAATCATTTCCGAACCGGCGGTCGCGACCAGGATGCAGAGCGCGAGCACGGCCGCGCTTGCCAGGTCGGCGGCGGCCATCACGCGGCGGCGGTCGCGACGGTCGGCGATGGCACCCGCGATCGGGGCCAGCGCGAGTGTTGGCAGCGCCGCCAGTGCAAGCAATGCGCTCACCGCTGCCGTTGAGCCGGTCTCCTTGAAGACGGCGATCGATGCGGCGGTGTTCAGGATCCAGTCACCAGCGACCGAGATGCCCTCGGCCGAGACGAGCTGTGCAAGCCCGCGGTTAAATCGTTTCCCCGACTCCGCTTCAGGTAGTTCCCCGGTGGCCGTCATGTCCACCGTGGTGGCCGTGGCGCGCCAGCTCCGAGGCGGGGCGTCGTGCGCATTCGCGCAGGATACCCCATAAAACGCTTGTGGACGCACGTCTGCGCCGTTCCCAGACGACACACTCAGACGCGCGATGTCGTACCCTTGGGACGAAGCGTTCGACCCCCGGACGTCTCGACTTTCCGGCGAACCGGTGGAGGTGAACTGGCGTGGCAGACCGCGTGGTGGGTCCACTCCGAGAGTTCCGCGAACCATTGCATGAAGACCTCCGGAAGCTGCAACTGGCTGCCGAGGCGGTTCACGAGGCTGAAACGCGTGTCGCGCTTTCCGCGCTCGACGCTGCCGTCACGTTTCTTCAGGGGTTTGTCCAGATTGCCAAGGCGGAAGAGTTCACGTTCTTCATCGCCGTCGATGGTGTGATCGGTGCGCCGGGCGCGAGCCAGGTGATGATCGCCCAGCACGACAGCATCGCCGCAATGGTCCGCGACTTGCGGCAGGTGGTGGATGCGGCGAACACGGCCGGCGACGTCGCGGCCTACTCGCGGTACCTTCTGCCCTTGCTCTATGGACTTTATGCGCTCATGCGGGCACACCTCGAAGCCGAAGACGACGTCTATCTCACGCTCCTGGACGAAGCGCTGAGCGAGTCTCAGGTGGGAATGATCGTGACCAACATCGGGCGCATCGCAAACGCGAAGGCTGGCCACGAAGCACCGGTTTAGCCGCGCACGGCCTGCTGACACTTATTATACGCCTGCAGCGGGGCCGGGACTCACGAGGCGGCATCGGGGGTGGCCTGGGACGCATCGTGGAAACCCATCGTATAGAGGCCATGATAGATGCCCTGCGCCTGCATCAGGGCGCTGTGATCGCCCTGTTCGGCAATGGAGCCCTCCTTCAGCACGATGATCCGGTCCGAGTCACGGACCGTTGAGAGGCGGTGCGCGATCACAATCGCCGTGCGGCCCTCCATCAAGCGCGCGATCCCCCGTTGCAGGACCATCTCCGTCTGCGTGTCGATCCCCGCAGTGGCTTCATCGAGCATTAGGATTTGAGGCGAAACCAGCATGGCGCGGGCCAGGCTCAGCAACTGCCGTTGCCCCAGGCTGAGGTTTGCTCCGCCCGGGAGAACACGCGTCTCATAGCCGTGCTCGAGCCGCAGCACCAGGTCGTGGACACCCACCGCCTGCGCGGCCGCCTCGATCTCCTCGTCGCTCGCGTCCGGCTTGCCGAAGGCGATGTTGTCGCGCACGGTCCCCGCAAAGAGGACCGGGTCCTGCAGGACAATGCCCATGTTGCGCCGCAGAGAACGGAGCTTGACGTCGCGAATATCGTTGCCATCGACCAGCACGGCGCCGCTGGTGACATCGTAGAAGCGGGCGATGAGGCTGATGATGGTGCTCTTGCCGGCACCGGTTGCCCCGACGATCGCCACGTGCTCGCCGGCGGAGATGGTCATGCTCAGCCCGTGGAGCACCTCGATGTCCGGCGAGTAGCCAAAACGCACATCGCGGAACTCGACTTCGCCGTGCACAGCTGAGATGTCGCGTGCATCCTCGCGCTCGATCACATCCTGGGGCCAATCGAGCACTTCGAAGACTCGCTCCGCCGCCACCGTGGCGCGCTGCATGTTCGTGTATTGCTGCGTCATGTCGCGGATGGGGTCGAAGAAGCGGTTGATATAAAGGGCGAAGGATACGAGGAAGCCGAGTTGAAGGTTGTTACTCAGCACCATTGAGCCCCCAACGACGACCGCGACCGCGAGGGTCGAGGCCGCGATCAGTTCGACCATAGGGCTGACCAGCGCGGCCGACCGGCCCGCATCGACGCTCGCGCGCATGTTCCGCGAGTTGACGCTTTCGAATTCGCGCGAATTCACTCGCTCGCGGGAGAGGCTCTGGATGACCCGTGCGCCGGAGACGTTCTCCTGGAGGCTCGCGTTGACAGCGGAAATGGTCGCGCGCGCTGCCAGGAAGGTCCGCCGTGCCCTGCCCTGCCAGATCCAGAGGGTGCCCGCCATCAGGGGCACGCTCAGCGACACGAGCGCTGCCAGCTCCCAGTTCAGGACAAAGAGCGTGCCGAGGATGCCAACGAGGATGATGACGCTCCCGAAGATCGAGATCATCCCGTTGCTCAACATCTGCTGCAGGATGTTCACGTCACTCTGCATACGGGCCATCACGCGGCCCGTCTCGTTCTCATCGAAGAATCTCAGCGAGAGGCTCGAAATGTGGCTGAACATGTCGGAGGCGACCCGGTACAGTGCGTGCTGACCGACCCAGGTCATCTGGTACACCTGCTGGTATTGCGTGAGCCAGAGGATGGTGTTGTTGCCGAGGTAGAAGAGCCCCATCGTGAGCAGTCCGCCCTGGTCGTGCTTTTGGATCTCGTTCACGGCGAGGCCGGGGATCAGTGGGTTCAGGATCGTCGCCGCCGAGTTGATCATGAGCATCACCACGGCGAACGCGATCCGCTTCCTGAAGGGTGAAGCGTAGCGCCAAAGGCGGCCGACCACGCGCGGGTCGAAGGCTTTGCCGAAGTCCTCCTCCGAGCTGGCGAGGCCGGGCCGGTTTGCGCCACCGCCGGCACCCATGCCCGGCCCGCTCGTGCCGAGTGCGAGGCCGCGCGCAAAACCGCCACCTCCAAGCATCAGCCCGCTACCTCCGCCACGCCCTCGCCCGCGAGCGCTTCCTCCTGGTCGCGCAGCTGCAGCCGGTAGATCTCCTGGTAGAGGCCCGGCTGCCCGATGAGCTGGTCGTGCGTACCCTGCTGGACAACGCGCCCGCGGTCCACCACGAGGATCTGGTCGGCCTGCTTCACCGTGCGCAGCCGGTGCGCAATCACGAACGATGTCCTTCCTTCGATAACGTTCGCAAGCGCGCTCTGGATGAGCAGCTCGGTTTCCATATCCACGGCCGATGTGCTGTCGTCGAGGACGAGGACCGCGGGGTCGAGCAATACCACGCGGGCAATGGCAATACGCTGCTTCTGGCCGCCCGAGAGCGTCATCCCACGCTCGCCCACCCACGTGTCGTAGCCGTGCGGCAGCGAGCTGATGAATGAATGAATCTGGGCGACACCCGCGGCCGCTTCGATCTCCTCCTGGGTTGCACCCGGCTTACCGTAGGCGATGTTGTCGCGGATGGTAGCGGTGAAGAGGAACACTTCCTGGAGGACGACCCCCACGTTGCGCCGCAGAGACTCAATCGTGGCCGAACGGATGTCAGTGCCGTCGATGGTGATGCGGCCCTTTGTCACGTCGTAGAAGCGGGGGAGCAGGTTGAGCAGGGTGCTCTTGCCGCTGCCGGTTGGGCCGAGCACCGCGATCGTTTGCCCAGGCTGAGCGTCGATATCGATGTCATAGACGACCGGCGCTCGCCGCGAGTATGAGAACGAGACGCCTTCGAAACGCACGTGTCCACGGACGCCTTCCAGAGGCCGGGCGCCCGGTGCTTCGGGGACTTCCGAGACGGTATCTATGACTTCGAAGATCCGCTGGCCAGAAGATGCCGCGCGCGTCCCCATCGTGACAAGGAAGCCCAGGGTGCGAACCGGCGCCGCAAGTTGTGCCCGGTATTCGATGAACGCGACCATCGTCCCGATGGTGAGGCTGCCACCGATCACCAGGTGCCCGCCATAGAGCAGGATCGCAAGGCTCACGAAGTTCAGGATCCAGAGCAGGAACGGCTGGTTGAATGCCGCGATCCGGTTCGCCGCTAGACTCTTTTCGCGCACCTTCCAGTTGGCGTCCTG
>Ga0307372_10006675_pt1 | contig 16762 bp, 10 predicted proteins | sample OX1MG_FD_202533 | JGI IMG/M metagenome (GOLD analysis project Ga0307372, IMG submission 202533) | Soil microbial communities from Risofladan, Vaasa, Finland - OX-1 | ecosystem: Environmental > Terrestrial > Soil > Coastal area > Acid sulfate soil | place: Finland: Risofladan, Vaasa | collected... | reverse complement strand
GAGCACGCGGCGAGCACCGTGATGCTCGGCCCGCGCAGGTTCAGCCGGTAGGACGTGGTCGTCGCCAGGTAGTCGCTGCTGTTAAGTGTGTGCAGCCCGAGTCCCGCGCCGCCCGCGGACTCGGCGTCCTCGTTGAGGTGCAGCGTCACGTAACGGCTCGGCCCGGCCGCGGCCATCACGCCGATCGTCTGATCGGTCGTGACCGGGTCGTACCCCGCGTTCTCGATGGTCGCGTGCGCGATTTCCAGGAACAACTTGATCTGCGGATCGGTTGCCGCGGCATCGCGCGGTGTGAGCCCGAAGAAGTCCGCGTCGAAGTACTCGATATGGGCGACTGGCGCCGCCGCGCGTACGTAGTTCTCATCGGCGAGCCGCTCGGCCCGGACGCCGTTCTGGCGCAGCGTCTGCTCGTCCAACTCGACGACTGACTCGCGGCCGTGGACGAGGTTCTCCCAGAACTGCTCGATGTCCGCCGCTCCCGGGACCCGCACCGCCATCCCGATCACGGCGATGGCATCGTCGTCCGGGACGGGGGGGTCGGACATCGGCGCCTCCGCTTGCTTCGGCCGGGCTACCATCTCACTGTAGCGGCACCAAATGCTCTAGATTGGGTACTGGGACCTCGTGATTATCCGCGGCGCGAACCAGGCTTCGGAGGCGCCGAATCGGCCGCTGGTGGCCAAGGAACGCGCTCTGTTGCTGTTCCACGAGTACGCGCCCGAGGACGGCGTCATGAACGTCGGGTTCGCCCTCGAGGCCGCTTCGGAACCGATTGACGTGGCCGTGCTGCGCTCCGCGATGACCGCTGTCGTCGCACGCCATCCGGCGTTGCGCACGCTGTTCCCGGTCGTCGACGGCGAGCCGGTGCGCACGACGTTGCCGTCCGAGGACGCCGACGTGGACGCGGTCGTCCACGTGCAGGACGTTGCTGCTGAAGACCTGCCCGCGGCGCTGCGCTGTGCCGCGACCGCCCGCTTCGAGGTGACCACGCAGCTGCCCATCCAGGTGACGGTGTTCCGCGCCGCGGAGCGCGAGGTCGTGTGCGTGACGGTCGACCACCTCGTCTACGATGCACACTCGGCCGGCGTCGTGCGCCGGGATCTGGTGCGCGCGTACGCGGGTCTGCGCACCGGCGGAGCGCTACCGGCGGACCTGCTGGACGAGGTGCTCGGGCCGCCGCTCAAGGACGGCTCGCCGGAGAGCATCAATTACTGGACCCGGGTCCTCGCCAACGCGACGCCCAGCGGGGACCTGGACCTCGGCCGGCGCGCGCCGCGCGCACCGGGGTTCCCCGGCGCGGCGGTGCGGTTGCCTGTGCACGAGGACGCATGGGCAGCGGCGCGGTCCGCGGCGCACGCTCACTCGTGCCCGGTCAGCGCGGTCGCGCTCGCCGCGTTCGCGACGGTCCTGTTCCGTCACGGCGCGGGGACCGACATCGTTTTTGGCGTGCCCACCTACAACCGCGGGCGCCCCGCGCACGACGCCGTCGGCTACTACATGTGCGTCGTGCCGGTCCGGATCCGCTTCGGTCCGGAGACGACGTTCGCCGAGCTGACGCGACTGGCCGCGCGGCGGATGCTCGAGGGCCTGCAGTACGCGGACGCCAGCATCGACGAGGTGCAGGCCGGCGTATACGAGGGCAGTGGCGTCGACCAGCGCCCGCTGGTGCGGTACCTGTTCAACTACCTCGCCGACCTCGCGGACGGCCGCCATGAGCCGTCCGCCGGCTACTGGCACGACTACCCGCTCGACGTGGCGCATAGTCGCATGGACATCGACCTGGCGCTCTGGCGCGACGAGGACGGCGTGGTGGTGCGCGCGATCCACGCCGCCGACCTGATGACCGGCGAGCATGTCGCCGTCCTGCTGGCCCGCATGGAGCGGGTGCTGCGCGCCGGTGCCGCCGCCCCGGACGTCGCGGTCGGCACGCTCGAGATGGTGACCGACGAGGACGGGGACTTGCTCGCGGCGAGCGAGGCCGGCTCGGCGCGCGATTGCCGCGACGTACTCGAGGACGTCGCGACCTCCGCCTTCGCCGACGTCAGCGCCCTCGCGGTTGCCGCCGGCCCGGATGGCCAGCCGGAGCTGGGCTACGGCGCGCTCGTCGCCACGGCCGACGCGGTCGGGGCCGCGGTGCGTGCCGCCGGCGTGCCGCCCGGCGCGCTCGTCGCGGTGGCCGCCGGCTCGCTCGCTGACACCTGCGCCGCGGTGCTGGGCTGCTGGAGTGCCGGGTACGGCGCGCTGCTCGGTGAACCCCGCGACGGGGTGGAGGCTGCGTGGCAGATGATCCCGGCCGGCACCCCCGCGGCGGTCGGCAAGACGGTCGTGGAGCGCGTCGACGGCGACGGGTTCGTGGTCTTCGACCGGCCGCACCCCGACGACGTCGCGCTGTGCTGCGACGGCCCGGACGGCGCGATCGTCCTGACGCATCGCGCGGTCGCGGACGCCGTCTCCGACATCGCCGCGGAGCTGTCGCTCGACTCCTCGGACGTCGTCACGATCGCCCGGAAGGGGGGTGCCGGTGAGGTCCTGCTCGACGCGCTGGCAGTACTCCGTTCCGGCGGGCAGGTCGCCGAGACTGAGGTCACCGACGAGGCCGCGGTCGCAGCTGCCGTGAGCACGTCCACCGTCCTGGTGAGCAGTCCTCTCGTCGTCGCCCGGGTGCTCGACAGCTCCGCCGGGTCGGTGTCCGTCACCCGCGTCGCGGTGCGCGGCGGCCGGGTGCCGGCGGCCCTCGTTGCGCAGGCCGCGGCATCCGGGGTTACGCTCGTGCGGGTCGTCGGCCCGCTCGCGCCGGACGGCGTCACCGTTGCGGGCCGGCTCGATCCCGCGTCCGCGTCCGCGCATCTGACCGGTGCCGGCCGCACCCGGGTGGTCGGGCCGTCGGGGGAGATGGCCCTGCCGTTCACCCGCGGGGTGCTGGACGTGCACGGCGCCCGGGGGCCTGAGGTGTTCCCGGTGCAGCTCACCGATCGCGGCGTGGAGCAGGTGGACGACGACGCGCTCGCGCCGGCGCTGGACGCGGTTCTGGCCCACCCACTCGTTCGCTACGCCGCCGCGCGGCGGGATGCGGAGCCCGCGGTCGTGCTCGTTGAGCCGCGGTCCGGCGAGCTCGACGTGGTCGCGCTCGCCGGCCACATCAGGCGCCGTTACGGGGTGGCGGTGGAGCTGTGCGCCCAGCCCTTCCCGCTCCGCGTCGACGGCGAGCCGGACCTGGCCGCGAATGCGCCGGGCACCGCCGAGGCGTCCGCGAGCGCCGCGGCCCCGGAGATCGACGGCGTCGACGTCATAGCGCTGTGGCAGGAGATCCTCGGACGCGACGATATCGGGCCGGATGCCAATTTCTTCGCCCTCGGCGGCGACTCGCTGAAGGCCGCGCGCGTCGTCGGGCAGTTGAAGAAGCGCACCGGGCGCAAGATCTCGCTGCGCACCGCGTTCAAGTTCCCCACCCCGGCGAGCTTCGCCGCCGCGCTGCACACCGACGGCTGACCCGGGTCAGGACGGCAGGACCTCCGCTGGACGCTGCAGCAGGCTGGCGAGGTCGCTGAGGAACCGCATCGCCGGAGCGCCGTCCACCACTCGGTGGTCATGAGCGATACCGATCGTGACGACGCGGGCGACGGCGGGCGCGCCGTCGGCGCCGACGCGGACGGCGCTGCGCACCGCGCCGACCGACACCATGGACGACATGCCCGGCATGATCAGCGGATGCACCGCGTCGATGCCCGAGTCGAGGTTGAGCGAGACGCCGAGGCCGACCCCGCGGGTGTCGAGGTCCCGGTCGGCGAGCTCGCCGCTCACCGCCGCCATCTGGAGCTCGATGAGCCGGTCGGCGACGTCGTCCAGCGTGCGTGCGCCCGCCCGAATGACCGGCAGGAACAACCCGGTGCCGGCGTCGATGGTCACGGCCACGTCAGCGCGGGACATGGGAGCCGCGACGCCGTCCGCGTCGACCACGGCGAACAGCGCGCGGTGCCGCGGGTGCAGGGCCGCGATGGCGGCGAGCAGCAGCGGGCCGAGACCTACGAGCGAGCCACCCTGCCCGGCGAGCCGGTCGAGATGCTCGAGGGCGAGATCGACAGTCACCTCCAGCCACGCGAACGCGGGCGGGATCGTGCGGTGCGAGACCGACACCGCGGCGGCCACGGCCTCCTGGATCGACCGGACTCGCCGTCGGCCGGGCGGCGTGGAGGCCGGCAGGGGGGCCGCCGGCGGCCCGGCCGGGGGAGCGGTGGCAGCCGTCGGCGCCGGCGGCGCGTGCTGGCCGCCGATCGTGGCAATCACGTGCCCGAGCGCGTAGTCGCCCCCGACCACAGCACGCTGAGTGATCACCCCGCCAGCCGGTGCCTCGACGTCGACCGCGGACTTAGACGTCTCCAGCACGGCCACCGGCTGACCCTCGGCCACGGTGTCGCCGTCGGCGACGAGCCATTCGAGCACGACCGCCGAGTCGTCGTTGCTGTTCAGCCGCGGGATGGCCACGGGCGTGCCCACCAGCGCGTCGGCCGCCGCGGGCGCGGGCGCCCGGACAGCGGGCCGCGTGCGGCGCGCGCGCAGCTTCAGCGCGCTCGCCACGACGTCGTCAGCGGCGACGAGGACGCGCCGTTCCAGGTGGGTCGCGGCGGGGATGATCGACGCGCGGGAGCTGACGAGCGCGACCGGCCCGCTCAGGCTGTCCCATAGCTCGGTGTGCAGGCGCTGGGCGAGCACGCCGCTCCAGCTGCCGTCCGGCGTGCCTTCCTCGACGATGATCACGCGCCCGGCAGCCACGATCCGGTCGAGCACCGGCGACGGGTCGCACGGCTGCAGTCGCGTCGGCACGAGCACCTCCGCCGACATGCCGTGCTCGGTGCGCAAGGTGCCGGCCGCGGCGAGGCAGCGGTGTACGACTCCGCCAGCACCGATGATCACGACCTCGGGATCGCCGGCCGCCTCGCGATGGCACGCCACCGTCCACGCCGGATCGCCGACGTTGTCATAGATCCACTCGGTGTCGACCGCGCCGTGCTCGAACATCCGCCTGGTGTAGAGCACCTTGTCCTCGAACAGCACGGCCGGGCAGTTGCGGGCGAACACGCGGGTCAGGATCTGCGCGGCGCCCACGAATGGTGACATCTCCCACAGCTCGAGATCGGGCACGCCGACGACGAACTTGTGCACGCTCTGGCTGTGCGTGGCGCCGTAGCCGCGCTGGCCTCCCACGGGGCACCGCACGAGCACCGCCAGCTCCACCGGCTGGCCGAACATCGTCACGGACTTCGCGGCGAAGTTGACCAGCTGGTCGATCGCGAGCAGGAGGAAGTCGCCGAACATCATCTCCACGATCACCTTGTTGCCGCGCAGCGCAAGCCCGTTGGCCACGCCGACGACGCCGTTCTCCGACAGCGGCGTGGTGAGCACGCGGTCCGCGTAGCGGCTGGACAGCCCACGCGTGATCTTGAACGCGCCACCGTAGGGATCGAGAACGTCCTCGCCGAGCAGGTAGAGGTTCGCGTTGGCGGCGAACAGGTCGTGCAGCGCGTGGTTGAGGTTATCCGCGACCCGCTCAGCCATGCGCCGCTCCGGCCCAGCTCGACTCCGGCCGCGCCACGACGTCAGCGATGAGGCGCTGCACGAGCTCGCGCTGCTCGCCGTCCACGCGCGCGAACTGCTCGTGGTGGCTTGCCCGGTAGCGTACTGCCCAGTCGTCGCGCCGGATCTGCTCGAGCTCCGCCGCGTCGCGGGTGTCGTCGCCCTTGCTGTGCGGCCCCAGGCGCACGGTGGCGAACTCCAGCACCAGCGGCCGCGGCGCGTGGCGGGCCTCCTCGACGACGGGGCCGACCTGCGCGCGGATCCGGTCAACGTCGGTGTCGGTCACGAGCAGATGCGGGACGCCGAATGCCGCCGCCCGGCCCGCGATCGAGCCGGCGAGCTGCTGCGACGTGGGCGTGGCCTGGGCGATGCCGTTGTTCTCGACGACGAGCAGCAGCGGCACGCTCCACACCGCGGCCATATTCAGCGCCTCGTACAGCACGCCCTCGCCGAACGTGCCGTCGCCGACGAAGGCCACGGCCATCCGCCCGGACCGGCTGCGCGCCTCGTGCAGCGCGACACCGACGGCGACCGCGGTGCTCTCGCCCTGCACTCCGGTCGACATGTAGTGACCGGCCCGGTAGATGTGCTGGCTGCCGCCGACTCCGGCGCAGACCGCGCCGTCGCGGCCGAGGATCTCGGCGACTAGGCCCGCGGGATCGTCGTGCAGCGCGAGGTAGTGGCCGTGGCCGCGGTGATTGCTGAACACCATGTCGCCCTGGAGCAGCGGCGCCAGCGCGACCGGGATGTACTCCTGCCCGAGGCAGGTGTGCGCGGTGCCACTCACGATCCCGGCGGAGAACAGGTCGAGCAGCGCGAGCTCGACGTGCCGGATGCGCAGGAGGCGGGCGAGCGTGTCGTCGTCGTACGGCCCGATCACGCGGGTGCCCGAACCGTCTGTGTCCGCGGGCGTCACGCGGGCCGCCCGCGCTCGGACAAGAGCCGCCGCACCTCGCCGACCGAGCGCACGGAGCGGATCTCGCGCGGGGTGAAGGTGATGGTGTACTCCCGCTGCACCATGCTCATGATCTTCAGATGGCAGAGGCTGGTCCACCGGCCCTCGGTCGCCGGACCCGTGTCGTCGCCGACCTGCGACTCGGGCACCTCAAGCATCGCCGCGACGATCGACTCGACGGAGTTTGCCGGCACTAGACTCTCCACCCCTCCACTGTTCAGGCTGACAGGTCACGACGTCACAGTGTGAGTGATCTCCACGGCCGACTGTACCGTGCCAGAGATCCGCTTCTGGGTGGGTAAGGTAACTCGGACATGCTGATGGGCGGAGGTCCTCCATGTTCAGGATCGCGGGCTTCGGCACGGCGCTTGGCGCGCCATCGCCGGTGGCCGACACCGTCGCGGAGTACAGCGAGGACACCGACCGCGTGCTCGGCTACGGGTACCGCACCGTGCACCGCGCTCCGGCGGACGTGCAGGTAAGCGACCTCGCCCACGACGCCGCGCTGGCCGCGCTGGCGGAGGCGGGCGCCGCGGCCGCGGAGGTGAACCTGCTGGTGCTGGCGCTCACCGACCTGTCCGAGTACCTCTACTGGGACGCCGCCGCGGCTCTGCAGCACCGGCTGGGCGCGCCCGGTGCCGAGGCCGTGCTGATCACGCAGGCGTGCACCGCCGCGCTGGCCGGGCTGACTCTGGCGGCGGGCCGGTTCGCCACCCACCCCGACTACGAGACGGCGCTGATCGTCGGCGCCAGCCGATGCTGCGAGCAGTACTGGAACCGGATGCAGACCCAGTCGATGGTGTTCTCCGACGGCGCGACCGCGGTGGTGGCGCGCCGCGGCCCCGGCGCGGTGCGCTGGCGGGCATCCCATGCGTGCACCGACGGGAGGTTCGCCGACTTCTACCGGATGGACGTGGGTGGCGCGGCGAATCCGTTCTCGGCCGGCGACACCAGCGGGCAGCCGCACGCCCGCGACGCCTGGGACATCATGGAGTTCTTCGACTACGACGACGAGCGGCTCGACGGGTTCACGCGCCTCATCGACGAACGCACCCGCGAGGTAGTCGACCGCGCCTGCGAGCGGGCCGGCGTGCGACGCGATGCGCTGGCGCGCGTTGTGTTCCTGCACGACAACGTGCGCGCGATCACGTCGATGGCCGCCGCGCTGGGCGTCCCGCTCGACCGTACCAACCTCGAGATCGGACTGGACGCCGGCCATCTCGGTGCCGCCGACCAGCTCTACTCGCTCCAGCGTCTGCTCGCCGACGGCTCCCTCGCTCCGGGCGACCTCGTTGCGCTGGTCGGCCTGGGACGAGGAATGCACTGGGCATGCACGCTCGTCGAGATCTGAGGTGACCTCGTCCACCGCGGCTGACGGTGCCGGCTTCGCGGAGCGGGAACTCGTCCGCGCGCGCGCCAATCGGCGCCAGGCGGCCGCCTACGCCGAGTTCTTCGGTCCGGTGACACGGCGCTTCCTGCCCTACGTCGAGGACGCGCTGCCGCCGGCGGCTAGGCTGGTGATCGATCTCGGCGCCGGCCCCGGGGAGCTGGCGCACGCGCTGACCGCATCGGGGCGACGCTGCGTCGCCGTCGACATCGCGCTCGCGATGCTCGCGGCATGCCGTGACGGTGACACAGCTGCCGTCGCCGCCGACGCCGGCGCGCTGCCGTTCGCCGGCGCGAGCGTCGACGCAGTGACCGCGGCGTTTCTGCTGCCGCACCTGAGCGATCCGGCCCGGGCCCTGGCGGAGGTCACGCGGGTGCTCCGCCCGCACGGCACGTTCGTCCTCATCACCTGGGCGGACCCGGCCGCGTCGCCATTCACCGGTCTGGCGAGCCTGCTGCTCGCCGAGCATGGCGGGGCCCGGGTGCGCGGACCGCTGGCCGAGGCCGAGCAGCGCACCGCCGCGCGGTGGGTGACCGCGCTGGTGCGCGCGGGCGGGTTCACCGGGCTGCAGGTCGAGACGCTCAGCACCACCGTCCTCATCGAGTCGCCGCGACGATGGTGGCGCGGCATGATCGGGGCGTCGACCGGACTCTCCCAGCTGCTGCAAGCGAGCGATCTGGACGTCCGCCGCAAGGTGCAGGAGCAGTTCCTCGCCGCGGCCGAGGCGTACCGCGACGCCACGCGGCTGGCTGTCCCCGTCGCCGCTCACGTCCTGCAGGCGACCTGGCCAGGCACTGGCCGGTGAAGGAGGAAACATGACGGCGGTGCTGGCGCGCGGCGTCGGTCGCATCTACCCGAAGACCCGGCACAACCCCGGGGTCGTGGCCCTCGACGGGGTCGACCTGGAGCTGGCCGAGGGCGAGGTGCACGCCCTGCTCGGCCCGAACGGCGCCGGCAAGACTACCCTGGTCAAGATCATCTCGACCGTCCTGCTGCCGACGTCGGGCACCGTCGAGGTGCAGGGACACGACGTTGCCCGCGACCCGCGCGCGGTGCGCCGGGTCGTCGGAGTCGTGTTCGGCGGCGAGCGCGGCCTCTACACGCGCGTGAGCGCGCGCCGCAACCTCCTCTTCTGGGGTGCGATGTACGGGCTGCAAGGCCGCGACCTGTCGAAGCGCGCGGACTTCCTGCTCGAGCGCGTCGGGCTCGCCGGCCGCGCGGACGAGCCTGTCGAGACGTTCTCGCGCGGCATGAAGCAGCGCCTGCATCTCGCCCGCGGCCTCGTGCACGATCCGCGCGTGCTCTTCCTCGACGAGCCGACCTCGGGCATGGACCCAGTGGCGGCGCGCGAGTTCCGCAACCTGGTGCGCGAACTGCAGAGCGAGGGGCGTTCGGTCCTGCTAGCCACGCATGACATGGCCGAGGCGACCGATCTGTGCCAGCGGGTGACGCTGATCGACCACGGCAAGGTACTGCTGAGCGAGCGGACCGCGATCGCGTCGCGCGCGCTCGGCAGCCAGTTGCGGGTTGACTTCGAGAGCGACGACGCCGCGCTGGTGGCGTCCGTGCGCGAGCTGCCGTTCGTGACCGACGTCGAGCAGCGCGACGGCCCCGCGGGGCAGTGGCGGGGCCTGCCGCGCTCGGACGAGGACGTGCGGCCGCTACTGCAGTGGCTCGTCGAGCGCGATGTGCTGTCGGCACGACGCTCCGAGCCGTCCCTCGAGGAGGTCTACCTCCGCATGGTCGGCGCACGAGGCCTCGCGATATGAGTCGGCCGGCCTGGCTCGTGCAGCTTGCGGCGGGGTTTCGGCTCCAGCTCGCAGTGACCCGACGCACGCCGGCGCAGCTGCTCGTGATCGTCACCGCGCCGCTGTTCAGCACGATCTTCCTGTCGGTCGCGCTGCACTACGGCTCGGCGCACATCATCGACGTCGTGGTCGGGCCCGGCCTGATCGGCGTGTGGGCGATCTCGCTCGACGTCGCCGCGTCCGTGCTCAGCATCGACCGGTGGGGCGGTCAGCTGGAGCTGTTCCTCGGCACGTCCGCCTCGCTGAGCCTGGTCGTGTTGGGCCGCATCCTCGCGGTGTCGGCCGCCGGCATGATCACCTTTCTCGAGTCCTGGCTGGTCGCGCGAGCCGGCTTCGGCATCACGGTGCCAATGGAACACCCCGCGCTCGTCGTGCTGGCGCTGCTGATCACCGCGGTCGGCAGCGCGTTCACCGCGACGTTGCTCGCGTCGGGGTTTATGCTCTCGCGTAACCTGCACGTGTTCCAGAACTCGCTGAGCTACCCCATCTACATCCTCGGTGGGATCGTCGTCCCGATCTCGACGCTGCCGGACTGGATCCACCCGATCAGCACCGCGGTGTACCTGTACTGGAGCGCCGATCTGCTGCGCAATGCGGCGGGCGTGGCGCATCCCGATCGCGTTGCGCTTGACACCGGCATGTCACTCGGCCTCGCCGTCGCCGCGCTGGCCGCCGGCGTCGTCCTCACCAGCCGTTTCGAGCGGCGGTTGCGCGTCGACGCGACGGCGGGGTACGGATGAGCCGCGACCGCGCTGGCACCGTCGAGCTCATGCGGCAGTCGGCAGTGTTCGCAATCGCCGAGATGCGGGCGACCCACACGCTCAAGACCTACGTGTTCGGCTGGCTGTTGCGGCTCGTGCTGCAGACGACCTTCTTCGCGCTCGTCGCGGGCTACGTCGGCACGCGCGCGTCGGTGCAATACTCGCTCGTGGGCAACGCGGTGGTGCTCGCCTGCCTCGAGTCGATGATCGTGGTGCTGATGATGGTGCAGGAACGCGCGACGGGCACCCTGCCCCTGCTCGCCGCGTCCCCCACCAGTCACGTGCCGGTGTACGTCGGCCGCGGGCTGCACTGGATGGCGAGCGGCGTGGTGTCGTCGCTGACCGCCTTCATCCTCCTGCCGTTCGTGCTACGCGTCCCGCTGCCCTGGCCGCGCGCGGCGCTGGCGCTTCCGATCATCGCCGTCGTGTCCCTCACCAGCTACTGCTACGGCTGCGTGCTCGGCTCGCTCGGGCTGCGGTACAGCGGCATCGCCTGGTTGCTGCTGAACCTCGGCTACCTGCCGGTGATGGCGTTCTGCGGGGTGAACGTGCCGCTGTCGTTCTGGCCCGCGCCGCTGCGCGCCCTCGCCGATATCCTGCCGGTGACGCACGGGCTGCTCGCCGTCCGCGGCGTGCTCACGGGGGCATCGGCCGGGGTGGTGGTGGGGCAGATCGTCCTCGAGCTGCTGGTCGGGCTCGGCTGGCTCATCGTAGCCTCGATCATGATCGACTTCGTGGTGCGCCGCGGCATCGCGACCGGCTCCCTGGACTTCGAGGGTTGACGGACGATGAGGTCGGAAGGGACGCCCTGATGAGCATCGACATTGCCATCGTCGGGATCGCCGGGCGGTTCCCCGCCGCGCTCGACGTCGAGGAGTACTGGGCCAACCTGGCCGCCGGTACCGATTGCATCACGCACTTCGCGCCCGACGAGCTCATTGCCGCTGGCGTGCCCGAGCACGTCCGCGGCCACCCGGACTTCGTCGCCGCGGAGCCGCGGGTCCCTGAGATCACGACGATGGACGCGCGGCTGTTCGGCCTCACCCCGCGCGAGGCGGCGCACGCCGACCCGCAGCTGCGACTGTTCCTTGAGTGCTGCCACGCGAGCTTGGAGAACGCGGGCTACGACCCGTTCGCCACGCCCGGCCGGGTCGGCGTGTTCGGAGCGACCGGCACGCCGGTCTACCTGTTCGACCACCTCATGCGCACCCGCGAGCCGAGCAACCAGGGCCAGTTCGCCATGCTCAACAACGGCGACTACCTCGCGACCCAGGTCTCCTACCGCCTGAACCTGACCGGGCCGGCGATGACCGTGCTCACCGCCTGCTCGAGCTCACTGGTCGCCGCGCATCTCGCCGCCCGCGCCCTGGAGGTGGGCGATTGTGACGTGGCGCTCGCAGGCGGCGCGGCCGTGGAACTGGACGCGCCGTACGGCTACTTCTACGCGGCGGGCAGCGTCCGCAGCCGGGACGGGCGGTGCCGGCCGTTCGACGCGTCCGGCGGCGGGACGGTATTCGGCGGCGGCGCGGGGACGGTGGTGCTCAAACGGCTCGCCGACGCGGTGGCGGACGGTGATCACGTCCTCGCCGTCATCCGCGGTACCGCGATCAACAACGACGGATCGGATAAGGACGGCTTCGGCGCGCCCAGCGTCAGCGGCCAGGTCGACTGCATCCAGCGGGCCATGCAGATGGCGGGGGTCAGTCCGAGCCAGCTGTCCTACGTCGAGGCACACGCGACCGGAACGTCAGTCGGCGACCTGATCGAGCTCGCTGCGCTTGAGCAGGCGTGGAATGCCCTGGAGGCCGGACCCGCCGCCGCGGTGCCGGTCGGTTCGGTGAAGTCGAACATCGGGCACGCCGCACAGGCAGCCGGCGTCGCAGGCCTGATCAAGCTCGTCCTCGCCTTCGAGCGGGGGCTGATCCCGCCGTCGATTAACGTCGGCGCCCCGCTGCCGCGCATGCTGGAAGACGGCTGCCGCCTCACCGTGGCGGCTGAGCCCATCGTGTGGGAGCGCGACCCGGAACGCCCGCGCACCGCGGCGATCAGCTCATTCGGTGCCGGCGGGACCAACGTGCACATGGTGCTCGGCGAGCCGCCGGTCACCGACCCGACTCCGCTCACCAGGCGTGACCGGGTCGTGCCCTGGTCGGCGCAGATCGGGGCCGCGGCTGACGCGCTCGCGCCTGTCCTGTCCGATTACCTCGCGCACATCCCGGATTACGAGGACGCGGTGACGACCCAGCAGCGTTGCCGTACGCCGTTCCGGGTGCGCCGCGCCGTCGTACTCGCGGGCCCGGGCGACGCGGCGGCGCCGCGCCGCGACGATCCGGCCCTCGCCACGCTGTCGGGCGAGGTGGCCCCCGGCGGCCTCGCGCTCGCGTTCGCTTTCCCCGGGCAGGGCTCGCTCGCGCCGCAGATCTGCCGGCGGCTGTACGAGGACGAGCCGACGTTCGCTGAGCACGTCATCGCGGCGTTCGAGCTGTTCGGCCCGCGAGGCAAGCGGCTCGCGGACCTCTGGCGTGACGGCACCGACGCGCGGGAGCTGGCGCGCACGGGCAACGCGCAGCCGATCCTGTTCGCGCTGGAGTGGGCTCTCGCGTGCACCTGGCGTGACTGGGGCGTGCAGCCGGATCTCGTGATCGGGCACAGCCTCGGCGAGATCGTCGCCGCCACTGTCGCTGGCGTGTTCGAGCCTGAGGCCGCGGCGGCCGCGGTCCTCGCTCGGGCCGACGCGATGCAGCGCATGCCGGCTGGCGCGATGGTCGCGATGTTCGCCACCGAGGACCTCGTCCGCGAGCAACTCGGCGAAGAGCTCGACCTGTGCGCGGTCAACGGCGAGCGGGAGGTCGTCGTCGGCGGGCCCCTGGATGCCGTCGCCGCGCTCGTCCAGCGGCTGCGCGACTTGTCCGTGCGGGTGGTGCCGCTGCGCACCTCGCACGCGTTCCACACGCGGAGTATGCGGGAAGCCCGCGACGAGATGCGCGACGTGTTCACGGTCGCCGCGCCTGTCGCGCCGACGATACCGCTGCTGTCCGCGGCGGCCGGCCGGTTCGTGGTCGACGAGGCACGCCACCCCGACTTCTGGGCGGACCAGCTCGTCTCCCCGGTGCGGTTCCGCGACGCCGTCACGGCGATGGCTGGCTACGCGGACGGCGCGGCCCGGCGGCGCGGCCGCCTGGTCGTCGAGCTCGGCCCGGGCCAGGCGCTCACCGACCTGGTCCGCGGGCACGACGGTGCCCGCGATGCGGGCGTGGAGGCCGTGTCGCTGTTCGCGCCGCGGCGTGCGGGGGGCGCGCCCGAACGACGCGAGGTGCTGACCGCGCTGGCCACCGCGTGGACGCGGGGCGCGTCCGTGGACTGGCCTGCCGTCGATCGCGACTTGCCGCTGCGCCGTGTCCCGCTGCCGGGGTACCGGTACCAGCGCCAGCACTTCTGGGTCGACATCCCGCCGTGGACGGCCGGCTACGCAGCGGGATCGGCGCTCGGCGGCCAGCCGGACGCCACCGGGCAGCCGCCGAGGACCGCCGCCGAGGGAGCGCCCGCACCCGCCGTCGACGTGGTGGTCCCCCCGGCGTCCCCATTCTCGGTCGTGGCCTGGCTCGACGCGCCGCGTCCCGAGGCCAGGCTCGACCGGCCAGAGTGCGCGGTGGTGTTCCTGCCGTCCGACCGTACCGCTGCGCGCCGGGTGATCGTAGCGCTCCAGCGCTGCGCCCACCATGTCGTCGCAGTGCGTCCGGGCACTGACTACGAGCTGAGCGAGCGCATCGCCGTCCTCGACCCGGGGGAAGAGCGGCACCTGAAGCGGCTGCTGACCGAGCTGCGCGAGCGCGGCCAGGTCCCCGACCTCGTCGTGCACGCGACCGGGTTCGAGCGGTGGGAGCAGGCCGAAGCCGACACGGTGGACGCACAGCTGCGCCGCGGTTTCGGCAGCCTTCTCCGGCTGGCCCAGGTGCTCTCGCGAGCCGGCCGGCCGCCGCGCGTCGTGGTGATCACCGCCGCGGCGGTGGACGTGTCCGGCAGCGAGACGGTCGACCCGGTCAAGGCCGCCGCCCTCGGCCTCGTCCGGAGCTGGCCGCTCGAGGACCCGTCCGTGGCAGTTCGCCTGATCGACATGGACATGCGCACCGGCGAGGACGATCTCGTTGACGAGCTTGACGTCGACACCGGCGCGCCGGTGGTCGCGCTGCGCGGTACGCGCCGGTGGTCGCCGACCGAGGTGCCGTTCGAGCCGATGGCCGCGCACAGCCGGCTGCTCCGCCGCAAGGGCGTCTATCTCGTCACCGGCGGCACCGGTGCGCTGGGCCGTGAGGTGGTGCTCGGCCTCGCGCGCACCGGGCTGCAGCCGTCCATCGCGATGCTCAGCCGGTCCGGGCCGTCCGATGATCCCGATCTCGCCGAGATTGTCGGGGAGGCCGAGGATCTCGGCTGCCGCGTGAAGGTGCTCGCCGGCGACGTGACCGACCCCCGCGAGGTACGGCGCGCGGTCGATATCGTGACGGCGCAGCTCGGCCCGCTGGCCGGGGTGTTCCATCTCGCGGGGGTGGCCGGTGACGGGATCGTCGCGCTCCGCGACCTGGCCGCGGCCGGCCGCGTGCTGGCGCCGAAGGTACACGGGACGATCTCACTGCACCAGGCGCTGCGCGGTCGCGTGCCGCTCGACTTCTGGGTGAACTTCTCGAGCCGGGCTTCGGTGAGCGGCCTCCCCGGCAGCGCCGACTATGCCGGCGCAAATGCGTTCCTCGACGCCTGGTCCGGCGCTGTTACGCAGGATGACACCGATACCCGCATGCTCAGCATCAGCTGGCCGAGCTGGGCCGAGGTCGGAATGGCCGCGGTCGGCCTCGCCGAAGCCGAGGCGGCGGAGGCCGAGGCGGCGGAGGCCGACACCGCCGCGAAGTCCGAGGCGGCCGACGCGCTTACCTATTTCGAGACGCTCGACCCGGTGACGACCTGGGCGCTCGACGAGCACCGCCTCGACGGCGCCGCGGTACTGCCCGGTGCCGGGCACGTTGACCTCGTAATCCGCGGGTATCGCCAGGTGGTCGGGCCCGCGAACGCGGCCGTGCGGTTGCAGGACGTCGTCTTCACGTCCGCGCTCACCGTGAGCGAGCCGGTCGACGCCGAGGTGGTGTTCGTCCCCGAGGGATCCGGATGGCGATTCCGCTTGCAGACACGCCGATCCGGCACGATCGTGCACTCCAGCGGCACCATCGAGCCGGTGCCGGATGATGTGATGAAGCGGCGCGTCGACCTGGGCCTGCTGCGTGAGAGCGTGCCGGCGGGTGAGCCCACCAACCGCACGGAGCAGGCCCGCGCCTTCGCGCTCGGACCGCGCTGGAACTGCGTCGCGGCGGAAGTCACCCACGAGGACCGGACCCTAGTCGACATTCGCATTGACGAGCGGTTCACGGCCGACCTGCACGCGCACGCCATGCACCCGGCGCTACTGGACGGGTCGACCTCCAGCGTGCGGACTGTTCAGGACGGCGCGTACGTGCCCTTCATGTACGGGTCGCTCGTCCTGCACGAGGACCTGCCAGGCGAGTACGTCAGCAGTATCAAGCGCACCCGCCACACCGAGGACATGATCTCGGCCGACATCGACCTCATCGCGCCGGACGGGAGTGTCCTGGCCGAGATCACGGACTTCACCATGCGGGTGTTCGAGCCCGGCGCCTTCGCCGCCGACGTCGCCGATCGCACCGCGAGCCCTCGCCGGACACGCGCCACACGGCGCGGCATCGCGCCCAGTACGGGCGTGGATCTCCTCATGCGCCTGCTCGATTCGCGGACGCCGCCGCACGTCGTCGTCCGACCGTTCCTCAACGGGCGGCCCGAGCCGCTAGCCGTCCCGGCCGCCGGCCGCACCGAACCGGCGGCACCGCGCACGCCGGCACCGCGCACGCCGGCACCGGATGCGCCCGTCACAGATGCAGGATCTGCGGACGCCGCCGCTTCCCCGGCCGCGTCGGATTCCGCGGGCGACGCCCTGACCCTGATGCGCAAGGTGTGGACCGATGTGCTCGGCGCGGTCGATCTCGAACCGGACGACGACTTCTTCGATGTCGGCGGCACGTCGCTGTCAGCCATCGAGATGGTGTCGCGCATCCGTGCCGAATTCGGTACCGAGCTCTCCATCGCCACGCTGCTCGAATCGCCGACCATGGGCGCGCTGGCGGCGGTCGTCGCACAGTCCTGACGCGAGACCAGCCGCCAGACGCGATCATCGCGACCGCTATGCTGGCGTGGTGACAGTGGTCGCGGAACTCATGCGCGC
>Ga0307372_10006674_pt1 | contig 16763 bp, 26 predicted proteins | sample OX1MG_FD_202533 | JGI IMG/M metagenome (GOLD analysis project Ga0307372, IMG submission 202533) | Soil microbial communities from Risofladan, Vaasa, Finland - OX-1 | ecosystem: Environmental > Terrestrial > Soil > Coastal area > Acid sulfate soil | place: Finland: Risofladan, Vaasa | collected... | reverse complement strand
GTTATATAATATGTGAGTTATATAATATCATCATCCTGCGCCGTAGGTCCCTCCGGAAGGGCGTCGCTTTTGGCAACTTGTTCTCTCCACGCGCGTTGTGCTTCTTCATACTCTTTCATTTCCTTCTCATATGTTGTCTGTGTTGTAGAATGCGTCTGTATCCCACCGCTCCCCCCTTCGGGGGGCTGTTGCATGGTATCACCTCGTAATAGACTCCTTTCATATTCGGCATTTATTCTCCCCTCAGCTTGCTGCTGTTCCTGTAACGCAATCATCTTATGCCTACGATTCCTCCGTGCGTCGTTTGCGTTATGAGTTAGATTAAACTTCGCGCGTTCCATGCCGAGTAGAGTCAATTCTTTAATTGTAGGTCTTGCCGCTTCCATTGCTCCAATGATACTATTAACTGCTTGCATTCCAGTATGTTTCCCTGTCCCTATCGCGTGTAATTCTTCATACACTGCCGTATGCAACATATCATACCCGTTCCGAATACGTTCTGCGACTTGCAGTAATGTTTCAAAACGATCTTGAGTGATTGCCATTGTGTTGACTCCTGTTGATGCCACCGCGTGCTGTTGATGACGTTGCGCGGGGCGGCATGATGGGATATGGTCATGGTATGGCATGGGTGAAGGTCATGGTATTACATTGGCAGAAACCATGGGACGGCATATGTCACAATATATGCCGCGCCTAGAACATTATCCGCTTCGGTGGGGATATCGAGCCCACGTTATACTGGTTGTCATAAAGAGCCACAGGCGCACCGCAGGCGCGCCGCAGGCTGTCAGACTGGTGGAGTGTTATTTAAAAAAAAAAAAATATAACATATAGAAGAACGATAACGTGGGACATTAACTTTTGGTTACATTTAACAGTCAATACGAAATTGAACTTTTGGACGACATACGAGAACAAAAATCCCAACCAGTTGTTTCCTGTGATACAGTATATTCATACTGTTTGCTTGTAATTACATACAGTATGATGAATATATGAGTATAACGTGGGCTGGATATAGGCACCCAGCCGGGCAATGTTCTAGGCGCGGTTGCGATCGTGACCTATGCTATGGCACGGGCATTGTCCGCCACGTTGCAGCCTACACCACCTGCAACCGAAGTGCCTGCGGCGCAACCAAAACAACCGCACACTGCAGCGCAAACGGCGTGGCCATGATCGGTGCGTGCTGGTGTTGTAATGGCGCAGCGCGCAACATACACCGATGCGTAGTTGCATAGCATCATATCGTCTAGTCAACATCATTCATTGTGCTTGCAACTACACCGCGCCGACGTGTGTTGTCACGCTCGCAACCATGTAGTCGTTGCGTCGTTCATGCAAGCAACGTTGCGTCGTTCAACTCGGCAACGATCGTGTAGTTGCAAGCGAAACGGGGGGTGGTTTCATTTCGCACTGTGAGGGTATGTAATAGGTGTCCACACCGTCAGCAATCCGTAGGACATACGAGCCCATACTATCCCATTACTATTACCAGCCGCAGTGTGCGCCACAACTGTTTCCGAAGGTTGTAAGAAGGTGCTGAATATCATAGGTGACGGTGAACGGCCCATTGTTACCTAGGTAATAGTGGGCCGTTGTAATTCATCATACCACCCCGCCCCCGAAGGGAGCTATATATATAAGGCGTGCCGGTGTTTCACTACTCCGCAGGACATAGTGCCGAGGATAAATGTTATGTCGATCGAATTGTTGCAGAAGATCACCGAGGCGGCGAGAAGCGAACGTCCGAAGGGCGGGCTCGGGCTTGAGGTTGTAAGGGAATTGAGTGACCTAGATATGGCGTTGCCGCCTGTGGCACCACCGGCAAAGGTTTCGACGCTGCCGGAGATACAAGGTATTCATCATACATATGCTAGGCTATTGGGCGAAGGTAAGAGCGTAGCGCAGGTCGCGGCGATTATGGGCACGAGCGGGGCGAGGCTGCGACGCCTAATGGAGGACCCGGCCTTTTGTGAGTTAATGGCGTATTATCAGGAGCAGAAGGAAGATATCTGGATGGGGGCGCAGAAACAAATGGCGCTTCTACATCGCATTGCTACGGATGAGATTATCCGCAGGGTGGAGGATGATATTGAGAAGAAAATACCCTTGGCAGAGCTACGGCTATTGTCTGAAATGGCGGGGGATAGAAGTGTAACGCCACCACTGAAAAACGCTGATGGCGGGGGTGGCACGACAAAGATTACGTTTAACTTCCGACCCTTAACCAGCAAAGATGATATCCTTCCAACTATTGAAGGGACGATCGAAGGCGCCGCAACTACTACAAGTGAGGAAGAGAAATCCTAATGCCCCGCGTAATAACACGCTTACGTTGGGCAGAAAGAAGCATAAACCCTTGGCCGAGGATAAGATACACCGGTGCCAAAGCCAAGGGTGTAACTTTCGAGAAAAAGGTTGCGAAGGGGCTGAATTTTGCTGAGCACAATGCCTGGTTCGTATTTGAAGATATGTATGGGTTGGGGTATTGCTCGCCGGATATTTTCTGGCAGGAAGATGGAAAGATTTATCTTGTTGAGTGTAAACTAACCGACAATAAGGAAGCCTGGCAACAGATTGAATTACTATACACTCCAATTTTGCAATTTATCTATCAAATGCCAATAAGGGGCATTGTTGTAGCAAAGCAATTACATAGTGGAAGCTTGTGGATATGTGATACTTTAACAAATGCCAAGCAAAGCCCTTTTCCCAGACCTGTATTACATTGGCTAGGAAAGGGAAAGTTCCCACTATGAAAAAGGCAAAACAGATGTCAGGGATTAGAAGCTGGAACGCGGCAGAGGACGGGGCGTCGCCGCTGAGTATAACAAAGGCTCTTGCCTTTAAAGAAAAATCAGTAAAAAGAACAAAATTTAAACTCGATAATGAAGCTATAATTTATCATCTTGAAAAGGCCGGCGCGACATTGTTAGCGTTGCGATTAAGCCGCCCGGGGCCTATTGGTATAAAAACCTTCTGGCCTGAATTTGTCCGGCAAGCCATCGAAGCCTATGGCTATAATGATATTCAAATCCGCCCGGCAATGCCAGGTTCACAAGCAATCAGTCACATGGATTTGGTATTTGAGTGGTTAGGACATATTCCACAGGATAGATTTGTAGTTAGACGAATTGTCGGAGCACGGGCGCTGGTTTCGCCCATTACACAAAAGCATTTATATTCCTGGATGAGACTTGCAAAAGTTCTCGGGGCGGACCGCCGCGGGATTGTGCGTTGGCATGAGCAAGGAATTGCGGCAATAACTAAAGAGTTGGCAAAAGACTCAACTATAGTCGAGCAACTTCAAGCTCGCCTTTTATCAGATTGAATAGGGAATTTATAATGTTCAAGCCCATCCTTTCCCACCTTCTTCTCCCATTGCGTTTTGCCATTGACTTCTTGTCCTATCTATACCTACATATACCCGTATCCGGGCCATGCCGCCGGCATCCTGCTGGAGTATCTCGGATAGCTTGTGTGTGCGTTTCGGATGTTTCCTCCCAGAAGGTCAAACTAGCCCTGTTGATAACAGCAGGGCTTTTTTTTTCTCCTCCGCGGTCTCTGGCCGTCCCCCACCAGGGACTGATCTGAATAGTCCACTACATAAGTGGTTCGATAACCAGCATTCCGTAACCGGGGCCTGGTGCTGTTCTATATCTGATGGACATATTTTGAAGTCCAAAGATTGGCGCGTAAGCGGCGATCATTATGAAGTCTGGATTGGTGGCCAGTGGCGAAAGATTAAACAAAAGATGCTCGTCAATCCCGCAGGCGGACCAAACCCAACTGGACATGCCATTGTTTGGTATAACTTATACCCTGAGGGAGATGTGCAGATTTATTGCTTTCTTCCCGGCACCGGCACGTGACGAATGCTTCTGAGTTTGTCTATGAGCGGCCGACGCTATATCCAAAGCAAGAAGCTGCGATTTTCCACGACAAACGCTGGGGTTTGATCGAGGCTTCGACCAAGGCTGGTAAAACCGTCGCTTGTATTGTCTGGATTACAGAGCAGGCCCTTCAAGGGAAACTTGGTTATAATTATTGGTGGGTAGCACCGAGTTACAACCAGGCCAAGATTGCCTATACAAGACTATGCCAGACCATAACTGGTGGTATTATACATAAGAACGAAACAGATTTAACTGTGACAATGTCATCGGGGGCGGTGATTTGGTTTAAATCGGGCGAGTTGCCGGATAAGCTATACGGTGAAGATGTCTACGCTGCAATTATTGACGAAGCAAGTCGCGTAAGAGAAGCCGCCTGGCACGCTTTGCGTTCGACACTTACAGCAACTCGCGGCCCAGCCCGTATTATCGGCAATGTGAAAGGAAGAAAGAATTGGTTTTTCGCTATGGCCCGAACGGCCGAGCGAGAAATGCAAGAGTATCCCAATGAAACCAATATGCATTATGCGAAGATTGTCGCACGGGATGCTATTGCTGCCGGTGTGTTGGATGCAGCAGAGGTTGAAGATGCACGGCGGCATCTGCCAGAGCAAGTATTTAAGGAACTTTACGAGGCAGAAGCTGCTGATGATGGTGGGAACCCATTCGGCGAAAGTCATATTAGAAATTGCTATATGCCGCTTAGCCTTGGCCCTGCGGTATGTTGGGGCTGGGACGTTGCGAAGTCAAACGATTGGACTGTAGGTATTGGCCTAGACAAGCATGGAAGATGTTGTGAGTTTCATCGTTGGCACGCACCTTGGCGAGAAACGATCAAACGGATATTGTCAATATCCGGCAAGGTTCCGTCACTTGTGGATAGTACTGGCGTAGGTGATGCGCTGTTGGAGTTTCTCCAACTCGAAGCTCCCGAAACTATGCGGGGGTTTAAGTTTACCTCTGTAAGCAAACAACAATTAATGGAAGCACTTGCAATTGCTATTCAAAGCCAAGAAATTGCCTATCCGGGTATAGATCAATTATATAACCTTCCGCCAAATAGCCCATATAATATTCCGAAGGAGTTATATTCCTTCGAGTATGAATACACCCGCACAGGCGTAAGATATGCCGCGGCCCAAGGCGAGCATGACGACTGTGTATGTGCTCTTGCCTTAGCATGGAAACTATATCGAAAACCGACAGAACCTAATTGGATGCAAACTGCAAAGACCTGGCGACCTGGTGTGTTGAATATCTTTGGAAGATAAACAAATGCCCGATGATGCAAAAAGTGCTGACGGCGTGACGCCCGAAGGCAAAGCCCGAGATACGATTGATAATTTGCTCACAGGAAAAATTATCCCAAAAACCATTCGTGATCTTGGTGATGCTGTGGATAGAGCAAAACAAAATGCCTCTGTTGGCCGGGCTTTTAGAGGCTAAAACCTACTATTTGCTATTTGTCGATATGCAGTTCGAGAATAGCAGTTGCGGGTGTGGCTCAGTTATTCCGAAGGAGCAGGCTTGGAAAGCCCTGGCCCGCGCGCGGAAAAGTAAGACGGTGAGAAATCCAAGACTCATCGAAGTGGCTGAACATATACGAGAGATCACTTCGGAAGATGAGTTGAAGTAATGTTCAAGAAGATATCTGACAAGATGGAGTTTCCAGATTGGGCCGGAGAGGGCACCCGTTGGCGGAAACTTACCATTTTTGACAAACTTCTTGATGGAACCTTCTACAATCACTTGAAGTTTGCCTTCTATGATGAAAAAACAGCCGGTGGGGATTTTATTCCACTAGAGGGCCGCAGGCCATCTGCACAATATAAACTGCCTCGTTATGTTTCGCGGCAGGTTTCACGCAAGCTATTCGCTGGTAGGCATATTCCGAAGGTGAGAGCAGAAAGCAACGAGATTGAGAAGAAAATCTCCGCACTCTTAACAGGCACTCATATCTGGCCTGTTATGTTCGAGGCAGCTTATCGAGGTTCTGTTGGCAGTGTTGCGGTTACATTTCGAGTCGAGGATAAAAAGATCGGCTTGAAAGTCTGGCGGGCGGTCTGGTGCTCACCGATATTTGACGACTTTGGTGATTTGCTTCAGTTGCGTATCCACTACATTGCCATTACGAATGATCTCGCGGCGCTTGGTTTCAAAGACCTGTTGCCTGGGCGGAAGTATTGGTTTATTCGTGACTATATGATGAAACAAGAAGTCACCTATAATCCAGTTCTTGAAGATGACTGGAACCCAGTGCACGGCTTTCGGGAACCGGGTGCGAGCTTGGTGGTTGCTACAGTCATCGACCATAACTTGGGTTTTGTTCCAGCTATTTGGATTTGCAATCCTGGTGGCGTCGCCGCACCCGATGGTGCAGCACTCTGGGAAGATGCAATTCCCAATTCCATCGAGATGGATTATCTTCTATCTCAAGCTTCTCGCGGGGCACGGTATAATTGCGCGCCACAACTTGTAACACGGGGAGTTATTCTTAACGAAAACTCGGAAGGTCTAACCCGTACTCCTGTTGTGCATTTGGCCTTTGCTGCTGCGCAGAAAGGCGAGGACGGTGAAATGCTTGGCGAAGGTGATGCCAAGCTACTCGAAATGACGGGCGCGGGGGCGGAGACGGCCCTTAAATTAGTTGAGGCGCTGAAGAAATTTGCTCTCGAACAGATCGGAGTAGTGCAGAAGGACTTGTCTGAAATGCCGGGACCGCTAAGCGGTCGGGCGATGGAGTATGTAGACGAAGACTCACATGACACTGCAATGCAGTGGCGGAATACCTATGGTGAAGGTGGGGCACTGCCACTGATTTGCAAGATTATTCAGACCCTCGACAAAACGATCGACGTCTCGAAAATCTGGTTGCAGTGGCCGAGAATTTATCAGCCCACACCAGGCGATCTTATCAATATCGTTAATGCACTGAAAGTGGCAGTTACACCGATCGCTGTTGAAGGTGCAAAAGCTTCTGAAGGTGAAAGTATTCCAACAGTGCCACCCTTGCTGGAGGGAGATATTGCCTCAGCCTATTTGAAGGCTAATTTGGACCTTGGAATACTTGACGACACTGTTGGTACTGCTTCGCCTGGGCCAGAAGATGATATTCCGAATGCTGCCGGAGGCGAGAAAGATGGAGTAATGGGTGCGAATGGCCCATTCTGGCGAGTTTATCCCCCGATTAAGGTGAAACAGAGTAATAGATAATGAGTGCAACTCAACTTTACCCTTATGAAGTAGACGGGCCAGGCTATATTGATCTTACGGCCATGCCAATGCCAGCATTGGGTGGAAAAGTTTGGGTTTTGGATCGGAAAGGACAGTTTGTTCTTGAAAAAGGCCCCGGAACATTCCGAACTACAGCATGCACTCATGCGGGAAGCGGAAATTTACTCATTCTCGACGGTGTTCCGGAAGAAAACGGAGAATTTCGCTGGGATTTGATCGAAAAGCCTAATTATTTTGGTAATGGGAAACTGTTATTCAAAGCAAATCCTGTTGTTATGGGTAGTTGGATGCTTGATGCCGGCTTCAATCATGGACTTACTGTTAGACATCTCGGAGGTCAATTCGGCACTCCCGCAATGGCGAGCCTTGTTTGGGTGCCATATAAGGCGAAGGTGAAGTGAGTTTAGAAGATTGGGGCCTTATTGATCTGTATGTGCCGGCATCGCCGGGCTCGCTCATGCGTGCAGTGCAACTGTGCCAGAATGGAAAGTTTCGAATTTCACGCCGAGATGCAGAATTATATTCTGTGCAGATTATTAGTTCAGGGGCATGGGCGCACTTAGACGTGTATAATGGTAAAGGGAGGAAGATTTTTCCTATGTGTAGTGCTTTTACGGGTAGTTTTTGGCTTTCCGCAGGGGCAGAGGGCGGGTTGATTGTTTGCTTATTGTCGCGAACAACAGCACCTCTGGTTATGGTGAATTTTCGTGAGAAGGACTTGAAGGTGGTCTAGCCTTCCCGAAGGCCGCAGGGAGTTATGATTATGGCTAAGAGTGGAACATTGTTCGGCAAACCCAGAAGCCAAGTCGTGAAACGTCCCGGCGCGTTGCGTAAAGCTGCAAAGAAACGTGGGGCTATTAATAAGAGTGGTAATATTGACATGGGCAAGATGTCGAAGGTCGCAAAGAGCGGTTCGACAAGATTGAAGAAGGAAGTCAATCTCGCGAAGGCGTTCAAGACAATGCGAGGGAAGAAGTAGTGGACGTTGAGAGTCCTACTTTTGGAACACTAGCATTGAAGCATGTTGAAGATGGAACAATTGTCACGGAAGATGAGCCTATTGGTGAAGTCGAAGCCATGAAAGTGTTCTTCCGTATTACGGCGCCGTGCGATGGAGTGGTGACTTGGATGGCTGAACTTGGTGATGTTGTGGGCCAAGGTGATGTACTAGCAGAGATAGTGTGATGGTAGATTTTATTGCAGATGATGCGTCGGGCATCTCGCAAAGACTGAAAGAGATCCAACTCGAACGCGGTGACTGCCCTCGGTGTAAGAATAGAGGGTTTTTGTTTATGGTAGTTATTTTGACATGCCCGGAACATGTATATGTCTGTCCTGATTGTTGTAATCCTCGTGGGCTAGAAAAGCCAGAACCTTGGAAGAATGGAGATGAAGGATGAGCACCGGTAGCGTTGTTCCGTTCACTCCAAATCAGCCAACACAGAATGCACTGCCAAGTGTGACTGCAAATTCGTTGTTTAGTATCAACTCATGTGACTCGGTGTTGATTTACAATGGAAATGCTTCCGCGGTGATATTGGTGGCATTTGCTACAGAAACAAACCTATACACAGCGACACCACTTATCACAACTGGTGTGCCAGTAGGACCTGGGCAAAGTATATTGCTTGGCATTAGTGGTGTTGGTGGTTTTGCTAGTGACCCAATTGTTCAAGTTGCCTTTGTAGGAATTGGCACAGTTGGGGCTGGAAATGCCTACATCTCCCCAGGTCTTGGAACTCAACATTAAGGAATGAGTTGAAATGCTTAAGTGGTTTACTAGTATTCGCTTCGAAGGTGAAGGTGCAGCTGCAGGCGGAGGGGCAAGTGGCGGAAGTTCTGCTGGCAGTAGTGCTGGTTCTGGAACTGCTTCTACTGATAGCGGCAATCAGCGTGTTGCTGATCTTAGAGCTGAACTTGCAGCCGAACGAGTCGCCCGGAAGGATGTTGCAGATAAACTTGTTGTTGCTCAGACGGAATTGGCATCTCATAAGACGGAAGTTGACTCAAAGGTTCAGACTGAAGTCGGCAAGGTCACGGCGAAGCTGACGAAGTTGCAAGAAAAGCTCATCAATGCTGAATTGCGTGCAAAGGCCAAAGAGATGGGATTGAAGGATGTAGACTTGCTTCTGCATCCTCTCCTAGATCGGACGAAGATTAAACTCGGTGACGACGATGAAGTTACCGGGATTAAAGAAGCCTTTGATGATTTGAAGGTGAAAAAGCCCGAGTGGTTTGAAACTACAGCCACATCCGCAGGGACAAGTGGCGCCACAGGTGGCACAGGTGGCGGGACTACCACGCCACCTGTTAAGACAGGGGCAGCTGCGCCCCCGGCCGCAGGTGGAACGGGTGGTGCAAGTGCTATTGATGTCAGAAAAATGACACCGGAACAGTACACAGCACATAAGAAAGCCTTGATGCGTGACTTGCGGACAACGGCCCACTGAGCTAGGGATTAGCTCAACCATAGCCTAAGTTTTACGGGCATATAGGAGTTAGACAAATGGCAAATTTTGAAACCTTGCCCGCACAGCTGCAGGCGATGGTCCAGCAGGGTATGTTGGAGAGAGAGTTTGAGGAAGGGCTTGACTCGATCCTGGCATATCGGCGACTGGCACTGCCGGAGACTGTACCGAACAGGATCGGCGAAACACTGACTCGGACCCGCACGGGGCGGAAAGTGCCGGTGACAACACCGCTTAATCCGTCAAGCAATACGGGGCTCGATAATGGCCTGACTCCGAGTGATGCGACGCTGGAACAGTATGTCTTCTCGATGTTCCAGTATGGCGATACCACGGATGTGGACCTACTTGGTGATCTGACGTCAATTGCGAATAATCTTATCCGTGTTGCGCGGAACAATGGTGTGCAGGCTGCTCAGTCTATGGAGCGTATTGCACGGAAAAAGATTTACACTTCGTATATGGGCGGCAATACCTATGTGCGGACAGATTTGGGTGCAGGTAGCACCACTACTGCACATGTTGATGATATTAGTGGCTTTTTGTATGTGCTTGTCAATGGTGTGCCGACTGGGATTAGCTCTGCCAATCCTATCTCGGTAACGGAGAAGAGTGTCAGTGCTGGTGTTAATCAGGTTTTGACAGTGACGGCTGCAGTTGCAGATGCAACGAACCATTCTCAGCGCCCTGATGGTGTGAGTGGTATGCTTACCTTCAATACTGCAACTTTGCCAGTCAATGGCGATCAGATGGTTGCGGCGAATGCTCCGCAGATCATCCGCCCGGGCGGCCATCTGACGACTGCACAGATGAATGGCAGTGATACTCTGACGCTCGGATATCTGCTCGATGCTCAGACGATCTTGAAGAACAATGCTGTGCCGATGATGCCAGATGGCACGTATCATGTTATTCTAGACAATCAGAGCGAGCGTCAGCTCTGGGCAGATCAGGACTTCAAGGTTCTATTTGCAGGTCGTGATCAGTCGAGTGAATATAAGACTGGTTATGTCATCAAGCTTCTCGGTTTGACATTTGTGCCTACGACGGAGTCGTATGTGCAAATGGCCGGGCAGATGATTAACGGGACTTCTGGGTATACGACGAGTACTGCAACGGGTGCAGCAGTTACGAATGTGAATGTTCGTAGGGTGCTCGTGGCAGGTGCAGAGTCTATGATTGAAGGCGACTTTGAAGGATTGGAAAACTGGCTTGCTCGCCAGGGTGTCAATCCGATTGCGGATGTGAGACTTGTGAATAATGTTGCTCATATCTTCCGCCCACCGTTGGATCGGTTGCAGCAGTTTATGTCGCTGTCCTGGTCTTGGATTGGTGACTTTGCTATTCCGACGGACTTGACTGCAACGACCTCGATTATCCCGACTGCAAGTAGCGCACTTTACAAGCGGTCTGTGATTATTGAGACTGCCGGTTAAGCTTTTCCGCAGGGATAGGAGTTAGGGTTATGGCTGCAGTTTCTGCAACACTTCCTGCGGTTCTACTTGCAACTGGCGGTGCACGTGATCCGCTTGGATTGGTTGCTGCCCTTGCGACAGCAGCTAGTCTGACGGTTGTCTCGGTAACGGGCGGGGCAACACTAGTCGCAGGAAACTTGGCGTTTGTTATGGACGGTTCGACGGTGCTGTTACCAGCGAGTCCTTCAAGTGGGAATGTCGTTATTGTGGTAAATGCTGTGCCTGCGGCAAACTGTCAGGTCTCACCAAATGGTGGGACTATTGCTGGATCAAGTGGTTCAGTATTAGTGGGCGGCGGAGCAACAGTGTTTACATATAATGGCACGACTTGGATTCCATAAGCCCATTGTTACCTAGGTAAACGTGGGCTCTTTTCACCAAACAGGAGTAACTCAAATGAAGCCGCCTTCCAAGAATATGTCTACCTCGCTTCGTGGCGCAAGCCCTGGCGGTCGTGCTGCAACCAGTGTTAGTGTTGGAAAGCAGAGCCCCGCAACTGCTGCTGATATGCAGGTTATCGGTGAAGGTGGGGTGAGTAATCCGCCTGGTAATCCTGGTGATAGAAGCACAAAGCCCTTCGCTGGTGCTGTTGGTGGGCATTTCGGCGGGAGTAAGTAACATGAAGGACCTGGCCGGTGGAAAACATTCCATTAAGGCTGTAGGGTCAAGCCCAGATAATAGTCTGCCAGATAATGCGCTCGTGAAAGACTGGGATAAGGTTACCGGTCATATGCAACATCGCGAGCGTATTACTGCGCGGGAAGCTATGGGGCAGAAGATGACACCTATTGGCAGAGCGACTTTAAGGAGTAAGTAACATGCCCCTACCGTATCAGGGTCGCCCGGGTCAGTATGATCCACTCAGCCCGACTCTTATTCCAAACTTCAACCGCCCTGTTATTAATGCTAGTGGCGGAATGGATATGCCTTCTACGCAGGGATTTGTGAATGACTATCCGCGGGTGGCGGCAACTGCGTTAGTGACGATTGGTGGCACGATTGCAGCGGGAAATACAGTAACACTGACTCTCACGCAGGGGCAATTGCCTAGCGGGGCAATTAGTGCGACTTATACTTGTGTGACGAGTGATACAGTGCAGACAGTTGCAGAAGGCTTGGTCACGGCGCTGAATACGGCGTTGAGGGCGGCTAATATTTCTACTGTTTGGGCAACATCTGGTTCTGGTAGTTCTGCACTTGAGGCGGAAGTTATTGCTAACTGGAATGGTCCACTGGGGAATTTTGCAGTCTTGAGTGGGACTAATACTGGAAGTATTTCTTTGACTTTCACTCCCTCGAATGGTGCGTTGTCGGGTGGAAGTGGTGCGGTGGTATGCGCCAATAATTTTAACTATAGTTACAATGGCAATACCATGGCTTTCTATTATGGCCAGGCGTATAATCTTGACAGCGATATTCTTGTGGCAATGGTGTCGCAGGATAGGCCGATGGTGTAAGATGATAGTTGTTAAGGAAGATTTTCGACTGCAAGTTGGTCCGGCATTGGAGACTTTCCGTGCTGGGCTGGTGGTGAAAGATGAGCAGTTGGCCCGAGTGTTACTTGCAGCACATGTGCCGGTTGAGGAAGTTGATGAAGATGATACTTTGGTGCAGTGCCCACATTGCCGTAGGCACTTTACTGTGACTCATGCTGTAGCAGCGGAGGACTAAGGCTATGGCCCTAAACTTCGCGCAGAAGTCGGGTATTCGTAGGCATTTGGATTATCCAGTAGCGGGTCTATTGCAAAATTCTCCCGCAGGAGGTTCGTTGGGAAGTGCATTTGTTGGCTATAGGTTTTTGCAAGCCTATGGCCGATTGGAATGGAAGATGAATAATCTCAATCCGGATGAGGAAGCAAGACTCGTAGGATTGGGCTATGCTGCGTGTGCCTTGGTTGGGCCAAATCCGAATGCTGGGGATCAGATTAGCGTAACATTAAGTGGCGGCAATATAACATCTCCGCAGGTGGTAAGTGCTGCAGCACAAGCGGGTGACAACCAAGCAACGTTTATTTCTCGTTTAGCTGCCAATGCTGCACTAAATACAGTGTTGCAAGCTGCGGAGGTAAATGCAGTTGCGCCATTCGGGACCGGGCCGTTCAATCAGATGCAGGTGCCTCTGGCGGAGGTTGCGTTTACAAGTCCGGTGGGGTTCACTATCGGGACGCCAACATCGACAGGGGTCTTGTTTCCGCAAATCACTGCTAGTGGGTCACAGTTGGCGCCATCATCTCAGATTGACGGAGTGAATACTTATTGGGGGTATCTTGCGATACTTGATGCACTTGAAGGGGCATGGGCCGCAACCAGCCAAAATCTTGACACCATGGCCGCCGGGCCGTGGAAAGCGCGGGCAAATGAAGCCGGGCAGAGATTGTCCCTTTACAGGAACTGGCAAGAAAGACTTAGTAAGTTCCTCGAAATCCCAATCTTTGAAGGGAATGAGACAGGAACAGGAAAAGCCAAGTATACAGGTGCGTTACGGTTTGCTTGAGGATGACGAGGAATGGCCACTGTAACGTCAATTCAGCAGAAGATTAATAAGGGCTTTGCTAAAGCAGCGACTGTGCTGGGCGATGAGTATCAGTGGTATCGGCCGAGTGGTGTTAACATACCGGTGTCAATTACGAATTATATGGGAGTTACGAAGGCACAGTTTGCTCAGGATAAGGGCTTGACGTTTACTGCCCCGGCGGATTTTACAACTGCTGATAGATGGTATGCTTTTACACAGGTTGATGCTTTGCTTGAACCGGGGGATTATTTAGTTGGGCAGCAAGGGACATATTTCATTACTGATATTGAGCGGTTTGTTTCCATTCATGCAGTATGGACAAATAGAGTTATTAATTTAGGGCGACTGTCGAGCACACTAACACCAGGGGCAAATGGTGGCTATAGTGGGGCAGATATTTCCAATCCTACGCCGATACTCACACAATGGCCTGTTTCATTGCGAGTGCCTGGAAATAGTGGTCGAGCACGTGATCCGAAGATGGGTTTGCCTACTGACGCACTGACGCAATTCTATCTGATAATTTTGCCGCCGTCTGCGACACAGCAGATTATCAATGCAGGGCTTGGAATTAGTGCAGAGGCTGCAATTTTGAAGTGGAATGATTTAATTACAGATGATCTGGGTAGAACTTATGTGGTGAATGGGATTGAGATTACACCGCTGGGAACAAGATTGGTAGTAGAGATGTGGCCGACATGAGTAGTGAAGTTGTGCAGTTTAAGACAGCAGAAACTCCTGCAAAGGATGAGATATTAGCTTATTTACAAGAATGTATAGAGGAAGTGAAAAAGGGTGAAGTGCTGGCTTTGGTGCTTATTCCAATTCATCCTAATAGGCATTTTTCTATAAGAAGTGTTGGAGACATACGAATGTTGGAATTGGCTGGGCTTCTAGGTCGGGCACATTTTGATGCTTTAACGGCATTGGAAGATTAAGACTAATGGCAGATGCCTACCAGGTAGAGGCGGCTATAGTTTCTTACCTGGGACTGTTTTTTTATCCAAATGGCACGACGCAAGCTTCGACTGTGGGAGCAACAGTCAATATTGAACGCGGATGGCCTACTGAAGCAGATATTCAGCAGGCTGTTAGCAAGAACATCGTGATGGTGAGAGTTTTAGCGATACAGAGACTTTCTCGCGATGTGACTCGTTATCCAAGACAATGGCAGGATCAGCCTGAGCCGGTGTTGACTTTGACAGCAACATTGGTTGGATATGTTATCACCTTTTCTGGCATACCTGCTGTTGGTCAATTTATTGGTGTGACCTCGCATGGTATAGGTTATGCCTATCCGGTATCAAACTCGGATAATCTTAATTCTATTGCAACTAATGTTGCCAATTTAATCTCTGGTGCTTCATCCGCAGGAGCCACTATTACATTGCCAAATAGCAATGCTCTGCCTGAAGTTGCTATTCAGCAAGGTGGTAATTCCCAAGTTGAAACAGCAAGAATAATGCAGAACTTTTGTCTTGCTTTCTGGTGCCCGAGTCCAGCATTGAGAGATAGCTCAGTGGCACTGACAGAGGCTGGACTTACATATGTCTATAGGCTGAATTTAGCAGACGGATCAATTGCAACGCTGTGCGATATAATGTCTACAGGTGAAGATGATGTGACTGGCCGTTCGGGAGAATGGCTGAGGGAGATCAATTTAGTATATGATTTCCCAGTAGAATATGTGACATTGGTGCCGCCTGTGACTGTTGCACGCTTGACCATTGCAGAACAGCCAGCATCGCCTTTGTTATTAAATGCCAACGGTAATCCAATATTGGATGCTAATGGCAACTTTATTCTTACTGGCACAAATCCTGTGCCTCCAACAGAACTCTATAGTGTAGAGGAATAGACCTATGCCCATCTATCCTGCTGGCAGTATCAATACCTCCGCACTAGTGGTGCCCGATTTGTATGTGCTGATTGTTCCGCCGCAGCCTGCAATCAATGGTGTGCCGAGTAATATTGTTGGAGTTGTAGGTGGTGCTTCGTGGGGGCCACTGAATAGTCCGATCCCGATCGGGAGTTATTCAGAGTTCCAGACTTATTTTGGTGCACTGAATAATGCCACTTATGATGCAGGCACGGCGGTGGCGATTATGCAGCAACAGGGAGCAAGTGCTTTCTCTGTTGTGAGAGTTAGTGATGGAACGGATACGAAGGCGAGTTATACACTTGGAACGAGCCCGAGTGAGATTACATTCACGGCACTATATAGCGGCACAACGGGAAATAGTATTAGTGTTATAATTAGTGCTGGCGGTGCAAGTGCCAGTTGGAATGTGAGTGTTGTTCTTCCTGGTGTGTTGAATGAGCTATTTGTTAATATTACTGGGATGGGTAATGCATTCTGGGTAAATGTGGCAAATGCTATTAATAATGGGCAAGGCCCGCTGAGGGGCGTGAGTCAACTTATCTCTGCGACTGCTAGCACAGGTGTTACTGCAGCTACAGCTGCGACTTATAATCTAACAGGCGGCACAAATGGAATGAGTGGGCTAACTACCACGACAGAAGTTGGGACAAATGGTGTCCCTCGCACAGGAATGTATGCGTTGCTGCAGCAAGATATTTCGGTTTTGCTTTTGGCAGATGCTACGGATCAGACACAGTGGTCTACAATTTTGGGCTTTGCCTTGACGAATGGCATGTATGCTATGGTGCCGTTTGCTGCCGGGACTAGCATTTCCACGGCTATTACTGATATCCAGTCAGATGGGCTGGATAGTTTCGGTATAAAGGCAATGCACGGAGACTGGCTGTATTGGTATGACCAAGTTAATCAACTGACCAGACTGGTTAGCCCGGCCTCATTTGCAGCAGGGAAGATTGCAGCACTCGACCCGAGCCAGAGTTCCTTGAATAAGCAGTTGTTTGGAATTAGCGGTTCCCAGACTGCAGGGCTTGTTGGCTCGCCGCAACAGTATACCTATTCCTCAGCAGACTTGCAGGCACTCTTTAGCGCTGGGATTGATGTAATCTGCAATCCAGCTCCCGGTGGTGCATATTGGGCAGTGCGAGGGGGAATCAATACTTCTCTCAATGCTGCAGTTAATGGGGATAATTATACAAGATTGACAAATTATATTGCCTCAACATTGAATGCTGGCCTGGGCATCTTTGTCGGGCAGAATATTACATCGAGTATGGATCAGTCGGCAGTAGC
>Ga0307372_10006673_pt1 | contig 16764 bp, 17 predicted proteins | sample OX1MG_FD_202533 | JGI IMG/M metagenome (GOLD analysis project Ga0307372, IMG submission 202533) | Soil microbial communities from Risofladan, Vaasa, Finland - OX-1 | ecosystem: Environmental > Terrestrial > Soil > Coastal area > Acid sulfate soil | place: Finland: Risofladan, Vaasa | collected... | reverse complement strand
CTGAAGGCCGACAGCGACGTGGTCCGCCCGTGCTCGTCCACGAGGGGCAGGTTCAGCACGGACGCCGGCACGACCACGTCCTCGGCGATGCCCACCGACGGCGACGGCGGCCCCGGCCGGGTAGCGGCGCCGAAGGAGACGGCGAGGCCGAACACACCCCCGGCGAGGACGACGGCGGCGGCCACCACCGCCGCCACCGTGCGTCGGGTGCGGGTGGGAACGAGGCCGGGCACGTCACCCGCGCCGCCGGCCCTGGCCGTCTGGAGGCTCACCATCCCCGATCGACGGTAGCCCCGCGCCCTGATCGGGTGCACATCGCCCCCGACGCCGACGGCACCGCGCCCGTCGCCCGCCGCAGCGCGATCCCCGGTCCCCCGACGTGCCCGGACGGTGCGCCGGACACCGCGACCTCAGCCCCGGAGCCGAGCGCCGTGGGCGCGCTCGACGGCGGCGATGCACCGGGCCCGCAGCTCGGCCACCTCCTCGTCGGTGAGGGTGTGGTCGAGTGCGCACAAGCGCATGCGGAACGCCAGGCTCCGTGTGCCCTGCTCGGTCCCCACCCCTCGGTAGACGTCGAACAACGCCAGCGACTCGAGCAGCTCGCCGCCCGCGGCGTGCAACGTGGCCTCGACCGCCGCCGCCGGGACGTCCTCGTCCACCGTGAAGGCGAGGTCCACGTCGCTCGAGGGGAACCTGCTCACGGGTCGCAGCAGGGGGCTGCGGCGCGGAGCCTCTGACAACAAGGCGCCGAGGTCGACCTCGAGCCACCCGACGCGGCGGCGCCCGGCGTCGAGCCCGAAGGCCTCGAGCACGCCGGGGTCCACCTCACCCACGACGCCGATCGCCCGGCCCCCGCCCGCGGCGTCGGGCGCCAGCACGAGGCGCGTCACCCGGGTGGGGTGCATGCCGGGGGGGACGGCATCCCCGCCGGCGCCCCCGCCGGAACCGTCGCCGGGACCGGGGGCCTGCATCTCCACACCGTCGATCCCGAGGGCGTCGGCCAGCGCGTGCCACGTGGCCGCCGCCCGCCGGGCGTCGTCGCCCTCGGCGGCGAGCGCAACCGCCAGGACCTCGCGCTCGTCGATCACCGTCTGGCCGGCGCGCGCCAGGGCCGCGGCCACGCGGTCGGGGCCCGGCGGGGGGAAGACATGGCCCACTTCGAACAGGCGGACGTCGTCCTGGCGGCGATCGGCGTTGAAGGCCAGGGCCCGCAACATCCCGGGCAGCAGGCTCTGGCGCAGCACGACCTCGTCGGGGGTGAGCGGGTTCGCCACCCGGACACCGCCCTCGATCCCCACCCGGGGGTGGTCGTCGGGGCCGAGCAGCGACGGCGTCCAGGCCTCGTGCACGCCGAGCCCCACCACCACGTCGCGCACCAGGCGGCGCTCGCGCTGGTACGGGGTGAGCCGCCCGACCTGCGGTGCGAACGGCCGGCGTCGGGGGATGCGGGAGTAGCCGTGGTGCCGGGCGACCTCTTCGACGACGTCGATCTCCCGCGCCGTGTCGGGGCGGAACGTCGGGACGGTCACGTCGAGCACGCCCGCCGAGGCCGCCTCGCAGGTGAAGCCGAGGGGGCGCAGGTACGTGGTGATGCGGTCCTGGTCGAGGTCGCTGCCGAGCACGGCGTTGAGCCGTGCTGTGCGCAGGCGCACGCGCGCCGGCCCCGGAACCGGTCCGCGCACGTCGACGACACCGTCGGCGAGGCGGGCGCGCTCCCCCGCGGTGGCAGCGAGGAGCTCGCACAGGCGCAGCGCGGCACGGTCGATCCCCTCGGGGTCACAGCCGCGCTCGAACCGGGCCGAGGCCTCGGATCGCAGGTTGAGCCGCTTGGACGTCCGGGCGATGGCCATGGGGGCGAAGTACGCCGCCTCGAGCAGGACCCGGCTCGTCGCCGCGGAGATCTCGGAGCTCGCCCCGCCCATCACCCCACCGATGCCCAGCGGAACGTCCTCGGCGTCGCAGATCAGGCAGTCGCGTCGGTCGTCGCCGGGCCCCACGGCGCGCTCCCCCATCCGCCGCTCCACGCCGTCGAGCGTGGTCACGCGCTCGCCGGGCCGCGCGGCGCGCACCCGCAACCCGTTGCCCGCCACCCGGTCGAGGTCGTAGGGGTGCGTCGGCTGCCCGAGGTCGAGCATCACGTAGTTCGACGCGTCCACGACGTTGTTGATGGGCCGCATGCCCGCCAGTGTGAGGCGGCGCGCCACCCAGTCCGGGGAGGGCCCCACCTGCACGTCCAGCAGCACCCGGGCGGTGAAGCGGGGGCACAGGTCGTCGTCGAGCACATCGACGCCGGCGAGCGACGATGCGGGCACGGCCGTGTCGATCGCCGGAGCGGCCGGCTTGGGGATGGCGAACGGCAGGCGCAGGGCGGCGGCCAGGTCGCGCGCCACGCCGGCGACGCACCACGCGTCCGGCCGGTTGGCCTCGACGGCGATGTCGAAGACCACGTCGGGCCCGACCCCCAGGGCGTCCACCAGCGCCGTGCCGGGGACGAGGCCGTCGCCGGCGGCGGCGCCGAGCACGAGGATCCCCTCGTGGTCCTCGGACAGGCCCAGCTCGCGTCCCGAGCACAGCATCCCGTTGGAGACGACGCCTTTCTTCGTGCGCCGGGTGATGGCGAAGTCACCGGGGAGCACCGAGCCCACCGGCGCGAACGGGACGGTATCGCCCTCCACGAAGTTCCACGCCCCGCACACCACCTCGACGGGGTCGCCACCGGCGTCGACCACGACCCGCCGGATCTTGTCGGCTCCCGGGATCGCGGCGATCTCCAGGACGCGCGCCAGCACGACGTCACCGAGCCCGTCGCCCACGGGGACGATCTCCTCGACGACCAGGCCGAGGTCGTCGAGGGCCGCCGCCAGGTCGGCGGGGTCACCCTCGAAGGGGGCGAAATCACACATCCACGACAGCGGCACGCGCACGGTGGCCTCAGACCTGCCGGAGGACGCGCACGTCGTTCTCGAGCAGGATGCGCATGTCGGGGATCTCGTGGCGCATCTGTGCGCACCGGTCGATGCCGAAGCCGAAGGCGAAGCCCGTCCACTCCTCGGGGTCGAGGCCCACGGCGCCGAACACGGCGGGGTCGACCATGCCGCACCCGCCGAGCTCGATCCACCCTGTCTGCGAGCACGTCCGGCACCCGGCGCCCTTGCAGATCGTGCACGTGATCTCGTACTCGGCCGAGGGCTCGGTGAACGGGAAGTAGGCGGGTCGCAGCCGGGCGTGGATGTCGGGCCCGAAGTAGGCCCCGGTGAAGGTCTCGATGGTGCCCGCCAGGTCGGCGAAGCTGATGCCGCGGTCCACGACCAGTCCCTCGATCTGGTGGAAGGTCGGGATGTGGCGGGCGTCGGGCGTGTCGCGCCGGTAGCACGTACCGGGCATGACGGCGAAGATCGGCGGGGGCTGTGACTGCATGAGTCGGATCTGCACGGGGGAGGTGTGCGTCCGCAGGAGCACCGTCTCGGTGGCGCCCAGCTCGAGGTAGAGGGTGTCCCACATCCCCCGCGCCGGGTGCGCGGGCGGCATGTTGAGCGCCTCGAAGTTGTACCAGTCCGTCTCCGCCTCGGGGCCTTCGGCGATGACGAACCCCATGCCCACGAACACGTCCTCGAGCTCGTCGCGGGTGCGCTGCACCAGGTGGAGCCGGCCGCGCCGGGGCGGGGCGACGACCTCGGTCAGGTCCAGCCGGTCCGCCTGGAGCCGCGCCGTCCGCTGCGCGCCCTGCAGCTGGCGCCGCCGGTCGGCCACGAGCGCCTCGATGCGCCCGCGGGCCTCGTTGAGCAGCTGCCCGGCCTCCGGACGGGCCGAGGGCTCGAGCGTGGCGATGGCCTGGCGGGCCGACACCAGCGCCGAGCGCTTGCCCAGCAGCGCGGTCTGGGCCTCGTCGAGCTCGGCCAGGGTGGCGCTCGCCGCCACGCTCGAGGCCGCCGCCGACACGAGCGCCTCGGGGTCGAGGCGCGGCGGGCCGGCGCCCCCGTCCCCGCTCTCGCTCTCGCCCGCGCCCGGCGTCGTCATCGGGCCTCGCCCATGGCGTGCAGGTTAGAGCGCGTGCGCGCCACCTCGAAGCAGAGCACGGCGGCCGCCGTGGACACGTTGAGCGACTCCGCCCCGCCCGCCATCGGGACCGTGACCCGGGCGTCGAGGAGCCCCTCGAGCTCGGGAGCGATGCCGTTGGCCTCGTTGCCGAGCACGAGCGCCACCCGTCGGGTCAGGTCGACTTCCGTGTAGGGCGACCCGCCGCGCGACACCGCCGCCACGCGCGCCAGCCCGAACCCGCCGAGGGCGCGCAGCGCCTCTTCGGCCCTGCCCGTGGCGACGACCGGCAGGTGCAGCACCGAGCCCGCCGAGGCGCGGACCGTCTTGGGGTTGAACGGGTCGACCGTCCCGTCGCAGCACACCACGGCGTCGGCGCCCGCGGCGTCGGCCACGCGGATCACGGCCCCGGCGTTGCCCGGGTCGCGGACGTCCGCGCACACGACCACGAAGGTGGCCTCCGACAGCTCGCCGAGCGTCGCCGGCGGTGTGCCGACGATCGCCAGCACCGGCTGCGGCGTGACGGTGTCGGCCACCCGGTCGAGGACCCCGGGCGCCAGGTCGAAGACACGTGCCCCGTGGGCGAGCGCGGTGTCGAGCACCTCGGCGACGTCAGGCCCGGGCCGGGCGGCGCCGTCGACGAAGACCGCCTCCACCGTGGCGCCGGCGGTGAACGCGGCGCGCAGCAGCTTGACCCCCTCGACGACGAAGACACCCTCCGAGCGGCGCACACTGCGCCGGCGCAGCAGCCGGCGCAGGCGCTGGACCCGCTGGTGCGAGAAGGCCAGCGCTGTCGTCAGGACGCGTCCCCGGCCTCCGCCCCCACCGGCGTGGGGGCCCCGTCGGCCAGCGCCGAGGTGGCCACCCCGACGAGCTGCGAGAAGGCGCCCGGGTCGGTCACCGCCAGGTCGGCGAGGACCTTGCGGTCGACGACGACCTCCGCCTGCCGGAGGCCGGCGATCAGCCGGCTGTAGCTGGTGCCGTTCTCGCGGGCGGCGGCGTTGATCCGCTGGATCCACAACCGGCGGAAGTCACCCTTGCGCGCCCGGCGGTCGCGGTACGCGTACTGCAGGGAGTGCATGACCGCTTCGTTGGCCGAGCGGAAGCTGCGGCTGCGATTGCCGTAGTAGCCCTCTGCCTGCTCGAGGACGGCGCGACGGTGCTTCTTGCCGTTGACGGCGCGCTTCACCCTGGCCATGAGGAGCTCCTTTCGTGGACGAGATCGATTCCCCGGGCACGGCGCCGGGCGCCGCGACCCGGGAGGCGGGCCGGGGCCCGCCCTGGGGTTGCGCCGTTACCGACCGAGCAGGCGCCGCACCTCGCGGCGGTCCGCCGGGGACACCTCGACTTCCCGCCCCAGGCGGCGCGTGCGGACGCTCGATTTCTTCTCGAGGATGTGTGACCGGTTGGCCTGCCGGCGCCGCAGCCGGCCCGTCCCCGTGATCTTGAAGCGCTTGGCGGCGCCCCGGTCGGTCTTCATCTTCGGCATCTCAGTTCCCTTCCTCGCCGCCGGGTGCCGTACCACCCGGAGGCGCACCCGCCGTGTCGGCAGGCGCTCCACCGTCGGTGCCTGCCGGGCCCGCTCCCCCGGTCGCCACCGCCGTCGGCGGCGGCGCGCCGGCCTCGACCGGGCCGTCGTCCTCGTGCTGTGCGGCCCGGGCGGCGGCCGCCTGCTTGGCCCGCTTGTCCGGTGCCAGCACCATCACCATGTTCCGACCGTCGAGCCTCGCCTCGGACTCCACCCTCGCCGCCCCGTCGACATGCTCGGCCACCCTGTCGAGGATCTTCTTGCCGAGCTCGGGATGGAACACCTCGCGACCCCTGAACATGATCGTGACCTTGACCTTGTGCCCCTCGTTCAGGAACTTGAGGACCTGTCGGGTCTTGGTGTCGAAGTCCCCGGGCCCGATCTTGGGCCGGTACTTCATCTCCTTGATCCCGACACTGGTGGTCTTGCGCCTGGACTCCTTGGCCTTCTGCGCCTCGTCGAACTTGTACTTGCCGTAGTCCATGACGCGGCAGACGGGCGGGTTGGCCAGGGGCGCTACTTCGACCAGGTCGAGGTCGAGCTGGCGGGCGATTGCGAGCGCCTCGGGCAGCGGCCGTATCCCGAGCTGCTGGCCCTCGGGGTCCACCAGGCGCACGTCGCGTGCGCGGATACGGTCGTTGATCCTGGGCTCGGTCGTCGTCGGTGTGGCGATGCGACATCACTCCCATCGTTGCTGGGCCCCGGGTCTCCCCGGAGCCGTTGGCGGAAGCGCGGTCGCAACCCTCGGTGCCCGCCGTGACGGGCCACCGCGAGAACCCGACGCACCGTCACTCGGTGGCGGGTGGGGGTGCCCCGGTGGCGCGACCCCGCTTTCCCTGTTGACTCGAGGTTCTACGCTACCAGGCGTGAGCAGCCTCTGGACACCTGACGGCGAGCACCGCGTCCGTCCCACCGACTCCCCGGCGGCGCCCCCGACCGGTCCGCCCGGGGGCGCCCCCCCGGGCGACGCGGGTGCCGGGAGCGGCTCGGCGCCGGGGGCGGGTGGTGGCGCGCCGGGCGCGGGGGCCCGCCGTGACGATCCCGACCTCGACGATGTCGACCTCGACGACCTCGACGACCTCGGCCCCGAGGAGCAGGCCGCGCTGGCGAGCCGCCTCGACGAGCTTCGCCGCCAGCTGCTCGGGACACCGGCCGAGGTCGTCGTGGCCAACCACGCCTACGGCCTCTTCGAGCTGGCCGCCATCCACCTGTCGCAGCAACCGCCGGGCCTCGACCAGGCACGACTCGCCGTCGACGCCATGGGATCGCTGGTGGAGGGCATGGCGGGTCGCCTGGGCGACGCCGAGACCTCGCTGCGCGACGCCCTGGCGCAGATCCGGCTGGCCTTCGTCGAGATCGGCGGGCCACCCGACGCCGACGGGCAGCCCTGACGCCGCACCCCGGCAGCCGGCGCGGTGCGGGCCGCGCCCACCTCGGCGCCGTTCGTCAGTCCGCGGGGAGCGGCGTCACGGCGCGCGCCTCGTAGCGCCCCCCGTGCCCGGCCGTCACGATGAACACCACCCGGGTGCCCACCGCCACCACCCGGGACCCGTCGGCCACGGCCGTGCAATGGAACGGGTAGCTCGTGCCGTCGTCGCCGCGCAGGGAGCCGAGCCCTCTGGGCTCGTCGAATTCGGTGACCACGCCGGTCACCGGCGCCCGCGGGCCCCCTCGTGTGCGCACCACGGCCTCTCCGGCCCCCTCAGTGCACGATCTTCGACAGCGCCAGCTCGATGATGTCGGTGGCGCCACGGTCCTTCAGGGCCGGGATCAGGATGTTCACCTCGGACTTGGGCACGACCGTCTCGACCGCGAAGCCGCCGCCGGACAGCTCCGACACGGTCGGTGACTTGAGCGCCGGCAGGACCGAGACCACCGCCCGGAGCTCGTCGGCGGACACGTTGAGCTTGAGCAGTACCTTGCCCCGGGCCTCGAGGGCACCCTGGAGCAGCGTCATCAGGTGGTCCATGGCGAGGCGCTTGCGCGCGTCGGAGGCGGCGGCGGGATTGGCGATGAGCTCGGTGCGCGACACGAGGAGCGTGTCCACGATGCGCAGGCCGGCGGCGGCCAGGGCCCGCCCCGTCTCGGTGATCTCGACGACGGCGTCGGCGATGTCGGGGATCTTCGCCTCGGTGGCGCCGTAGGAGATGCGCACGTCGGCGTGGACACCGTGCTTCTCGAGCACCCGCCGGGTGAGCTCGGGGTACTCGGTGGACACCCGCGCCCCGTCGGGGAGGTCGGCGGCGGACGTGACCGGCGAGTCCCTGGCCACGGCCAGCACCACCCGGATCGGGTTGGCGGTGGCCTTGGAGTACGCCAGCTCTCCGAGCGAGAGCACCTCGGCGCCCGTCTCCTCGATCCAGTCGCGCCCGGTGATGCCGAGGTCGAACTTGCCCTCGGCCACGTACCCCGGGATCTCCTGCGGCCGCAGGATGCGCACCTCGTCGACACGCGGGTCGTCGATCCGGGCCCGGTAGTCGACGTCGGACCCCCGCACGACGGCGAGGTCGGCCGCCGCGAACAGCTCGAGGGTGGCCTTTTCGAGCGAGCCCTTGGGCAGGACGAGCCGCAGCACGGTGGCGCTCCCCGGGCTCAGCCGGCCGACGCCGGCAGGGCGCGCAGCAGGTCCGCCATCTCGAGCGCCGTCACCGCCGCCTCGTACCCCTTGTTCTGCTCGCCGTCGAGCGACCGGGACAGGGCCTGGTCGACGGTCTCGGTCGTGAGCACGCCGAAGACGACGGGCACGCCGGTGTCGAGGGCGACGCGCTGGAGCCCGGAGGCGCACTCGCCCGCCACGAAGTCGAAGTGGGCGGTGTCGCCGCGGATGACCGCCCCCAACGCCACCACGGCGTCGACGGCCCCGGACGCCGCCAGGCGCCGTGCCGCCAGCGGCAGCTCGAAGGCGCCGGGCACCCACGCCACGCTCACGGTGACGGCCTTCACGCCGTTCGCCTCCAGGCCGGCGAGCACGCCGGCGAGCAACCGCTCGGTGATCCCGCCGTTGAACTTGGCGCACACGACCGCCACCCGGGCGTCACCGTGGCCGGCGTCCCCCACGTACGACGCGCCGACGCGCGCCGCGGCCGCCTCGACGGCTTCGGGCGAGAGCGCGGTGGCGTCAGAGGACGTCATCAAGGCCGTCGAGGATGTGGCCGAGCCGCTCGCGCTTGGTGCGCAGGTACTCGATGTTCTCGGGGTTCGAGTGCAGCTCGAGCGTGACCCGGTCCACGATGTCGAGCCCGAAGCCCTCGAGCCCCCCGTACTTCATGGGGTTGTTGGTCATGAGGCGCATGGTGGTGACCCCGAGGTCCACGAGGATCTGGGCGCCGATGCCGTACTCGCGGTTGTCAACGGGCAGGCCCAGCTCGAGGTTGGCGTCGACGGTGTCGCGGCCCTGCTCCTGGAGGTTGTAGGCGCGCAGCTTGTGCGCCAGCCCGATGCCGCGGCCCTCGTGGCCGCGCAGGTAGATGATGACGCCGGACCCCTCCTCGGCGATGAGCCGGACGGCCTCGGCCAGCTGGGGCCCGCAGTCGCAGCGCAATGAGCCGAAGACGTCACCGGTCAGGCACTCCGAGTGGACGCGCACGAGGACGTCGCTCTGGCCCCGCACGTCGCCGCGCACCACCGCCAGGTGGTGCTCGCCGTCGATGTGGGACTCGTAGACGTACCCGGCGAAGTCGCCGTGGTCGGTGGGGATCCGCGCCGGGCCGGCGATGCACGTCACCAGCTTGTCCTTGTGGCGCCGGTAGCGGATCAGCTCCGCGATGGTCACCAGCAGCAACCCGTGCTTCTCGGCGAAGCGCTCCAGCTCGGGCAGCCGGGCCATGCGGGTCTTGTCCTCCGAGACGAGCTCGCACAGGACCCCGGCGGGGTACAGGCCCGCGGCGGTCACGAGGTCGACGGTGGCCTCGGTGTGCCCGGCGCGCTTCAGCACCCCGCCCGCCCGGTACCGCAGCGGGAAGATGTGCCCCGGCCGGTTGAGCTCGGCCGGGCGCGTGTGCGGGTCGATCAGGGCGTGGATGGTCGAGGCGCGGTCCTCGGCGGAGATGCCCGTGGTCGTGCCGTGGCGGTAGTCCACGCTCACGGTGAAGGCGGTGCGCTGCGACTCGGTGTTGTCCGTCACCATCAGCGGGAGCTCGAGCTCGTCGGCGCGCTCGGGCAGCAGCGGGACGCAGATGACCCCCGAGGTGTGGGCCACGAAGAAGGCGATCTTCTCGGGCGTCGCGGCCTCCGCCGCCATGACCAGGTCGCCCTCGTTCTCGCGGTCCTCGTCGTCGACCACCACCACGATGTCGCCGCGGCCGATGGCCTCGATGGCGTCCTCGATCCGGGCGAACGGCATCAGGCCACCTCTCCCTCGCCCACGGGCGCGGCCGGGCCCGGAGGGGCCAGCTCGACCCGCACGTCCGACCCGAGGGGGGACAGCGACACCAGTCGTCCCCGCCACAGGTCGGCGACCGTGCGGGCCCCGGGGCCGGCGAACATGGGCACGGCGTCGTCCCCGCCGAACAGGGCCGGCGCCAGGTACAGCACGTAGCGGTCGACGAGGCCCGCCGCGTGGAACGCGTGGGCCACGCGGGCCCCGCCTTCCACCAGCAGTTGGAGCACGCCCTTGGCCCCGAGCTCGTCGAGCACGGAGCCGGGGTCCCCCGCCAGCTCGAGCGCGGGGTGGACGCGGGCGTCGGGCGGCGCCTGCCCGAGCACCACGCGCAGCGGCTGGTGGTCGGGAGCGGGCTCGAGCCGGGCGGTGAGCTCGGGGTCGTCGGCACGCACCGTCCCCGCGCCCACCAGGACGGCATCCGACGCGGCACGCAGCCGGTGGGCGTCGGCGCGGGCCTCGGCGCCGGTGAGCCAGCGCGACGTGCCGTCGGGGGCGGCGATGCGCCCGTCGAGGGTGGCGGCCAGCTTGAGCACGACCCAGGGGCGCCCCGTGCGACGGTGCTTCAGGTACGGCGCCAGCAGCTCGCCGGCCTCGTCGGCGGCGGTCCCGACGACGACGGTGATCCCCGCGGCCCGCAGCTCGTCGACGCCGCGCCCCGACACCTGGGGATCGGGGTCGACGAACGGCACCACCACCCGGGACACCCCGGCGGCCACGATGGCCCGCGTGCACGGGGGCGTACGACCGTGGTGGGCGCAGGGCTCGAGCGTGGCGTAGAGCGTGGCGCCCCGGGCGAGGGCCCCGGCCGCCTCCAGCGCGACGACCTCGGCGTGAGGGCCGCCCGGCGGGGCGGTGGCCCCGTCGAAGCTCGAGCCGTCGGTGCCCACCACCACGGCGCCCACCCACGGGTTCGGGGACGTACGGGCCCGCACCTCGCCGGCCAGGGCGAGCGCCCGGCGCATGGCGGCGAGGTCGTCGTCCCGTTCGCCCGACCGGGGCTGCTCGGTGGAGGCCGGCGTCATGAGATCACAAGTCTACGTGGCCTCCGCCAGGGCCTTCTCGCCGGCGAGGCGGATCCGGCGGGCCGCCTCCCAGGGGTGCTCGTCGCCGAAGATGGCCGACCCCGCCACGAGCACGCGGGCGCCGGCCCGGACCACGGCGCCGGCGGTGCCCTCGTCGATGCCCCCGTCCACCTCGAGATCGGCCCCGAGGCCGCGCCGGTCCAGCGCGGCCCGGGTGCGGGCGATCTTGGGGAGCACCTCGGCCATGAACGCCTGGCCGCCGAAGCCGGGGTGCACGGTCATGCACAGGATCAGGTCGGCCTCGGCGAGGAAGGGGTCGATGGCCTCGTAGGGCGTCTCGGGGTTGATCGCCAGCCCGGCGCGCAGCCCGAGGGCCTTCGCCTCGGCCAGGAGCGCCGAAGTCTCCCCCACCTCGACGTGGACGGTGCACCCGTCCGCCCCGGCCTGGCGGAACGCCTCGAGGAAGGCCCCCGGGTCGGTCATCATGAGATGGCAGTCGAGGAACAGCCCGGTGTGGCGCCGCAGCGAGCGCACCACCGGGGGGCCGATCGTCAGGTTCGGGACGAAGTGGCCGTCCATGACGTCGACGTGCAGCCAGTCCGCCTCGGGGGCCACCTCGCCCACCGCCTCGGCCAGGTTGCCGAAGTCAGCCGACAACACCGACGGGGCGATCCGCAGCATCGCGGCCGAGCCTACCGGCCCGGCTCCTCGCCCCCGAGCCGCTCGCCGGGGCGCGGGCGCGCCCCCTGCAGCCATGCCGTCGCCGGCATCGGCCGTTTGCCGGCGGGCTGCACGTCGAGGAGCTCGAGCACACCCGCGCCGGTCACGACCGCCGTGCCGACCATCGTCCCCGGCACCGCCGGGGCGCTCCCGGCGGCGGCCTCGCCGGGGCCCTCCCCGGCCAGGCGAGGGCGGGCCCGGGCGTCGAGCACCCGCAGGCGCCCGCCCCGGAACGTCGTCCAGGCCCGGTCCAACCGCGTCAGGCGCTCGAGCTCGGCGGCGGGCCGGGACCAGTCGAGGCGCAGCTCGTCGGGGTCGATCTTGGCGGCATAGGTCGGCTCCCCCTGCTGGGGGTCGCCCGGCGCCAGGGCATCGACGCCGTCCACCAGCGCGTCGACGAGGAGGCGGGCGCCGACGACGGCGAGCCGGTTCGTGAGCGCCGCGGCGTGCTCGTGCGGCTCGATCGGCACACGCTGCGAGGCCAGCACCGGACCGGTGTCGAGGCCTTGCTCGAGTCGCATCAGGCACACCCCGGTGTCCTCGTCGCCGGCGAGCAGGGCCCGCTCCACCGGCGCCGCCCCGCGCCAGCGGGGCAGCAGGGAGAAGTGGACGTTCACCATGGGCAGCACGGCCAACACGGGCGCCGGCACGATGCGGCCGTAGGCCACCACCACACCCAGCTCGGCACCGGACTCGGTCACGTCGGCCAGGTGGTCGGTCACGGCCACACCGAGGTGGAGGGCGAGGCGCTTGACCGGGCTCGGCGAGCGGTCAGCGCCCCGCCCGCGTCGCGTGTCGGCGCGGCTCACCACCAACACCACGTCGTGCCCGGCCCGGACCAGCGCGTCGAGGCAGACGGCTGCGGCCGTCGGTGACCCGAGGAATGCCAGCCGCGCCACCGGGGCCAGCGCGTCGCTACAGGCCGGGGTGCCCCGCCGGCTGCTCCCCCGCCGTCAGCGTGCGGAGCCCGTCGGGGTCGGCGTCGGGCAGGCCCAGCGCCCGCGCCCGCAGGATCCGCTTGGCCTCCTTGCGCTGGTCCTCGTCGAGCCGCTCCACCAGCAGCACGCCGTCGAGGTGGTCGACCTCGTGCTGGAACACGCGGGCCACGAACTCGTCGGCCTCGATGGAGACCACGTTTCCCTCGAGGTCGACGCCGGTGAGGTGGACCTCCTTCGGGCGCACGATGGGCCACGACAGGCCCGGCACCGACAGGCAGCCCTCCTCGTAGGTCCACTCGCCGCGTACCTCGCTGAGCACGGGGTTCACGACGGTGCGGGGGCCCAGGCCGTCGCCGGCGTCGTACACGAACATGCGCTTCTGCACGCCGACCTGCGGCGCCGCCAGGCCCACCCCGGGCGCCTCGTACATGGTCTGCACCATGTCGTCGGCCAGCTGCTTGAGCCGGCCGTCGATGGTGTCGACCTCCGGGGCGCGCAGGCGCAGCACGGGGTCGCCGTAGAGGCGGATGGAGTACTGCGACACACGGCCATCGTACCGGCGGCGCCGGCCGGCCCGGCACGACGGGCACCGGGGTCGGGTCGGCCGCGGTGCTCCGGCGGCCCTCAGGCGCGCACCGGGTCGACCTCCACCCGGAGGCGGCCGGCGGGGCGCGGCACCGACGCCAACAGGTCGCACAGCGAGGCGTGGTCCGGCGCCCGCACCGACCAGGCGGCGTCGACGGGGCCGGTCACCTGCACGCCGGGGGGCGCCGCCGACCGCAGGGCGGCGCCGTAGACGTCGGCGGCGGCGCCCGAGACGACCGCCAGGGCGCTGAACGGCGGCAGGCCCAGCGCCTCGCGCATGGCGGACTCGGCCGCGGCCAGCACGCCGGGGTCGGCCGACACCGCGGCCTCGAGGACCGGGTGCCGGGGTTGGCGCGTCTGCACCAGCACGCGTCCCGGCGCGCGGTCGCCGCGCAGGGCGCCGTCGGGGCCCGCCACCAGCCGGGCGGCGCGGGCGATCAGCGCCAGGGCCTGCTCACCGGCGCGGAAGCGGGGGGCGAGGAGCTCGGAGTCGAACTCCAGGAACGCCACCACGTCCGCGTTCGCCACCCGGTGCAGCGCAGCCTCTGTGCCCACCACCACCGACGCGTCGCGTCCCGCGGTGTCGGGCTCTCCCGCCGGTGCGGGACCCCAGACCTCGGCCACCGGGACGCCGGCGAGGGCCTCGAGCTCCTCGCGCAGCCGCGTCACACCACGCCGGAGCGCCTTGGTGCGCGTGGCGCCGCAGCGGGCGCACACCACGGGGCGTTCCAGGCCACAGCGCCGGCATCGCAGGTGCGGCGGCGCCCCGCCCTCCGGCACGGTCGGGGACGGCACGGTCGGGGACGGCACGGTCGGGGACGGCACGGTCGGGGACGGCGCCTCGGGCCGGCGCCCACGAGGGGCGGCTGTCCCGACGAGCTCGAGGGCGGCACCGCAGGTCTCGCAGCGCGCCAGCTCGCCGCACGCCGCGCACGACACCAGGCGCACGCCGCCGGTGCGGTTGACGACGCACACGACCCGCCGCCCCGGCGCGCCGGACGCCCACCGCAGCAGCTGCACCAGGCGCTCCGAGAAGACCCCGGTCCGGGGATCGTCGCCCCCGCGGTCCACGACCTCGACCGCCGGCCAACCTCGGCGCTCGGCGGCGCGGGAGGCGACGACGAGCCGTCCGGCCGCCAGGACCTCGAGTGTCGGGCAGGACGACACCAGCGCGCAGGGCGCCCCGTCGCGGCGGGCCCGCTCCGCCACCACGGCCCACGCCGCCCAGGTCGGGGCGCGCTCCTCGTGGTACGCCTCGTCATGGGCGTCGAGGACCACGGCGGCGGCGAGGCGCGGCAGCGGCGCGAAGGCCGCCGCCCGCGTCCCGACGACGACACACCCCCCGGCGCGTGCGGCCGCCCAGTCGCCGGGGAGCAGCGCCACCGGGGCGCCCGCGGCCCCCAGGCGCCGGGCCACGTCGGCGGCCCCCTGGTGCCCGGGCGCGAGCACGAGGACACCACCCTCGGCGCCGGCGCGCCCCAGCATGGCGGCGGCCGCCTCGCAGACGGGCGCGGGGTCGGTGGCGGGCCCGAGCCTGACCACCGTCGTCCCGCCGGCCAGCGCGGCGCCGGCCACCTCGTCGACGACGCCGCCCGACGGCGGCGACCCGGGGCCCCCGCCCCGTCGCGACGGGCCGGGCCCCCCGAGGGCGCGCACCATCACCGGCGACGAGGCGGTGCGCAGCAACGCCGGGACGGGGCCGGCCCATCGCCACGCCGCCCACTGCGCCAGGTCGAGCACGGCGGGGGGCGGCCCCCAGCCGCGCACCGACGCCAACGGGCGCAATGCCACCCCGGGAAGGGGCTCGACGTCGTCGGCCACGACCCACCCCGCCACCCGGCGCCCGTGCAGGACGACGCGCACCTGGGTGCCCACCTGCACGCGCTCGGCGACGTCAGCGGGGACGACGTAGTCGAACGTCTTGCGCAGCGCGCTCACGTCCGGGAGGACCCGCACGACGCGCTCGCGCCTCACCCCCGCCGCCATGGGGGCATTCTGACGTGGCGTCGTGTCGGTTGCCCCCGGCGCCGGACGCCTAGAGGCTCAGCGCCCGCTTGAGGTCGTCCACCCGGGGGGTGGCCTCCCAGGTGAATTCCTTGTCCGAGCGCCCGAAGTGGCCGTAGGCGGCCGTGCGGCGGTAGATGGGCCGCTTGAGGTCGAGGTCGCGCACGATGGCCGCCGGGCGCAGGTCGAAGAGCTCGCGCACCGCGTGCTCGATCTTGTCGGGGTCGACCGCCTCCGTGCCGAACGTGTCCACCATGAGCGAGACGGGCCGCGCCACGCCGATGGCGTACGCCACCTGCACCTCGCAGCGGCGCGCCGCGCCGGACGCCACCACGTGCTTGGCCACCCAGCGCGCCGCGTAGGCGGCCGAGCGGTCCACCTTGGACGGGTCCTTGCCCGAGAACGCCCCGCCGCCGTGGCGGGCCATGCCCCCGTAGGTGTCGACGATGATCTTGCGCCCGGTCAGCCCGGTGTCGGCGTGGGGGCCGCCCAGCTCGAACCGGCCGGTCGGGTTGGCGAGCACCCGGAGGCCCGAGGCGTCGAGGTCCGGCGGCAGGAGGGGGTGGATCACGTGCTCGCGCAGGTCGGGCAGCAGCAGCGTCTCGATGTCGACGCCCGGGGCGTGCTGCGTCGAGATGAGGATGGTGTCGATGGCCACGGGCCGGCCGTTGTCGTAGATCACCGAGACCTGGGTCTTGCCGTCGGGCCGCAGGTAGGGCAGGACACCGACGCGCCGCACCTGGGCGAGGCGCTGCGCCAGCCGGTGCGCCATCCAGATCGGCAGGGGCATGAGGTCGGGCGTCTCGTCGCAGGCATACCCGAACATCATCCCCTGGTCACCCGCGCCCTGGGCGTTGAGCTGGTCCTCGCCTCCGGAGCCGGTGCGCACCTCCTGGGCGGCGGTGACCCCCTGGGCGATGTCGGGGGACTGCTCGTCGAGCGCCACCATGACTCCGCAGGTGCGGCCGTTGAAGCCGTGGGAGTCGCTGTCGTACCCGATGTCGCACACCACGGAACGGACCAGGCTGGCGATGTCGATGTAGCACTTGGTCGAGATCTCCCCGGCCACCACGACCAGCCCGGTGGTGAGCATCGTCTCGCACGCGACCCGGGCGTTCGGGTCCGACTCGAGCACGGCGTCGAGCACCGAGTCGGAGATCTGGTCCGCCATCTTGTCGGGATGTCCCTCGGTCACCGACTCCGATGTGAAGGTGTGGCGCGTGGTCACGTCTCGCTCCTCGCATTGTGGTCCCCCCCGGGGACGTCGGCGTGCCGCGCGCCCCCACCCGGGCGTGGGAGGCCCAGGCGGTCGACAACACTATCCAATATGGCGTGGGCGACCTCGATCTTGGAGGCCAGCGGCACGTCCCGGCTGGTGCCGTCGGCGCCCATGATGGTCACGGCGTTGGTGTCGTGGTCGAAGCCCACGTGCTCGGCCGAGACGTCGTTGGCCACCATCAGATCGACGCCCTTGGCCTCGAGCTTGGCCGCCGCCCGCCCGGGCACGTCGTGGGTCTCGGCCGCGAAGCCCACCAGCACCTGGCCCGGCGG
>Ga0307372_10006672_pt1 | contig 16765 bp, 15 predicted proteins | sample OX1MG_FD_202533 | JGI IMG/M metagenome (GOLD analysis project Ga0307372, IMG submission 202533) | Soil microbial communities from Risofladan, Vaasa, Finland - OX-1 | ecosystem: Environmental > Terrestrial > Soil > Coastal area > Acid sulfate soil | place: Finland: Risofladan, Vaasa | collected... | reverse complement strand
CGCTGCGGAATCGGCTGCGGGTGAGTTGTAGAGGGCAGGGCGAGCACGGGTCTCTACAGGCGGACGAGATGTGGGATGCCCCGATTCCCCGGGGACAGCAGAAGGGAAGATTCACGGAGTCAGTTGACCATTGCAGAAGCAGAAGCGGAACGGGAAGACAATCAGCGAGTCCAGGGTGGAGATGGTGGAAGTGGTCCTGCCGAACGACGCCAATCCACTGGGCAACATCCTTGGCGGCAAGGTGATGCACCTGATCGACATTGCCGGAGCCATCGTGGCCCATCGCCACACGCGCAGCGTGGTGGTGACGGTTTCCGTGGACAACCTGGACTTCGTTCATCCCATCCGGGTGGGGCAACTTATTATCCTGCGCGCGCAGGTCACAAGGGCCTTCCGGACCTCGGTGGAAGTGGCGGTCAAGGTTTATCTTGAAGACCAGCTCACCGGTGAGCGCCGCCAGACGAGTTCGGCCTTTGTCACTTATGTGGCGTTGGATTCGGAGGGCCAGCCGGCCCGGGTACCTCCAGTGATTGCTCTTACCGCGGAAGAGAAGCACGAGTACCGGGAAGCTTTGATCCGACGCCGCCATCGCCTGGCGGCGGCAGCGCGGGCCCATCGCCGTTATTTCGAAAAACAGAAACATAAATAATTCAGCGGCAGTGAGCAGTTCAGCCAGTGAGTCCATATCTGCTCCAGGGGCATGCTTACCTGGATGCGTCAAGGAGGGGTTGATGAAAAACAAGCGCACCAAAATTTTCAGCGGAACGCCCTGGGAGCCTAAAGTCGGCTATTCGCGCGCCGTGCAGGTGGGCGATACGGTTTACGTTTCGGGAACGACGGCGACGGATCCTTCAGGGAAAGTCCTGTCCCCCGGTGATGCCTATGCGCAAACCGTGCATGCCATACGGAACATCGAAAACGCCTTGAAGCGGCTGGGCCTGGGCCTGGAGTATGTTGTCCGCACCCGCATCTACCTCACCGATATGGACCGCTGGGAAGAGGTGGCGAAGGGGCATGCGGAATGCTTCGGGGATGTGCACCCCGCCACCAGCTTTGTGGGAGTCACGCGCCTGGTGGATCCGGAGATGCTGGTGGAGATCGAAGCTCTGGCGGTGGCTTAAAGCTGGACCGGAAGGCTCAAGTTGAGGGAAGTTCACGCGTTTTTTCGGGCAGCCTTGCGGGGCCCGCGAGCGGCAGCGCCTGCCGGGTGACTTCCCGGACGGCAATCCGTTTGACGTGCCGCGTGCCTTCCGGCGAAGGGCTTTTGAGGATCTCCGGAATCCTGGGGAAAATATCGAGGGCCTTCCGCACCTGCGGGTCGCCCTTGATTTCCACTTCGTTTCCCGCCGCAAGTCCGAAAAGAAGACTGAAGACTTCCGTTTTGATCCTGAGCTTCAGGTAGTCCTGGTCCTGCACCCAATACTCCAGCGGCACCCGGACCCGCTGGCTGGCCAGGAAGTTCCGGAATTCCGACATCACATCGGCGCCGGGTTCGAAGGATTTGCCCACCCCGGTATGGTAGGTGAGATATTGCGAGGCAAAGTCGGTAAAGGCGCCCCGCTGGTTCAGGAATGACACCCAGGGATCCAACTGAACGCCGGGCACGGCGACGTCGGGGTTGATGCCTCCCCCGGCGGAAACGGGCCGGCCATTGTCCGTGTGGAAATGCGTGTTTTTTCCGATTCCCGGGTCCGCGTGGGCGAGCGCCGTTCCGGGCAGGAGCCGCTGAATGGAGCGTCCGCTGGGCGTGAAATACTGGGCCACAATGAGGGCCAGGCCGGTGTCATCGGAAAGGGGCATCACGTTGTCCACAACGCCTTTGCCGAAGGTTGGCTCTCCCGCCACGACGGCCCGGTCGTGTTCTTCGAGCGCTGCCGTCAGCAGTTCCGCCGCGCTGGCCGTTTCGCCGTTCACCAGCACCACCATCGGCATATCGAAATGGGCCTTCATCGGCGTCGTCGAGTATTCCTTTTCAGGAAGGCCGCGCCCCCGCAGGGTCAGCACGGAGGCGCCGGGCTTCAGGAAAAGGCTGGCCACGCCAACCGCGGTGGCCACCACGCCGCCGTGATTGTTCCGAAGATCCAGCAGCAGCCCCTTCAGTTTTGACCCGCCCAGCTTTTCCACGGCATCCTGGACCTCCGCGGTTGTCTTCGCGTCAAAACCGGAAATGTGGATGTAGCCGATCTGGCCGGGCGGAAAGGCGAACGCGCTGTCCACGGTGGGAAGGGCGATCTGCTTTGGCACCAGCCGGACATCCTGCGGCACATCTTTCCCCGGATGCAGAACGCCCAGTTGCACCGGGTGCGAGCGGGACTGGCGCAGCAGGTTGATCAGGGACTGAAAATCAAGCTGGTCGATCCGTTCCCCGTTGATCTCCACAATCTGGTCCCCGGGCCCCAAGCCCGCCCTCCAGGAAGGCGAGCCCTGCGCCGCCTGAAGCACCAGAACTTTGCCCGGCTGAACGTAAAGGATGGACCCGAACCCCATCGCCTCACCGCTGGTCTGTTCCTGAAGCAGCTTGAACTGCTGCCGGTCGAAAAAAGCCGAAAAAGGGTCGAGCGTGTTGAGCATCTGGCGGATGGCGCCGTCGAAGATGGCGTGGTCGGGTTCGACGGGAGCGGCGTAATGGTCCTGGATCAGGGCGTAAATCCGCGCAAATTTCAGGCTTTGTTGGGTAACGGGATCGTTGGGAGGCGACGCCTGGGGAAAAAGGAAAGCAGGGGTCAGCAGCAGAAATCCCGCCAGCAGAACTATTCGGTCTCGTCGTCGCTTGGTGTGCAACCGCTCCCCGTTTTCCAACTTTCAGTATACCCCGGATGGCTTCCGGGAGGCGCGGCCCTCGACCGCAGCGCGTCCGTTATCTCATCCGGCAAAACGCAAGAGGCGGCAGAACCCCGGCGGAACGCCAGGTTCAGTTCCCCGCGGCCGGAGAACTTCCCGCCCGCGACCGCACGGCGCTCAGCGCCCGCAGCGCCGCCGCAGCCACGTCGGAATTGCTGTCGTGCGAAAGCTGTTCGAGCGGATGGATGCTGCTGCCGTCGCCGGCATACATCAGGACGTTGCAAAGCCCTCGCCGCACATCCGCTTCCCGGCTGTTCAGGTAGGGATAGAGTTGCGAGAGGAAACCCGTGTTGCGGGCCAGTTCCGTCAGATAAGCCTGCGCTGTGTCGGCTTCTCCCGACCCCAGCGCGGTGATCATCGAGTTCAGATAATCATTTCTGCCGAGCGAGGTGATGGCAAACTCCATGGCCAGACGGGCGTCCGCATTCTTCTCCGCCGGCGCCGCGCGCAGCAGGTCGGGGAGAGTTTTTTCATCCTTGGCGCGCGCCAGGCCCTGCGCCGCATAGCCCCGAACGGAAGCGTCGCTGTTATAAAGGGCTTTCAGAAAGATCGGCACGGAGACGGGATCGCCGATGTAGGCCAATCCCTGGAGCGCCTTTCGCCGGGTCTGGCGGTTGGAATCGTTCTCGTAAAGGGCCTGGAGCTTTGGGACCGCCTCCCGCGTGCGCAGGATTCCCACGGTCACCGCCGCGTCCTGCCGCACGTTCCGGTTCTTTGAACTCAGCAGGTCCACCAGCTTGGGGCCGGCGGAAGTGTCCTGAATCTTGGCCAGCGAGTTCAGCGCCTCGCGGGCCAGGTCCTCGCTGGGGGAATGCGCGGTGATCACCAGGTCAGGGACCGCCTGCCGCGCCAGCAGAATGCCGAGCGCCCGGGTGGCCTCCTGCGAGGGCCGGGAGTACTGGCTGTCCATCATCACGCGCTCCAGTGCGGAGACAGCCTGCGGGTCCACCGTGGTTCCGGGACTGATGCGGACCGTGCCTCCCTCGAACTTCCGCTTGGCGCTGCGATATTGGCGCTCCATATAGCCGAAGAAGCCCGTCTTGGGAGTTTCGCCCGTGTAGTAGCCCTCAATGCCCTTCACGGCAAGCCAGCGGACTTCCGAATCGTTGTCGCTGGTGGCCTGGATCAGCCCCTGGAGCGATGCGGCCACCCGGATGGACGCCAGTGCCACCACCACCTGCTGCCGCACCTTGGTGCTGGAATCGCTGAGGGCTGCAATCAGGGCCGGGACCGCTGATGGGTCGCCCGCCTCGCCGATTTCGCGCGCGGCTTTCGCCCTTATTTTCGGATCGGGGTTCTTGAGGTCTCCCGAATTGCCCGCCTGCGTTGTGGAGGCTGAGGCCGCCGGGCTTGCGGTTGCCGCAGATTGCGGCACGGCCATCCCGTAAGACAGTGCGCCCGCAATTACCATCAGAACCAGAATTTGTGACAGGGATTTCACTTTTCGCATCAAGTTGGTTGCGCTCCCCGGACCCGCGTTTGAATTCCAGCCGTTCTCGGGTCCTTCCTGATATTGTACAAGGGTCCTGTCAGCTTTGAAGCAGGAAAGCGCGGGAGAGATGCTCTGTGAGAGGCGCTCCGAAATTTTCACGGGCCTGCGGACTCGCGGTTTGGAGTGTGCTGTCCCACGTCATTATTTATGACACGACTGTCATTCCGAGGGCTGACGATTTTTGCCGGCCCGAGGAATCTGCTTTTGCGCCGCCGAAAAGCAGATTCCTCGCGGAGTTTACCCCGGGCAGGACGAGATTCCTCGCGTGTCTCGGAATGACACGCTGCTCGGGGCTCGGAATGACGGAGAGTGGAAGGAAGTGTCAAGAATTAAATGGGGCGGTACAGTAGGAATGTAAAAGCCACGGAGTATTTGGGCGCCGGCGCCGAAGCTGCAATCCCTGGGGTGGGCTCGCGCATCCTATCGGGCAGGTTCTGCGGGGCGATTTCCTGCTTGCATGCAAACGGCCTGCCGGGGGTGAATCCAAAACATGGGAGGTCTTGGAATGGCGGAAATCACGGCATTGTTCTGGGATGTGGGAGGCGTGTTGCTGACCAACGGCTGGGACCGGCACGCCCGCCGGCGCGCGGCACAGAAATTCAAGCTGGACTGGGAAGATTTTGAAGACCGGCATGAGCTGGTCGTGGGGCGCTTTGAAACGGGGCGGCTCAGCCTCGACCGCTATCTCGACCGCACCATCTTTTACCGTTCGCGCGATTTTGGAAAGGATGGGTTCAAAGCTTGCATGTTGGACCAATCGGAGCCGATCGAGGGGACGCTGGAGGTTGTCGAGCGGCTGGCGCGCTCCGCGCGGTATCTGATGGGGACCCTGAATAATGAATCGAGAGAGCTCAACCACTATCGGATTGAGCATTTCGGCCTGCGCCAGTATTTCAGCGTTTTTATGAGTTCCTGTTTTCTGGGGGTCAAAAAGCCGGAGGATGAGATGTTCCGCCTGGCGCTCGATCTGAGCCAGCGCAAACCGGAAGAGTGCCTCTTTATCGACGACCGGGAGTTGAACGTCGAGTGCGCCGCCCGCCTGGGGTTGCAGACGGTGCACTTTGAGAATGCCGCACAACTCGACCGGGATCTGCACAGCGCAGGGCTCGAGTTCTGACGCGAATGCCGGTTATCCAGCAGAAGAATTTTTTCAATGATTCAATGAGCCAATGATTCAATCAGGCAATCCATCATTTATCTGACAATTCACGCAGCAGCACGGGCAGTTGCTGGCTGAAGGCTGAACGCGCCAGAACGCGGTCGCACCCGGCGGCGCGCGCCGCCTGTGCCAGGTCGGTTTGCACGTGGGAAAGAAAGGCGACGACGGGAATGGAGCGCGTGGCGGGGTCGTTCTTCAGTGCCTCCACGAGCGCAACCGCCTTGCCGGAGCGGTGGTTCAAATCCAGCAGAATGGCGCCGGCGCCGCCGGGCGCCAGGCGGTCCTGGAGCGCATCGGGAGCCACGGATTCCACCGTGAGGCCCAGTTGCCGGGCGGTTTGCTGGATTTTTGCGAGGAAGAAAATATCCTCCACCACGGCCAGAATTTTTGCAGGCATCTCGGCTCCTTTTGCACGCTGTCGGTGGTTGTCCGGCGGACGCGGCTGCCCGGTCCATCCTTCGCCCCGCCGCCCGCGGCACGATTTGAGCATACCGCAAGGCGGCCTTAAGAGTCTGTGTGAAAACCGTTCCCCGCCGTGTCATTCCGAGCCCCGATCGCGTGTCATGCCGGGCCTCGATCGTCGTGTCATTCCGAGCGGAGCGAGGAATCTTGCTCTGCTCCCGGGGTCAACTCCGCGAGGAATCTCGCATGGAAAGCACGTCACTGACGAGATTCCTCGTCGCCCTTCGGCGGAGTTTAGCCCCTTCGCTTTGCTCAGGGCCGTTCGCAAGCGGAGGGCGAACGGGCTCAGGGCAGGCTCTTCGGCTCCTCGGAATGACACGCAATGTGTGTTTTCACACAGACTCTTAAGCCGCTTGTGGCGGGGCGGGTAATTTGCTACCATCAGCCTTCTTTCGTCACAGCGCTTTCTGTTCACAAAAGATAAACGGACCAGCCATCCCGGGGCCGCAGGGCCGGGCAGGGAAGAGGGCTGGATGGGCAGAGTGGGAGGGTATCGTGCGTCGCATAGGACTTATCGCAATTTTGTGTCTCGCCGGCATCGGGCTTACGGCCAACGCGGCCGAAGAGCATTCCGTCACGCTGATGGGGTATTCCGCACAGGGATCGCAGACCGAGCGGCAGTGGGAAGGGAAGTTTAAGGCCATTCCCGAGCCGGACAATCTGCGGGCCTACATGAAGCATCTCTCCGCCTACCCTCATCACGTTGGCTCGCCCTATGACAAGGCGAACGCGGAGTGGATCCTGTCAAAGTTCAAGGAATTCGGGCTCGACGCCCACATTGAAACCTATTATGTGCTTTTCCCCACGCCGCAGGAGCGCAAGGTGGAATTGGTTGCGCCCTCGCATTTTGAGGCTACCCTGCGGGAGCCCACCGTTCCGGGCGATCCCACTTCCGGCCAGCATGCGACCCAGCTTCCCACTTACAACGCCTACTCGATTGACGGCGACGTGACGGCGCCGCTGGTTTACGTGAATTACGGAATCCCGTCGGATTACAAAAAGCTTGCGAGCCTGGGCATTTCGGTGAAGGGCGCCATCGTGATCGCGCGTTACGGAGCCAGCTGGCGGGGCATCAAGCCGAAGGTGGCGGCGGAGCACGGCGCCGTCGGCTGCCTGATTTATTCCGACCCGCGCGGGGACGGCTATTTTGAGGGCGATGTTTTCCCGAAGGGCGCGTTCCGCCCGCCCGAAGGCGTGCAGCGCGGCAGCGTGATGGATATCGTCCAATACTCCGGCGATCCGCTGACGCCCGGCGTCGGCGCCACAAAGGACGCCAAGCGGCTTCCGCTGAAAGGGCTGAAGGTTCTCGCGCAGATTCCCACTCTGCCGCTCTCTTACGCCGACGCGAAACCGCTGCTGGCGGCCCTGAAGGGGCCCGTGGCTCCGGACGAGTGGCGCGGCGCGCTCGGCCTGACCTACCACGTGGGGCCGGGACCGGCCCGGGTTCACCTGGTGGTGAAATCCAACTGGGACATCAAGCCCATCTATGACGTGATCGCGAAAATTCCCGGCTCCGTTTATCCCGGCGAGTGGGTCATCCGCGGCAACCATCACGACGCCTGGGTGAACGGCGCGGAGGACCCTGTTTCCGGCCAGGCCTCGCTGCTTGAAGAGGCGCGCGCCCTTGGCCAGTTGCTGAAGGAGGGATGGAAGCCCAAGCGAACCATCATCTACTGCGCCTGGGATGGCGAAGAGCCGGGCCTGCTGGGTTCAACCGAATGGGCGGAGGAGCACGCCACGGAACTGGAAGAGCACGCGGCGGCTTACGTCAATACCGACTCCAACGGCCGGGGCTATCTTTCCATTGAAGGTTCGCACACGCTCCAGAAATTCATCAACGGCGTTGCCCGCGACATTCAGGACCCGGAGAAGAACATTTCCGTCTGGCAGCGGGACTGGGACCTGCGGATGCGCCGGGCCAGGACGCCGGCGGAACGCCAGGCTCTGCGGCAGAATCCTGATCTGAAGATTGACGCGCTCGGCTCGGGCTCGGATTACACCGTCTTTCTGGACCACCTGGGCATCGCTTCCCTGAACCTCTCTTATGGCGGCGAGGGCGGCGGAGGCGGCATCTACCATTCGATCTACGATGATTTTTACTGGTATACCCACTTTGATGACACTCACTTTGTGTATGGGCGTGCGCTGGCCCAGACCGTCGGCACCTCTGTTATGCGCCTGGCCGACGCCGACATCCTGCCCCTGGATTATGGGGAGTTTACGGACACCCTCCGCGGTTATGTCGATCAACTCAAGAATCTGCTGACGCAGGAGCAGGCTGAGTCGCGCGAACTCGATTCGGAAATCACGGAAGGCGTTTTTGCCGCAACCTCGGACCCGGAGGAGGTCTCGGTGCCGCCGCAGCCGGAGGCGCTGCCGCCCTATCTGAATTTTGCGCCGCTGGACAATGGCGTGGCGGCGCTCGAGCGGAGCACCGAGCGCTACCAGAAGGCGCTTAAGACCGCAGAAGAGAACGGCGGCGCCGCCCTGGCCCACGCCTCGCTGGCCGCTGTGAACCATGATGTGATGGCCACCGAGCGGAAGCTGATCACGGCCGAAGGCTTGCCCGGTCGCCCCTGGTACCGGCACGAACTTTACGCGCCGGGGGTTTATACCGGTTACGGCGTGAAGACCCTGCCTGCCGTCCGTGAAGCCATCGAGCAGCGGCAATGGGATGAAGCCGGCAGGCAGATCGTGATTGTGGGAAAGGTCCTGGAAGACGAAGCTCAGGCCATCGATGCCGCAGCCGCCAGCCTTGAAAACGCGGCTCAATGAACGAAGCGCATCCGGGTTGAATCGTAGGGCTGACGGGCCGAATCCCGGGTCAATGCCGGTTGCTGCGCGGAAGATCGAGTGTGCCGTGCCATTTAATTCTTAACACTTCCTTCCACTCTCCGTCATTCCGAGCCCCGAGCAGCGTGTCATTCCGAGGAACGCGAGGAATCTCGTCCTGCCCGGGGTAAACTCCGCGAGGAATCTGCTTTTCGGCGGCGCCAAAGCAGGTTCCTCGGGTCGACAAAAATCGTCGGCTCTCGGAATGACAGTCGTGTCGTAAATAATGACGTGGGACAGCACACTAGACCGCGCGCGCATGGAGATTCTTTACCGTCCCATCCACCAGCTTTTTGACAACAGCGCCACGAAAAATCGGGGCCATTTCCCGGAACCTGACCCGGAACCCGGCGCGCGCAGTTGACACTCCCCGGCACTACCCCCTAGAATTCTCAAGGGCTTAACATTATGGCACTTGGACCCAAAGAGGCGGTTTTGCCGCCGGACTTAAAAGGCGTGACGGACGTCTTGTCGCTCATCGGCAACACGCCGTTGCTGCGTCTGCGCAAAGTTTCGGCGGAATTTCCGCAGGTGGAACTTCTGGCGAAGGCCGAGTGGGCCAACCCGGGCGGGTCTGTCAAGGACCGCGCCGCCTGGAACATCATCCAGGAAGCGGAGCGGGCCGGCCTGATGACGCCGGAGAAAATCCTGCTTGATTCAACTTCCGGAAACACCGGCATTGCCTACGCCATGATCGGGGCGGCGCGAGGTTATCGCGTCAAGCTCTTTATGCCGTCGAACGTCAGCCTGGAGCGCAAGCGGATCCTGCGGGCTTACGGCGCCGAGATCGTTTATACGGACCCCATGGAGGGTTCCGACGGGGCCATCCGGCAGGTCCGCGAGCTGGCCTCCAAGGACCCGGACACCTATTTCTACGCCAACCAGTACAACAATCCCGCCAACTGGCGGGCGCATTACCTGACGACCGCACCGGAAATTTTTGAGCAGACGGAAGGGCGCATCACGCACTTTGTGGCGGGGCTGGGCACTTCCGGAACCTTTGTGGGCACGGCGCGGCGGCTGAAGGAGCTGAACCCCGGCATCCGCTGCGTTTCTTTTCAGCCAGACTCGCCGTTTCACGGCCTGGAAGGCCTGAAGCACATGCCGACCTCCATCGTTCCCGGCATTTATGATCCTTCGGTCGCCGACGAGGATGTGGAGGTTTCGACGGAAGATTCCTATGCCATGACTCTGCGGCTGGCCCGCGAAGAGGGTTTGCTGGTGGGCGTTTCGGCAGGGTCCTCCGTGGTGGCGGCGCTCAAGGTGGCCAGGCGGGTGGGACGCGGCGTGATTGTCACCATCTTTCCGGACAGTGGTGACAAGTATCTCAGCGAGCGGTTTTGGGATGAGGTGCCGGGCCGTCTGTAGCGTTTCTGGATTCCGGCGGAGGGCGGCGTCCAGAGTCTGTCTGAAAGCACACATTGCGTGTCATTCCGAGGAGCCGAAGAGCCTGCCCTGAGCCCGTTCGCCCTCCGCTTGCGAACGGCCCTGAGCAAAGCGAAGGGGCTCAGGATAAACTCCGCCGAAGGGCGACGAGGAATCTCGCAAGGGACGTGCTTTCAAGGCGAGATTCCCGTTTACCCCGGGCAGGGCGAGATTCCTCGCTTGCTCGGAATGACACGTTGCTTTGTTGGGAATGAGACGGCGCGGAACCCTTTTCACGCAGACTCTCCAGGCCAGGGAAGGCCGGGGCCGGCCGCCCGTTGCAGGATTTTTGTAATCCACGGTGAATAGATGGCGATACAACTGAATTCGGCGCTCCTTGAGAGCATCCGCTCACACGGCGCGCGGGAATATCCGAACGAATGCTGTGGCATGCTGCTGGGCAGCGCCGACGGCGCCGACAAGGAAGTGGCGGAGGTGGTGCCCCTGCAGAACATCCGGCATGATGCCGCGCGGGCGCAGGAACTGCTGCCGCTGGATGATCCCGGCCGCGAGTCGGAAAAGAACCGTTTCCTGATTGATCCGCTGGAGCAGTTGCGGGTGGAAAAGGAGGCGCGCGCGCGCGGGCTGGACGTCCTGGGCTACTACCATTCGCACCCCGACCACCCGGCCCGGCCGTCAAATTATGATCGCGAACACGCCTGGCCGTGGTATTCTTATATTATTCTTTCGGTTGAGCATGGCGAGGCAAGGGAACTGACCTCCTGGGTGCTCTCGGAAGACCGGGCACATTTTGATCCTGAGCTAGTGAAACTTTAGGCCGTTCATGTTCATCTAAGGAACGTGGGGCGTTTTGGGGTATAATCTCCAGTTCAGGTTCGGTAGGGTGTATCGAGGAGAAAGAATGCCTGTCAAAGTTGTGATTCCTACTCCGCTGCGGCAGTATGCGGGGAAGAGGGATTCGGTGGAAGTCGATGCGAAAACAGTCGGCGAGGCGCTGGCCGGGCTGACTTCGCAGTACAGTGACCTGCGCAAGCACCTCTACAACGAAGAAGGCAAGCTGCGCAGCTTTGTAAATGTTTATGTCAACGATGAAGATATCCGCTTTCTGCAGAAGGACCTGACCCCGCTGGCTGAAACCGACGTGATCAGCATCGTTCCCTCCATCGCAGGCGGTTCAATGTCCCGCTGCATCTGTAGTTAGCCTGGATCCCGCCCACGCGAGGTTCCGGGCCCACCCCCGCACGACCCAAGAAATCTTAAGCAAAAGCAAGATCAAGTGGCAACTCCAGCTCCCGCGGGAGCGCGGAATCCACCTTTCAGGAATTTAAGCGAAATGATACGCGAAGAGGAAAAAATGCCAACACTGACATCAGCTCCAACGGAGCAACTGAGCAATGATGAAATTCTCCGATACAGCCGGCATCTCATCATGCCGGAAGTGGCCATGGAAGGCCAGCTCAAGCTGAAGCGCGCCAAGGTGCTCTGCATCGGCGCCGGAGGGCTGGGCACGCCCCTGGCCCTTTATCTGGCCGCCGCCGGCGTGGGCACGCTGGGCATCGTGGATTTCGATGTGGTCGATTTCACCAACCTGCAGCGGCAGATCATTCATGACACGGACGACGTGGGGCGCCTCAAACTCGATTCGGCGCGCGACACGATCCGCGACATCAACCCGAACGTGGAAGTCGTCCCCTACGAGACGCGTCTGACTTCCGACAACGCCCTCGACATCTTCCGCGACTATGACATCGTGGCCGACGGCACGGACAATTTCCCCACGCGGTACCTGGTGAATGATGCCTGCGTGCTGCTGGGCAAACCCAACGTTTACGGCAGCATCTTCCGCTTCGAGGGGCAGGCCTCCGTCTTTCACGCCCCGGAAGGCCCGTGCTACCGCTGCCTTTATCCGGAGCCGCCACCGCCCGGTCTGGTTCCGAGCTGCGCTGAGGGAGGCGTGCTGGGCGTGCTGCCCGGGATCGTGGGCTCGTTGCAGGCCCTCGAAACCATCAAGCTGATTCTGGGCAAGGGCGATTCCCTGATCGGCCGCCTGCTTCTGTTTGATGCGCTGCACCTCAAGTTCCGGGAACTCAAACTGCGCAAGAACCCGGAGTGCCCGGTCTGCGGAACGCATCCGACCATTACCAAGCTGATCGACTACGAAGAATTCTGCGGTATCCGAGGAGAAGAACACGTGCCCGAGACCAACGTTCCTGAAATCTCAGCGACGGAAGTGAAGCAGATGATCGACGAGAACAAGCCCTTTGTTCTGGTTGACGTTCGTGAGCCGCACGAATATGAAATCTGCAACATTCCCGGCGCCAGGCTGATACCGCTCGGCGAGGTTCCGAAACGCATGCACGAACTGAACACCGCGGACCAGATCGTGGTGCACTGCCGCTCCGGCGTGCGCAGCGCCAAAGCCGTGGACTTCCTGATGAAAGCCGGTTTCCGGAGGATCCACAACCTGCGGGGCGGCGTTCTGGCGTGGTCGCGCGACGTCGATCCCTCGATGCCGAGCTACTAATCGCTTGCCTTTACTCAGACCGGGGCGGACACCTGCTGTCCGCCCCGGCTCACTTTGTCCCCCTGGCCACCGGTCGCAAGGTTTCCCGCCGGTCCGTCTGGTTCAAGGAGTGGAGTTCCCCGTTTCCTCCAGCATTTCCCTCGTCCCGCACCCCGGGCCACGCTCCCCATTGCCCTCGGCCCCGATTTGGCATACCATCGGCATTATGAATCGACTTCCGTGAGGGGGTGCACGATGAAGTTCCACGCCAATCGCCGGGAATTCATCCAGGGTTTGGGGGCCGGGCTTGCCGGGCTTGCTCTTGCTCCGCGCAATGTTTTTGGCGCCGCCGCGCCTCCTGCGCCTCCGGTCGCTGTCGCCAAATGTCTGGAATACGGACCCCAGGTCCGGCCCACGCTGGCCACCCTGTTTGACCAGTTGGGCGGCCTTTCGCGCATCGTCCGTGGCAAGACGGTGGCCGTCAAGATCAACATGACGGGGCGCGCCACCGACACGCTGCGGGGCATGCCCGTGGGCATGACCCACTGGGTCCACCCGGACGTGATCGGCAACACGATCCACCTGCTGGGCCAGGCCGGAGCGCGCAGAATCCTTCTGGTGGAAAGCACCCTGAGCCCTTCGCGCTCGCTCCAGCAATTTATGTCGGAGGCCGGCTGGAATCCGCGCGACTTTGCGAGTGCCGCGCCGCGCGTGGAATTTGTGGACACCAATTACGGCGGCCCCGGCGGCATCTACAAGCGGCTTTGGGTCCCGGGCGGCGGCCTGCTGTTCCGCGCCTACGACGTGAACCCCGCCTACGTTGATTGCGACGTCTATGTTTCTCTCGCCAAGCTCAAGGAGCACGCCACGGCGGGCGTAACGCTCTCCATGAAAAACTCTTTTGGCATCACGCCCTGCACCATTTACGGCCGGAATGCGGGCATCGACAGACCCTCGAACGTCGTCAAAGGTTCGCGCGGCATGCTCCACAGCGGCGACCGCCAGCCTTCCAAAACGGCGCTGGCGGAAAACAATATGAATTCGCCGCGCGATCCGGGTTATCGCGTCCCGCGCGTCGTCGCCGATCTTGCCCATGCGCGCCCCATCCACCTGGCCATTCTGGACGGCATCCACACGACAGCGGGCGGGGAAGGGCCGTGGGTCCGGGCCTTCCGTCCGGTGCACGCGGGCCTGCTGGTGGCGGGCACCAACCCGGTGACCACCGACGCGGTTTCGACCGCCCTCATGGGATTCGATCCGATGGCCGATCACGGGACCGCTCCGTTTGAAAAATGCGACAGCACGCTCAAGCTCGCCGAAGATCTCGGCATCGGCGCCCGCGACCTGAGGCGCATTGAAGTGATCGGCACGCCCATCGCGAAAGCCCGAATCGATTTCCGCCGCGCCTGAAGGTTGGCGCGGCCTCCACGGGAAAGAACGCCGGAAGTCAGGTCCCTTGTCCCGGTCGGGGACTGGAGCGCGCCGCTCCGTTCCCTGGAGCGTGCTGCCTGCTTTGAACTCCTGTCAGACTTTGGGAAGAAACCTGCCCGGTTGACGGGCATTGAGTCCAGGGTATAGCCTCACCTGAGGTGTGGGGCGTCTCGATGAAAGCCGGGACCGCGCTATTGGCGGCTCTTGACGCGTACCCGGCCGGGGTCCGGCGGTCTGCCGGGACATTCAGGAAGACCTGTTTCCCGCACCCTGATCGAAAGGCCTTTCCGGCGGCAGAGTTTGCGAAATCATGGTGCGGCGCACATCGCGTAATCAACCGCTCGACGTTCTCCGCGGGATTGCCATCCTGCTGGTGCTGGGATATCACTACGATTACTTCACGCTCTGGAGCCGGGCCGGCTGGGCCGGGGTCGATCTGTTTTTTGTGCTCAGCGGCTTTTTGATTTCCGGCCTGCTCTTCAGTGAGTACCAGCGGACCGGGCGCATTGACACGGTGCGATTTCTGGTCCGCCGGGGTTTTAAGATTTATCCCGCCTTCTACGTGCTCATGGCGGTCACCGCCGCTCATTGGATCTTCTTTCGCGGGCGGGTCCCGGTAAAAAAATTCCTTGCATCCCTTTTCTTTCTGCAGGACTACCTCCCTCACGTTTGGGGCCACGGGTGGTCGCTGGCCGTGGAGGAGCACTTCTACTTGTTGCTGCCGCTGCTCCTGCTGCTGATGATCGCCCGGTCCGGCAACCGGCGGAATCCTTTTGCTGGTATTCCCTGGACGTTTGCGGCCCTGGCCGTGGGCTGCCTGGCGTTCAGGGTGGTGGCGTTTCTGCGGGGTGATCCGCTGAGTTCCATTCAGTTGCCGACCCATACGAGAATGGATTCGCTGTTTGCCGGCGTAACGCTGGGCTATTACCGGCACTTCCATCCGGACCTGTTTGCCCGCATGGCGCAAAAGGCCTGGTGGCTTTTAGGGCTTGTGCTCCTGATTCCAGCCCTGGTCTTTCCGCTGGAGTCGCCCTTTATGGAAACCATCGGGTTCACGCTGCTCTACCTGGGTTTTGGCTGCCTTCTGGTGCGGACGGTTGACCGGCGGCCTTCCCGCGGCCTGGGGCCCCGCGCGCTTGCCTGGACGGGCCGCTACTCTTACTCCATCTATCTGTGGCACCTTCCCCTGGTCGTCACACTGTTTACGGGTCCTGCGAACTTCTTCTCTTTTCTTCTCTACCTGGCGGTTTCGATTGCGCTTGGCGCCGCGATGTCCCGGTTGATCGAGTTTCCTCTCCTGAAGTTGCGCGACCGATGGTTTCCGCCCAGGACCACGCAGCCGCCTGACACAGCCGCCGCAGACCGGCTGGAGCCCGCTGCGGAAGCGGCGATGGGCCGGTAGCCCGATCCGGTTTTCCGGGCGTCCAGGCCCGCCGCCCGGCCGCCGCCGCCGCTGCGGATGCGCCCGCCGATGTGTTACCATTCTTCCCTATGGCTCACCGCAGTGGAGACCGTGCCCCAGGCAAGTTTGCCGCTTATGCCTGGCTGGTGCTGGGCTACAACATCCTGGTGATTTTGTGGGGAGCGGTGGTGCGCGCCACCGGTTCCGGCGCGGGCTGCGGCGAACACTGGCCGCTCTGCCAGGGTGTGGTGATTCCGCACGCCGAGCAGATTGCCACACTCATTGAATTTTCCCACCGCGCCACCAGCGGCATTGACGTTCTGCTGGTGATCGGCCTGGTCTGGCTGGCTTTCCGGCGCTTCAGCCGCGGCCATGCCGTGCGGCGTTACGCCGCCGCTTCGGGCTTTTTCACCCTGACCGAAGGCCTGGTGGGAGCGGCGCTGGTGCTCTTTGGCGAGGTTGGAAAGACCGTCTCCACGGGCCGCGTGGTCATCCTGTCCGTGCACCTGGTCAACACCTTTTTGCTGCTGGCCTCGCTGGCGCTCACGGCCTGGGCGGCCAGCCGCCAGCTTTCGGCGGATTCGAACCAACCGCCGCAACACCCTCAGGCGCGGAGCAAAGGGCTCTCGATCGCCTACGCCGCGGGGCTCGTGGGAGCTATCGTGATCGCCATCACGGGCACCATCGCCGCTCTGGCGGACACGCTCTTTCCCGCCCGGTCGCTGGCGGAATCTTTCCGGTGGGATTTTGCAGGCTCGACCGCGCCCATTCTGCACCTGCGGATCATTCATCCCGTGATCGCCGTCCTGGTGGGCGGCTACCTGCTGGTTCTGGCCGTGATGGCCCTCAGTTCGCCCGGACCCGCCGCCGCCAAACGCATGGCCCGGCGCCTGGTGAGGCTGGTGCTTCTGCAATTCTGCTTTGGCGCGGTCAACATCGTTCTGCTCACTCCCGTCTATATGCAGATCCTCCACCTGCTGGCCGCCGATCTCATCTGGATTGTGCTGGTGCTGCTGGCGGCTGAAACCCTTGGCTGGCAGGCGGAAACCGTGGCTTCGCCGCTCAGCCCATCGCCCACCGCGGCGCCTGCGGCAACTCCCGTCTAACATTTGCCCGCTTCAAATTAAGCTGCGGGCTTGTGTACCGCCCCGTTTAATTCTTTATGCTTCCCTCCACTTTCCGTCATTCCGAGCCCCGAGCGGCGTGTCATTCCGAGCGCATTCACGGTGTCATTCCGAGCGTGAGCGAGGAATCTCG
>Ga0307372_10006671_pt1 | contig 16767 bp, 19 predicted proteins | sample OX1MG_FD_202533 | JGI IMG/M metagenome (GOLD analysis project Ga0307372, IMG submission 202533) | Soil microbial communities from Risofladan, Vaasa, Finland - OX-1 | ecosystem: Environmental > Terrestrial > Soil > Coastal area > Acid sulfate soil | place: Finland: Risofladan, Vaasa | collected... | reverse complement strand
GTGGTGGACTAACCTATTCGATACCTGCGGGTTCTGTGCTAAGTATGTCGATTGTTGTTTATGCAGACTCGCCAGAGGTACTTCCGGTTTTGGCACTTGGCCCTGGTTGTGGAAGTTTGCCTTGTGCACCTATGACCTTGGAGATATTTCCCGGACAGTTTGCAAAATTTTCAGGGGAATTCTAAATCATGAGCGCAACAGAACTTTGTAAACTTGCTGTAAAGTATGGCTCAGATAGAACTCCATCTACAGGAGGGCATGCTTACACTCCTTACTACTCTGAACTGTTTGGTGGAAGAAGCCCCAAGAAGGTTTTGGAGATTGGAATTGATACAGGCCGTGGACTCCGTATGTGGAGAGAATACTTCCCCGAGGCTGATATCTATGGCCTGGATGGTCAAATTGGTCTGCTATTTAGCGAGGAACGGATTAGAACTTTTTATTGCGATTTTGGAAACTTAACTTTCATAAGAGAGGCAGCGGGATTAGTTGGAGGAAACTTAGACCTTGTATTTGACGATGGCTCTCACCAGCCACAGCACCAAATTGATTTGGCAACAACTTTTGTTCCGTTGCTTTCTCCAGGAGGGATTTATATTATTGAGGACGTAGAATATCCAGAGCTAGTAGTTGCTGGGCTTCCCTACATATGCGCAATAGAAGAATTTCATGTAAACAAACTTAGTTTGGACGACGACAGATTGGTGGTTATTCATGGATAGCGTTGGCTTGGTGTTCGCCAGTACGGGTGGGAATAAAATGGTTCGCGCTTTGCGTTCTTTACGAAGAACTGAACCTGAGCTTCCTGTCCATATCATTTTCGATACATCAAGCAAAACTTGGAATAAGAATAAGGAAACCCCCACTTTGGAATGGTTCGAGCGACAACCTAATGTTAAAATAGAATGCATAGAAAATAAAGCTCTAATCAATGGCTGCCTTAACGCAGCTGTGCATTGGATGGGAAGATTAGGGTATGACTATGCTTGTCTCTTCCATGACGATGTTGTATTCTCTCCATTGCCTGAGCATCAAGGGCACATCTCAAAATGGTTTGAACCTTCGGTTTGGGATTTTGAGCTTAGAAAAGCATCGGCACTGACCCTTAGCTATATTCAAGCATTCGTCCCAAACCAAAGAGAAGGATTGTTACATTCTCCCCCAGAAGAATGGGATAAGATAGATTTGGAATCGGAATCTTTCTGGAGGGAATTCGGACTTGGCGAGAAGTGGGAAGGTTTACTGTTGGAGAAAAATGCAGTTCAATACCATATTGTTGGGGGAGAAACGAAACGGCCTACTACCCGCCTTGGCCCAACAGGGCAGATAGTCCCTCTGGCCGTATGGAAAGCCTTGGACGGCTTTGATGAATCGGAGGGAATCTTCTATGACATTCAATATCCAGCCGAATGTATTACCAAGAATATGCCACCTGTGTGGGCAATTCCAAGTGTACCTCATCTTCACCTCCACAATCAAAGCCTTGTAGCGGATCCAGCTTTGGGAATATGGTCTAATACAGAAGAGGCATTTGCTAAACGGTATGGTAAAAGCCCAGGAGATTTTTGGAAGGAGATAGAAGAATTATGACCGTTCTTGTAACTGGGGGCGCGGGGTTTATTGGAAGCCACATTGTTGATTCTCTTGTTGAGGGTGGGTCCTTTGGAGCTAACCCCAAAGTCGTGGTGTTGGACGATTTGTCTGGGGGGTTTCGTGAAAATGTTCACCCATCTGCGGAATTCGTAGAAGGCTCCATAACTAATTCTCTTCTAATTGACCGCCTCTTCTCTCACCACAAATTTGATTACGTTTTCCATTCGGCTGCCTATGCTGCGGAAGGTCTTAGCCATTTCATTCGTAATTTTAACTATACAAATAATCTTCTAGGTTCCATCAATCTGGTTAATAATGCAGTATGCCATGGCTGTAAATGCTTCGTTTTCCTTTCCAGCATCGCAGTGTATGGGATAGCAATTCAACTTCCTACCAGGGAAGATGTGGAACCTCATCCAGAAGACCCGTATGGGATAGCAAAATACGCTGTTGAACTCGACCTTGAAGCTGCCCGCCGAATGTTTGGGCTCAATTATATAATTTTCCGCCTCCACAACGTATACGGTGAGCGGCAGAATGTTGGAGACCCTTATCGGAATGTGATAGGAATTTTTATGAATCAAATTCTTAAGGGATTGCCTTGCCCAATCTTTGGAGACGGGACTCAGACTAGAGCATTCACTCATGTCTTGGATGTGGCCCCAATAATTGTAAAATCAGCCCTTTTCCCTGTTGCTTTTAATCGAGTGTTCAACATAGGTTCGGACGTGGTTTGTTCTGTAAATGAGCTTGCTGGTAAGGTTCAAATGGTAATGGGGAAAAAAACTGGAGTAGTTTATCTTCCAGAACGGAAGGAGGTGCTTCACGCCTATAGTGACCATTCCAAATTGAGAGAAATTCTTGGGGTAGAACCTACAATCACATTGTCCGAGGGGTTAAAACGAATGGCGGGTTGGGCAAAACTGTATGGGGCTAAGAAAGGAAAACCTTTCGGTAAAATTGAAATTGAAAAAGAACTTCCGGAGTCTTGGAGAAAACTTTGTTGACATTTTTTGTTCCACCTGGGATTGGTGACTTCAGTGCAATGTATGCAAAGCTCTGCAAATTAGAGCGCGAGGTAACAATCCGACCATCTGTAGATAGACCAAATCGGATTAGCGAGTATTTGGACATCCTCCCAAGAATTAGAAATGGGGGGTATTCAGCCAATGGAGCAAACCTAACTTTGGCGAGAACACTACCCCCCAAGACGGACCTGCAAAACTTACCAGATGGGGAATACTTCCTAGCTATCAACACTTGGTTGGAGGGAGGTGGAAAAGCAGCAGATTGGATTCCCGGGCCTACGGAATACCACTATCAGATGTTGAAGCCTATGGAGCACTTTCGACCGGCCTATGACTTCCTAAAAAATATTCCTCCTGGGCTTCAGGTTGGGGTCTACTGTTCGGCTTATGGAAACTCCAGGCATTGGGGTTTCTGGGGCTTTGAAGAGTGGAAAACTTTTTTAGGACTGGTTGTAAAGGCTCTTCCGGATACAACCAACTACATCTTCATTGGGGCTGAGTATGATTTGGGAATCTCAGAGAATCTTTTCCTCTGGGCAAAGTGTGCAGGACTGCGGGCGCATAATGCAGTGGGAAAATTCCACATAGCTGGAACACTGGAGATAATTCGAAGTTTGAATTATTTTTTTGTTTTTCCATCAGGGCTGGGATTTCTAGCTGATGTGTTGCGAACTCCAAATCTGATGTGGTTTCCTTCTGCCTTAGACCTTATGCGCGGAACGTTCTGTGACCCAGAGCAATACGAATCAGGGCGCACACTACATAGACTTTTTAGCACCCCCGAAGAAGCATTTGAAGATTGGAAACAGAACGGCTTGAAGTTTGCGGAGGAAGTGTATGAGTCCAAAAATTGTGATTAATGAATATGGGCAGCGCGTAAGGGAATACGCGTGGGATGAGTATCAAGACCGTCTTCGGCTTCGGAAGCTCTGGAAAGGTGGAGAAGACCTGAATGGAAAGATTCTAGTCATCCGTCACACTTGGGGAATTGGAGACATCCTGTATTCCACTCCTGCAATGCACGCGCTGAAGGAACAGTTTCCAAAGGTCAGCATTCGTTATATTTGTACCCATCCAGAAGTCTTGGAAAACAATCCAGATATTGACAAAGTCTATCACTGGATGGATGCTGACGCTTTGATACAGATGAGTGATGACAACGAGGGCAAGGAATGGTACTGGCTGGATTATGACGTTCCCCTCAAAGGTGGCTATGACTACAAGATACATCTGCGCCCAAAGCCTCAGCTGAATGAGTTTCTTGTGCAGCTTCTTACAAAGAAACCAGAAGACTTGAAGGGGGATGAATTGGATTTCATCAACCAGGCAAGCCATGCTGTTATAACTCGGTATGCTCAGATTGCCTTGGACATGTATTGTTGGCACGCCCATGTAGACCCACCAGTAAAGACGGTGTATTACTATCCTTATGATTCAGAATTAGCTGTGGCAAGGACTTTCTTGAAACCAATGCAAGACAAAGGCTACAGACCCATTGCTTTGATACCCCATTCCAGTACCTTGTACAAAGATTATCCACATTGGAAAGAAGTCATCTCTCTTTGCTCTCCAAAATACTTCTGGATTGTGCTGGATTCCTTTGGACGCGGGGAGGTTTGGAGTAGCCCAAATATCTACAACTGTTCCGGTGTTTTCAAAACTCGTGCTGCAATTGCTTTGATTATCGAATCGGACATGTGTTGCTCCTCTGATACCGGAATGTTGTACCCCAGAGCAGCAAGGGGTAAGCCTTGCACGGTTACATATGGCCCCCATGACCCTGAGCCGTTTTTGAAGTATTTTCCCTCTGCCCATGGGCTTCGGGTTCCCTATGTTACTACTTTGGTTCCAGGCCAACAATTGTGCTCAGTGGGCTGCTACATTGATTCTGCAGGTTGCAAAGTACAAGGGGAGCATGCTCCTTGCCTTACGGAGCTTGAACCGCAGCGAGTTGCTGAAGAAATTACAGCAGCCTTGGAGAAGTAACTAGAATAGTGCTGAGTACAAATCAACAGTGGGGGTTTTTCCGTGAATATCTTTTGGGTTCAGGAGACGGCTACTGGCCACTTTTTTGACTTGAGTTTGGAAAACATTCTAGGCTGGGTTGCACTTGTAGCTGGCTGGTATTTTGCAACTACGAGGCAGTCTAAGAAATTGACGGAAGCAGCGGTTAAGCAAGCCCAGTTCTTTTCAGACCATGTAAGTACAGTGGAAAAGTGGATTGACCTCCACGAGCGAGAAGCAGGGGAACGTGACAAGTTGATTCGAGAACTAGAAAAGACATCTGTTGAGTTGTCCACAATATCAAAGGCAACAGAATATCGGCTTCGCAGATTGGAACAGTTTGATGAGTCCAGGGAAAGAGGAAGAGAAAAATCCCAGGGTCAGGGAGAGTAGAGTCTTATGTCTCAACGTGCCCAACAAGACGCTATCAATGCCGCTCGTGCTCATCTGGATGACCCCTATGATGGAAAGACAGTTTTTCAGTTTAGTCCTTTGCAAGGAATTCAAGATGGCACCAATAAGACATTCCAAATCCCCCAAACCCGCGTAGTGGTGAATTTAGTCATTGTCCCAAATGTATTTCCACAAGTCTACAAAAATGGTCCTCCTCTAGTTTTCAACACAGACTACACAGTTCCGAATCCCAAGCAGGGAGTAATCATATTCACAACTGCTCCGTTGGTTGAGGATTCCTTGGTTGTTACATTCAGCTGGGCCTGGATGGATGACATCGAACTTGACCATCACCTGAACCGAGGAGCAAATGAAATTGGGTTCACAACCTATTACACTTCCGGCCCAACCATTGCCAGTACAGAACAGGTTCCCACAGGGGGCTCACTCCCCACGGATATTCCTGATGGACTGTACAACGCTATTCTTTTGTTTGGATGCTCAAACGCTGCTTCTGCGGTAGCAAACCGCTACGCAATGAAATACGACATGGGTGCGGGAGACCAGCATTTCAGTCCCTCACAGATTGCAAAGGCATTTACAGACCTTGCCACAACTCTTAAAAAGAATGCCATTTTTGCCAGGGACAATTTCTACCAAGCGCAGGGTAGACAATTCTTCCCGTCACTGGACCAAACTGGTTTTGTTTTGCCTGATATATCGCCAAGTCGATGATTATTGGAGAAGGCAGCATAGAATGGGAAACCTTGGAAACTTCTGGAGTGCAACGGACTGGCAAAACGCCCAAGAGCAATGGTTGTCCACGCAGCAGTATAACCAGCGCCAAATCACCTTCATGAAATTTGATAGCTATGTTACACAAGGAAATGCAAGCAACCCAGATGAAAGCTATCGAAGCGTGAAATACAGAATTCGTGCTGACCATGTCTGGCTGTCTCAAGTCAAAGTCTTTGACACCGTGAAGGGTGGCTATTTTACTACTGGAGACTTGGATGTGAATTCCTCTTTCCTGATCAAAGGCTTTTCTGCTGCATACACACTGAGGAATGGAATTGTAATCCCTGAATATGCAGGGGACCAAATGATCTGGAATGGAAAGGTTTGGGTCGTAGCTGACCAGATTGAGCCAGTTCAGCTGGGTGGAATGCTTGCTGCACCAACATGGTGGAGGTCAGTTCTACGTCGTACGGACCGTTCAGGAATTGGCGACTCTCCAGGGCCGGCCTGATATGTTAACTGACCGCAAAGTTACGGGTGCTGGCTTTCAGCTGATTATTCACAGTGGTTCCTTATCAGCTAAGGTGCAAGAGGCTGTGAAAAAAGGGCTGAAGGTTGTGGCAGAGGAGTACCATAAGCAAATCATTAAAGCCATAAGCCTGGATGACCATTCGTTGGAAGAACTCCGTGCCCTTGGACATCCCTATTCCACTGACCTTCCTGCTGGAAATCTTCACGGTGATGATAGGCTGGTACATGAGCAAACTGGAAAACTTCGCCGAAGCATACAAATCCACCCCGTCGAAGGAACTACCACTCGGCGATTCAGTATCTATGTATCTAGCAATGCTCCGTATCTGCCCTACTTGCTGTATGGAACTTCTAGAATGCGGCCCCGAAGATTCCATGAGCTGGCCTACGAAAAGATTAAGGGCAGATTTTGGGACCCAGTACTCAAGGAACTGAAGAATGTAAAGCACCGAGTTGCGGTAAACACTCGCCTAGAAAAGTAACTTTAGCTGTGAGGAAATGATGAATCTCAGTGAGCATTTCAAGCTGGAAGAATTTGAAAAGGATGGGGCCATGCCTTTAGAGGCAGTGCCAAGCTATACAACTTTGTGCACTACTCTATTGGAACCCATTCGAGCAAACTTCAATGTTCCTGTCTTGATAACCTCTGGCTACCGTTCAGCAGCAGTGAATGAGAAAGACCACGGTGTTTCAAATTCCCAACACATTGCCACAGCTGAATGCTGCGCAGCAGACTTCTTCCTGGCCACAATGAATAAGACAATGCGGCCAGTGTTTGACTGGATTCGGGATTCCCAGCTGAAGTGGGACCAGGTCATTCTTGAGACCTATCCAGAGGATGGAGACCAAATTATCCACATCTCCTGGTCTTTGGATTTGAAGAGGGAAGCGTTAGAAGGGGAAATGTTCAATAAATCTGGGTACACTCCCTGGCCTGTGGCCCCTCTAGTGGAGACGGTGTGAGTGAGAAGATAGCACGGCTGGCAGTGAACTATCTCCGAGACTTTATGTTCCCAGCCTTGCCTATTGATATCCAGAACCTTTTTCCTTTGGTTAATGACCCGTTTGCATCTCCAGATTCCACAGACCCGGTTCCAAATATCGTTGTTGGAGAGTATCAGGACTTTGGGGCCAATGCTTCCCTTCCGATGATAACTGCCTACGCGGAAGGGGCAGCAGAAGGAATCGTTCCCCACTATCGGCATTTGACACTTCACATTGATATTTGGGTGGGTGCAAATCAAAGTCCAAACGTTGACAGTCGGCGAGTCATTAGCATTTTGTATGAATACGTTTTTCGGACGTTGGACAACACAAACTGGACTCCAACAAAGCAGGGCGTACAAATTGAGCGTTCCTACGAAATTGAACGCTCCGCAATTCTATTCGAGCCAACGAATCGCATCTACCACATCTCAAATTCGTATCGCGTGGAAGCTCTTTCGGCAAGTGGTTGGTATTGAGGTGATTGGTGGGATATTCTCACGCTTCTGAGTTGAGAAAAGACATTCTAAGAAACCAGGGTAACAGGTGTGCAATTTGTAATGATGATAACCCTGGGAGAGAATTTCATCTAGACCATGACCATAGGAAGGGTGGGGTACGGGGTGTTCTTTGTCATAGATGTAATCATGGCCTTGGAAAATTTTGTGACAGCCCAGAGTTGCTTAGAAGGGCTGCAGAGTACTTGGAGCGCTCAAGAGTTATAAGATTCCCAAGACTGCACATGACTAGGGAAGAAGCTGGAAGGAAAAATGTTAAATATGCTTTTCGAGTAGCCATTTCCTTACCAAGGTCTAAAAAACAGATGAATACTATTCGCAGAGCTAACGCAATACGATGGGGCCCAAATTGGAAGAAATTTCAAAATAGAGCTGATAGGACTAATGCTACTACAAGAAGGATGAAACAAAACTAAAGGAGGAAGTGAAATATGTCATTGCCGCCTGGTGCACAAAGCTCAGGACTTTTACAACTTCAGGACCAGCGGAACATTTTGCTTGGGAACGGAATTGTCTCCTATGGTGCACCCTATGTCAACCTGGGGCAAATCAAGGGAGACGCCTCGTTCAACTACTCACTACGTCCTTACGACGTGGTTGGTGGTAACCCGCTGATCTTGCTTCGACGATTCACCCTGGAAGAACAAGTTAGTGTTAGTGTTCCCTTGCTTGAAATTGAAGCCTCGAGCATTGCCTTGTACTTCCGAAATTTCAACTCTGGGGCAGCAACCACAGTGGGTACTCCCTCCGGAGGCGGAACGCTGTATAGCCAACAGTTTGGTGGTTCAGCGCATATGCCTTTCTCGAACTTCCGGTTTGAGCATCCAACTCCAGAAGGAGGCTACATTACAATCAGCGGATTCCTAGTGTATCCCCCACTGGAGCTTCGGCTGCCCTTCCCAGAATCTCGTGAGACAATTATGGATGCCGTGTTTACATTCAAACACGACATCACTAGAGTCCCGGGGCAGCAGTTGGGGCAGTTTGACATTTTTGTGAATCCGATTAGTTAACATGCTGAGCCTTAGAATATTCTGAGGCTTGGAGGGAGAGGATGCCGTGCTTGAGGTTTGGTTAGCTCGTGGAGCAAAAGTTACTGTAGGGGGTAGAGAGCTTATCTTGATGCCGCTACCCCTGAGCCGTCTTCACTCCATGGCAGCTTGGCTGGAAGTGAACGCCAATGATGTTGTGCAAGAAGTATTGGCAACAATGTCTACAAGCAAGAAGAACCCAAATCCATTTGAAATGGTTTCCAAGGTTCTTCTACGAATCAATGTAAGTGAGGTTGTCTTTGAACTATTTTGCTGGCCTAAGAACCCAGAAACTGGAGAACTTCTAAACTCTAGCCTCACCAAAGAGTTCTTTGATGATTACCTGGATGTTCCCACGGCGCATGAAATTTTTCAGAAGTTGGTACAGTTGAATGAGCTAGGGGCACTACTAAAAAACTTACAGAGCCTTCCAGTAATCAAGAAGCTATGGGAGGCGGCGACCCTCACTTATGGGATTCCCTTTTTGAATTCTTTTCAGCTGAGTACGGATTTTCCCCTGAACAAACAGGAGAACTCACCCTTCCCCAAATCAACCGATATGTCTCAGCCAGCTACCACAGAAACACTGGGAAATGGGAGTTCGATGACGGGCCAAAAGCAGGAAGTGGAGTCGAAATTGGCGACGCCCAAAAATCTAGTCCAATAGAAGTGAAGGAAGAAAAGAAAGGGCCAGAAGTGAAACTTCCGGACACCTTACGGGCTGTTCAAGAAGCATTCAGTCCAAGGAGTGTAGTTCGGGAACCAACAACGGGAATGGTTTCTGAGTATCATGATGCTGCAATTCACATGTCTCCCAGGGTGATACGAGATGCATCAGCATTTAAGGAGATTGAAGAACGGTTTAAGAACGTGAAGGATAAAAGTGGTCAGTCAATGTCGGAAGTCTGCAGGGCTTATTGGGAAGCTAAGAGGAGAGGAAGATAGATGGCTGTCTCAGCAATTGACGCAGTAATGGGGATGCATGTAGACCTTTCGAGTATGGAGGGAGGGCTACAGTCAGCGGAACAGCTGGCGCAAAGAGCTACACAGTCCATTGCTGGTAAATTCAGCATTATGGCTGCCGGAATTGCTACTGCAATCGTTGGGGTGGTTATTGGCGCTCTGACAAAAGCAATCATGGTAACCCAGGAATGGGGTGAGCAGATGGAGCGTCTGGGTGAGTCAATGGGAATGACCGCCCGGCAGACTGCTACATTCACTGGAGTGATGGAACGATTTGGAATGCATGGACAGCAGGCAGCAATGGCCTTGCAGATGATGAGCTTCCGGGCGCGCACAACGCAGCAAGCCTTAGACCCCTTCCAAACTCAGCTGGGTCAGATTCTAGGAACCCTGCGGAATACCGATGGCAGCCTGATGAGTGTTAGCCAGATGTTTGACTTGGCTCGCCAGAAAATATCTGGGATGCACTCAGCCACGGATAAGCTGCAGGCATCCCAGCAAATCTTTGGGGCCAGGATGGGTGGAGTAATGTTGCCCATTCTACAGCTCACTAACGCTGAATGGGAAAAGCAAAAGTCAGCTGTGGAGGGTGTTCTTGGTCCTGTAAATTCAGCAGCAGCTTCCGCGATGAAGTACCGAGAAGAGTCAGCAAAACTAGAACAAACTTTTCGGGGGATTGAAATCACTATTGGGTCTAAACTTCTTCCAATTTTGTCTAGCTTTATGGACTACATAGCCAACTTGCTAAGGGATACCAAGGCACTGGTTGCTGGGATGGGCGGCTGGGGAACTATGATGGGAAATTTGTTTCCCATGGTTGTTTTAACCTTCAAAACTTTGTCTATGGTAATACACGGGGCCAAGGACGCAATGGAAGGTCTTACCATCATGACCATGAAGGGTCTGGAAATGATTGGTGTACTGGCCAAAGGTTCTACTGACAATTTTATCCGAATGACCTCTGCTGCTGATGCTGCACGGAAGGCTGCTGAAGCTGCACTGAATGCCCCTGACAAAACGGGCAAGCCTACAGGGCCAGCAGGTGCTCCACCATTAACTTCCCAGGAAGAACAAAAGCTGACGCAACAAATGGAGCAAAATGTACGAATAAAGGAGCAGGAAGTAAAGTTGGGGATTGCCAGCAATGACCAAGTTCGGGAAGCTATTCGTCTGCAAGATATCCAAATAGCCAATCAGATAAAACAATTAGACTGGGAGCTTAAGCAGACTGGAACTACTCCAGCAATGCGGCTTTCCATTCAGTCTCAGATAGAGCAACTGAAAATGAAGGGAGCTCAATCTCTAGCCCAATTTGCAACCCAGCAGTACACTGAAGAAGAAACCCATCTCAAGGCAATGAATGAATTCAATACAACATCAGAGATGCAGCTTCTGCAAAAGCAACTAGCTGATGCAAGAATTGTTGGGGATGCTAGGGAAAAGATTGAAGCAGAACTTCTACAAAAGCAAAAAGCCTACGCTGAACAGGCTATCAAGTATGCAACTCAGTTAGGCTTCATGAGCACTGACCAGGAGATTGCCTATCGCAAGGCTCATGCTGCAGAGCTTCTTGGGCAAGGCGACGTGATGGGTGCAGCAGGGGAATTGGGCAAAGCAAAGAGCTTGATGCTGAAGCAAGCTGACACTCAAATGGATTTTATGAAGAAAATCCGAGTGGTTAGTTTGCAGGATGAAATGGAGTACCAACGGCGCAAGCTGGAAGTAGTCAAAGGAAATGCCGCCCAGGAAATGCAAGTCATCAGCAAGATTGCGGATTTGGACAAGCAACTGTATGACCAGCGGCTCCAGTATGGGCTGAACTACACAAGCAGTATGGAGGCCAATTACAAAAAGATGGCTGACGCTGCTGTGGCAGGTGGCCAAGAGGAAAGTTTTGCAATGGCAAAGCGTGATGCTGAGCGCCACCAGCGTGACACTACACGGATGATGTATGAGGTTGCTGCCCATGGTGGAACAGAAGCACAGCGAACTGCTGCTGTATCATCTGCCCAAAGCATCTACAAGGAAATTGAAGCCGCACAAACCAATGGAGAAAAAATCAGCGCCACACTAAGAGAGGCTGGAAAGGCAGCCCAGTCCGTTTTGAAGGCTGCCAGTGGGGGAGAGGAAGTTCGGGCTCCTGGAGGCCCATCTCCAACAATAGGAAGCATCATGTCTCCTGTAGAAGGCTTGGCAACACAAGGGTTGGCAAGAGGAAGTGACATTCCTAGATTGGACACTTCCTTCACAGACTTGGCAACTCGGCTTCGGGATGTTCTGAACACAAACGTCTTGAACCTTACAAACTTTTCCAATGCATTGCATGATGCCTTCAAGAAGATTAGCGCTTTGACGGGAACTGGATACAACGCAGGGGCAATTGGGCCAGGAGGAAGCATAACAGCAGCAGGAACTCCAGGTCAACCACCAAGTGTATTTGGAACAGCTACCGTTGCTCCAGGGAATACTCCTGTGGCTCCTACAGCACAACCTGGGATTCCGAGTGTTACAGCGGCAGACCAAGGGCCCAGCTTGGCTCAAAAACTTGATGAACTCATTGTTGCTGTGAAAGCAGGTTCAGCATCTACAGCCACTTTGCAATCTACACAGGCTGCTAATTTGCAAAGTTTGGCCTCAGCGGTTCAGGAGGCTAAGAAGCAGCAAGTAAATGTTAGCGTAAGGGCTGACCCAAGTGTAATCATTGACAGTCTTACTCATGAGCTTGTACCCTAAGAGGGGGTGAAGGAAATTGAGTGTACCATCTTCTGTGACGGGGGCAGGAAATAACAGTTCCGCACGCAACGTGTTTCGGATTGTATTCAGCCAGACTCTGTCTGCAAATCCCACATTGGAATCTTGGGATGACAATACCTTTGCCACAACGAATAAGGAGCAGTTTGCGGGTACTGCTGGAAATGGCAGCATCCCCTACATCTCAGCAGTGGCAACAACAGATGGGGCGCCAGTATTGGCATGGAAACCAGCGGCTGGGACTGCAGGTGGAGCGACAATCAATCGCTTGAAGGGACTTACAAACTTTGTAACCCTGTCAACAGTCATCCCGGTAGCAGGTGGTTTGGTATCCTTCAACCTGGACTTTGAGCTTCCTTTTGATGCCACGGTTCCCAGTACCAACACCTTTGGAGTTCTGGCTTGCCGCTTTTCTTTTGCAGGGGCAACTCCAACGCTGACATGGCAGTTCAATGACAACTCAGCGGGAGGAACAGAAGGTGCTCCACAGTGGACAACATTGACTCCTGGAGCAGCAGGGAACTTTATCCGCCCTGCTGATGCTTCTGCTACTTCTGCTGCAGTGGTAGTTACGAAACCCACTTCAGGAGTTGCTGATGCGGGAGCTGTGTGGGTGACTAACACCTAGAACGGGGAAAAGGGCCAAGGAGCCTGCAAAATTTGCTGCAGGGCTTGCAATAGCGCTGAATCAATGTTCTAGAAGGGTATCCAACCTAAGAAAAGGAGAAATAAAATGTCTTGGAGCGTAGCAGCATCTGGTCAAGTAGAAGAAGTTCGCAAAGAGGTTGTAAGACAGGCAAGTCCAGAATGCGCTAGTCCCTGCCTGGAGCCAGAAGAGACTGTTCGGCAGGCAGCCCTGAAAGTGATTGATACTGCACTTGAGGCTCAAGACCCTGCTATGGTGGTGAAAGTAGCCGCCAATGGAAGTATGGGCTACAAGGATTGGCAAGCAAAGACAGGCTGCAACAATTCGTTGAGCATCACCATCGCACCGCAGGGGTAAAGGAGGGGAACAAAGTGTTAACATTCAAACATTGGGCGCAACCAGTGGTTTCAAGATGGTGGGCATTTCTTGCAACCATGCTTTTTTCTCTTAGCAAAGCCAGTGGCTACCGGATGTTTAGCCATTGGAAATGTCTGGCTTGGGAAAATGCTGTCGGCGTGAAGCACGTATAAGGGAGAACCCACTTTGTGGCAAGCCAGTTTTGAAGATGGGACGTCGCTGCACTCCAAGAGAACCTTCTGGGACCAAATCCCAAGAGGGAAACGGATGTCTGGGGTACAGCTGTCCCATCCACATCTTCCGAAGTTGTTTGTGTGCTTAGCAGACCTAGACCATTACTACTTTACGCAAGAGGCGGTAGCCTTCCTCCAGGGGTCACAAAACCCGACAGTCGTGGCAGAGATTATTGGAGGTCACGATTTGAAACTTGGAGTAGGGATTGAGGTGAGATTGTCGTACACTGGTTCTATTTCGATTCGAACATATCCAGTGAAATCGTACAAATACTCGCCAGCAATTCTGTATGAGGGACTGGGAACCAATGGGGTGCCGCCTCGGGTAACAGTAGCAGAAGAACACCCGCCGCAATAGCATCCCCAACAGGGAAAATTTGAATGGCAGACATTCTACACAGTGTAGACGCACTGATAGCTTCTATAAGCTATGTAAACCTGGCTGGGGGTATCATTGTTGTAATCAACCCTACTCAGGGTTATGTGCGGCTTACTGGTACAGTTTTACAGCCAAGCCTCAACTTTGTTCAAATCCTTTCTACAATCCAAACCAAAAGTGTCTCCCCTCAGAATACAGTAAACTTTGCTGGAACACTTCAGACTGCTTCTAGAAACTATGTCAGGCTCGTAGGAACAATTCTCAACGACAAACTTCCAACCCACAGTGTAGATGCAGCGGTAGCAACGCAAAATCGAGGCTATGTTCAGCTTACTGCTACAACGGTAGCACCATTGGCTCGTGGGATATGTGGCTCCTTCCCAGATGCTAGTTTTGTAAATCTTGCTGCCTGGATAGTCATTGCTGGGGATTCTATCCAGATGCCCAACTCCGGCTTCACGGCATCGGATGATTTCCTGTCATCCCAACTGGCCTTGCAAGCCTACAAGCCTGTTTCGATAATCTCACTGGCTGGCTACAACCTGATTGTGACTGCTTTCACTCCACTGGTTGTTAGCTGGCAGACACGAACCAGAGGCTGGCTTACTCGTTTGGATGAGGCACCTGGTGGAATTCTCATAAAAACTACTGCAGATACTCACACTCTCCCCAATGGGGCAGTCATTACCACAACGACCCAAATCTACCAAATTCAAGACATAACCAAAACGGTAGTGACTATTGCAAACAGTGCAACTCCCAGCAGGGTCAGTACTATTGTAACAGAGCAAACAAAGAGTGGACAAACCGTAACAACGGAAACAGATACCAGCACTATCAACGGAACGATTAACAAGCTGACCAAGAAGAGTTTGTTCACAGAGCCTCCCACCAAAGACAACATTCAGCCCATCACGGTGCGAACGCTGGATGGAATCACGCACTATCAATTCTTTGACCAGGTGAATCCAGAATGGGCTGGGGGAGATGCTGAGGGACTGACAACAACCTCCTCTCAACAGCAGATTATCCCAGGAACGCTGAATGGGAGTTCTGTAGACCCCTATGGGAATCCAATTCTGACCCGCATCACTAACACAACAGAAACTGACCCACTTGGAAAGGTGATAGAGACCAGGCTGGAGGAGACAGGAATTCGGGATGTTGGAACTACAACTACCAACGAGACAGACAGTTTCAACGGAATCATAGAAAAGACGCACAAGGTCATTACCTATCCTGATGGTTCCCAAACCATCCAAGACATCACCAAAAATAAGTCCACTGGGGAAATTGTTGAAGTCAGCAATGAGACGGTGACTGATGAGTATGGGCAAGTCACAACCACCGTAACAAATACGGATATCAAAACCTTTGTAGACCCATCCTCTGGAGTTCTGAGGACAGTAACAACCAAGACTGTAACAGTCACCAAGGGTGGAGTGACAACTACAGATACCAAGGTAGATACAACGGATGACTATGAGGATAGCCTTATCAATGACAAGGTGAAGGTCATATTCATCCAGGAATTCACAATCACTTCTGTAATGGATGAGATGACAATGTTGGCACTGGCTGAAATCAACATGGATAACCAGCGGAGTTTTGCCCTGCTTGAGCTTTTCAGCCAGCAGTTGGGAAATGCAAGTCTGACCTATGCACTGCGGCAGCGCTTGATTAACCAGTATAATACGGCAGACGATTGTGTGAACACAAGTGTTTTGCAAGCCAATGGGCGAATTTACCAGGTTGTATTTGCACCATCTGCTTCAGCCTTTCGGCCCAAGCTCATTTTGGGAACGGAACCCCATGTGTATGAGTGTCAGTTTATCATACAAGTGAGAAGTGACCTTGTGATGGGTACAGTTGGATTTTAGGAGGAACTATGCCATTCGTTCAAAGTGCGTTGTTTCCAACCTCGATTGTTGGAGTAAGCAATCTGCTCAACTGGGCAAATCGTGACAACGCTCTGACCCCACCAACATTAGCCTCCGGAATCACTAGCTCTGCAACGAGCCTCACCCTGGAAACAGGAACAGGAGCCCAGCTACCTACGGATAACTTTGTCGTTTCCATCGACCAAGAAATTATATTTGTGCTTTCTCGCTCCACTGATACATTGAACAGCCTTACTCGAGGATTCGAGGGAACTACAGCAGCTACTCATGCTTTGGGGGCTGAAGTTGATGCCAATGTGACGGCAATCGCTCACAATCAAGCTGTTGCTGAAATTGCAGCAATTGAAACGCAACTTGGTGTTGGACTAGGAAATATAGTATTTTCTGCTTTTGGTCGTAAGGGTGCAGTGGTTGCAGTCAGCGGAGATTATAGCTTCAGCGAGATCTCCGGTCTTGTAGCAGCATCTCAACTGCCTGATCCTACACCTACTACTCTCGGGGGTGTAGAGTCTTTTGCAGTAGTTGCCCACAATTTTCTCACAGGCATTTCAACTCTTGGAGTTCCAACCGCTGCGCAGCCTTCTGCTGCGGATTTGTCCAACGGTGTCACTGGTTCAGGTGAAGTCGTACTTTCTACTTCACCAGACATTACTACACCTACCTTTGTAGGTACCATAACTGGAGGATTCAATGTAACTGCCTCGCCTATGGCAGTGT
>Ga0307372_10006670_pt1 | contig 16768 bp, 14 predicted proteins | sample OX1MG_FD_202533 | JGI IMG/M metagenome (GOLD analysis project Ga0307372, IMG submission 202533) | Soil microbial communities from Risofladan, Vaasa, Finland - OX-1 | ecosystem: Environmental > Terrestrial > Soil > Coastal area > Acid sulfate soil | place: Finland: Risofladan, Vaasa | collected... | reverse complement strand
TCAGACTATGCTTCCTGCGCTCTCGTCACCGCAAGGCAGTGGGGTTACTTCTGTCCTGTGGCTTCCGCACGCCCCTCATTGAACATGCGCTTGTGATCGCTTGGTCCTATTTTCTGGAGTCAATGAGTGGAGACGGTGCTGGACTTGTTGGAAGAACTGGTGCAAGCGACACCGCTGGCAGTGGGCCATGAGGTGCTGAAAGTGAGCAAGCAAGTGCGGCTGGCGTTGCCGGCCTTGTTGTATTTTGCTCAAGAATTGGAAACGACGCAGCAAGTTGCCAGTGCAGCATTGGGAGAAGAGGCCGTGGGACTCATCGGTTGGGCATGGCAACGCCGAACCTTGTTGGGCAAGCAGCCTCAGCATCTCCTTGCCGGGCTCAACCCGACCTGGCACGAACCGGCGGAGCGGTTGTTGGAGGCCTGGCAACGGGCGGCACGAGCCAGTAGTGTGGTCGAGAATTGGCACAGCATTCTGCGTCCGCATCTGGCGGTGCATCGCTCGCTTTCGGCGGGTCTGCTGGCCGTGTTGGCGGTGTGGCACAATCATCGGGTGGCTCCCCGTGGGGTGCATGAGGGCCTCAGTCCGTTGCAACGCAGTGGGACGGCCAAAGCAGACCATGACTGGCTGGTCGCTTTAGGCTATCCGCCACAGCTCGCACGACAGCCCCAAACTGTCTTCACCGACAAGGAGCGGTTGATTGCTTAATGGTCACACTGTCAAGGGCATTTGAACCATGCCAAGAAGCTGGAGAGCTGGAATAGACTACTGCACCAAACCGGGGCCATCTACTGCCAATGCACTTTCTGCGTGTGCATCAATGGCCGTTCAAAGCGCCAGACTGAACACACAATGGCCAGTCCGATCGCATCCCCAACATCGCGACCGGCATCATCCGGGGAATTCAGTATCCGCCTTACCCCTTTACGATGGCGGCATCCAGTCGCATATGCTCCGTCTCCAACTGCTGGCCAAGTTCGTCCACCACCGTCTCGATGCGTCCATAGGCAGCATAGGCGGCTTCTATACTATCAACGGGGACAAAGTGAGGATTGTATGGTAGAATAGAGAGCAAGGAAGAGAAGCCAATTGACAGGTAGGAGGTGAGACCATGCTCCAGTTGACGTTTAGCGAAGAAGAGATCAAAGAACTCCATGACCAGCGGTATCATCATCCGCACCCACGTGTGCAAATGAAGATGGAAGCCCTGTTGTTGAAGGCCAAAGGGTTGCCCCACCACCAGATCGCCACCTGTGTCGGCGTCTGTGAAAACACCGTGCGGAGCTACTTGAAGCAGTATCAGAGCGGTGGCATTGAGGCCCTCAAGCGGCTGGAGTTTCGCCATCCCACCAGTGAGCTGCAGGCGCACCACGACACGTTGGAGGCGTATTTCACCGCCCATCCGCCTGCCAGCATCCCGCAAGCCGTCAAGCTGATTGAGCAACTCACCGGACTCAAACGCAGCCCGACGCAAGTCGGCATCTTTCTCAAACACCTGGGTCTCAAGCGATTGAAGACGTATGCGGTTCCCGCTAGGTGCGATGTCGAGCAGCAAGCCACCTTTAAAAAAACGAACTAGAGCCGAGGCTAGAGCAAGCCAAAGCAGGAACGCGAACGGTCTTTTTTGTGGATAGTGCCCACTTTGTGCTGGGAACGTATCTGGGCTATCTGTGGTGTTTCGCACGCGTCCTGGTTCGTGCGCCCAGCGGACGACAACGCTTCAACGTTCTGGGAGCCTTGAATGCCATCACCCATCAACTGGTCACGGTCACGAACGACAGTTACATCAATGCGGCGAGTGTGTCTGCATTGCTGGAGCAGCTCGCTCAACTCGGCTTGCAGGTACCCATCACCGTGGTGATGGACAATGCGCGGTATCAACGCTGTCGGCTCGTCCAGGCCAAGGCCGCCGCTCTGGGGATCGAAATTCTCTTTCTGCCGACCTACTCGCCCAATCTCAATCTGATTGAACGCTTAGGGAAATTCGTCAGAAAAGAGTGCTTATATGCGAAATATTACGAGAACTTTGCGCTGTTCAAGCGGGCTATTGAGGGCTGTCTGTCCGAAACGACAGGTCTCCACACATCAGCTCTCAGCAGCTTGCTTACTCTAGAATTTCAGACCTTCCAATCCGCAACCTTTGCCCTTTGATAGTATAGTGTCTGATGATAGACCGTGATACTTTCCGGCGACTGCATGGTTGCACTGTCCAGACGACGGAGCTGCGCCAGACTGGTTGCGACGGTCTGCACATCGGTGATGAGTTGTTCGAGTTCAAGTGTATCCATGTGGTCTTCCTCACCTGCTTTCTCAATGAGCATGATCTTAATACTATGTACTCAAGTATAACACCTGCGTGTTGCTTGCGTGCGACCGTGTTGCGAATCATTGCTCCCAGCTTCGATTGCCAGTTACCAACGTCCGCCGCTTTCATCTCCTACTTGCAAGCAGGGGATGAAAGCGGCGTTCCTTATTGAGGAAGCGAGCGGTGCTGACCGCCGTTTCCTGTCCTCTCTGCTGGAGAAAGTCCAATCTCACCAGCGTCGTCGCCAGCCTGTTTCATCCGCCACGCCAGCAAGGTCGTCAGTTGCTGCAAAAGCATGGTGTGCGCACGATCGGCACCTGCCCGTATCCACCACGACGCTTGCGTGTGGCTATTACAGCAGAGCAGCAAGGCACGCTCCCGGTCCTCGTCTCCTTGCACTGCAAGCCACAGGCGCAGAAGCACTTGCTTGCGAATGGCGTTGGCCGTCGGCAACGCTCGCCCCGGCACGCTTCCTCTGGCGGGAGCCAGATCCGCCAACGCCCCTGGCAATGGCGGCAGTGGCGTGAGAAAAAACGTTGTCCATGCGCTTGTCTGCGTCGCAGGCGGAGGCGAAGAAGTCGTACTCACGGGCTTATGCCTTTCTAGAGGAGGAGACGATGGAGAGCAGGCTTTCCTGGGCTGCCAGCTGCGTGTCTTCCCACAGCTGGCTCTCAGTGGCGGAAAAGACACCCTCCGTCAGGATGGCGTGGGCGACCTGCTGCAGGTCTTGCCACAGTGCCTCGATATGCGCTTGCGTCGTGCGCATATTGCCAATGGCAATGCGCAGTGTATAGGTGTGGTCGCCATGTCTGGTCGGGAGCATGGTATGGGACAGGAAAAACCGGCCCTGTGCATTGATGCGCCTGAGCAGCTGTGCATTGAGGGCAGTGAGCTGGTCCTCGTTGTCTCGCAGCGGTGGGTGCAGGCGAAAACACACGACGGAAAAGGGTGTGGGTGCCAGGCGCTCAAAGTCCGGCGATGCGTCGATCCAGTCAGCCACGAGGCGAGCCAGTCGCATGCACTCGCGGATGCGCGCGATAAGACCCGTTCGTCCGAAGGTACGCAGCGTCATCCACAACGCCAGAGCCGGCATGCCGTGCGGCAACGACAGGCTGTAATCCCCCAGATCGAGGACATCATCACCATCGGTATGCGCCAGATAGGTTGCCTGCACGCTCCATGCCCGCTTGAGGAGCGCAGGATGCCGCGTATAGAGCAGACTGCAGCCCGTGGGGACACCCAGCAGTTTGTGTGCATTGACGGTCAAGGAATCGGCATGCTGGCAACCAGCGATAGCCGACCGCAACTCGGGGACGATGGCAGTATTGATGGCATAGGCTCCATCCACATGCAGCCAGAGACGGTAGCGCTGGCAGAGCGCGGCGATCTCGGCGACTGGGTCCACGCTGGTGGTGGCGGTCGTCCCCACCGTCGCGATCACCGCCACCGGTAGCACCCCCTCCTGCAGGTCTTGCTGTATAGCCACTTCCAGTGCGTCTACTCGTAGGCGATACCGCTCGTCTACCGGGAGCAGACACAACGACTCCAGACCCAGACCCAGGGCAATCGCCGCCTTCGCCACCGAGGCATGCGCCTGCTGCGAGGCGTAGAGACGCAAGCGTGGCACATCTGACCGACCAGCCAGACCACGCTCCCGGATGTGCAAGTCCCGTGCCTCCAGAGCGGCAACCAGCGCAGGAAGGACTGCCGAGTTGGTATGGATCATACCGAAGAGATCATCGGGCAAACCCAGCAGCTGCCGCACCCAGGCTACCGTCACCTGCTCCAGTTCAGTGGCAACTGGAGACGCCCGCCAGAGCATACGCGAGGGGTTGAGCGCTGCTTCCAGCAGTTTGCCCAGCATGGCTGGAACCGAGGCGGTGACGGCGAAGTAGGCCAATACCCCGGTGCCTGCCAGTGGGTGGTGGTAGCGGGAAGCAATGACAACGCCTCGGTCACCACCTGCTCCAGTGGTTCGGCCTGTTCCGGCGCACACGACGGCACCTGTTGAAGAATCTCTCCCGGAGCGACTGTTGATAGCACCGGATACTCCTCAATATGTGCCAGGTAATCGGCGATGCCCCCCACGAGTTGGATGCCGCACCGGCGAAAGACTTCAGGGTCGAGATCGCCGGGTGACGACGACGAGGCTGCTTCGTCAGCAAAGGGATGAGCCGCACGCTCATACGAAAGAGGAAATGACATGAAAAACGGACTCCTTTCCAGACACATTACGACACAGACAGACAAAGAGCATGGGTGATGGACGCTGGTTCACGACGCACGACCGGTCCGATGTTTCATCACTGCACAAGGAATGCCGGCGCTGTTCGTGTTGTCGTGGAACATCATGTGCCTACCGTCCCATCGGCGGTCTCGTTTCCCTTGCGGCTCGGTGGCAGTGACTTCTCAGTCGGTGCACACCCATCACCTCTTCTCGAACAAGTGTACCTGAAAGACCAGCACGTTTCGCTGTTTGTTGGCCGATTTCTTCGGGCACATTGACCGAATTTTGTCGTGAGATGTGCCGCATGCATGCGAAAGATGCACCAGTCACCCATGCCTTGCCTCTGCTTCGACTGTCAGTGTCGCCGATGCCTGCTTGCATCTGCAGATGTCCCTCCCAACCCTCTCCTCAAGACCGACATACTGGTGCTGATAGCACTATGGGATGGTGCATTTTCCATCACACCGTCCCCATGCTGCTCAGTATTCCCCACATGACAGGAGCCGTTTTATGTTCTGCTTCCTCTTGCCATTCCCGCATTTCCAGCGGTCATTGACAGTATGCATGCTCGTGACAGGCGATCCTCCACACTGAACACTGCACCCTCGTTTTTCGTTCTGCTCGTCTCCTGACCAGAGACCAGATCGGGCAAGCATACGTTCCCTGTCATCGGGAACAGAACAGAACAGGTGACCACACCAACCATGCACAATACACGGCATTGCTGAAAATGCGCTTGCGTACTCTTGTACTCATCAGGACATTATTCAAGAGAAGAACCTGCTGGCGGGAATCACTAGGTCCAGGTTGTCGGGTGCAACGCGGACGTCTTGCTCTCACGCGTGGAAGGACTGAACAGCAAACAATGGGCCGACATCCTGTCAGTCGTGATGGTGGTTTCTCTCCATGCGCCATGACCGTCATTGCCAGCCGCCGTTTCTCATGCGTCTACTGAAGACAGAAACCCTTGCAATGCAACCAGAAGGAGCGTACATGCGTAAGCGGAGTGCATGATGACACACGATCAGCCTTTTCTTCCTCTCGACCTTTCAGCGCAGCAGATACACACGTGTCTTACCGATATGCTGCAACGACACGCTCCTGCTCCAGGACATCGTCAGGTCCCATTTAACCGTGTCGAAACACTACTGTGCTATGCCCTCTTTTACGTGCTTAACCCACATCATTTTGGCGGCGCGAACATCGCCACGGTTCCTCCGGTGGTCAAGACCCTCGCGGCCTTTTTCCGTCGCACTCCCGGTTCCATCACCAGTAAAATGCTGAATCTAGATGGTTCACGTCTGCATAGCGCACGAGAAGAACCCTGGCTGTTTGCCTCTTTGGCTGCTGCACCGGCGCTGTATCGTGTCCTCTATCAAGACATTCTGACCACTGCACGCATGCTGTCTATCACGCCAGACATCCTCCCAGATTTCTTGCCAGCGTTCTCTCCTTCTGAGCAAGCAGAGACCCTGGTTGGTCAAGATGATTTGCCACCATCAACTGCAACCTTACTGCTTGGGTTGGAAGAGACCCTGAACGTCCTTGATCAGACCTTTGCGCTGGGTGATCAGCTCACCGAAAAATTGGTCGAGCACAAAATCCGGCTGGCTCAGCACCGCTTTGCCTTGACCGTCCTGCAGAACTATGGCAACACCTGTGTCTTTTGTGGCTTCGCCCCACATACGCTTCCGCGTCAATCTGGCCTCTTGCGGGCATCGCATATCAAACCGTGGGCCGTATCGAGTGACCACGAACGAGTTGATGTACGCAATGGACTCGCCGCGTGTCCGATGCACGATGCCGCCTTTGACGAAGGATACTTGACCATCAATGGAGGCTATCGTATCCATCAAGCGAGCGTGCTACGAGAAAGTGTAGCCCACGACCAAGGCGTCCTTTCCTATTTTGGCACCATCCTCCGTCCATCATTGCTGCTCCCGCAACACGCGCAAAAACCAGGGCGAGCGTACCTGCTCTATCATCAAGCACATATTTTTCGCAGGTAGGCAGAAGATCGAACCTTTTTGCGTCGTTTGGGCGCGTCGTTGTCTCACTCACCCCCGCTGAACAACGCCTGTCTGGGTTTCCCTTCAGACGGCTGGTGCTGCGGCAGCACAGGCAACCAGATCGCCGCGAGCGGTCCGTACTCCGCCAGGAAGGGTGCCGTGGTGATAGACAAGACGCATCCCGGCATCTGGGCCAGCGTGGCCTGCGCAACCCGCGCAATGCGTTGCTCCTGGGCGATATCCGGCGTCACGCACACCAGCATCGGCACGATCGGATGATCGCGTATCCACTCTCGCGAGGCGAGATAGTGCGCGTAGGCGGTGAACTTGACCGTCAGATCGCGTACATTCATGGTGCCACGATCCCACTCCAACCAGAACAGGAACGGTCGCTGCCCGGTGGCATACAGTGCCAGCGCATCAGGTCGCAGATTGTACCACTGCTCATTCACCCGGTAGCGTCGTTCACACAGCGCTCCTGTTTCCCACCAGCAGAGAACCTGAGCAGGTTGGTGTCTTGCAGCCTGCGTCAGGTGCACAAAGAACGAGTAGACGCCCGCCGTATGCGAGATATGCTCTAACAGCCATGGCACCCCACGCTGCACCACCGCCAGAGGTTCAGGTGCTTTTGCTGCCGGAGGAGCATCAGGAACGGTCGCAATGGCACGAACCGGAACCCGATTGGCAGCAGCCACCAGGTGCAACCCTCGCGGAGCCAGGTACCAGCGTTGCCCAACGGCAGTCTTGACTGGGGTAATGCAGCCATGTTGATGCAAGGCAGAGAGCAAACAGCGCACCGACTGCCGCTGGAGGGACAGCAAGAGCGCCAGTTCTGCTGGTGCGAGCAACGGATGGGACAGTAGCAGATACAGAAGCTGCCACTGACCGGGCGTGACGCGCCATGCCAACCATGCCAGCGTTTCCGGTTCGTCCCCTCCATGCTGCTCCTGTGTACCAACCACGGAACCACCTGCCAGAGGCCCACGAATGATACGGCTGAGTCGGGCAGGGAGGGAAGCGGGTGAGACAGAAACCGTGGGATGCACGGGAGAGGGACCGTGGTGGCTGTCGCTCGTCATGGCATCGCCATCAGCCCGCAGCGCTGGGGGAAGTGCCGTCTCTGGAACCGGGTGGAGCAGGTCCTGCAAGTGGCAATCAAGACCGGTAGAGAGCGTGCGCCAGGTGAAAAGCCAGGGATTGTCCATCTGGCTTGCCTCGTCACGGTTGGAGATGCAGGTCATGACACCAGCAAGCGGTTCGACACGCAGCCGGTGCGCTGCCTGCGTCATGGCATGCTGCCAGTGGTCACGTTGCCGCGACGAGTGCGCCAGAATCGCAACTGGCAGCATGTGTTGATAGCGCACCCAGCGTTCAGGACATTCGCGCCAGCACAGCACCCGTTCCAGCCGCTGCTGCATCATGCGTTCATCCTCAAGATCAGTCGTCAGCAGGAGCAGGCCATACCAGTGGGCCTCCCGTTTCCCGTCACCTTGCGCTCTCTCAATGCGCAGCGCCACGGCCCCATCCACGAAGAGACGCAGCGGTTGTTCGCGGTACCGAAAGCGATGGAGGAGATCACGTTGCCAGTTCCAGCGCACCAGGGTCGGTCGGCGTCCTTGCGTCGTCAATGCATCGGTCGCATGGGTCACCAACCCGTTCACCATGTCCTGCAGGAACAGCAGTGTTGGCAGGCGCGGCACCAGGCGCAGCAACCCAGCATCATCGGTGTGCCAGTCGCGTGCCAGCGTGCGGGCCGGGGTACCCAGCTGCGCTGCCAGCACATGCAGACCGAGATTACGCAGATGATACAGTCTTTTTCCCTCTGCTGGCGTTTTTGGCACGACGCTTGCAACCAGTTCACGCTGCACAAGGCGCTGCAGATGGCGGTAGACGGTGGCCCGACTCGTCCAGCGAGCCATGCCCACGACCAGATCATCGGCCCGCTGAAACGGATAGCGCAAGAGCCACGAGAGCAGTCGCCAGTCCAGTGGTTCCAGGGACGCAAGGAGCGCGGTGCGCTCTGCCTGGACTGACATCGCTCGCCGTGCCGGACTGCGCTGGATGATCGGTTCAGACATCGCTGGCGGGCTCCTCTGGCTGCGCGTTCGGTATCGAGCCGGTGGCAGTTTCCTCGTCATACATGACGTGGATGTAGGTTGGCGGCACGGTCTCTGCCTGCTTGTGGGTACTGCCACCACGTTTGCGCCGTCTCCGGCTGCTCCCTTCTTCTTCGCCCGGCTCTTCGTTAGTGGATGCACTCGCACCGGCCACACCGGCTGACGCTTCCTCCTTGCGCGGTCTCCTTCGGCCGCTCGACGCAGGCTGGTTGCCGGAATGACCTGTCTGCTGGCGCACCCGACTCTGCCGGAGCAGTGCATCCACCACGCCAACCGGGCGAGCGTCCCGTTGCTGGCTGCGCTGGCGCATGCTGGTTGCCACTTCCTCATCCGCACGAGGCGGTGCGTCGAGATTCAGCGAGAAGACCGGCAGGCGGCGACCTCCCAGCGAGAGTTTGACATAGCACTGGAAATCGTCCAGATTGGTGATATCGTCCTCGGCGATCCCGTCCAGTTCATGTAATAATCGGGCATCCTCGCCTGCCATATGAAAGGCAAAAAGATGATCAATGTTGGCAAGCACCGTTGAACGCAAGGTGCGATCCAGCCGATCGAGATAGGACAGCGATTGCGTCGCCAGCCCAAAACTGCCGCCATATTTGCGCAACTCCGCCAGCATCATCTGGTAGTTGGCACCCCGGTAGACCTGAAACTCGTCAATGAGAACGAGATACCGTCGTCGTTCCTCTGGCGGCAGAGAGGCCTGTTCTGCCAGCGCCGCCTCAAAGAGACCCAGTAGCACGACACCAATCAGTTCGGAGAGGTCTGTCCCCACCACACCACTGGCGGTACTCACCAGCAGGAGCTGGCCTGCGCGAATGATGGCGTTCAGGTCCAAGGTGGAACGCGGTTGTCCCAGGATGCGTCGCGCCCGCCGCGAACTGGCGAACTTGGAGAGTTTGGTAATCACCGAGGAGGTGACCTCGCGCTGCTGGTGCGTATCCATCGGCTCATAGTAATGCTGCCACCAGTCCAGCAGCATCTCGTCACGCACCTGTTCAAAGAGGGTATGACGGAAACTGTGCTGACGCAAGAGTGGCACCACATCCAGCAACGTATATTGCCGGTCGGGTCCTTGCTGTGGGTCGCTCTCGATGAGCCATTCATTGACATCGGCCAGCGTTTTGAGCGCATATTCCAGCACATTCTCGGTGCGCGAGCCGTAACTCGATTCCCACAGGTGTTCAGCCAGCGTGATCAGATTATCCACCGCTTTATCGCGGTCCCGGCCGGTCATATCCAGGGGATTGAGCCCGACGGGATAGTCGGCGTTGGCAAGGTCCACCAGCACCACGTTGTCTCGTTCATGTGCAGGAATGCGTCCCAGCAAGGCATGGATGACATCACCATGTGGTTCAATGAAGGCCAGCGCACAGCCAGGGACGTTACCGGTAACCACACTCCTACCATCAGGATGTTCAGTATCTCTTGCACCAGCAGTCACTCTGGCCGTAAGAATGGCACCAGCGAGATGCTGAAATAAGGTACTTTTGCCTTTGCCGGTACTGGCGACGGCCAGCAAGTTATGCCGCAGGCACTCGTCGGGCAGAAAGACCGGCACACAGTGTCCGGCATGGCTCGACGTCCCGATGCGGGTGCCGTTGCCCTGCGTCACCGTCACCGGAGCCAACAAGGTGCGGGCACGTCCCCGTTCCACATAGGGCAAGTCAGCCAGATCGTGGGCCTGAGGCAAGTGCCACAGGGCTGCCACATCCGCCACACTGAGCAGGTGCGCTGAGCGGTGCAGGTCATACGCCCAGCCACGGCGAGGTGCAAAAAGCCAACGCCTCTTCCAATCAGCAAGGAGGCGGTGAGTTCTGGTTGCTGACAGCGACTGTGGCACGAAGTAGCCCCCAGCGGCGGTATGATATTGCCGGTAGGCCGCAGCAAGGTGATCCAGCAACTCAGCACGTGTCTGTCCGTGCTGGCGTTCCTCACGCACCAACGCTCGCCAGGACTGGTACCGTTCCAGCAGGGAGAACCAGCCAGCTTTCCGCCAGTACACGACGGCTGTTGGTAGGGGATGCGGCAACGACCGGGGTACAGGCATCGCCTCAAAGACGAAGAGGCGCAGACGCACGCGATACGCCGGACGCGCCGTCTTTTCCCCTACCAACCGCATATCGTAGAGCGGTGTGCCGCCGAAACGACTGCTGATATGCAGCACGAGCAACGCCAGGCAGCAGAGGCCCACCAGCACGCCGAAGCCGATCACAGCCAGGGTCGCCACCTGCGTGGAGGTGAGCTGCGGTGTTTTGCCATGCACCAGCGCGGTTCCCGCCAGCAGCAGCCAGGACGGAAGGCGTGCCGCCACCTGCTGCTGGAAGCGCCACCACAGCAGGAGCAGTGCCACCAGCACGCCCATACCGATAAGTTGCACCGTGCCAGGACCATTCGATTGGCCGCCCAGCTCGCGTCGGGTACGCAGTCGCTCCGGTTCCAGGGGATGTTCCACCGCTTTGCGGCGATACGCCTGGGACCACGTAGGGGATGCAGGCAGCAGCGCCAGTTGGGCCACCACGCGCATCTGGACTGGCAGATGGTTAAACACCGCCAGCACCCCCAGCAGTGGATCGGCTCCCTCTTGCAAGAGTTCCCGTTCGCGCCAGTTTCGTAGTGGCAGATACGCTGCCGCGCCGGGCCGTAACTCCACCACTGAGACGGCCTCGCCTGTTCGCAGCACCAGCGGATCATCCTCGGGTGCCACCGGTTGGATGGTGGCTTGCGGATAGCGAGCTTGCAGCTGGTCGGCCAGATGCTGCTGTGCGAGCGGGGTGGTGGCTCGCAGCAGAAACTGACGCGCGGTGGCGGTAGCCGCCAGTTCTAACGCCACCGGGTGCCGGGCGTCCAGCGCCAGTCCCTGCATGGCCGTTTCCAGCGCGGCGATCTCTCTGGTACTGCTCGCACGTGGCACGGTCATGGAGGCAAGGAGGCCAGCGTGCGCTTCCCGTGTTGTCACTGGCACCCCTCCCTCAGCAGGATTCAGCTGGGCTGAGCCGTGGACCAGAACATGCGTGGCGCACGTCGCCTCAGTCGTAGGGGTTATCTGTGTCTGTCGGTTCATGAGACATGGCTCGTTTCTGCTTGTGGGAGAAGAGAGAGGCAGGCTCTCCCACTCCGTTGACGCGCTCTGTTCTCTCCGTTGTCTCCGCCTCGCCGACTCCCTCGATGGGCAGCACAAACGGCATCATCTCCGCATACCATCCTTCAGGAACGGGTTGGCTCTTCTCAGCGTCCTGCGGTGTCCGGTCTGCCTGCGCAGCCCGTTCCACCGGATTGGTGGTCATGAGCGCGTGTTCCTGCTGACTGGCCTCGATGGTGATCAGCACCCGTTTCTCACCGGCCAGCACCAGCGCCTCGTGTTTGCCCAGTGTGATCAGCCGTTGCTGCTCGCTCTTCGTCAGATGGAAGCGCTCGGCCACCGCAGCGGCACTGGTCGCATCCTGCGTCTTGAGCACCTTGATGGCGGCATTGGCAGCCACCACACTGCCCCAGGTATCCTGCACAAAGGTCTCCGGGTTCTGCGTCATGGTCACAATACGCAGGTAGCGTTTGCGAGCCCGTCGCGAGAGTGTTGCCAGGAAATGTCCCCCTTCAGGATGCTCCAGTAAGGAGGCCGCCTCATCAATGTAGAGCGAACGCGGGCGCGAACGCTGATACAGGGCCTGTGTCCAGATGCGGTCGGCGATGAGTGAAATGGCAAGGGGACGCAGTTCGCTGCGCATATCGCGGATATCCCACACCACCAGCTGGCTGGCAAGGTCCACTGAGGTGAAATCGGCGAACAGGTTGGAGAGACTACCCGACACAAAGCGATAGAGTCGTCCCGCCAGATCACTCTCGTCGGTGCCGCAGACACCACTTTTCAAGATGTCGTACAGGTCGCGCACTAACGGCGGCTGCCGATCATGGCTACGCAGGTCACTCGTGATACCCACTTTGCGATACGTTTCGTAGAGCGCCCGGTCTAAGAGACCTTTCTCGCGTTTCGTGAGAACGCCGCTACCTGACACTGACGGAGAAACAGAATCGGCCAGCATGATATCGAGCATGGCATGCAGGTCCTGGATTTTCTCCGCCAGCCGGTCGCCTGTGCGGGCTTCGTGCAGATAGGTCTCCAGATCGCAACCGGGCGGTAAGAGGTCAAACGGGTTGAGGTGCTGCTCCGCACCGGGTGCTAGGCGGACCACGATACCACCCAGTGCCTCGGCAAGGGTCTGATATTCCAGGTCAGGGTCGATCACAAAGCATTGATCACCGCGCTGTGCATGGATCAGCAGATCGCGTTCGATGAGTAGCTTGCCCAGGTAGCTTTTGCCCGAGCCGGTCACGCCGCCAATGAACATATGCGGGTTCTCCAATGCGTTGTCCCAGGGATTGAGCAACACCGGCTCATGCGTCTCGGTCAGCCCCATGAACACGCCATCAGGCATAGAGAGGGCATTGGAGAGGAACGGGAACATCGTCGCCAGCGTCGTCGAGTCCAGTGTCTGCGTGCGCATCAAGGCATCACGTCCCTCCGGCAGACAGGCATGGAACACCTCGCCTTGTTCAAACGTAGTGGCATGCGCTCCCGTATCCAGCGAGAGCAGCGACAACACGGCCAGAATGCGTTCCCAGCGCTCCACCAGCTGCGCCAGACTGCTCGCTCGTACCAGCACGTAAAAGCCCAGATCGAAGACCCGCTCGCGATGGCGGGCGAGATCATCAAGCAGGCGGCTGATATCTTCCTCAGCCACCAGCGTATCAGGATCATCGGTGCGGCCCTGCCGCTGGTTGAAACGACGCCCGGAGAGGTGTCCGGCACGGTGACGCTGCAACTGTCGTTTCATGGTCGCGCTATCCTGCGGGTGATAGTGAAAGGCGATATCCATCACCTCATCATACAAAAAGAGTGGGGCCAGCCAGCCATCAAAGGTCACTTCACGCGGACAGGTCGTGAGCGCCAGGCCACAGGCATATTCCTGCCCGACGCGCACCGCCTCCGGGGTGATCTCGATACATGCGGGTGCCAGCAGGTCAGCCAGTGGCAAGAGATCTGGAACTGGTACGGGTGGCAGTGTCGGATCAGCGGAGAGCACCTCGTTGCCGGACGAGCTTTCTTCTTCAGTGGCCTCCTTCTCCGCGTGGCGCTCGTCTCGCACAGGTCGGCGGCGGTGTCTGTGTGCAAAAGGACGACCAACCTGTGCCAGCGCCGTGGGTGTCAACGGGTGCGCCAGCGCTCGTTCCGGTGTGAGACAGGCATACGCCAGCTGCGCCAGTTCGGGAGTGGTCAGACGATGCCCGGTGAGTCCACAGGCCGCCAACTGTTGCTCCAATGACTCCACGCGCAAGGATAGCTCCTGCTCCACCTGGGCCTGCTCGGCTTCCTGTCGTCGCTGCCGCGTGCGTTTCCTGCCGGGCAGCAGTCCAGCGAACGTGCCCCAGCGTCGCGTGCGCGTAGGTTGCTGCGGTGCCGGCACAATCACATACACATGTCGCTCAATCAGCGTGCGCTCGGCGGCAATGCGCGTGAGCAGGTCGGCCAGACTCTGAGCCAGCACCTGCCAGCCGGGCGGACGGAGTGTCCCCTTCGGTGGCGCGGCAAGCAGACGCTGGATGTAGGGTGTGAGGTCCAGACGGGTATTACGCACCAGCACCTGCAAGGAATACGTCAGCGATTTGATGAGCGTCTGATAGCGTGCGATGATGGCTTCCTGCTCCTCCTCCGCTTTGAGCGCCAGATTGATGGGCGACACTTCCAGCACCGCCCGGTAGCTGCGCTGGTTGGCGGCACCAGGGAACGCCAGACAGAGCATATCATCCGTCGTGTCGCGCAGGGAGAGAAAATCCTGCTGCACGCTGTTAAGCTTAGGATGCGGCTTGCTTGTGCTGGAACGCTTCATACCGCCTCCTGCTCGGTCTCTCCATCGTGACCGCTCGGTGTGGAAGCATGCTTGCTCTCGCGCTCATCCGCACCGGGAATCCCCAGCTCAGTCGCTGGCTTGTGTACAGCAGAGGCACGCAGTGTGCGCCAGACAAAGCGCCGGGGCTGCAGGTGGTAGCGCAGCAGCACGAGGCACCAGACCTCCAGAGAGCGTCCGGCATGCTGGTACCAGGCCACCACCAGCGCCAGTACCACGGGAAGCAGTGCGAGCAACACGCGCACGCCTTGTACAACCATGGGCGCATGGCCCAGCACCGCCAGCGCGTGCCAGAGGTCGCCACTGATACCGCCACCCACCAGCAACACGAGCAGTTGCCGGGCAGTCAGGTTGAACGACCACAGCGTCAGCACCTGATCAGGCAGATTCAGGTGCGTCGGCACCGTATGTTTTCTGTACGTAGATGGAGACGATGACATGAGAGGTAAACTCACTTTCTGTCTTGTCTGGAGCGCTTTCCCGCTCTCCGTCGGCTTGTCGCCTCAGAAGACCGGTGCGGGTCGGCACGGGAACAGGCTATTGCCCATGAGCAGCACCATTGATGAGGGCGGCAATCGTTTGGGCCAGAATGGCAAGCGCCAACCCGGACAACGCGACATAGAGCGTGCCACGCGCCTGCGTGCGGTGATTCTCATTCTGGTTGGCCGTCATGTATAACAGCGCCGCCCAGGCGAAGAAGAAGGTCGCCATCGCCAGCGCAAAGGCCGTCAAGTCGTTATACAAGTTGGTGAAAAAACCAGAAATGGTGCCCAGCACGATCACGCTGCGCACGAGGATGGTCACCAGATTGGCACACAGCAGCAGACGAGCGTGAACGTGGGCAAGCAGCAAGGTCAGGTTCAAGTTCATAGCACAGTAGTCTCCTTGTACACAAATGGGTCGAACAGTGAGAGGTGGACGGAAAGAGCCAGTGATGGTTTCACTGGTTGGATGGGGTGCAATGCCGTCGGAGCTGAGCGGGGACGGATGTAGCCCCAGGCGGTATAGCCGGGCCAGCTCGAGGTATCCACCGTAAGATCAGGCAAGAGTGGCATGGTCGTGTAGGGACTGACACTATTGGCATTGCTGAAGGTGATGGAGCCGTTCGTCTGTTGCGTCGGGATCGCAACGCTCATCACAATGGCAACGTGCCCGATACTGGCATCCTTGAACACCAGCACATCCCCCGGTTGTGGCAGACCACGCTCTCCTGGTGGCGCGGCTCCCGCCGGAATCTCGACCCAGCCGGGTTGTGTGGCGTAGAGCGCCCACAGCGCAAAGGCATTGGCGGTGACAGTCATAGGATAGACCTGGGAGTAGGCTCCGCGGACGAAGCTGACGCACTGGTAGGTGCCGTTGGCCCAGGCGGAGCAACCGGGACAGACCTGCTCTCCATACTGGATCACCGCTGCCGGGAAGTCCGGTGCGCTCGGTGGATAATCGCTGCCGGGGGCTTTGTACCAGGTATAGTAACAGTTGGGATAGCTGATCTGCCCGTGACAGGCCGGGTTGACGTAGAGGGATGCAGCCATCGCCTGTGCCCAGGCGACGACCTGCTTGCCCGACCCACGCGGTGGCACGCAGACCGGTGCCGTCCCGGTGGGTTTCGCACCTGGGGTAGCAGTAAGAGCCGGTGTCGCAGGTGCTGTCAGTCCTGAAGAGAGTGGTGAGGCAGATGGACAGGAACCGGCACCACGGCCCTGCATACTGGCAAGTGCCGCCGACAGGCCAGTCAGCAAAAAGCCCACCAGAAAGATCAGCAGCGCCATCCCTGCGAGGAAAGCCACCAGCACCGTCTTTGTTGCGTGCATCTCTCTTGCTCCTTTCATTCCTTCGAGTCTCGTGCTACACCAATGCCAGCAGGCGTGGCGCGACATTAGCGACATAGTTGACCGCTCCCTGTGCGGCTCCCGTCGTGGCAGCCGAAGCTTCCAGCATCGGACGCAAGGCCGAGCGACTGACAGTGCTGGGAATGCGTAATACCAGATAGAGCAGGGCAATACAGATGAGGATGGTGGCAATGGTACGGTCCAGCCCCAGAATGTTGGTGACCCCAATCGCGGTGATGAGCGTGCCACCCAGTGCCAGCGTCACCACCTGGAAGAACTGCACCATCACCGTGCTGGCCGTGAGCGAGAGCCACAGGCGTCCAAAACCGACCGTTTGCGAGAGCGCCAGACAGGCCAGACCCGGCCCGGCCAGCACCAGTA
>Ga0307372_10006669_pt1 | contig 16772 bp, 9 predicted proteins | sample OX1MG_FD_202533 | JGI IMG/M metagenome (GOLD analysis project Ga0307372, IMG submission 202533) | Soil microbial communities from Risofladan, Vaasa, Finland - OX-1 | ecosystem: Environmental > Terrestrial > Soil > Coastal area > Acid sulfate soil | place: Finland: Risofladan, Vaasa | collected... | reverse complement strand
GATCAGTTGCTGCAACTGCAGCATCTGGTGCGGCGCTTGCCGGCGCCACCCACCGTGGTGAGCTACGCGGTGAAGTTGGCGCGCAGCACGCGCCCGGAAAGCGACGACGCCACGCCGATGGTGAAGAAGTACGTGAGTTGGGGCGCCGGCCCGAGGGCGAGTCAGTACCTGGTGCTCGGGGCCAAGGCGCGGGCCGCGATGGACGGCCGGCCGGTGCCTGATCTGGAGGACGTGAACGCCATCGCCATGAGAGTTCTGGAACACCGGGTGGTGCTGAATTTCCAGGCGGAAGCGGAAGGGGTGAGCGCCGAGCAGGTGATCAGGGTGGACGAACGGCCGTAACGTTCCGCCCCCCAGCACCCGTCGGGAACGCACCGCGGCCCATGGTGCCGCGAAGTCGCCATGACCGGGGACGGCCCCCCGGCGAGAATCCATCCGTATCGCGGGGATTGGGTACTGGCCGTTCTCGATGGTTCGCGCATCCTGGCGAATCGAAACCGAACGCGCCATACTGGGTGTAGCGTCGACAACGCCGCCCGTACAGATTGGCGAGCCCCGCCACGCGCCCCCCCCCAACGCGCCGGCCATGATCTTCCTCCATACCCTAGGTGTCATCGCGATTCGCGTCGGCGCCCGTACGGTGCTCCCGAGCGCGTCGCGCGCGTTCGCGTCGTTGATGTTTCTGAGCATGGAGCGCGAGCGGACGGTGATGCGCGACGAGTTTCAATCACTGCTATTCCCGAATCAAAGCGAGCAGACGGCTTCGCATAACTTGCGCCAGCTGCTCTACCGCCTTCGTGGGATTGGCGCTCCCGTGATCACGGAGGACCGCCGGATCATCGTGCCGCCTGAGAGCGTACGCGACGACTTCTCCGCATGCCGCCTCGGTGGCATGCTCGATGCGAAGACCGTGAAAGCCATTGCGTCGGGTGTGATGCCCGGCTATGCCCCGTCGTTCTCGCGACCCTTCTCTCGCTGGGTTGACGACCGGCGCTCGCAGATTGAGCAGGGTCTCATCGGGGTGCTCGTCGCGCAACTCGCGGAGCTGCGTGGCGCGGGTCGCTGGCGCGATCTGGAGCCCGTCGCAACCGCGTGTCTGGCGTTGGATCCGCTGAACGAAGAGGCGACGCTTGCGCTCGCTGAATCCCTGGCGCTTAACGGGCAAAAGGCGCGGGCCGTGCAGCTCCTGGACACGTACATCGAGGAGGTGGGATCATACGGCAAAGACCTCCGGATCCCGGCGCATGTGTTGCGCACGAGGATTTCGGAGCATGTTCCGGATCTGGGCTATCGCCGTTTGGGTCCCGGACCCTTCGTGGGACGTGAAGCGGAGATGGCCGAACTCTGGCGCCACTTTCAACACACCAAGCGGGGCGAGCCGCGAACCGTCGTGATCCACGGGGAGCCGGGAATCGGCAAGACGCGGTTGGCGACCGAGTTCATGAAGGCGGCGGCGCTCGATGGGGCCACGTGTTTGAAAGTGGAGTGCGCACCGCACGACGTACGGCGGCCGCTCGGCGTCTTTGTGGACCTGGTCCCCAAGTTGCTCGAGGCGCCAGGTGGGTTGGGAGTGGCGCCGGAGGCGATGGAGGTGCTCCGAGGGGTAACGCGCAGCAGTGCATTCACTGCGAATCGCGGTGATAAGATTGAAGCCGAGGCCACCTTTCAGGCGGTGCTCCGGGCACTCTGCGACCTTGTGGAGGCAGTCGCTTCAGAACTTCCCTTGGTTGTCATGGTGGACAACTCCGACTGGATGGATCCCGCGTCAGTTGATGCCGTGAGTGAAGTTCTCACGATGGACCGGCTACAGCCACTGTTGTTGGTTCTTACCGCACGGACGAAATCGTCCTCCCTGACCCGCGGATCCCTTCAACATCAAGCTCACTGGCTACGCGCGGTCCCCCTGACAAGGAAGGCTTCCGCTGAACTGTTCGATGCGCTCTTGAACCTCGTTGGAGCAACCGCCGCGCCCTCCGTCGCGGGGAATTGCCTCCAAACGGCGAGAGGAAATGCCCTGTTCTTGCGCGCCCTGGCTGCGGACGTGACCTCATTTTCAGCTGAAACCATGGCAACATCCTCGCTCGGGCGCGCGTTGACGAGCCGCGTCCGGCAGCTCAGCGATGACGCCCTGCGCGCGTTTGTCGCCACCGCTATACTCGGCAAGTACGTCACACCCAGTCGACTGATGGAAGTCGCTGGGCTCTCGTCGGAGGCACTCATTCCGAGCCTCCATGCACTGGAAGGGCTCGGCTTTATCGGCAGCGACCTGGATGACTCTAGCAGTGCCCATCCGCTACTGTCCCAGGTCGCGCTCGCCGAGATGCCCGCCATGACGCGCCGCCTCATGCATGCGTCGGCTGCCGCGGCTCTCGTCACATCCGAGCCTGCGACGACCGACGTCGCCCGGCTTTGGGATGCCGCCGAACATTGGGCTCAGGCCGGGGATCCTGCCAAGGCTGTAGAGTTGCTCTGCACTTGCGCCGACCACTGCCTCCGGATTGGCCAGCCGATCGTTGGCTGCGAGTTGCTCAATCGAGCCAGTTCACTACATCAGGGACCGGGCCGCCGTGTCATTCTTGAGCGCCTCATCAACTCAGCTCGGTTGGCGGGAAACTACAAGCTTGTGCGCGAGGCGATCAGTGAATATCGAACCGTTTCGGTTGATGATCCGCGAGCGCCTGTCCACGACGATTTTGAACTATTTGATCTTGAGGCGGCTCGACTGGCAGGTGGATCTACTTTGGAGTTCATCCCGCAATATTCCAAGTGTTTGACGTCAGTGAACGGGGATGCACATCACCGGCTAATGGCCGCGACCCATCTTGTAATAGCCTACGACCTAGCACTCGAACCAGGCTTGGCAACTACCGCGTACCACCATACCGACGACATCTTACCTTCCTCTCCCCAACTAATGGCAGACAGGGAGAAACTCGACCTGCTTTACCACTGCTTCGTTGGAAATCCGAGAGTTGCCCTTGGCTTAGCTCTTGGCATCTGGAATCGACTTGGTAGAACTGTGCCGTCGTGGCGCGACGTGCCGCTCACAGTCAACGTGGGCATGACCATGTTCAGATGCGGCGAGCCGCTCGAGGCGATTGAAATTCTCAAGGCGACATTTCGCGTGGCCGACCGCGCGGGAATTCATTCCTTCACCATTGACACTGCCTCGATGCTGTCGTGGATGTCGTGGATCGTCGGTGATCTAGACGGCAAGCGAGAATGGGATCGAGCAGCAGACCGCGCATTCGAGAGCAGACGTGACCGCTTACAAAGCATCTCCCACTATCTTTCTAACAAGATCGAGTTCGCACTAGAACGTGCGGATTGCGCGGCTGCGCGACATTGGCTCGCCGTAGCGAACGATCAGTACGGTGAGATCACGGCGCCGCGCATCCGAATGGTGGGTAGTGCCTTCGAGCTTCGAATGCGGCAAATCGAAGGAAACAGTCCCATACGACCGCGCCGGCTGCTCCAACTGCACGACGACCACCTCCGCGGCAAGTCGTGCGGCCTCCATGACAACTTCGTCGAGGCCTACTGGTACGCTCTCGCTGGCGCCGGTTCCCGGACCGCCGCGAATGCGATGTTGGTGGACTATGTGGACCACGCGCGACGCGACCGGTTCCCGCTCAGCCCGGCGCTGAAGACCATTGTATCTGCTGCCTTTCCACCTGGTTCGTCGCCCAAGGTGAATTCATAACCGCGTATCGCAGTCTGCTGGCAACCAAACGACCACGACGGGAATCCCGATTCGGGCCCGCTTCGCAGCTCTATTCTCCTCGGGCCGATGCGCCCCATTTCTCAGCTCCACCGGTAAGCTCCCCCGTCAAGTAGGCAAGTTGAAGCTAGACCCTGGGAGTGCGGTTGACCTCGGGAGAAAGCGGCTCGCGTCAGCGCCAGGCAAAGGGATGCGGAACGGTCGCCTACGCTCGAGTAGCTCGCTTTTGCTCCGACTGAACAAGAGACAAGCCAAAGCTCCGTTTCGGCACGGCCGAGGATGCGAAGAGCTTCGCCCAACTTGGGCTCGCCAGCAACTTATCCGTCATGGCTGGATCGAACTGAGTACCGCGGCATCGCACGACTTCCGCGCGAACTGTATCATAGTCGAGTGCTGCACGGTACGGCCGCTCGGTCAACATTGCATCCATCGTGTCCGCAAAGCGAATGATGCGCGCGGCAAGCGGTATATTCTCACCTGCGAGACCATCAGGATAGCCGCTGCCATCCCAATTCTCATGATGGTGCCGAATCGCAGATACAAGTTCCCGCAGACGAGTCATAGTCGCGACGAGGTCCGCCCCGTCGGCCGAGTGCTCCTGCATCACGGTCCACTCGGCCTGCGACAGGCCATCCGCCTTGGCGAGCAATGGCGCGTATTTCTCGTGGATCTTCCCGACGTCATGCAGAAGCGCAGCCTTGCTGACCTGCTCGCCTGTGCGCTCCGATACACCAAGCGTTCTGGCAATCACCGTCGAGTAGTGCTGGACACGCCGTGAGTGCCCGGAGGTATAAGGATCACGAGCTTCCATCGACTTGACCATCAGTTCAAGGAGTTCTTCGTTTGTCCGCTCGAGTTCGAGATTCGTCTTGTGGACCTGGCGCAGTCCGACGATCGGGACCCATGCGAGCGCCGCCCCCACCCAGCCGTAAGTCGAGTAAACCCACGCAAATACGAAGACTACTGGACTAGCGAGTAGGTCAATGCCGATCGTCGACAGCTTCAACTCTCGCCAAACCTTCAGTGGCGTCGAGCCATCGATTACAGCTATTGCCGCACTCACTATCAGCGTATTTACAAAAAATGACACGGCGTAGGCGCTAATCGCTGGCAAACCATACAGCTGCGTCGTCATCGCAAAGCTCGCGCCCTTTAGAGTCGCGAAGCTTGCGCCACCAAGGCGCCGGTACACCAGGATGGCCACCCCAAGCGTAAGCGCGTGTTGAGCCACGTTGAACAAACCGCGATCAAAGTGACTCTTGATGACCAGCTGCGTGATCGCAGAAACGAAAACGATCGCGATGATCGCATACCAGTGTGGCACGATCAGGGCCGATGCCAGGTACGGAATGTATGCGATCGACCCTCTCGCACCGTGAGGGAGTAGGAACGAAAGCAACTCCGCAATAAGAGCGAGAAAAGCGAGCAACGAAAGCGCAGTGATGCCGCCGGCCGGCAGCGGAACGGCGCTCGAATACAACAAGGCTGTGGCCGCAAACGCGGCAACAGCCGTTGCCCCAGCAATAGCAGAAAAGCGAATCTTCGCCATAAGAGAATCCAGACCCCCACCCTCATCATCTAGCTGCCGATCGAAATCCATCCACCAAAGAACAGGAAGGAAATCAAGCTCGTGAGGTAGGTCATTCGGCGTCACCTCCCTTTTCACTGAGTCACTGCGCTCCTCTGCAGTGCTCCGCTTAGGTTGGCTCCGCTCAACTACATGTACCTAGATGAAAAAATCCTCCGCTCGCCTTCGCTTCACGAGGGAGGGGGTCACGTTTTTTTGTCCGTTTGGGGTTTCTGTTCGCCTTCTCGGTCGGTGACTCTCAACGCGGCTGCCGCTGCATCGCATCCAGCCCCGCATCTGTCCTACTTCTCGCCGTACTCCACCCAGCGGTTCGTCGCGTCCAGCACCGCCAGCACCGCCGCGGTCTCCGGACTCTCCTTCACTTCCGCCGTCCCGGTAAGTAATACGTTCTCGCGCTCGAAGCGCGCCGTGATCCCGACGAACACAAATTCGTGATCAAACGCACCAATCAGCTTGCACCCCTCCAACCCCAACACCCCACCCCCCAGGGCCTCCGCCTCGGATTTCCCGATGGCCTCCAATGCGGCCTTGGCCGCCAACTCGATGCGCAGACGCTCGCTCTCCAGCCCCTCCGTCTCTCCCACGTAGGACGCATCACCCTTGCGCAACGTCACACGGCAGGTCACCCCCTGGCTCCGTGACCGCCGGACCTCGATATCCTCGAAATACAGCCGCCTGCGCCGAATATCGGCTTCCAGTTCCGCCTCCCGCGCCCGCGGAACTTCCCGCGGTCGCAATTCCTCCCGGCCCCGCGGCTCCTCCTCGGTCGGCCGCCCCCCCATGTCCCGCGTGGTCGCCACCGAAATCTTCTTGTGGCTCACACGCATCCCGAGCTGCGCCATTAGCGCGCTCTCCACGTTCCGCACGGTGGCCTTTGGCGGCACCGAGTCGGAGGTCAACAAATGGATCTCGTCGACGCTCCCGCTGCTCCCGGCCACGATCCGCACCGAGATCACTCCCGGCAGCGTGGCCAGCAACTCCTCGGCTCTCGAAATGGGAAGCACGCTCCCCGCGATCGGGGACGCGCCGGACGACGAATTAGCGGGCACCGACAACGATTGCTCCGGCTTCCGATGAGGAATCAATGTGTGGGAACGCGAATCGGGGGGTGAATGCTGCGACCGAATCTTTGCGGCCGACGTCGATCCACGCAACTAACGCGGTAACGCCAATATTGGGACGACTGGCCCCTAGGACAAGTCATCCATTTCCGGCAGCTGGAATTCCTTGATCTTCCGGTACAAAGTCCGTTCCCCAATTCCGAGCATTTCCGCGGCCTTGCGCCGGTTCCCGCGCGTCTCCCGCAGCGCCGCCTCGATCACCCGCCGCTCTACCTCCGACATCTTGGTCCCCGCCGGAATCACCACGTCATTTGGCGGCGGCTCCACCCCCCGCGGCTCGATGGCCGCCACCACCGGCCGCCTGCCGTATCCCCCACCCCCAGCTCCCGGAGGACCACTCACCTCGCCAAGCCACCCTGCCGGCGCCCCCACCCCAAGCCCGCCACCCCGTTCGGCGTCCAACCGGTGCCGCAGTTCCTCCACTTGCAGCTTCAGCTCCAACAGGCTCCGCACGATGAACTCGAGTTCCTGGCCCCCAGGCCCCACTCTGTCGCCGCCCCCCCGGAGAGCCGGCACTCGAACTGGCAACAATCGCGCCGCCCCGCCCTCCAGAATCTGCCGCGGCAAGTCGTCGGGCCGGATCTCTCGCCCGGGCGCCAGCACCACCATGCTGTCCACGAGATTCTTCAACTCCCGCACGTTGCCAGGCCACGGATAGTCCACCAGCAACTGCATGGCGTCGGCGGAGATGCCCAGGAAATCCCGCCCATGCTCGCGCGCGAACTGCCGGATGAACTGCCGCACCAGGAACGGGATGTCCGCCTTCCGCGCCCTGAGCGGCGGCAGGTAGATGTTCAGCACATTCAGCCTGTAGAACAGGTCACCCCTGAAACTCCCCTCCTCCACCTGTTCGCGCAGCGGACGGTTGGTCGCGGCAATCACCCGCACGTCCACCTTGATCGGCTGCGTCGCCCCGAGCCGCATCACCTCGCCGTCCTCCAGCACACGGAGCAGTTTGACCTGCGTGGCCGGCGGAATGTCCCCTATCTCGTCCAGGAACAGGGTGCCGTCGTCCGCCAGCTCGAACCGCCCCAGGCGCCGCTCGGCGGCCCCGGTGAACGCGCCCTTCTCGTGCCCGAACAACTCGCTCTCCAGCAGCGTCTCGGGCAGCGCTCCCAGGTTCACGGCGATGAACGGCCTGTTCTTGCGTGGACTCAGACGGTGCAGTGCGCGCGCCACCAGTTCCTTACCGGTGCCGCTTTCCCCCTCCACCAGCACCGTGCTCGTCACCGGCGCCATCTGCTCCACCTTCACCAGCACCTCGCGCAGTGCCTCGCTCTCACCGGCCAGCCCCGTCTCCTGCTGTAGCCGGCGGCGGTCCAACACGCGCTTCACCCCACTCACCACATCGTCCACGTCCACCGGCTTGAGGTACAACTCCACGAACCCGGCCGCGCGCAACCGCTCCAATGTGTCAAGATCCGTGATGCTGGTGAGTCCGATGCTCGCTACCCCGGCCCAGAGTTGGTCGCGCACCACTGCCAGCGTCTGCGCATCGTTCACATCGCCGCTGAACACGATTACGTCGGGCTCCGACTTCTTCAGCATGCCGCGCATGTCATCCAACGGCGACACCACCGCCGTCTTGATGCCGTCGCGCTCCAGTTCGGCGTTGATGCGCACCGCGGGCTCGACGTCGTTGAGCGTGATGAGTACGGTCATCGCGCCTTCCCCTTGCCATGATCCGTGATCTCGCCGCGCAGCACGCCCACCGCATGTTCCACGATGGGCTCCAGCGCCGAGAGCCCGTCGGTCACTCCGCCGAGCGATCCCGGCAGGTTGATCACGAGGGTGCCCGCCCTAGTGCCCGCCACGCCGCGCGACAGCGCGGCGCGTGGAAATCTGCCGACGCTCGACGCGCGCAGCAGCTCGGCAATGCCGGGCGCCTCGCGCTCGAGCACGGTGCGCGTGGCCTCGGGCGTCACGTCGCGCGGCGACAGCCCGGTTCCCCCCGTGGTGAGCACCAGGTCGGCCACGTCGCCGTCACACCAGGCCACGAGCTGGCGCACGATGGCGTCGCCGTCATCGGCCACCAGCGCGCGCGCCGAGAGCGTGGCGTGGCGCGCGGCGGCCCAGGCGACGATCGCGTCACCCGAGGTATCGGCCCGCTCCCCACGCGCCCCGGCGTCGGAGACGGTCAGCACGGCCACGCGCACGGCTACCGGTGGGTGCCGTGTTCGTAGAACGGCATCTTCACGATCGTGCCCGTGAACCGCTTGCCGCGGATCTCCACCTCAAGCGTGTTGCCGGGCTGGGCGTGCGCGGTGGGTACATAGGCCGTGCCGATGGCAATGTTGCAGCTGGGGCTCATCGTGCCGCTGCGCACCTCGCCGCTGGGCTGCCCATTCACGAACACCGGATAGCCATGGCGCGGGAACGAGCGGTCGGCGATCGTGAAGCCCACGAGCTTCTTCGGGATGCCGGCCGCCTTCTGCGCTTCGAGCACCGGACGGCCCACGAACTCGCCCTTCTTCATCTTCACGATCCACTGCAGGTTGGCCTCGAGCGGCGTGACGGTATCGTCGATGTCGTTGCCGTAGAGCGCCATCCCCATTTCCAAACGCAGCGAATCGCGGCAGCCGAGTCCGGTAGGCGTCACCCGGCCACCCTTCATGAGGGCGTTCCAGATCGTCACCGCATGTGCCGTGCTGAAGTACAGCTCAAATCCGTCCTCGCCGGTGTAGCCGGTCCGGGAAACGACGATGTCCTTGATGCCGGCCACCGCACCGACCTTGAAGTGGTAGTAGCCGATGGACTCGAGGTCCACGTCCGTGAGCGGCTGCAGGATCTTCTGCGCCTCGGGTCCCTGCAGCGCGAGCAGCGCGATGTCGTCGCTGATGTCCTCCAACTTGACGTCGAACTTGGACAGCTGCTTGCTGATGTGGGCGAAATCCTTGTCCTTGTTCGACGCGTTCACAACCATCATCACATGGTCGGGATAGCGGTACACGAGGCAATCGTCCTCGAAGGTGCCGCGGTCGTTGAGGATACCGGAGTAGTGCACCTGGCCGATTTCCAGGGCGGCGACGTTATTGGTGGTCACGTAGTTCACGAACTCCACGGCCTGGGGGCCGGTGACCAGGAATTCTCCCATGTGGCTCACGTCGAACAGCCCGCACTTCTGGCGGACGGCATTGTGCTCGGCGGTGATGCCGGTGGGATACTGAACCGGCATTTCGAAGCCGGCAAAGGGAACCATCTTGGCGCCTAGCTTCACATGGATGTCATGGAAGGGAGTGCGCTTGAGCCTGGTGCTGCTATCAGAAGAGGACATCGGTTTGGTCTCGGGTTCGGGGCCTTGAGCGGCCTGAATCCGAAATGTGCCAAGGTGGCAGGACCGAAGCTAGGGGCCAACCAGGATCCGGAACCGTCGGATCAGGTGCCGCTGCGCACCTCCAGCCGATAACGCCCCTGGTCGGAGAGGCCGTTGGCAGCGCTCCCCGTTACGGCGATGTAGTACGTTCCGGGCACAAGCGCGAGCGAGATTACTGAGCACTGGGGCCCGGTGAACACGCCCGAATCGTCGTTAGACGCCATGCTCGCACCGCTGGAGTTGTACAGCTCGAGGTTCGTGTCCAACTCGATGCCCCAACCGCACGCCCCCATGACCCCGGACGTCTGGAAGGTGTACGTGCCCTGCGTGGGAATGACGATCTGGTAATAGTCGATCACGTCGGGCGCATAGATCTGGCCCACGACGTAGCTGCCAACGCTCAACGGAGTGGCCGTCGCGATCGCATCGTTCGGCTCGGACTCCACGGGGACCCCGATACCGATCGCCGCGTTCTGGATGAGCGGCGATCCGGTACCCATGGTGAAGACCGTGGGGCTGGCCGCGCTGCCCGCCCAGCCGAGCCGGCGGCCCGGGATGCCGATGGCCGCGTCGCCGCTCTCGTCCTCGCCCGCCTGGATCTGATAGGTACCGGGCGCGAGTTGCGTGAACGTGAACTGGCCGGACGCCGTGGCCGCGACGGTGCGCACGACGCTTCCCGTGACGGAGTTGATCAGACGCACGTAGATGCTGCGCGGCGGTCCGTTCTGCTGTGTGATCGCGTTGTAGGCGTCGACGATCCCCCATCCGTAGGTGTCATTCCGGCTCGCGTTGGGCGGCCGGATGGCGTACTGCTCCAACCGCTGCGCGAGGGCCGTGGCCGACAGTCCCGGCTGGCTCGCGAGGAGCAGCGCGGCCGCGCCGGCTACATGCGGCGCCGACGCCGACGTGCCGTACCCAAACAACAGCGTGGGCGTCCCCTGGGTGAAATCCCACCCCGGGCCGAGCACGCCGTCGCCGCCGTTGTCATCCAGCCGGAACTCGCCGCCCGGCGCAGCCAGCGAGATGTAAGACCCAGCGTTGGAGTACGAGGCGATCACGCCGTCCATCCCCACCGCCGACACGCCGATCACTCCCGGGTAAGCAGCAGGGTATTCGGGCAGATCGGAGGTCCCGTTGCCCGCTGAGGCCACGATCAGGCACCCGGCCTGCTCCGCTGCGGCTACGGCCGCCGCGTCGATCGGATCGGACCCGAAGCCCCCGAGGCTCAGGTTGAGGATTGGGGACTTCGTCGCGACGCTGACCAGGGCGTTATTGGCCCCAGTGGCTGGCAGCCCTGCCGCATACAGAATCCCCTGCGCGACGTCGAACGCGATGCCGTCGCCCGTGATCCCCAGCACGCGGATGGGGCGGATGCTGGCGTTCCATTCGATGCCCGTCACGTTCTGGGCGTTGTTGCCCACCGCGCCGATGATCCCCGACGTCCACTGGCCGTGGTCTCCCAACGTATTGTGGTTCCAGCACCCTCCGGTGCTGTCCTGGTATATGTCGTCCGGATCGGTGGGATCGGCGTGCGGCGGGCCGTTGCCGTCGATCGTCGTGAACGTGGCACCGCCGGTGCAATACGTACCGATCGAGTCGTACCCGAGGCTCGCCAGCGTGGTCTGCGATACGAAGTCGTAGCCGTCGCTGGTGAACGCGGGCGCGACGGCGGGATCATCGAACCGGACTCCCATGTCGATTACCGCTACGCTGAACGCACTGCTGCCGGTCGTGATCGCCCATGCACGAGGCATGTCCACCATGTTGAGATTCCACGATTGGAACGCGAAGTCCGGATCGTTAGGGAGCGCCGTGGCCGCGCCGGTTGACCGCGCCGTGCGCGCCGATGCCCGCGGCCCCCTGGCGAACCGCGCTGCCTGCGCCGCCGGTGCGCCATCGTGGATGGAATAGATCAGGTCGCGCGACACCGACGCCACCGTCGGGTCGGCCCGCAGCGCGGCTATCACGGCGTCGATCTTGCTGCTGTCGGTGAGCGTGAGGTGCGCGGCGAGAATGGCCGGCGATACGCGCGCGTCACGCACCGGGAGCCCTCGAGTGATCCCGCTGAGGCGCTGCTGCAGGGCGGCTTGCGTGGCAAGCGCGACGTTCATCGAGCGATAGGCGGGCGAGCCCGCCGCCTCGACGTGGAATGGCTGGTTGTCGAACATCACTTCGACGCCCGCGTTCGAATAGTGAGGCGCCGTGAATCCGTGCGATCCGCTCGCCGTGCGCGCCGCAGCGCGCGTAGCGGCACGGGCCGCTGAGAAGAAACTCGTCTGGTCAGGGTTGGCCACCGTCACGGCACCGGTGATCGTCGGGCCATTGCCGGCCACGAACGACACCGATGCGCCGGTGATGGCGCTGCTCGTCGCGGTCGCGGTCTGAGTGCCGGGTGTGGGGCCCAGCGTCCAGGTCACGCTCGCCTGACCGTGCGGGTCAGTGGTGGACGTGGCCGCCGAGACGCTACCGCCCCCGGTCACCGCCCATGCGACCGGTACCCCAGACACTGCACGGTTGGCTCCGTCCAGTGCCTGCACCACGATCGGCGCCGCGAGTGCGGTCGAAACGTCGGCCGTCTGGTTGGCCCCCGACACGATCGCGAGGTGGTTGGGCGTGTTGGGGATGGGCGTCTCGGAATTCTTGCACCCAGCGACAAAGGCCACTGCGAGCACGACCGGTACGAACCGCTGAAGCATGGCGACCCCTTCCCAAGGCGGGTGCGGGACGAGTGCGTGGCGACTGCCGCCGCGGACGCGAGGGCAATGGTCCACAAGTGTACCGCCCGGACCACCCGGAGTTCCGGCGGGCACGCTACAGCTCGGCCAGCGCGGCGTGGACCTCTTCGGCATGCCCCTTCGGCTTCACCTTGGGGAATACCCGGGCGACTTTGCCGGCGGCATTGATGATGAACGTGGTGCGTTCGATTCCCATGTACTTGCGGCCATACATGGACTTCTCCTTCCACACGCCGTACCGCTCGGCCACCGCGTGGTCGGGATCAGCGAGCAGCGTGAACGGCAGGTGATACTTCGCCTTGAACTTCTCGTGGCTCTTCACCGGATCGGGCGAGACGCCGACAATCACGGCTTTCGACTTCTTGAATTTCGGAAAGACATCACGGAACTCGCAGGCTTCCACGGTGCAGCCACTGGTATCGTCCTTTGGATAGAAGTAGAGGACGACGGGTGTGCCCTTGAGATCCTTGAGCGAGAGTGTTTCACCCGTATCGGTTTCGAGGGTGAAGGCAGGGGCGGCTTTTCCGATCGTGAGCATGGGCAATCGTGGTTGTACGGAGTTCCGGTGCCGTCGGGTTCCATCGGGAATGTCGATTAATGTAATCGTGGCGTCATGTAACGGCGCGCATGACGGGGCGCGCGCCGCGCCGCCGCCGCTCGGCGAACATCACAAAGCAGTGCAGCGCGACGTCGCCCGCCGGTCACGACGCGTTTGCCGTCGCGTTACCGCGGCGTCGCCGTACGCTCGCCGGGACGTCACGGCCTCGGGGGTTCTTGGTGGTTGAGAACACTCGAACGTGCCGCACCGGCGGCGGAGGAGACGAACGATGCGGGTTCATTTGGCGATTGTGGCGGCGGCTTCCCTGGCATGGCCGGCCGCGGTGCGGGCGCAGGGCACCGGGCAGGTGTCGGGCACCGTGGCAGACAGCGCGCGGCAGCCGGTGACCGGCGCCGTGATCCATCTGGGCGGCACGGCGCTGGGCGCGCTGGCGGGCGGCGACGGCCACTACGCGGTACGCAACGTCCCGGCGGGGACCTACACCGTGATCGTCACCGCGGTGGGGTACGGGCCCGACACGAGTTCGGTGCAGGTGGCGGGGGGCGGGGCGGTGGCGCACGACGTGACGCTGCGGGTCGTGACCACCGTGCTCCGCGCGATCATCAGCAAGGCGTCGCCGCGGCTGGCCGAGACGGAGCAGGTGGCACTCCAGCAGCAGAAGACGGCGCCGAACATCATGTCGGTGATGTCGGGCGACGAGATCCGGGCATTACCGAACTACAATGCCGCCGAGGCGGCGGCGCGGATCCCCGGCGTGTCCACGGAGCGCGACGAGGGCGAGGGCAAGTTCATCCAGATCCGCGGCACCGAGCCGCGGCTGTCGGACGTGACCATCGACGGCGTGCACGTGCCGGGCACCGAGGGCGGCGACCGCATCCCGAAGCTCGACGACGTGCCGGCCGACCTGCTCGGCGCGATCCAGGTGTCGAAGACGCTGCGCGCCGACATGGACGCCGACGCGATCGGCGGATCGGTGAACCTCGTGACCAAGATCCCCGAGGGGCCCCCGCGCGGCTACCTGGCCGCGCAGGGCGGCCAGGCGTCGCTGCTGGCGCGCACCAACGGGCAGCTCGGCTTCGGCTACGGGGGCCGCACCGGCGACGACGGCGCCTTCGGGTACCTGATCAGCGGGTCGTACGATCGGAACAATCGCTCCATCGACGACGTGGAGTGGGGGTGGAACGTGGACGGGAACAGCCGGTCGTACCCCGTGGAGTGGGACCAGCGCGACTATCTCTACGGACGCATCCGCTACGGCGCCGGCGGCGACCTGGACTACCGCTTCGCCAACGGCGCCACGGCGTTCCTCAAGGGGATGTGGAGCCAGTTCGACAACCTGGGCATCCGCTACCGGTTCGACGTGGCGGCCAACGGCGACTCGGCGCTCGCGGCGACGCCGACGGGCGGGATCGGCACCGGCGCGACGTTCGTGCGCGAGGTGCAGAACCGCCAGCCGCACGAGCAGATGTACGGATTCACGACCGGGGGCACGGCGCCCCTCGGCTCGCTGAACGGGGATTACCAGCTCGACTTCTCCGGCACGCAGCAGGCGACGTACAACAACCGCACCCACGACTTCGAGTGGAACGGGCCCGGTGGGAACGGTCTCGACGTCAAGTACAGCGAGGCCAACCCCAACGCCCCCACCTACTCGTACGTGAGCGCCGGCGACGCCTCGCAGGCGACGAGCGCAGCCAACTACCCAATGTCGAAGTACAGCATCGGTGACGAGACCACCGAGGCCCACGACCTGGGCGGCATGGCGAACTGGCGGCTCACCACCGGCGTCGGCGCCGACACCAACGCGTTCCAGTTCGGCGTCAAGCTGCGCAACGAGGATCGCTGGTACAACGATCTGAACAGCAAGTACGTGCCCACGGGCACCGTGCCGCTCACGCAGGTGCTGGACGCGTTCACCGATCCCAGCTTCTACGCCGGGCACGCCGCCGGATTCTTCATGGGCCCGCAGCCCAACTGGAAGAAATCCACGGATTACGAGAACGCCAATCCGTCCCTCTTCGCCGACAAGACCAACACGCTGGGCGATTCGAGCAACAGCTTCTCGGGGTCGGAGCGCATCGTCGCCGCCTACGTGATGAACACCAAGCAGATGGGGCCGCTGATGGTCAACGTCGGCGTGCGCGTGGAGCAGACCCACGACGACTACACCGGGCACGTACTCGCCACCGACGCCGGCGGCAACACCGGGCTCAGCGTCACGTCGGGCACGAAGGACTACGTGGACGTCTTCCCGAGCCTGCAGATCCGCTACGCGATCGACGCGTCGTCGGACCTGCGTTTCGCGGTGACGCGCGGCATCGCGCGGCCGAACTACAGCGATCTCGTGCCGTACCTCAACGGCCAGGTGTGCACGGCCTGCACCCACGACTTCACCAACCTCTCGGCCGGTAACCCGAACCTGCACGCCCAGCACGCGTGGAGCTACGACATCCTGTACGCCAACTACTTCACGCCGACGAGCGTCTTCTCGGCGGGCCTGTTTTACAAGCAGATCACCGACTTCATCTACACCCGCGAGTTCGTGTACAACGGGCCGGTGAGCCAGTTCGACGGCTATTACGGCACGCAGCCGGAGAACGGCGGCAGCGCCCACCTGGCCGGCCTCGAGATGGACTACAGCGACCGGCTGCGGTTCCTGCCCGACGGCTGGGCCGGGCTCGGGTTCGACGCGAACTGGACCCACGTCGACTCGCGCGCCGACATCCTCGCCGACACGGCAAGCAGCGCCGCCGGGCTGGGCAGGCCGGTCGTGGCCCGGGTGGCCCCGCTCCAGCGCACCTCGCCCAACGTGACCAACGTCGCGCTCACCTACGACGGGAGCAAGCTGTCGGCCCGCGCCGCCTGGCAGTTCCAGGGCGCCAACATCGCCGACTACGGCGACGGCACGGCCACCGCCAACGGCGACAACTACTTCTATGCGCATTCCCAGATCGATGCGTCGCTGATCTACAACGTGACGCGCACCGTCCAGGTGCAGCTGCAGGGGCTCGACCTGAACGATGCCGTGTTCGGCTTCTTCAACGGCACGCCGGGCCAGCGCTACCCCGTGCAGCGCGAGTTCTACGGCCGCACGATCATCGTGGGGACCAAGATCGGATTCTGACGCCGGGTCGCCGCGGGTCGGCGATGTAAGCCTGACGACAGGAACCGATATGCGGGGGGTCGGCAGTGCACCGCCGGCTCCCCGCGTCAGGTCTTACACAGTGTAGAATTCACCCGACCCACTCTCCGGAGCCCCGCTCATGTCCGTTTCCTCACTCAGACCGTTCGTCGCCACCGCCGCCGCGGTGCTCCTGGCCGCGGTGCCGGCGCAGAGCCCCAACTACCACGTCGCGGCCACCCACGTGCTGGGCGGCGACGGCGGCTGGGACTACATCACGCTCGACCCCGCCAGCCACCACCTGTTCATCACCCGCGGCGACCGTGTGTCGGTGATCGACCCGGCCGCCGGCGCGGTGCTGGCCGAGATCCCGGGCTTCGACCGGGCGCACGGCGTGGCGTTCGTGGACGCGCTCGGCCGCGCGTTCGCCACCTCGGGCGGAGACAGCGCCGTCCGCATCATCGACCTCAAGACGCTCAGGGTGACGGGCAGGATCCACACCGCCGTGGACGACGACGGGATCATCTACGACCCGGGGAGCGGCTACGTCTTCTCCATGAACGGCGACGCCGGCTCGGCGTCCATGATCGACCCCAAGACCGGCACCGACGTGG
>Ga0307372_10006664_pt1 | contig 16784 bp, 15 predicted proteins | sample OX1MG_FD_202533 | JGI IMG/M metagenome (GOLD analysis project Ga0307372, IMG submission 202533) | Soil microbial communities from Risofladan, Vaasa, Finland - OX-1 | ecosystem: Environmental > Terrestrial > Soil > Coastal area > Acid sulfate soil | place: Finland: Risofladan, Vaasa | collected... | reverse complement strand
CACTGGATGCCCAGCCGAATCGCAGACGGCTGGCATATCGCCGGCATTACCACGCTGCAGTCGGGCTTCCCAATTACCATTAGCGACTCGGGATTCAGGTCGTTGCAGTGCAATGCGTTTGAATTCTACTCATGCTGGGATCGGCCGAACGTCGTTTCCGCGCCGGTGATCGGCGATCCGAGAAGCTATGTAATCGGGAGCAAGTCGAATTATTGGTTCAATCCGTCCGCGTTTGCCAGGGCGACTCTCGGCACCGTTGGAAATGAGGGCCGGAACAACTTCCACGGGCCGGGGATCAACAACTGGGATATGAGCCTTGAAAAGGACACGCGGATAACGGAGAGCACCCAGTTCATCATGCGCATGGAGTTCTACAACATGTTCAACCATACGCAGTTCGCCTTGCCGACTGGGAACATCCGATCCGGTAACTTTGGCCGCATCACATCCGCGGCGAATGGCCGCCTGATGCAACTGGCTGCGAAGTTCGTCTTCTAACTCTCCGGCTTAACGCTGGATTTCGGGGTGCCTCGGTAAGACTACGAGGCACCCTTTTTTATTTGGCGCGGTCGCTCTAGGTGCAAAGTGTGGAAGTCGTGTTCCCTAAAGTCGCTAAATATTTCCACTCTTTTGGTGCGGTAGCCCTTCCTTGAGGCCGTAAGTTACACAAAACACCAGTAGTACTATGCCTCTGGCCTGGTCATACCATTGCTCATAGGGCCGGTATCCGCTGAAATAGGCGTTCAGAGGAGACTAGGCGATGGTGCTGGCAATGGCAGCTTTATTGGTACAGCTTTCGGCATTTCCCGGCGTGTCGAACCCGCCACAGCCTCCTCCCTCCCCAAAGGTCGATACAGCCGTAGAGGCAGCCAAGAAGGCTCCAGACAGCACGAAAACCCTTCCCATGACGGCGGCGGCTGGCCGCCCTGATGCACCGGTACCCAAGGCTGCAACGGGGGTCGTAGGCCCCAGCCCGGCGGTCCTGGACGTAAACGTAGCGGAAAGCTCGATGTCGAATGTCTACCTGCCCCCTCCCGCAGCTTTTCGCCCGAAGATAGAACCCGTGGAGCGCAACAATAGCCGCCTGTGGCTGGCGCTGAGCGCGACGGAGCACGGCTCTGCTGCGTTTGACGCGTGGTCCACCCGTAGAGCCATTTCACAAGGCCGAGCCGAAGCGGATCCGGTGATGCGGCCTTTTGCGCATTCGGCCGCAATTTACGGTGCCATCCAGGTCGTCCCGTTCGGGCTCGATTACGTCGCCCGCCGAATGCAGCACAGCACGGGGTGGGCGCGTCATGTGTGGTGGATGCCGCAGTCGATGGCAACCGCGGCCTACCTTTTTAGCGGCTCGTACAACGTGGCGCACACTCGCTAAGTCGATTCGTAGCTGCTCTCCGGTTCGCCGTTCACTTCCCTCATATGCTGAAGAGTGTCCACCGGTAAAACGCGCCGTGTGGATGCCCCTGCTGTTTAATGATTCGCCGTCAGGGAATTTCCGGAATCCTTCCAAATCGCCGGGGTAGAAACGGGAACGCGTTTGATGCGGGCGTCGTTACGATACACGACGTCGCGGGCCGTTTTGGCGTGGCGCAATTCCCGCCGTAACTCAGCGGCGAAGATCACTGGGTGGCCATCTCGCCCGCGGCAAACCGGCATCACGATCTGATGACGCGCTGCACGTCTTTGAAAGGCAACGGACAGTTGATGGATGACGCCAGCCTTGAGGAATACGAGGTCCACAGGGTAGAGCAGGAATGAAGCGTTGGCGGGGATTTTACGCAGCCCGGCACGCAACGAGCTGATTTGTCCCGCTCGCCAGTTGCGATTGATGACGATACGCGCAGCCTTGGGGACGCTAGGAAGCAATCGTTGCGATTTAAATCCGAGGACTACGATGGGGCGTTTCAGGCCGGCGCAGTTTTCTACGGCAATTTGCAAGGCTGTCCTACCGCCATGGTCCGCCGATGCGCTTCGAGCTTTCGGGCGCGGTGGTCTGCCGGCGGCGAGGAGGATAGGGAAGATTCTCGACCGTTTCATCGTGGGGCCATCGCGGACTATAAAGGACGCGGAAGGACATTTCCAGAACGATTCTTCGCTGATTCGTGCTTGAATGGAAGTGAAGTTGGTCTTAGAATCGGTTTCCGTTGTATACAAGTAGTATGCAAGCGGCGTAGGCTAAAAGGACAGGGACAAGGCGTGTATCCGGCTGCGTTTCATTATCATCGTGCGCAATCGTTAAAGGAAGCGGTCGCAATCCTTTCGGAACTTGGCGATAACGCGAGGCCATTGGCCGGAGGCCAAAGCCTGATACCGCTGATGAAGCTTCGTTTGGCGCGTCCGTCTGCGTTGGTGGACCTGAATTTCATAGCGGGTATTTCCCATATCGAAAATAAAGATGGTGCGATTTATTTGGGTGCGCTTGCGCGCCACTCGCAGATCGCCGCTTCGGAAATCGTGAGTGCGATTCCCATATTGCACGACTGCGCCTCAGGAATCGCTGATGCGCAGGTTCGCAACCGCGGCACGATTGGCGGGTCGCTCGCAGAAGCGGATCCGAGCGGAGACTGGGGTCCAGTCTTGCTAGCGCTTTCGAGCGAAGTGCACTGCATCGGTGCGAAAGGGGAACGCGCGATTCCGCTTGCGGATTTCATAGTCGATGCGTACACGACGGTGATGGGAAGCGGGGAACTGGTGCGAGAAATTGTGGTAAAAGTTCCACCGAAGAATTCGGGCGGCGCGTATGTGGCGTTCAAACGGTGCGCTTCGGTGTATGCAAGCGCCAGCGCAGCGGCGCAATTGACGATGAGCAACAAGGATGCATGCGCGGACGCGCGTATCTGGCTTGGTTGCGTTGGATTGACTGCGATTCACGCGGAGCAAGCGGAAAGCGAACTGCGAGGCAAGAGCGTTACTTCGCAAACGATTGCGAGAGCGGCGGAAGCCGCCATGGTTGCGGCAGAACCGCAACCGGACATGCGCGGTTCTGTGGAGTACAAGCGTGTGCTGATTGGCGCGCTGGTGAAGCGCGCGATCGGAATGGCGCTTCGCCGCAGCCGCGGTGAGCGCGTGGAGGTGGGTCACGAGTACATCGGCAGAAGCTGAGCGCGTAGCGATTCAAGTGAAGGTCAATGGCAAGCTGCACGATTTGAAGGTCGAGCCGCGCCTGCTGCTCGTGGAATTATTGCGCGAAGAGTTGAATTTGACCGGTACGCACATCGGTTGCGACACGAGTTACTGCGGTGCGTGCACCGTTTTGATGAACGGAGTGAGCGTTAAATCATGCACGGTATTTGCCGTGCAGGCAGACCGAAGCGAACTCACCACCGTGGAAGGGCTCGCGCAGGGCGGGGAATTACATCCGATCCAGAAAGCATTCGCGGAGAATCACGGGTTGCAGTGCGGGTTCTGCACGCCGGGATTGCTGATGTCCGCGGCCTACCTCTTTTCGAAAAATCGCCATCCTTCGGATCAGGAAATTCGCAAGGCCATCGCGGGGAATACGTGCCGCTGTACGGGATATCAGAACGTTCTTAAAGCCATCCGCGCGGCGGCAGGAATTCTGGATTCGGAAAAAGGAGCGAGCCGCAGTGCAGATTGAATTCGGCGGGGCTTTCGAAGTGAAGAAGAAGATTGATGAAGTCTATGAATTTTTGGCGGACCCGGATCGCTTTTGCCCTCTGCTCCCCGATTTTCAAAGCATGAAAAAAGAGGACGCGACACATTTTTCCGTGACCCTGCGCGTGGGGATTTCGCACATTAAGGGCAGCGCGATTGTGAAGACGGCGCTCGAGGAAGCTAGCCGTCCAAGCCACGCGCTGTATGTTGGGAAAGGGGAAGTGCCCGGCGGAACAGCCACAATCCGGGCGGAATTTGATCTTGAAAGTGTGCCGCAGGGGACAAAGGTGAATTGGAAAGGCCAATCGCAAATTGTGGGCCGGCTACCTTCGCTCGCCGGAGGGTTGCTCGAACCGCTGGCTCGAAAGAATGTGCAGCGCTTGATCGAAAGTTTACAAACAGCTTTGACGTAGCCGCAAGAATCCCGCGACCAAGATTGTATCGGGAGGAGAACAGGCAGTGAAGAAGAAGCCGTCCAAAAAAAAGCAGTCTGGTCCGCGCCGGAGCAAGAGTAGCGGGCAATCCGAACCGACGAACAAATGGGTAGGGAAGCCCATTCGCCGCATTGAAGAGACGCGGCTGGTTCAAGGGAACGGCATCTTCGTGGACGACAAGAAGCTGCAGGGAATGCTTTACATGAGGCTTGTTCGTTCACCGTATGCGCATGCGCGCATTGTGAAGGTGGATGTTTCGCAGGCGGATGCCGCTCCGGGGGTAGTCTGCACGCTGACCGGGAAAGAAGTAGCCGGGCTTGTGAAGCCGTTCATTGAGATTGCGCCCGGTGCGGGAGGGAAAATTCAAGACTTCCCGCTGGCGATTGAGAAGGTCCATTTTCAGGGTGAGCCTGTCGCTGCCGTGATCGCGGAATCGCGGTCCGCGGCCGAAGATGCGGCGGATTTGGTCGAGGTGGAGTACGACGGATTGCCGGCCGTCATCGATGCGGCGGACGCCTACGAAAATAAAACGCTGGTGCACGACGAAGCAGGTACAAACCGTATCTGGCATGACTTGTTCGAATACGGCGAGGTCGATAAAGCGTTTCGGAGCGCCGCGCACATCGTGGAAATCGACCAGTTGCATTTTCACCGATTCACCAGTGCTCCGCTGGAATGCAACGCGGTGATCGGCCAGTGGGAAATAAAAGAAGACCGCATCGAATTCTGGAGCAATAACTCATTTCCTGCTTTTGCCACGCAATTCCTTGCGCCGTCGCTCGGCGTGCGTATCGACCAGATTCGCGTGCAGAGCCACGACATCGGCGGCAGCTTCGGCATCAAGATTACAAATTATCCATACATGGCGCTGTGCGCGCTTGGGTCGCGGAAAGCGGGCGGCAGGCCGGTGAAATGGACCGAAACACGCTCGGAGCATTTGCAAGCAAGCGCCCACGGCAATGAGCGGACATTTTTCGATACGCGCGTGGCGCTGGATAAAAACGGCGTGATTCTGGCAATCGATTCGCGACACATTGATGATTGCGGCGCGTACCCGCGTTATGAGCCGCTCGGCTGCATCATCTGGGCGCAAGTGCTGCCCGGAGCTTACCGCCTGAAAAACATGCGGCTGGATTTTACGCAAGTGGTCACCAACAAATGTCCAGTGGGCCCGAATCGCGGTTATTCCCGGATGCAGCATTTGTGGTTCCTGGAACGAGTGATCGATATTTGCAGCCACGCGCTGGGAATTACCGGCGACCAAATGCGGCTGAGAAATTACATTGGGACGCACGAATTTCCGTACACGACACCAAACGGCTGCATTTATGATTCCGGCAACTACGCGAAAATGCTGGAAATCGCGAAAGAGCTGGTGGGCTGGGACGAATGGAAGAAGAAGCAGCGTGCCGCGCGTGCGGAAGGGCGCTGGCTGGGCGTTGGGATTGGGACCACTTTAGATTCCGGCACAAACAATTTCGGCCAGGCGCAGATTATCAATCCTAATGCGCCGTACTCAGGCCAGTCGAAGGCTGCCATCGCGAAGCTGGACATTTACGGCGAGGTAGTCGTTAATCTCGGCTCGGTTCCGCAAGGACAGGGGCACGAGACAGTCGCATCGCAGGTGGTTGCTGAAGTGCTGAATATTCCTCCGGGAATGGTAAACGTCCGCCCGGGCTTTGATACGGATCAAAACGCATACACGGGCCACACGGGAACTTATGCGAGCCAGTTTGCGGTGACGGGACTTTCGGCGATACATGGCGCGGCGGAAAAATTGAAATCCGAGCTGGCGCGACTGGCCGCCTTTGCTCTAAAAGCGCGCGGGAATGAATTAGAGTTTGGGGTTGGAGCGCAAGGCCCGGAAGTGCGAGTGAAAGGGACGAAAAAGTCGATCAATTATTGGGCGCTGTCGAATCTTGTGAACGTGAACAATGCCGGAATGCCGGATTCGCTGTCCGACGTCACGTTGAATTGCCGGTACGTTTATAAAGCTCCATTCAAGGTGCCGGATCTGAAACGAAAGTATGGCAATTTAACGCTGACTTATGCGGCGCAGCTGCATATTGCGGTGATCGAAGTGAACCGCGAGACTTTTCAACCCAAGATTCTCGCATACGCCGCGGTGGACGATTGCGGGCGGACGATCAACCCGATGATTGTCGAGGGACAGGTCCATGGCGCGACGGCGCACGGAATCGGAGCTGCACTGATGGAGAACTGCGCCTACGACGCGGAAGGGGTGATGCTCGCAAGCACGTTCAGTGATTACACGCCCATCACAGTGATGAACATGCCCGACCTCCTTTATGGGCATTTGGAAACGCCCTCGCCGTTTTCATATAACGGGGCGAAGGGTATGGGAGAGGGCGGTGCCGCGCCTCTGCATACCGTCTGTGCCGCATTGCAGGACGCGCTCTACTCGAGCGGGATCATCATCCGAGATTCGCACAACACGGGCGACAGCCTTTTCCGCGCGGTACAAGGCGCCGCAACGGGGCGGGCGGCTTCCGCGGTGCGCGTCGAACACCGGCGCGCCGCGGGTTAGCAGTCAGAATTCGCGCTCGCATTCGGGAAATTCTTTTTGTCCGTTATGTATTTCTCCGGCCGCGGAAACATCACGAGGACGACAGGTGAAACGTGTCTGCATCCTGGGTTGTGGAGCGATTGGCAGTCTGTACGCGGCCCATCTGGCGCGTGTGGCCGAGGTGTACGCCTTTGTCCGAAGACCCGAGCACGCGCGAGCCATCAATGAGCATGGCTTGCGCGTTTCGGGAACCCACGAATTCACGGCTCGGTTGCGAGCAACAGTAAACCCAACTGAGTTGCCCGAATGCGATTTAGGAATTGTCTGCAGCAAAGCGACGCAAACCACGGAGACCGTCGCTCCGGTCGCGGATCGTTTTCGGCGCGGCGCGGTTCTTTCGGCGCAGAACGGCCTGGGATGCGAAGAACTGATCGCCGATCTGACGAGAGGTTTCGTGCTGCGCGGGACGACATTCATGAGCGGAACGCGCCACAGCGATACGCACGTGCAGTACGAATTGGATACGCCGACGTGGCTTGGCCCGTTTGAACCGTCGAACGCGCCATTCGCAATTGCGAAGGAGACCGCGGATCTAATCGTCGCTTCGGGGCTGAAAGCGATTGCTCTGGAAGACGCGCGGGCCGCGCAGTGGTCCAAACTGATCTTCAACGCATCGGTCAATTCGGTGGCGGCGCTTACGGAGCTTCCTCACTGTCGGGCGTTTGCGGAGGAGGGCGAATTTGGCGACCTCGGCCACCTGCTACACGAGCTCATCGAGGAAGGGAAGCGCGTCGCGGCGGGACTCGGCGTTCGCCTTCATGACGATCCTTGGGAGATGAACAAGATCGGCGCGCAAACGGATCATGCTCCGTCGATGCTATATGACGTGCGTCACCATCTGCCGACAGAAGTGGATTTCCTTGGCGGAGCGATTGCCCGCGAAGCGCACCGCAAGGGCCTTAGCGCGCCATTGCATACGGCGCTTTATCGTTTGATCAAAGGGAAGGAAGCGTCCTGGAACTGGAAAGGGCAGCACGGGGAGAACTCTTAGCAGGTTGTTGAAAAGTGTTTTTCGTTAATCGTTCCTGCGACGCGAGAGGGCCACGGTCCACAAGAGCGCAAGGAAAATGCAGATTCCCTGCTTGCGGCAGGCAGGCTCGTCGCGGTTGCTCCTCGGAATGACGACGGGTAGGGTTTTTCGATAAGCTGTTAGGAAGAAACGTTCAGCCGTCTCAATTGGGGCAATTCTGGAGTGAGGCAATGGTGTACCCGTTAGACCAGGAAAAATGGCGGCGCGTGAGGAAGAAAATGGAGGCGGAGAACCTTGACGCTCTTGTGGTTCGCGCCCCGGACAATGTCCTCTATCTGACGAATTACTGGACAATGAAAGGCTACGACATCGCGATCTTTCCACGCGACGGCGACCCTACGCTTCTGGTGATTGAGCCACAATTCGAAGAGGCGAAACGCACGGCGTGGAACAAGGATGTGAGACCTTTCAAGTTTTACGATGCGAAAGACCCCCGCCCACCGACTTCGCGTTCTCTGGACCTCTGTTTGGAAGTGCTGCGCGAGAAAAAATTAACGGGGCGCGTGGGCGTGGAATTGTCGCAGCTCTCGCAAATCTGCGACCGCATGGTCGGCGAACCGACGCTCTACACAAAAGGCTATTTCGACGCGTTTCCCAGCGTTGTGGGTGAGGTCGCGGATGCGACGCCGTTTCTGACCGGGCTGCGAATGATCAAAACAGAGCAAGAAATCGAGCGCATGCGTCTTGCCAATGAGCTTGCGGCAATCGGAATGGAATTCGCGCGCGACGAAATCAAGCCGGGAATGAAGGAAAGCGAAGTGGCGGCAATGATTGAAGGGCACATTCACACCGTTGGGATTGGCTATAAAGGCAAAGTGGAAATGGCGCGCGCGTTTACGCTGGTTTGGTCTGGGAAGGGTATTGCGACGTTTACAGCCACGAGTTACCGCCCTGTGCAAGCAAACGAGCCTACGTTGGTGGAAATTTGGGTGTGCGCTGACGGCTATTGGACCGATCTCACGAAAAACCTTTGTCCAGGGAAACTGACTCCCGAATACAATCAACTGCTCGATCAGCTTCTAAGCGTGTTCAACGAAGCAAGCGAATATGCGCGTCCGGGCGCGAAGCTCGGCGAACTGGACACCATGATCCGCCGGGGAATCGGCGCTGCGGGTTACGCGGGCCAGCCGTCACATCCGGTTGGGCACGGGGTGGGCGCGCGGGCACACGAACCTCCCTACGCGCACCAGGCTGCATCCGGGACAATGGAAGAAGGCATGGTGCTCGCCATTGAACCGGGCATCTATTGGCAGGGAGGCGGAGGCTTACGCCTCGAAGACAACTTTCTGATCACGCAGAATGGAAATGAAAAACTGTGCTCGTATCCCGACGATTTTCGGCGTTGAAAGCAGGGGGAGAAATTAATTTGCTGAAACCTGAACTTACGGAAGCGATTCTCGCGCAGGTTCGCGAAGAAGAAATCGTTGCGATGGCGTGCGACGTTGTGAATATTCCGAGTCCCACTGGCGAAGAGCTAGAGATGGGGAAATACATGCGCGCGGCGTTTGAAGCCGCGGGTCTTCAGACGACGTGGCAGGAGGTCGAGCCTGAGCGCGCCAATGTCGTTGGATTGTGGGAAGGTTCGGGGACGGGCAAAAGTCTGATGTTCAATGGACACATGGACACTTCGAACTCCGGACGAGAGAGTTTTCTTACTGGACTTGGCTATAAGGCGAAGGCCGTGATCCAGAAAGGCATGATCTACGGTCTAGGAATTTACAACATGAAGGGCGCACTGGTTTGCTACACGCAAGCGGTTAAGGCGCTGAAGCGAGCGGGAGTGAAAATCGACGGCAGCATTCTGATCGCGGCCGTTGCGGGAGAAATCGAGAAAACGCAATGGGGCGAAGAATTCGTTGGCAAAGAATATCGAGGATACGGCGTGGGCACGCATTATCTGGTCGGTCATGGCGTGGTGCCTGATATGTGCATCCTGGGCGAGCCGACGGATATGCAAATGGTCCTGGGGCACTACGGCACGATGTGGGTGCGATTGACGACGCACGGGCCGTATGTGCACACGGCGTTCACGAAGGGGCGCGAGCACACGACTTCCATTCGAAGGATGCAGGAGGTTCTCGCCGCCGTTCAGGAATGGATTCCCTCGTGGGAAACAAAAGCGCGGTACGCGGCCCAGCAGGGAATCGTGAACATTGGATGTATTCGCGGCGGATATCCGTGGCGCGCGAGCCGATCCCCCGAGCGAACGGACTTGTATATGGACATGCGCGTGCCGCCGACGATGGCTCTTCAGGAAGCACGCCGGACCGCGAAGCGGCTTTTTCTGGATTTGGCCAAGCGCTTTCCTGACTACGGCCTTGAATTCGAAATATACGTCTCCGTGCCAGGAGCGGAGATCGACGAGAATCATGAATTGGTTAAGACGATTGAAACAATGCACACGCGCGTGATGGGCGCGCCGCCCAAGCGAACGACCGTACATTGGGACTCGGATGCTTCGGTGATGACGAGATACGGAATCGAAACGCTGAACTATGGCCCTTCGAGCGGGGAACGCGACGCCGAAGGTGAAAAGGTCGCCATAGAAACCCTGACGAACGTTACAAAAATCTACGCCCTTGCCGCAGCGGAAATTTGCGACGCTTCCTGAGGAGTACCGTTCGTGCCACGTACAACACAAGAGCGACCATCCGTATCAGCTGCAGAGATCGAACGGCGTTACCGCAACATCCGCGAGAGCATGAAGGCGGAAGGCGTTGACGCGCTGATTGTTTGCGGGAACGAATACACGGGATTCGAAGGCGCGGTACGCTACGTGTCGAATTTCGAAATTGTCCACCGCTACGTGTACGTTTTAATTCCGCTCGAAGGCGATCCCATCCTCATTTTTCCGCGCGAAGCCCGTTGGATCGGGGATAAAACCAAACCATGGGTACGCGAACACGTCTGGGCAGATTTGCCAGGCCAATGGCTCCGTGAACACATCGAGGCAAAACATTGGAAGCGCGTGGGAGTGTACGGGGTGAATTACATCCTGACCGTGCGCGATTATCGCGCGCTGGAGCCGGGCGACTTCGAGCTCGTCCCATTTGATTTCGCGTTCGACATGGCGCGCGCCGTGAAAAGCGATGAGGAGTTGGCGTCGGTCCGCGACAGCATGGAGATTATTCTCGAGGGATTTTGGGCATTACTGGAGGCGTACCGTCCGGGGAAGACCGAAGCGGAGATTATGGCGCCGGCCGTAGAGCGTTTTTTTGCGCGCGGCGCGGGCCTGCGGATGATGAACATTATCCTGTCGGGATCGCACGGCGAAGCCGAAGCCCATTTCAAGGTTCCCGGTCATCGGATGGTCCAGGCCGATGATCTGCTTCTCTATTCGCTGGAGATCACGGGCGCGGACGGCTACTGGGTGGAATTTTCGCGGCCAATCATTTCTGGAAAAATCAGTGCGCGCACGGCGGCTATGAGTGAGGCCTATCCCGAAGCGCTGGAAGCCGCGCGCCGCAAAATGCGTGATGGAGAACTTGCGAGCGAAGTGCATCGCGCGTGCGCGGAAATCTTCGAGCGCCGCGGATTTAAGCTGGGGCATCTTTCCGGACATTCCATAGGCACGACGATGATTGAGCATCCGGCCATCGGCGCCGAAAGCCGGGTGGAGTTGAAGGAAGGCATGATTTTCAGTCTGCACCCGCAAGTAGTGGATGCGGATGGCCAGGTTTGCCTCTACACGCAGGACACATATCGGGTAGGCAAGACGGAAGGTGAAAATTTGGCTGATGTGCAGTGGCGATTTTTTAATGGAGATGAGCGACCAAGGTGATCCGTCAATGAAGATTTGCGTGGTGGGATGCGGTGCGATTGGGAGCCTGTTTGCCGCGCATCTGGCGCGGCTCGATAGCGTGGAAGTTTACGCCTACGACGTTGCCAAGGAGCATGTGGAGGCGATTCGCAAAAAGGGTTTGCGCATTTCGGGAGCGGCTGATTTCACGTCGCCCGTGAAAGCCACCACCGATGCGCGCGAGATTCCGACGTGCGATTACGGCATCGTCGCCACGAAAAGCACGCATACGCGCGCGGCCATTGCGCAGACCGCGAGCGTTTTCAATGAGAAAAGCGCCGTTTGCTCGGTCCAGAACGGGGTGGGCAACGAAGAGATCATTGCCGAGCGTGCACGCTTCGTTATTCGCGGAACAACGTTTCCCGCGGGCCATGTGATTGAACCGGGGCACGTGGGTTTCGACATCCAGGGTGATACGTGGATCGGTCCGTTTGAGCCGACGAGCACCCCGATGAGCCGCGTCCGCGAGCTTGCAGAAATGATCACGCGCGCGGGTATGAACGTGATCGCTCTCGAAGATGCGCGTGGAGCGCAATGGACCAAACTCATCTTCAACGCGTCAACGAATCCCGTGGGTGCGCTCACGCTGCTGCATCACGGAGCCGCTACGCGATTTGAACCCACCGGAAAACTTTTCGAGGATCTGATTCGCGAAGGCGAAACGGTCGCGCGGGCGCTGGGCGTCGAACTGCACGGGGACCCGCGAGCGATGGTGCAGAAAGGGGCCAACGCACCGGGAAAACACAAGGCCAGCATGCTGCAAGACATTCTCGCGCGCCGGCAAACGGAAGTGGATTTTATGAACGGCGCGATTGTCCAGTGGGGAGAGAAAAAAGGTATTCCCACACCGCTCAACAAGGCGATGTGGGCGTTGATCAAGGGTCTCGAACACTCATGGACCAATCCATAGACGGCACAAAACAAAAAGGGAGCAGATAATCGATGAGCGTACCGTTCCGCGTGGGAGTTTTGCAATTGAGCATGGAGCCCGTTGAAGAGACGGTGGCGATGGCGCAGGCATGTGAGCGTGCGGGCTTCGATACATTCTGGCTGGCCGAGGCTTACCCCTGGTGGCGGAAGCATTCCATGGAAGCGCGTTCTTCGACCGCTATCACTGCGGTTATCGCGCGCGCGACGAAAAAAATCGGCATTGGCTGGGGCATTATTTCGCCTTACACGCGCCATCCTGTGCAAATCGCGATGGAAGCGCGCGTGATGCAGGATCTTGCCGACGGACGCTTTCTGCTGGGCTTGGGCGCTTCGAAAATCTTCATGAAGGAAATTGGCGAAGGCGAGAAAGGGAAGGCAGCGAGTCCCGCGACGGTGATGAAGGAGAGCATCGACATCATCCGAGGTGCGCTGGGAGGCGCTGAGTTCAATTATGAGGGAAAGGCTTTCGCAGCGCAGATTCCGGCTTTGCGCAAGGATGCGCACGTTTCGCGATCGCCGGTGCCGATCTATATCGGCGCGACGGGGCCAGTGCTGCAGAAAATGGCAGGCGCGCATTCTGACGGATTGCTGACGGCGAGCATCACGACGCCGGGATTCGTCAAGTACGCGCGCGAGGCAATGCTCGAGGGCGCGCGGCAAGCCGGAAAAGATCCATCGAGCCTCGATCTGGGATCCGTCATCGTAGGCAGCGTCAACAAGGATCGCGCGAAGGGCAGGGAAGGTGCGCGAGAAATGGCGGCGATGTACCTGGCCAATAAAGTACAGAATATTCGTGGCTCCGCCGACGTTCTGCTGCAGAAGGCGGCCCTGACGTTCGAGGAAATCAAACCGATTGCGGATGCGATGGAGAAGGACGGCCGAAAGGCCGCGGGCCGCGCCGTTTCTGATGAAACACTAGAGAAGGTCTGCCCAATTGCCGGGACGCCCGACGATTGCATCCGGCGCATTGAGCAGTATCGCGACGCTGGATGCTCGCATATTCTGCTCGAGATTTGGGGAGAGGATCGCCTGGAACAGGCGCGTCTATTCGGCGAGGCGGTGCTGCCGCATTTTCACAAATAAGCAGAAGTGAGGCTCTGCGGAAGAATCAAGAACGGAAACGATTACTCAGCAGAAGCTGCCGAATGGATTTCCGGCGGTGCCGTCAGTGGCCCCCGATGGGGTTTCGGACAACGCCATACTCGCCTCCCCAGTGGTCGGTCATCTGGCTGCGAATTTCCCAAAGCTCAGGGAAGAAGCGTACGCGCATGCCTTCGTTTAAGAGATCGACGGACCGGCCTTTCAGCGATTTTGCTCCAAGTCCGATCGTGCGCATGATCAATTGCATGTGCACCACGCGGAACCTTTGGAATAGCTCGTCAAATTCCGCAAAGGCTTCGGCGACCACATAGGGGTCCGAGTGCGTGTATTCGGAGTTATAGATTTTTTCGATCGTCAGCCCATGCGCGTCGAGGTAATGCGTCTTAAACGATTGCCACAGCGGCGTGTGCATGCGCAGAAGGGTACGAAAGCCCGGCGACTCCTGCCCGCTGCCGTTTCCTAAACGCAGGCGAATCTCCTGATACTCCTTGGGCGACATGGTTTCGAGAAGGGCGAGCTGCTCGATCATCAGTCTCAACGCAATATGGACCCGCCGGAACAGCGTGATGATGCGATTGGTATCCTCGATTTGGATGTAGTCGTCGATGTCCAGCAGCGTGTAGCCGATGAGCTTCATCCACATTTCCTCGACCTGATGGACAATCTGGAATTGTAGTTCGTCGGGATTGCAGAACTCCTTGAAATTCTTTTGGCAGGAAAGCAGCGCCTTTGTGTTCAGGTAGAGCTCGTAGTCGAGCGTCCCCTCGCCATTCATGATTGAGTAAAAAAACTCTCGATCCATCGACTGTCACCTCCTGAAATTCGCGAAGGCATTTGAATACACTGACCCGAGAACATCTTATCGCACGAGAACCCTCGCGCCAGGGCGAATTGTTTTTGTCGGAGAGACAAGACGAAAAGTCCGTATCGTGCGGTCCAAATTCAGTGGATTGCTTTTCGTAGAAGGGAAAAGAGATACCCAGCCGCCGAATTCAGGCCTTGCAGATTCCGCTCACAATTTGCTGGAATTCAGAATCCGTAAGCAGGCCGCGCTTTTCAATGCCGCGACTTTTCACCGCTGCCAGCACGGCTGCGCGTCGCGCTTCGGGAATCTCGATACCGAGTTCTTTGCTCTTCAGCGTGATACTGTCCAGGCCGCTCTTTTTACCCAGGACGATTCGCCGATGGGCGTTCACAAGGTCAGCAGAAAAGGGCTCGATGGCCTCCGGAATATGGAACTGGCTCGCGACCGCTCCACTCTCGCGCACAAACAGGTTTTCGCCAACCACGGGCTTCCACGGCTCGAGCGCATAGCCAGCGGATTCGCGTACAAATTGCGAGACTTCGCGAATCTTCTCTAGCTTCAGTTCCACGGGCACGTGATATAGGCAGTGAAGCGCCATGGCGATTTCGCCCAAATCTGCATTACCCGCGCGTTCCCCCATGCCGTTAATTGTTCCCTGAATCCAGCTCGCGCCGGCACGAATTGCAGCGAGTGCGCAAGCTGTCGCCAGACCGAAATCATTGTGTCCGTGAAAGTGAACCGACACATCTTTCCCCAGCCATTCGCGAACCTTGCTCACCAGGAACTCCACGGCTTCTGGCCCGCAAGCTCCTATGGTATCCACAACTACTGCTTCCTCGGCTCCCGCCTCGCGGGCAGCCAGGTACAACGTTCGCAGAAAATCGAGGTCCGCGCGCGAACCATCCACGGGAAAGAAAGCTACGCGGATTCCATTCGTGTGTGCGAGCTGGACCGCTTCGGACGCGCGACGTACCGCTTCATTTCGCGCGATTCCATACGCACGCAGCTTAATGTCGCTCGAAGGAATCTCCAAAACCGACGCGCGCACGCCGAGCCGAATCAATTCTTCGATGTCGGCCTTAGCGCAGCGGGCGAATCCCCAAACTTCCGCCTTCAGATTCGCTTCCAAGATCATCCGGAAGGCTTCGGTATCATCGGGAGAAACGCGAGGGAATCCCGCTTCGATGCGCGAGATGCCCAGCTCGTCGAGTTTGCGGGCGATTTTGAGTTTCTGCTGCGGATCAAAAACGACACCGACGGTTTGCTCGCCGTCGCGTAGTGTTGTGTCGTAGAAGCGAATCGGATGCGAGGCGCGCAAAGGCGGGCGCACATTCGGCTGAGTGTTTAGCTCGCTGACCCAGACTCGCTTGTCAGCGGAATTGTTTGGCGCTTCGCTCATCGCGTCCTTGCTCCGCCGCCGGGCAGTTTTTCGCCGTACGCCTCTTGCCAGGAAATTACCGGATTGCGCAGGACTCCGATTCCTTCGATTTCGCATTCCATCACGTCGCCCGGCTTTAGGTACCATGCTTTTGGATCCCCACTGAATGCCGCGACGCCCGAGACCGTTCCCGTGGAGAGCACATCGCCCGCGCTATAACCCATGGCTGAGTAATGCGCGATAATTTCAGGAATCTTGACCGCCATTTTGCTCGAATGCGACCGCTGGCGTACTTCGCCGTTCACGCGAAGCTCCATGGCCAGATTATGCGAATCGGAAATCTCATCCGCCGTGACAATCCACGGGCCCAGCGGGCAGAAACTATCAATTCCTTTGCAAAAGCTGAATACGCCGGACTTCATTTCCCGCCGCTGGATATCGCGAGCCGTCACGTCGTTGAAAATTACGTAGCCGCCGATATAGTCTTGCGCCGTTTTCTGATCGAAATGCTTTCCTGCTTTTTTCAGCACAACGGCCAGCTCGAGTTCGTAATCCAGTTCTTCGGTAAGATGCTGGGGATAGACGACCGCCTCGTCCGTTCCAATGATCGCGTCAACATTTTGAAAGAAAACGATCCACGGCATTACCGGGTGCGAGAAGCCGGCTTTTTCCGCTTCCTCATGATGTTCGCGAAAATTGCCAGCCGTGTGAAAGAACTTCTTCGGCTGAATGGGCGCGCGAAGCTTAACCGAGTGGATGGCGAAAAAAAGAGATTCGCCCGAAGGGCCTTTGGTTTTGGGCCCCTTGTCTTGTACGTGCGCGAGAGCCTTCTTTGCCGTGTCGAGGCTGTGATCTCCCCCTTCGAAAAGTCTACGCATTTCCGGCGGTACGCGAGCATCCGCGAGACGATAGTAAGCGGGCTCCTTCTCGACATCCCGCATGTAAACGGCGCAAGCGAGATTTAGGTCAACTACATGATCGTCGGCGGTGACGGCGCCGATTCGCTGCTGGTTCGGTGCGGATTCAAATGTGACCAGTCGCATGGGTAAAGGGTCCTCTGTTTGCGTCGCGATACGCTTTTTCGCGGCGGTCGCTCATTTTAGCG
>Ga0307372_10006663_pt1 | contig 16786 bp, 14 predicted proteins | sample OX1MG_FD_202533 | JGI IMG/M metagenome (GOLD analysis project Ga0307372, IMG submission 202533) | Soil microbial communities from Risofladan, Vaasa, Finland - OX-1 | ecosystem: Environmental > Terrestrial > Soil > Coastal area > Acid sulfate soil | place: Finland: Risofladan, Vaasa | collected... | reverse complement strand
CCCAGGCTGACGATGTCCAGCCCGATCTCGGGGTCGATGACGGCCCGGAGCGATTCCATGACCTCGTCGCCGGTCGCCCGCCGCTCGGTCACCGGCTCTGGCTCAGTCATGAGGCCCGCTCCTCGTGGATCCCGCCCGCCTCGGCCAGGCCGCTCTCCAGGGCATTCCAGGGCAGGACGGCACACTTCACCCGGCTGGCGTAGCGGCGGACGCCCTGGAGCGCCTCCAGGTCCCCGAGGGCGTCCAGGTCCTCCGCGGCCGTCCCCTCCACCAGCATCTGCTTGAGCTGGTGGAGGACCGTTCGGGCCTGGGCGACCGGCTCGCCCGCCACCAGGGACGCCATCATCGAGGCGGAGGCCAGCGAGATCGAGCAGCCCTGACCCTCGAACCCGATCGCCTCGATGTGCCCCAGCCGAATCCGAAGGCTGACATCGACCTCGTCGCCGCAGAGGGGGTTGTGCCCGTGGACGGTGGCGTCCGCCGGGTCGACCAGACCCCGGTGGCGGGGGTGGCGGTAGTGGTCGAGGATGATCTCGCGATAGAGTTCGTCGTCGACGGCGGCAGCCATGGCACCCATCCTACGCCGCGATCGGCGCCGGCCCCTCCCGAGCGCGGCGGGAGCGCCGCCTCCCGGCTCTCCAGGGGCCCTGACGAAACCGGAGGGCCCTGACGAAACGGGGGACGGAGCCCATCGCTGGACCCCGTCCCCCGCTGCGAGTCAGCGGCCGATGACCACCGGTCAGAACCTCCGACACCGCGGCACCCGGTCGGGCCACGGTCTCAGCGGGTCGGGGTGATCAGCGCCTCCAGAAAATACAGGTCCCGGCGGCAGTCCTCAGCCGGCGCTCACAGGGGCGAGGATGGTGCTGGGTTGATCGTGCATGGGCAGGACCTCCTTTTTCGAAGAGTGCCGGTCGTCCCCGACGCGGGGGGCCACCCGCTCGTCGCATGGACGCCGGCCGGCTGCGCTGTCCGTGCCAGTGTACCGGGAGGTCGGCCGCCGCGGAAGCCTGGCTCCGGACCCGCCGCCGCCGATGCGCCAGGTGGGTAGGGCTCGTTCAGGGGCCGGAACGGCGCCGGCCCCCGCCTATACTCCCGCCCCGTGCCTGACACCCCGGCGATGCCCCGGCGCCGCCCCTCGCGACGGCGCGGCCTGCTGGCCGCGGTCGGGGTGGCCGCCGTCGCCGGCGCCACCCTCTGGAGCGCGGTCGGCGAGGCCGCCCCGCCGCTGACCGGGATCCACAAGATCCAGCACGTGGTGGTCATCTTCCAGGAGAACCGCTCCTTCGACTCCTACTTCGGGACCTTCCCCGGGGCGGACGGGATCCCGCGCTACCACGGCATCCCCAGCGTGTGCGTGCCCGACCCGGCGACCCGGCAGTGCGTCGCCCCCTACGTCGACCACCAGGACAGCAACGGCGGGGGCCCCCACACCTCCGCCGCCAACTCGGTGGACGTCAACCGCGGCCAGATGAACGGCTTCCTCGCCGAGGCCGAGGCCGGCCGCCGGGGCTGCCTCGATCCCACCAACCCGGTCTGCACCAACAGCGCCACCCCCGACGTGATGGGCTACCACCCGGGGTCCGACCTCCCCAACTACTGGGCTTGGGCGAAGCGGTACGTCCTCCAGGACCACCTCTTCGAGTCGGTCCACTCCTGGAGCTTTCCCTCCCACCTCTTCCTGCTCTCGGGCTGGGCGGCCACCTGCGCCACCGCCAACGACCCCCTGTCCTGCACCGGCTCGGTGAGCCCGGTCGACCGCAGCCCCTCGAATCCCACCCCCTTCGCCTGGACCGACCTCACCTACCTGCTCCACACCCACCACGTCAGCTGGGCGTGGTACCTGGACCACGGGGCGTCCCCGCTCACCCTCACCGGCGCCCACCACCGCCGCCGCCAGCGCACCATCCACCTGCGCACCGTCCCCGAGATCTGGAACGTGCTGCCGGGGTTCACCGACGTGCACCAGGACCACCAGCTCAGCCACATCCAGACCGACCGTCAGTTCTTCGCGGCGGCTCGGGCGGGCACCCTCCCCAGGGTCTCCTGGCTGCTCCCGGACGGCGCCGACAGCGAGCACCCGCCGGCTCTGGTCAGCACCGGCCAGTCGTACGTGACCCGGCTGGTGGACGCGGTGATGCAGAGCCCCGACTGGAGCTCCACCGCCATCTTCATCACCTGGGACGACTGGGGCGGCTTCTACGACCAGGTGGTCCCACCAACGGTCGATGCGCTCGGCTACGGGATGCGCGTCCCCGGTCTGGTCATCAGCCCCTACGCGCGCGCGGGCTTCGTCGACCACCAGACCCTCTCCTTCGACGCCTACCTCAAGTTCATCGAGGACGACTTCCTCGGTGGCCAGCGCCTCGACCCGGCGAGCGACGGCCGACCGGACTCCCGCAAGGTGGTGGCCGAGAACATCACCGGGCTGGGCAACCTCGTCAAGGACTTCAACTTCACCAGGGCGCCGCTCCCGCCGCTGATCCTGTCCGCCTGCCCGGGGACCACCCTGGTGGGGGTCCCCGCCCACGCCCCCTACTGCACCGGGAAGCCGACAGCGTCGCCGTCGCCGTCGCCGTCGCCCACCCCGAAGACCCCGTGACGGGCACGGCGCCGATGGCGCCCGCGGCCACCCACCGAGCTGGCTCACCTCCGCCCGGTGCGGGGGCACGGCCGGGGCCGGGCCCGTCCCGGGCCGCAGCTCAGGCGGGGGCGCCACCGTGGCCGAAGACCCGGCGCACGTCGTCGAGCGCACCCGCCAGCTGGTCGACGTCGGCCTGGGTGTTGTAGAGGGCGAAGCTGGCCCGGACGGTGGCGGCCACCCCCAGCCGGCGCATCAGCGGCTGGCAGCAGTGGTGGCCGGCCCGGACCGCGACCCCGTTGCGGTCGAGGATGGTGCCCACGTCGTGGGGGTGGACCTGGCGCAGGTTGAAGCTCAGCACCCCGGAGTGGTCGCCGGCGGGGGGCCCGTAGCAGACGACGTCGTCCCGGTCGCCGACGACCTCGTAGGCGTAGGAGGTCAGCAGCGCCTCGTGGGCCTGGATCGCCGGCATCCCCACCTGCTCCAGGTAGGTGATCGCGGCGGTCAGCCCGGCGGCGCCGGCGATGTCCGGGGTGCCGGCCTCGAACTTGTGGGGCACCGTGTTCCAGGTGGTGCGCTCGGGGGTGACCACCTCGATCATGCTCCCGCCTCCGAGGAAGGGCGGCATCGCCTCCAGCAGCTCCGGCCGCCCCCACAGCACCCCGATGCCGGTGGGCCCCAGCATCTTGTGCCCGGAGAAGGCGTAGAAGTCGACGTCGAGCTGAGCCAGGCTCACCGGCAGCCGGGGCACCGCCTGGGCCCCGTCGACGCACACCACGATCTGCTCGCGGTGGGCCATCCGGGTGAGGGCGGCGATGTCGTTGACGGTCCCCACCACGTTGCTCACGTGGGCGATGGCGAGCAGCCGGGTGGGCGGCTCCAGCAGCCGCTCCAGGCGGACGAGGTCCAGCCGCCCATCGGCCCCGACCGGCGCCACCGCCAGCTCGCAGCCGGTGCGGTCTCGCACCATCTGCCAGGGCACGAAGTTGGAATGGTGCTCCATCTCGGTGACGACGATGCGGTCGCCGGGACCGAATCGGGGCTCGGCGAAGGCCCGGGCGACGAGGTTGATCCCCTCGGTCGTGTTGCGGACGAAGACCAACCCGGTCGGATCCGCGTCGACGAATCCCGCCGCCCGCCGGCGGGCCGCCTCGAAGGTGTCGGTGGCCCGCTCGGCGAGCGCGTGCACCCCGCGGTGGACGTTGGCGTTGGCGGTGCGGTAGTAGTCGACGATGGCGTCCAGGACCGCCTGCGGCTTCTGGGAGGTGGCCGCGCTGTCCAGATAGGTGAGCGGCCGGCCGTTGACCCGCTCCTCCAGGATGGGGAAGTCCCGTCGCAGCCGGTCGGCGTCCAGGGCGGCGACGCTCACACGGGCTCTGTGCTGAGCGCCACCCAGAGCGCACCGTCCCGCATCTCCACCTGGTGGGTCCGCACCGGGTCCACCGCCGGCAGGCAGCGCGGCTCGCCGCTGCGCAGGTCGAACTGGGAGCCGTGCAGGGGACACTCGATCGCGCAGGCGTCGGTGTCGAGCTCGCCGTCGGAGAGCGAGGCGAGCGCGTGGCTGCAGGTGTCGTCGAGGGCGTAGAAGCGGCCGCCGACGTTGAACACCGCCACCGCATCGCCCGCGATCTCCACCCGGGCGGCGTGGCCGGGGGGGATCGTCGCGGCCTCGCAGACCCTGACGAACTCATCCACCGTTCGGCTCGCCCGGCTGGGTCAGGGCCGCGGCCACCCACGCGGTCGCCGCCGGGCGCAGGGGCGCCAGCGGCAGCTCGTCGAGGACGTCGGCGAGGAAGCCGCCCACGATCAGATCGCGCGCCGCCTCCCCCTCGATCCCCCGCGAGCGGCAGTAGAAGAGCTGGTCGGGGTCGACCGGTCCGGCGGTGGCGCCATGGGTGCAGCGCACGTCGTTGGCGAGGATCTCCAGGGTGGGGTTGCTGTCCGCCTTGGCCGTCGGGCTGAGGAGCAGGTTGCGGTTCTGGACGTAGGCGTTGGTCTTCTGCGCCCCCTTGGCGACCCGGATCAGGCCCGCGTAGATGGAGCGGGCGCGTCCCTGGACCACGGTGCGATGGAGCAGGTCGCTCTCGGCGGCGGGGGCCTCGTGGGCCTGGGTGGTCTGGAGGTCGACGTGCTGCGAGCCCCGCGCGACCGCGCAGCCGCGCAGGCGGGCGCTGGACCCCGGCCCGCGGAGCGCCACCTCCAGGTACACCTTGCTCCAGCTCCCGCCGATCAGGACCCAGGCGGCCTCGTAGGCGCCGTCGCGATCGACCACCGCCCGGCTGCTGGCGAGGGCGACGACCTCGGGGCCGGCCCGGTGGAGGAGGACGTGGCGCAGGCGGGCGCCCTGTCCGACCACCAGCTCGGTCACCGGGGCGAGCAGGGCGGAGCCTTCTCCCTCTGCGCTGCGCCACTCCTCGACCAGGGTGCACTCGGTGCCCGCCTCCAGCACGACCAGGGTCCTCGGCCAGGCGACCTGGCCGGGTTCCACCCCGTGGACGAGGTGGACCGTCCGGGCGCGGTCTCCCCGGCGCACCTCGACCAGGGTCCCGGCGGCGAACCGGGCGGTGTTGTGGGCGACCGTGGGGCGGTGGCCCGGGGCGAGCACGCTCCCCAGCCGGGCGAGCGCCCCCGGGTCGCGGGCCAGCGCCGTCGCGAAGGGCTCCGCCCCGTCGCCGGCCCACGCGGCGGCGCGCAGGTGGCCGCGGGCGTCGTCCACCCCCACCGCCTCGGCCCCGGAGGCCGCCCCCGCCTCGGCGAGCGCCTCGGCCAGATAGGCAGGCAGGCTGGCGGCCCCGCCTCGACCGAGCGGGTCGGGCTGGAGGAACCGGCCGGGGTCGAGACGGTCGATCTGGGGGGTGCGACGCCAGTCCTCGCCCTCGGAGCTGGAGGGCCAGCCGAGATCCCGGGCCGCTTCGGCCCCGGCGGCGCGGAGCGCCGCCAGCCGCGCCGGCTCCTCCCAGCTGGGACGGAGCGGCGCGGGGGCGGTGCGCGGTCCGGTCGGCAGGGTCGCGGTCACGGCGGTGCTGGTCGGCGTGACGGTCGGGCGGGCGCCCGGACGGAGCCGGGGGACCGGCCGCCGCCGCGGGCCCGCGGCCCGGCGTCAGCCGACGCTTCCCTCCATCTGCAGGGCGATCAGGCGGTTGAGCTCGACCGCGTACTCCATCGGCAGCTCCTTGGTGAACGGCTCGATGAAGCCGTTGACCACCATCGCGGTCGCCTCCGCCTCCGGGATCCCCCGCGATTCGAGGTAGAAGAGCTGCTCGTCGCCGACCTTGCTCACCGTCGCCTCGTGGCCGATCTCGACGTCGTCGGCCTCGACGTCCATGTAGGGATAGGTGTCGCTGCGGGCGGCCTCGTCGAGCAGCAGCGCGTCGCAGCGGACGTTGCTGCGCACGCCTTTGGCCTTGGGGTGGACCTTGAGGTGGCCCCGGTAGGAGGTGCGCCCGCTGCCCTTGCTCACCGACTTGCTGACGATGGTGCTGGTGGTGTTGGGAGCGACATGGATGACCTTGCCGCCGGCGTCCTGGTGCTGGCCGTCGCCGGCGAACGCCACCGACAGGATCTCCCCGTGGGCGCCCTCGCCCATGAGGTAGATGGAGGGGTACTTGGCGGTCACCTTGCTGCCCAGGTTGCCGTCCACCCACTGCACCGTCGCGCCGGCCCGCGCGATCGCCCGCTTGGTGACCAGGTTGTAGACGTTGGTGGACCAGTTCTGGATGGTGGTGTAGCGGACGTGGGCCCCCGGCTGGGCGATGATCTCCACCACCGCGCTGTGGAGGGAGTCGCGGCTGTAGGTGGGGGCGGTGCAGCCCTCCACGTAGTGGACGAAGCTACCCTCCTCGGCGATGATGAGGGTGCGCTCGAACTGGCCCATGCTCTCGCTGTTGATGCGGAAGTAGGCCTGCAGCGGGATCTCCACCCTGACCCCCTTGGGCACGTAGACGAACGATCCCCCCGACCAGACCGCGCTGTTGAGCGCGGCGAACTTGTTGTCGTTGGCCGGGACCACGGTGCCGAAGTACTGGCGGAAGATCTCCTCGTGCTCGCGCAGTCCGGTGTCGCAGTCACAGAAGATGACGCCCTGCTTCTCCAGGTCCTTGTTGATGGAGTGGTAGACGACCTCGGACTCGTACTGGGCGGAGACCCCGGCGAGGTACTTGCGCTCGGCCTCGGGGATCCCCAGCCGGTCGAAGGTGTTCTTGATCGCGATCGGGACCTCGTCCCAGGTCCGGCCCTGCTCCTCGGCGGGTCGGACGTAGTAGTAGATGTCGTCGAAGTCGAGCCCGCTGAGGTCGGCGCCCCAGGTCGGCAGGGGACGGCGCAGGAAGTGCTCCAGCGACTTCTGCCGGTAGGCCAGCATCCAGGCCGGCTCGCTCTTGCGCCGGGAGATGTCGGCGACCACCTCGGGCGAGAGGCCCTTCTCCGCCTTGAACACGAAGACGTCGCCGTCGTTGAATCCGAACTGGTAGTCCTTGGTCAGGTCCTTGGCGGCTACGGCCATGGGGGGTGGTGCCTCGCGTGAACGCCCCGGATCCGGGGCGATGGAAATCCTACTTGACGAGTCGTATTTTACGCGCCGCGAGCTCCGCCCGCAGCGGCGGCCGGGGACGACCCGGCGAGCTCACGCCGTCACCGGGGCGCCCTCGGAAGAGGTGGGCTCGATCCCGGCCGCCCGCAGGAGGGTGTCGTAGCCCTCGCGCTCGATCCGGTCGACCAGCTCCCGGCCGCCGGAGGCGATCACCCGACCGGCCGCCATCACGTGGACCCGGTCCGGGGTCACGTAGTCGAGGATGCGCTGGTAGTGGGTGATGATGAGGATGCCCATGTCCGCGCCCCGGACCCGGTTCACCCCCTCGGCGACGGTGCGGAGGGCGTCGACGTCGAGGCCGCTGTCGGTCTCGTCCAGGATGGCCAGGGCCGGCCGGAGGACGGCCAGCTGGACGATCTCCATCCGCTTCTTCTCGCCGCCGGAGAAGCCGTCGTTGATGTAGCGGGAGAGGAAGGCCTCGTCCATCTTGAGGGCGCCGATCTCGCGGCGCAGGGTTCCCAGCAGCTCCCGGGCGGTGAGCACCTTGCCCTGGGCCTTGAGCGCGGCCCGCAGGAAGTTCACCACCGAGACCCCGGGGATGGCGGTGGGGTACTGGAGCGACAGGAAGAGGCCGCGCCGGGCGCGCTCGTCGGTGGGGAGGCCCAGCAGGCTCTCGCCGCGCCAGCGGCAGTCGCCAGCGACCACCCGGTAGCGGGGGTGGCCGAGGACCGAGTACGCAAGGGTCGACTTGCCGGAGCCGTTCGGTCCCATGAGGGCGTGGACCTCGCCCCGGGGGACCGTCATGTCGACCCCGTCGAGGATCCGCTTCCCGCCCACCTCGACCGCCAGCCCCCGGATCTCGAGCACCTCGGTCGCCACCTCAGTCAGCGTGTCGGGCATGCCAGGACCTCCGCGGCCTCGGGTGGATACGGGGCTGGAGGGCCGGCCCGGCCGCCCGGGCGGCGCTGACCCTGGGTGGGGAGCATCGGCACCGGGTGGAGGCGGTAGGCCGGCACCTCCTGGACGAGGTCGGCCAGGGTGGTGCCGCCGAGGACGTCGTTGACGGCCGCCTGCAGCCGGCCCCAGAGGCCGCGCGAGAGGCAGGCCGGCTCGCGCACGCAGCTGCCCGGGGCATACCCCTCGGCGAGGCACTCCACCGGCGCCACCGGACCCTCCAGCAGCTCGACGATCTCCCGCACCGTCACGCTGGTTGGGTCGCGGGTCAGCCGGTAGCCGCCGTGGAGGCCCCTGGTCCCCTCCACCAGGTGTCCCCGGCGCAGCGGTGTGACCAGCTGCTCCAGGTAGGCCAGGGGCAGGTGCTCGGTGCGGGCGATGGTGGTGAGGCTGAGCGGCCCCAGCCCGTGGTGCTTGGCGAGCTCGGTCATCATCCGGAGGCCGTAGTGGGCCCGGGTGGAGATCCGCATCGCCAGCGACGGGGGCGGGGGAGGGGCAAATCCGACTTCCATGCCGTCATTTTAGAGGGCGGGCTGCCGCCGGCGTGCGGGGGCGGCCCGCCCGCGCCGGAAGGGCGGTAGGGTTGGCGAACCCGCCCGCTCCGGCCGGAGACCCCACTCGCCATGCCCAGCACGCCGTTCCACCCCGTCCCCGTCCTCCGCGGCGCCCTCCGCGCGGTCGGGCCGGCACTCGCCACCGGCCTCGGTCTCGCCGCCGGCCTGGCGGTCCTGGCCGCCATCCCGCTGGGGGCGGCACACGGCATCCGGTGGTGGATCCCCTCCGCCGTCGCGGTGGCGACGGTGGGAGCGGTGGTGGCGGCGATCGTCAGCCTGGAGCGCGGGCGCGCCCCCGACGGCGACTGGGCCCAGTTCCTGGGGGGCGCCCTCCTCACGGTGGCGGTCCTCCTGGGCGCGGCCGCCCTCGTCACCCCTGGGGTCATCGGGGCCGGGGGGATCGGCTCCGAGCCCGCCTCCGCCGGGGCCTGGCTGGTCATCCTGGCGCTCACCACCCTGGCGGTGGCGGTCGCCGCCACCCCGCCCGCCGATCCCGACGGCCGCCTGCGGGGCGACATGGTGCGGCGAGCGCCGCTCGCCGCCGGGGGGCTCGCCGTCCTCACCGGCCTGGCCCTCCTGGCCGCGGTGCTGGTCTTCACCCCGCTGCTGCCCGACCTCGGCTCCTTCGGCCGTCCCACCCTCGCCGGCCGGGTGCTGGAGGTGATCCCGCTGGTGGCGATGGAGTTCCCGCTGGTCACCTGGACCCGCCTGCGCCTGCGCCATCCCGCCGACCCGCTCGCCCCCTGGGTGCAGGTCTTCTGCGTCGTCCTCCTCGCGGCCCCGGCCTGCCTGCTCCTCGCCACCCCGAGGACGGCGACCTGGTACGCGGGCTGGGCCGCCATCCCGCTCTCGCTCGAGGTCCTCCTCCTGGGACTGGTCTTCCTCACCCGCACCGAGGGGGAGCGGCGGCGGATGGCGACCGAGCGGATCCGGCGGATCACCACCGCCCTTCGCACCGCCGGCGATCTCGACCGCCTGCTCCACGAGGTGGCCACCGCCGCGCGCGACCTCACCGAGTGCGACGCCGCCGGGATCGCCTGGCAGGGGGAGACGGAGCGCACCAGCCGGCTGCGGGCGGTGGTCGCCGACAGCCCCGGCCGCGACGTCCCCCTGCTGGAGGCGGCCATGCGGGCCGCCCCCCAGGAGGTGGTCGGCGGCGAGCCGGCCACGGTGGCGGCCGTCCACACGGCGGAGTCGGGCGCGGACTCGGTGAGCATCCTGCCCTTCCACGTGGTCGGGCACGCCGATGCCGCCCTCCTCGTCGTCCACGGCGGCCGGCCCGAGCTGAGCATCGAGGCCCAGGAGACGCTGAAGGCGCTGGCGGCGTTCGCCGCGCTGGCGACCCAGCAGGCCTGCCTCCTGGGCGAGCTCCGGGGCACGCTGGCGGCGCTCGACGAGGCGGTGGTGGTCTGCGACGCCCGCGGGCGGGTCACCAGCGTGAACGAGCGGGTGACCGCGCTGCTGCCGGGCTGCCGGCCCGGCCTCGACCTCGCCAGCTACCTCGGCACCCTCGATTGGCGTGACGAGCGCGACCGCCCGGTCGCGGCCGCGGGCCTGCCGGCGGTGACCCAGGCGCGGGCGCCGGACCCCCTTCGGTCCGGCGCCGACGGGGTGACCGGGGTGAGCGAGGCCCGGCTGGTCGGCCATCGTGCCGACCGCCTCCTGGCGATGGAGGCGCACCCCCTGCCGGGCGACCTGGGCGGCACCGTCGCCGTCTTCCGCGACGTGACCCAGCAGCGTGAGCTGGACCGGATGAAGGACGACTTCGTCTCGACCGTGTCGCACGAGCTGCGCACCCCCCTCACCAGCATCTGCGGGGCCGCGACCATGCTCCGCTCGGGCGCCGTCCCCCCGCCCGAGGCGGCTCAGCTGCTCCGGATCATCGACGACGAGGCGAGCCGCCTCCACCTCCTGGTGGAGGATCTGCTCGCCCTCTCCCGGATCGAGGACGACTCCACCGAGATCCGGACTGGCCCGGTGCGGGTGCGCCCGCTCCTGGACCAGGTGGTGGAGGCGTCGCGGGCACGAGAGCGCCACCCGGTGTCGGTGACGGTGGAGGACACCTGCGCGCTGATCCCGGTCGACCCCGACCGCGTCTTCCAGGTGCTGGTCCAGCTGGTCGGCAATGCGGTCAAGTTCTCCACCGAGGGCGCCCCGATCGCGCTCCGCGCCCGGCGCGCCGGCGACACCGCCATCTTCGAGGTGGAGGACCGCGGGCCCGGCATTCCCGCGGGCGAGCGCGAGGCGATCTTCCAGCGCTTCAGGCGGGGGCCGGTACCCGCGACCGGCTCGGTCCATGGCCCCGGCACCGGGATCGGGCTCACCGTCGTCCGCGGGCTGGTGGAGGCGATGGGGGGGCGGGTGTCGATGCAGCCGGGCCCGAGCGGGACCGGCTCCCTCTTCCAGGCGGTGCTGCCGATCTCGGCGTCCACGTCCGCGACCGCCGTCTCGGCCGTTCCGGGTGACCCCGCTCCGCGGGCGCAGCCGGCCGGAGGCGGCCCCGGGAGCTGAGCTGATCCGAGCGATGCCGCCTCAGCCCGCCCTCAGCCCCCTGGGCGGCCCCGCCGGGCCACGACGTTGAGTCGGACGTAGTCCACCACCAGCTCCGGCAGCCCAGCGCAGACCCGGTCCAGGTAGGCGGGGCGGTCGGCGGCCGCCAGCCGGTCGAGGTGGGCCCCGAGGACCAGCGTCCCGAGGTACTCGCGGTAGGCGGCGGGGTCGTCGAAGGTGACGGGGTCATCCTCCAGCCAGGCGCTGGCGTCCTCGAAGCCGGCGGCCGCGAGACGGTCCAGGGTGGCGCGCGGGGTGGCGAAGGTCCAGGGCCCCGGCCAGGTCCCGCCGGCGGCCGGCAGCGCCGCCACCACCTTGTCGATGTTGCCGGCGCCGCCCCACTGCCCGACCAGCTGGCCGCCCGGCCGGAGCACCCCGGCGAGGTTGCGGAAGAGCCGGTCGTGGTCCGGGATCCAGTGGAAGGTCGCGGTCGAGACCACGGCGTCGACGGGTCCGACCCCGTGCAGCGGCAGGGCGAGGTCGCGATGGAGGAAGGTGACGCGCTCCCCGCTGCCGGCGAGCCGATCCCGGGCCCGGTCGAGCATCCGCCGGGAGCCGTCCACCGCGATCACCCGGACGGGGGGCAGGCGCCCCAGCAGGAGCTCGGTGACGCGGCCGGTGCCGCAGCCGGCGTCGACTACGGTCGCCCCCTCCGCCACGGTCAGGCGGTCGAGGACGGTGGCTCCCCAGCGGAGATGGGGACCGGCGACCCGGTCGTACACCGGCGCATCCCACTCCCGCGGACGGAGAGGTCCCCTCGGATCGTCCATCGCCGGCCGGCCTCCGATGCGGTCAGCGGCGCGGGCCGGGGAGCGCGGTCGCGCTCCCCGGCCACCGGCCGGAGGGCCCCCCGACGGCGGCCGCCCGCACCGCCAGGGCCGCCGCCACGATCGCCGCCCCGGCGCGATCGACCTCGGCCTCGGTGGTGGCGCGGCCGGTGGTGCAGCGCAGGCCGCCCGCGGCGAGCTCGGGCGGCAACCCCATCGCCGCCAGGACGTGGGAGGGGTGGACCGCCCCCGAGGTGCAGGCGGAGCCCGCCGACACCTGGATCCCGGCCCGGTCCAGGCGCAGGAGGAGCAGGTCCCCGGCCACCTCGGGAAAGGCGAAGGTCGCGAAGCCCGGGAGCCGCTCCTCCCCCTCGGCGCCGGTCGCGACGGCCCCCGTCCCCCCCGCCAGCACCTCCCGCCGGAGCCGGTCAGCCAGCCGGCGCTGGCGGACGGCCTGGAGCGGGCGCTCCTCCTCGGCCAGGGCGGCGGCGAGTCCGAACCCGACGATCCCGGGGACGTTCTCGGTCCCCGCCCGCTGACCGCGCTCCTGGAGGCCGCCGGTCAGCTGCGGCACCAGCCTGGTCCCGGGCCGGGCCCACAGCGCACCGACCCCCTTCGGACCGCCGCACTTGTGGGCCGAGACCGCAAGGAGGTCGACGCCCAGGGAGCGAGCGTCCAGGGGCAGGCGCCCCAGCGCCTGCACGGCGTCGGTGTGGAACAGGGCCGAGGAGTGCCGCCGCACCACCGCCACCAGCTCGGCCAGCGGCTGGACGGTGCCGACCTCGTTGTTCGCGGCCATGATCGACACCAGCCGGGTCTCGGGACGGAGCGCCGACCGCAGCCGCTCCGGGTCCACCCGCGCGGCGCGGTCCACCGCCACCCGGGTCACCTCCCAGCCGCTGCGCTCCAGGGCGGAGGCGGTCCGGAGCACCGCCTCGTGCTCCACCCCGCTGATCACCAGGTGGCCGGGCCCGGTGGCCGCGGCGACCCCGCGGAGGGCGAGGTTGTCGGCCTCGCTCCCGCCGGCGGTGAACACGATGCCGGACGGGTCGGCGCCGAGCACCGCCGCCAGGCGGTCGCGGGCCGCGTCCAGGCAGGCCCGGGCGGCGCGACCGGCGGCATGGGCGCTGGAGGGATTGCCGAAGCCGCGCTCCTCCGCCGCTGCCATCGCCCGCCGGACCTCCGGACGCACCCTCGTGGTGGCGGCGTGGTCGAGGTAGACGGGAGGGAGACCGGGGACCGCGTCCACCGCACCGGGCTCAGCGCGCGCGGTTGGGCCCGGCGGGGACGGAGGACGGGACCAGGCCCGTCAGCGGCCCCTCGAATCCGGCCAGGTGCTGGTGCACGTCCAGCAGCTCGTCGGCGCTGATCGGAGCCGCCGGGAGGGTCGGGGTCGGCCGCCGCGCCTGGACGGCGCGCCGTCCGGTGCCCGCGCCTCGCGCCCCCCGCCCCCCGGCGACCGCGGCCGCGGCATCGGCGTCGCCCTTCACCTCGAGCTGGACCAGCAGGCTGAGCTCGCAGCGGCGGCAGGTGACCTGCACCGTGTACAGGGCCCCCCTTTGCTGGAGGATGCGCACGCCGCAATCCGCCAGCGAGAAGCGGCAGCGGGGACAGGTGAAGTCGCCGGCCCGCTGACGGAGGAAGGGGAGGATGTCCATCGGCACGATTCCGAGCCGAGTATACGCGGGCCCGCGCCGACGGGCGGGGGGCGTCAGGCAGCCGTCAGGCGCGCGCGGAGGCGCGCGATCACCGCGTCGGTGAACTCGCTGGTCGATGCACTGCCGCCGAGGTCGGCGGTGCGCACCCCGGCCGCGACCGTGTCCAGGGTCGCGACCCGGACGGCGGCGCCGGCGCGCTGCGCCGCCGCGCTCGGCAGCACCTCCAGGAGCGCCGCCGCCGCGAGGATCATCGCCATCGGATTGGCGATGTTGCGACCCTCCAGCCTGGGGGCGGTGCCGTGGGGGGCCTCCGCCATCACCACCCGCGGTCGATCGGCCTCGTCGAAGCCGATCACCATCGACTCGCTTCCCGCCAGCGATCCGTAGAGGGCGAGGACCAGGTCCGCGAGGATGTCGCCGTCGCGGTTGAGCGCGGGCACCACCAGGGCGTCGTCGCGGGTGAGGATCAGGGCCACCATCGCGTCGATCAGCTGCGGCTCATAGCGGACGCCGGGCTGGCGGGCGGCGGCGGCGTCCAGCTCCTCTTTGAACATCCCCTCGTACACCGGCGAGACGGTGAACTTCGGGCCCCCGAAGACGGTGGCGCCGGTGCGGAGCGCGTGGGTGAAGGCGTAGGTGGCGACGCGCCGGCACAGGCTGCGGGTGATCCGGGTGGTTCGCAGCGCCACCTCGCCGTCGCCGAGGCCCTCGCGCCACTCCTTGGCCCCGTACGCGTCGTCGACCGCCATCCGCACCACCGTGATGGGGGCGTGGACGCCCCCCAGCGGGATCACCCCGGGGATGCGCCGTCCGGTGCGAACGATCACCTCGCCCCCGATCTCGGCCCGGAGGATGGCGTTGGGGCTGCCGACGTCGCCCGCGCCCTCCGGGGTGACCGTCGCCGCCTTCAGCCCGAACCCGTGCCGGCGCAGATGGCGGGCGGCCTGGTGGAGCACACCGTTGCCGGTCCGGCGCCGCGCGCCGACGCTGCAGTCGAACGACGCCAGCCGCAACGGCACCCCCACCACGGTGGGGTCGAGGACTCGGAGCGCCTCCTGGAGCAGCTCCTCACCGGTCTGGTCACCGTGGAGGACCGTGATCACCGTCCCGCCCGGGACCGCGCCCCCGCTCACTCCGCCGACAGGCGGCGGAACGCCTCGGCGTAGGCGAGACCGGTGGGCCGCCCGGCCTCGCGCATGCGCTGGCGCACCCGCCGCTCGACCTCGTCCGCCTCGCCCATCTGGCTCCGGTGCTGGAACAGGGCCTCGATCTTGCGGTCGACGAAGCCGGTGACGTCCTCGGCGTGGTTGGGACTGTCGGTCCCGACCACCCACACCTCCCGCACCACGTGCGGCTGCAGCCCCTCGTTGAGGAGGAGCTCGGGGAACGCCCTGGGATTGCGGCTGGTGGGGTAGATGGCCTCCATGGCGGCCTGGCCGGCGGCGAGGTGGTCAGGGTGGTTGCCGTAGACATTGCTGTAGGTGCGGACGGCGTTCGGGCACACCACCCGGTCGGGGCGGTGGCGCCGGATCAGGCGGGCGAGGTCGCGGCGCAGCTCCAGGTCGGCCACCAGCTCGCCGTCGCGACGCCCCAGGAACTCCACCTGCGAGACCCCGAGGACCGCGGCGGCGGCCCGCTGCTCGTCCTGGCGGCGCTGGGGAAGCTCGGCGGTGGTGAGGGCGGGGTCGGCGGCGCCGGCCCCGCCGTCGGTGCAGACGACGTAGGTGACCGCGATCCCCTGGCTGACCCATTTGGCGACGGTCGCGGAGCAGCCGAACTCGGCGTCGTCGGGATGGGCGACGATCACCATCGCCCGCTGGATCGGCAACGGCTCCCGCTCCGCCACTGGGCCTCCTCAGTCGCCCGCCGGGGCGCCTCGCCACGATCACAAGCCGGTGCGCCGGACCGCGTCGGGCGGCGCACCGGGTAGGATACGGGGCCGCCCCACGCCCCCCGCGCCCCCGGGGTCGCGTCCCGCTCGCGCGGCGGGGCGGCCGCCCGCTCGGCGGACGCCGATAATCGGTCCACCGCCGGCGCACCGCGCGGGGCCGACGCCCGTCCCCGCGGCCGGCCCTCCCGATCCACGTGGAGACCCGCATGACCGACGTGTCGCCCGGCGGCGGGAGGGACGCCGCGGGGGGCCGGCCGCGTTCCGGGGGACCGCCGCTCGACCGCCTGGCCGGCGCCCTGGTGAGCGCCACCGCGGTGGTGCGCGCCGCGCTGCTGGACCGCGAGGGCCAGCCGCTGGGACGGGTGCGCGACGTCATCGCCCGGATCGCCGAGGGAACCTATCCGCCGATCACCGGGCTGCGGGCCCGGATCGGCCAGCGCGAGCTGTTCCTCCCCATCGACCAGATCGGTTCGCTGGCGCCCTTCCGGGTCCAGTTCTCGGGTGACTCGGTCCGCCTGGGCCGCTTCGAGCGCCGCCCCGGCGAGGTGCTGCTCGATGAGGACGTGATCGGCCGCCGCCTCATCGACGTCCGGATGGGCAAGCTGATCCACGCCAACGATGTGGCCCTCGCCGCGGTCGGGGGGCGCTGGCGCATGGTGGCGGTGGACCCGACCAAGCTGAGCGCCCTCCACCGGTTTATCCCCTGGCGCAGCCGCTCGGGGATGGTCAGCCCCCGCCGCCTGGTCGACTGGTCCGACGTCGAGGCCTTCACCGGCCACGTGCCCGGGCCCCAGCTGCCGATCCCGCTCCGCCGCCTGCGCCGGCTCCATCCCGCCCAGATCGCGGACCTGATCGAGCACGCCTCGCACGAGGAGGGCACCGAGATCATCGACGCGGTCGGGGACGACCCCGACTTCGAGGCCGACGTCTTCGAGGAGCTCGACGAGGAGCACCAGCGCCACTACTTCGAGGAGCGCTCCGACGAGGAGGCGGCCGAGCTGCTGGCGGAGATGGCCGCCGACGATGCCGCCGACCTCATCGCCAAGGTCGACCAGGACCGCCGCGTCGCCATCCTCCAGCTGCTGCCGCCGGCGCAGCAGACCACCCTGCGCCATCTGCTCAACTACAACCCCGACACGGCGGGCGGCATGATGACGACCCAGGGGGTGATCGTCGACCAGGGCGCCACCGTCGACGGTGCCCTCCAGGCGGTCCGGGAGGCCGACGACCTGCCGCCGCAGGCGGGGTCGGTGGTGGTGCTGGTGGACGCCGACCGGCGGCTGGTCTCCACCGTCCCGCTCGC
>Ga0307372_10006662_pt1 | contig 16789 bp, 13 predicted proteins | sample OX1MG_FD_202533 | JGI IMG/M metagenome (GOLD analysis project Ga0307372, IMG submission 202533) | Soil microbial communities from Risofladan, Vaasa, Finland - OX-1 | ecosystem: Environmental > Terrestrial > Soil > Coastal area > Acid sulfate soil | place: Finland: Risofladan, Vaasa | collected... | reverse complement strand
GTGTTGTTTGCGCCACGGTGGCAGACGCGTTGGCTGGCACTGCAAGGCCCTGGTCGGGCTCGCTGCGCTCGGCCTTTCCGTGCGCCCCCGACGCCTGCTTTCCCGGACGCACAACACCAACCCACCCACAAGGAGGAACACCTGATGAGCACCAGCGCCCCCAACGTCAACCAGGTCACATTGGTTGGACATTTGACGAGCGATCCCGTCCTGCGGTCGCTCCCAGACGGCCGGTCGGTCTGTGACATGCGGCTCGCGGTCAACGACCAGCGTGACCAGCCCCCGCTGTTCATCGACGTCGCCAGCTTCGGCCCAAGCGCCGACGCCTGCGCCAAGTACCTGGCGAAGGGCCGCGCGATCGCCGTCACCGGCCGACTCGTCTACCGCGAGTGGGAAGCCGACGACGGCAGCAAGCGCTCCAAGCACCAGGTCATCGGACGCGTCCGCTTCGGCGGCCGCCCCGACACCGACACCGCCGAAGGCGCTTCCGGCGAGGAGGACGGCGAGATCGAGTTCTAACCAGGGAGGAGGGTGCCGGCGACCCCCTGTCGCCGGCACCCTCCTCCCCATTTTCACCTCACCCCGTGACGGAGGGCTCTCGTGACCGACAACAACAACATCAACACCATCGACGACCGCGTCGACGACATCGACTGTACGACGCTCGTCTATGTGACCGCCGTGCACGTCGTGGTCGACCTAGAAGCGGGCACCGTGACCGCCGTGTTCGTTGACGACGACAGCGTCGTCCTGCTCGACGAACCGCGAAACCTCGACGCGCGCGACCGCGCCGCGCTCCCGGTCGCCGAACGCCAAAGCTGGCCGCTATGGCGCATCGGCTTCTAACCCACCCGCCTGCTCCCTCCCGGGCGGCAGATCCGGCCGTCACCGCGGCGCTCGCGGCGTATCTGCGGCTGCTCGCCGGCAGCCAACCGGAGGGCCGCTTCATCGAGATCCGCGCGATTGCTGACGGGCGCGTCCAGCGGAGTTTCGTCGCGGCCGCACGGCCACGCCTCGCCACGGCCCGCATCCGCGAGCTGGCGGAGCGCCGCGACGTCTACCTCGGCGTCGCGTTGCGCACCACCAACCGGTTTGGTGGCAAGCAGGCGATCGACGGCTCCCACCTCGCATTCATCGAATGCGACACGCCTGCGGCGGCCGACACGCTCGAGCGCTTCGAGCATCCGCCAACGATGGTGATCGCCTCCGGCACCCCCGGGCACCTGCACATCTACTGGCAGCTACGCCACCCCTACCCCAACGAGCACGTCGAGCGCGCCAACCGCCAGCTCGCCCACCATCTCGCCGGCGACCCGGCGAGCATCGACATCGCCCGCGTCCTCAGACCGCCGGGCACGTGCAACCACAAACACCGGCCGCCCACGCCCGTCGAGCTCGTCGCGCATCGACCCGCCGTCCGCTACACCCTCGCCGAGCTCACCGCCGAGCTCCCCGACCCCCAGCCGGCCAACGCTCGGCAGGCCGCCGCCCGTCGCGCGCCGCTCAACGATCCGCTTGACGCGCGGCTGCGCGCAATCCCGGCGGCTGAGTATGTCCACGCGCTGACCGGCAGAACCCCGGACCGCACCGGCAAGATCAACTGCCCGTTCCATCCCTTATCCGTAGGGCGGGCGGACGGCGCCGACGTTTCGCCTGCTCGTTCGTTTGCGGACGCGTCCGTAACGGGCGTGGAGCTCGACGATGAGTGAGAGGAGCGGCGACCGCGCGGCTGCGCGTCGGTATGCGGGCGCGCTGTTCAGAGCGGCGCCGCCTGGGTCGCTGGTGGAGGTGCGTTTCCGGGTGCCGTCGGGCATGGGTCAGCTCTTCCACGGCGCGTCGCGGCTCGATCGCCTCGTGGACTCGATCGTCGCGCTGTCCGCGCAGACGGACGTGTATGTCGGCGTCCTTCCTCGACGGCGCCGCGGCGGCGGCCGCGCGGACGTGATCGACCGGGCCGGTGTCGTGTGGGCCGATTGCGACTCGGGTGATTCGGTCGGAGCGCTGCGGCGGTTTCGGCCGTCGCCGGCGATGGTGATCGCGTCAAGCGAGGAGAAGCGACATGCGTATTGGTTCTTGGCCGAGCCGGTGAGCCTCGATGTGATCGAGCTGACGAACCGGCGCATCGCGCTGGCGCTCGGCGCAGATGTTCGCTGCAGCGACCCGGCGAGGATCCTGCGCCCTTCTGGGTCTGTGAATAGAAAGCGCGCCGAGCCGTCAGTGGTGCGGCTGGTGTCCTTGGCGCCGGCCGCGCGGGTGTCGTTTGCTGACCTCGATCGGGTCCTGCCACGGGCGCCCGTGTCATCGACGACTCTCACCCGTCCGCCGCGGCGTAGGACGATCGCGCTCAGCGATCCGTTGGAGGCGATCCCGCCGCCGGTGTATGTCGAGCAGCTAACAGGTCAGCGCGTCGGTCGCTCGGGGAAGATCCGTTGTCCGTTTCACGAGTTATCCGTAGGGGAAGCGGTCAACGCTGGCGTTTCGCCTGCTCCTCCCCTTGCAGACGCGTCCGTGACAGGACGAGGAGGTCTGGAGGCGATCCCGCCGCCCGTGTATTTCGAGCGGTTGACGGGCTTGCGGGTCGGGCCGTCGGGAAAGCTGCGCTGTTTGTTTCACGATGACCGGTCGCCCAGCTTGCACGTGTATCGGGAACCGGATCGAGGCTGGTTTTGCTTCGGCTGCGGCCGCGGCGGCTCGGTCTATGACCTCGCGGCGCTCCTCTCCGGACGCAAGACGCGCGGCCGGGACTTCATTGAGCTGCAACGCGAGCTCCAGGAGTTGCTGCTGTGAGGTGGCTCGGTCGAGTGGAGGGCCTCTGCCGCGGGGATCGGCGGTCACGCGGCCGGCGGCCGGTTCTGCCGACCGAGCTGGCGGCGCAGCTCTAGATTCTCGCCGTGGGCGGCGGCGAGCGCGGCCTGCAGGTGCTCGGTCTCGACGCGATGTCGCCGCTTGAGCTCAGCGATCTGCGCGGTAAGCGCGCGAATCACGTTGCTCTGGGACGGCGGCGGCTTATCTCGCTCGGCGTCGGGTTGGGCGCCGGCAGGCGGGGTGCCTTGCTGGTGGGCGCGGACCTGCTCGACGCGGGCGCGCAGCGGTGAGCGGTAAAGGAAGTCGATCGACACGCCCGCCCTCTTCGCGAGGCCGCGGAAGGTGATCGGTTCGCCGGCCGTGATGAGCGCGTCGAGCGCGGTCTGGGCGCGCTCGGTGGCGGCTTGGTGCTTGCGCTGCGCGGCGGCGCGCAGGTTCCCCGGGTTCCCGCGTGCCATCTCAGCTGTGATCGGCGGCGGCCTGGTTGGCGGCGCGAGCGCTCGTGCCCGCACCGCGGACGGCCTGGTCGGGGAGCTGGGTGAGCTCGGGCTGCTTAAGCACGGTGATGATCTTCCCCAGGGCGCGTTGCTCGGTCAGGCGTTGCTCGAGCCAGACGTTGGAGGCCGTCATCTCCTCGCCGGTGCGGGCGCGGAAGGCGGCTTGGCGCTGTGCGATCAGCTCGCTGAGCTTGTCGAGCTGCTGCTCGTGTTCGGGCAGGTAGCTGGCGTCCGTGGTGAACTTGTCGCAGGTTAGGCACGCGTTGCCGCGGTTGCATGCTTGGCGGGGCGGGAGCATGCAGAGCCCGTTTGGCAGCACCCGGTCGGTGCGCTTGCCGAGCTCGATCAGCGCGAACAGGTCGCGCGGGTCGAGTTCGAGGTCGGCACCGTCGGCGGTGATCTTCTTGTAGCGCAGGAACTCGCGCTCGTGTGTCTCGCGCAGCGTGTGGGCGTAGCGCATCGTCATCTCCGCCGAGAGATGCCCGAGGTAGCGCTGGACGACGTGCACGGGAACACCGGCGTTGATCAGGCTCGTCGCCCGCGTGTGCCGGAAGCGGTGCACGTGCGAGAGCGGCGGCCGCCGGTCTTGGCTGTCGCGGATGTCTGCCAGCTCGCCGAGCTGCTGGAGGCGACGGGTGAGCGTGGTCTTGGGGTAGGAGTGGCGGGCGAGCTGGTTGCGGGTGATCGCGAGGAACAGGTAGCGCGGTGGCCGCGCGTCCGGGTCGCGCAGCAGCGCCCGCACGTGCTTGTGCACCCACTGCTGCTGGGTGCGGATGATCGCGACGACCTCGCTGTCGACGAAGATCGTGTTCGGCGCGCCCTCGATCTTGGTCTGCTGAAAGCGCAGCTTGGCGACGACCGCGTCCGGGCTGGGGTCGTGCTCGCGGGCTCCAATGCCGGGGATCGCGAGCAGGCAGTCGAAGTCCAACAGCAGCAGCTCGCTTGCTCTTCGGCCGGTGCGGGCGAGCAACATCAGGATCCGCATCGCCTGCTCGTCGCCGATCCCGCCCTCCTCGGGTGGGACGCCGAGCAGGCCGGCGTGACGCATGACTTGCGCCATCGTGTGGTCGTCGAAGTAGACGTCCTCGTCGGGCAGGCGCGGCGGCAGCGGCTTCTCGCCCGGGCGCCAGAGGCGCGCGTGCTGGTCGCCCAGCGCCTCCCAGCGCGGCTCGCCGAGCGCGCATGCCGCCTCCAACTTGTGGTCGACCATGAACGCGTAGAACCCTTCGACGTGATTGAGGATGTGGCGCACGGTCCCGCTTCTGATCAGCTCGCCACGGTTCGCGCCGCAGCGCGCGCGGCGCTGCTTGACGTGCCCAAGGAACTCCAGCGCCAGCAGCCTCAGCTCGGCGCGATCCGCGCACAGGCGCGGCTCGTCGATCCCGCGGTCGGCGATGAAGTGGCTGAAGATCGTCAACGTGCCAAGCCGCGCGAGCACCGATGCCCAGCGCAGAAGCCCGGTCTCAAGCGCGGTCTTCAGCTGCCACTTGAGCGCCTCGCGCAGCCATGGCTGCTCGATCACCGTGAAGTCATAGCCAGCGCGCGCCACGGCCGGCTCGTGATCGCGCAACGGGATCCGCGCGTCGAACCGCGGGCTCCAGGCGTCGTGCTGCCACCACTCGCGCGGGTCGTAGGCGATCAGCAGATGCCGGTAGGAGCGCCTGAAGATCCCGGGCCCGAACTTCGGCCAGCCGAGCTTGCCGCGGCGCCGCGCGCGCTCTCGGACGAGCTCGTGCTCCCATTCAGAAACCGAGCGGTCGATCAGCGATCGCAACGGCGCGCGTCCGGCGAGCGTCCCATCCTGGGCTAGGTGGATGAACCAGTTCACCAGCAGGGCGTAGGGCGCGGTGATCGTCAGCCCGGAGTCGATCACCCGCCACAGGCAGTAGGCGAAGTCGCGCTGCATCGGCTCCGGCAGCCCACCCAGATCGAACCCGCGCCACTCCGGCCGGCAACCCAGCCGCCAGCGAAATGCCGGGTGATCAGGCAGCGTGCGCGGCGAGAACTCCGCAAGGCGCAGCTCCGACGGGACCTGCTGCCACACCGCCAGATTGCGCTCCTCGGTGTAGAGGCCGCTCCCGTCCAGCGCCTCGACCAGCGCGGCGCTAGCAACCTTCTGGCTCACCGGTCCTCCAGCCGGCGGTCAGCGCCTGCCACTGCGCGACCGTGCGCTGCTCGGCCTCCTCAGACACCCACCCGTAAAGGTTCTGCGTGGTCTGGATGTCGAGATGACCGAGGCGGCGGCTGACGACATGCTCCGCGATCCCCGACATCAGCAGCGCGGTCGCGTGCGTGTGCCGCAACCAGTGCGGCGTGAACTCGGCGGGCAACCGATAGGCGAACCGGCGGCGCAGCCGCCGGACCTGCCACGCGACCGTCTCTGCCCGCAGCGGCGCAAACCGCGGCTCCCGCGCGAGGTTCACAAACACCCACCAGGAGTCCAGATCGCCGACCGCAACATCGGCGCCGGCGTCGCACAGCCGCCACAGGTACTCGCCGTAGAGACGATCGAGCTCGTCGGAGATAAATATCTTGCGGTAGCCGCCATTCTTGACCCGCAGCCCGTGCGGGTGATCCTCACGCGGCACCACCTCCACAAACGGCGTATCACCCAGGCCGGTGTGCCAGTCACAGTGCTTGAGCGCAAGCGCCTCGCCGAGCCGCATCCCCGTCTCGGCCAGAAGCGCCCACAACAAACGGTCTCGCACCGACCCATCCCAGTCACGCCTGCGCTCATCCCACCGCGCGCAGCTATCGAGAATCAGCCCCACCTGCGCCGGCGTGAGCGTCGGCGGCGCCGCCCGTCGCGGACGCGCGACGCGAACGACCCGGCGGTCGTGACCGCGGCGGCGCGCGAGGTGCTCAAGCATCGGCTTGTAGGCGTGCCGGCCCGAGAACACACGCTCGTAGAGGCGCGAGGCGGCCTCCACGCCGTTGAAGTGCTGATAGCGGTAGAACGAGCAGACCGCCTGCAGGCGCAGCGCGATCGTGCCCTCGCTAAACCGCGCCGATCGCCGCTCGATCGAGACCAACACGGGCGAGTCGCCGATGCGCAGCCAGCCGAGAAACCGACCGAGGTCCTCGGCCGTCACGGCATCCCACGCAAGCTCGTAGACCGTCAGAAACTGCCACCACAGCGCCAGAGCCCGCGCGTAGGACTTCACCGTATTCGGCGACCGACCCAACATCCGCAGGTACTCCAGATACTCCTCCGCCGCGGCCACGACGCCGTGATCACGATCGAGCACCGTCCACGTGCGCGCCCCGCCCGGCAGGAGCACACGCTGCGCCCGGCAAAGGGCGGTCCGAAGGCAGGTCAGGTCACGGTCGGCCATCGGGGCCGGGCATCATGCCGCGCCCGCCGGACATACTCCCCACCGCCACAGTAGCTCGCGCGCGCGGTCGCGCGTCAGCGCGCCCCGGCTCCCGCTCCATTGGGTGGAGCAGCTCGCCTCACCATGGAAGCCTGCAAGCGCCCGTGGTCACGGGAGTTGCGCCAGGCTGATGGCTTGGAGTTGGCGTGACTGGCGGTTGGTGATGAGCGCCGCCTGCTCGCGGGAGTCGACGCTGATGTCGCGCGGCGTCGCGCCCGTGGCGATGGTGCCGAGCACCGCTGGTTTATTCGTGAGCGCGGAGGCTGTGTTGACGACGCTCAGCCCGTTGGACTGTTCGTCCGCGGTAATCACGCGTCGGCCGCTTGCCACAAGCGCGAGCCCCACTGGACCTCGACCGACGGCGATCGATGCGATCCGGGAGTCGGCTGGAGCGCTCCGTAGCTTTGACGTCGAGAAGGCCAGTAGTTGGTTGCTGTCTCGCGCGGTAACCCAGAGCGTGGAGCCGTCCGCGGAGACAACATCGCGCACTGTTCCGCACGCGTCCGCTGGTGCGGTGGCGATGACGGCCGTCGCCGGCGAGCTCTCCGCCGTCGCGACGTTGATCACGCTCACGGCTCCGGGGTTGGTCCCGTTCGGGCCGTTTTCTTCGCTCGTGGTGTAGAGCCAACGTCCGTCTGGGGACAGCGCCAGCCCAACCGCGAGGCCGCCGATCGGGATCGTCCCGACGAGGCCGGAGGTCCTGAAGGCTGCAGCGAGCGCGGAACGCAGGTTGAAGACGGCCACCTCGTGCGCGAACTCGACGCTCACGAACGCATAGACCCCTTGGATCGCCACGTTGATTGCGAACGGCGGTATTGAGTTCCCTGCGGGCCTCGCCGAAAGCGTGCCCAGGAGCGCGTGCCTGTCGCCGTGCTCCGCACGGGCGACGCTGACAACGAGGGCGCCATAGCCCGAAGCGGCCAGGAGGTAGCGGTCATCCGGCGTGAGCGCCAACTGGCTGACGCCCGCATTGGTCCGCAGCGGGACGGTATGCACGAGCTTGGGGACCGACGGTCCGTCCGCGAAGACGGCAAGCTGGCCGTTCGCGAGCCACGAGAACGACCAGCGGCCATCCGCGGTGGTCACGATGCCATTGGGGCTCGCCGGCGTCGCCACCGGGCTCGTCCGAACACGCAGCCGACGCCCAGACGTGAACGCGGCCGAACACGATCCACCGCCCGCCGCGGCCCGACCGGACGCCGACGCGGTGACGACAACCCGTAACGCGCCCGACGCAAGGCTGCATCCCATAACGGCGAACGCGAGGACAGAACCGAGCAGCACGCGCACTCTTCCCATGCCTAGACAGTCTATGCAAAGACAAGCCAGTCAACAAGCCAGAGTTGCCGCCGTGCGCGTGTGCTGAGTCTGGCTCGAAACGCTCGCAGGGGACAGTCGGAGCACACATCGCATCGTCGGTGGCTCCAAGCGGCGGTCGTGGAAGTGGCGCGCCGACTGAGGAGCGGGGCTGTCGTCGCCGTGGTGCACGGCCACTGAGTCTCGTCAAGCCCAGAACGCAAGATCTGGCGGGAGGGGTGCGAGCGAGCCGCGCCCGCCGGCCACAAATCCCCGCTCGCCTACGGCTCGCCGGTCTTCGCGGCCGGCGGAATGCTTTGCTGTCCACCGTCACGGACGCCTCACGGATAACGCGTACGCAGCAGAGCGACGCTGCGGTTCGAACGCCTTTTGACCGTCGTTACGTACGCCACCCTCCAGCTTACGGATTGCATGAGGACCGGACGCCGAGTCTGCACGTGTATGAGGATCCGCAGCGCGGCTGGTTTTGCTTTGGTTGTGCCAGGGGCGGTTCGATCTATGACCTCGCCGGGCTGCTCCTGGGTCGGAGCACGCGCGGCGAGGACTTCATCGAGCTGCGTCGAGAGCTGACGGCGATGATCGGCTGACGGGCGCGGACGACCGGAGTTCGCGAGCCGGGCCTGCGGCGCGGCGCTCGCCGAGCAGCGCAGCCAGTTCGTCCTTGAGCTCTGTGTTCTCAGATCGCAGCCGCTTGTTCTCCTGTGAGAGCGTCTGGTTGCGCTGGCGTAGCGGCCGAGTTCCCATCTGGCGGCTGCGGAGCTTTTCGATCTCGGCGCGCAGCGGCGCGTTCTTGTAGAGCCACTGGCGCGAGACGCCGGGTTTATCGAGCTGCGCCGCGGTCTCGCGGGGAGGCGCTCGACGTGTCGCTCTGACTGCGCCGTCGCCCGTCGCGCGTGTTCACGTGCGGGTAGAGCGAGCGCTGGCGAGCGCTTCCCCGCGGGTTGGCGTCGGCGCGAGCCGCTATCAATCCACCGGTGAGCCTGGGACCGGAGGACGTGGCGCACCCGTCGGTTGGCGAGGACCGGCCGGTCGGGCGTCTGGTGGTGGTTGAGCGGGCGCTTGGGCTTGCGCGGGTTCTGGTGATCGTGCCGGCGGTTGTGCTCGTGCTGGCCGCGGTGGGAGCGTTTGTCTACGGGACGGCTGTGTTTGTCGATTCGGTTCGTCAGATCGCCGAGCATCCCCTCCCGGTGGGCAGCAATATCGGCCGGTTTTTGCTGGTGATCGATCTGTTCCTTGTCGGTGCGACGCTGCTGATCGCTGCGATCGGGCTCTACGAGCTGTTTGTCGGGCGGCTTGAGGGCGGCGGGCTGTCGCGGCTGCCGGCCTGGCTTCAGATGGATGACCTCAACGAGCTCAAGGCGCGGGTGATCGCGATGGTCGTGCTGGTCGTTGCGGTGAGCTTTGTTGAGACCGTGGTCGACGTCGCGAACGCGCGGCGGGTGCTCGAGACCGGCGTCGGGATCGGCGCCGTGATCGTCGCGCTCACAGCTTTCCTGCGGTTCAGCGGCGGCGGGCACGGCGACGTGTAGGGTCCAAACGTTCGGTCCCACCCGTCGCGAGTGCGGCACGCATATCGGGCTGCATTCGGGTTGGTAGCCGTCGTCGCGTTGGCGGCGTGATGGTGTTCATAGTCGGATCGTGTGGATGGTGCAGCGGCGTTGGGTGGCGGCGTGAGCTCGGCGGCATCTGCTGTTGACCCAGTGGATCGTCGCGTTGCGGTTCCACGCGATCGTTTCCTTGTAGAGGGTGTTGTAGATGGTGGTGGTGCCGTAGTAGTAGGTGTCGCGGTATGACCATGCGACCGTGCACTGAAAGCGAATGCTCGACCGGCGGGCACAGCGACGGTGGTAGCCGCGTCGATGCGTGAACCGTGCAGCGAAGGTTTCGCGAAACACAGAGTGCAGGTGCTGGTGCGCCTGCGACTTGGTCAGTTGCGGCAGCCGCGGTGTCGGGACCGGCGCGGGAGCCGGCGCCACCGGGGTCGACGGGCCGGGCGGCTGCGGTGTTGTCAGGGTCGGCGGTGCAGGGGCGGGTGGGGTCGGAGTGGCTGGTGCGCTGGCGGTTGGGGTGCAGTTGCTGGAGGGGGCGCCGGCCGCGGCTTGGCAGAGGTCGAGCAGGCCGCAGCTCCAGTATTGGCCGGTCCCGGCGATCGGGTTCGCGGTGGCGCACAGTCGCGCGGCGACCGCCCGGTTGACGGCGCCCGGGGTCACGGTGGGAGAAATGGTGGGCCAGATGAGGGCGGCGGCGCCAGCGACGAACGGGGCGGCCATCGAGGTGCCGCTCATGTAGGCGTAGCTGGTCTGGCCGGTTGGGTTGCTGTAGGTCGGCACGGTGGAGAGGATGTCGGCCCCGGGGGCGGCGATGTCGACCCAGCTGGCGCCGTAGTTCGAGAACGACGCGCGCTGGTCGTTCTGGTCGGTTGCGGCGACGGCGATGACGTCGGGGAACGCCGCCGGGTAGACCGGTGCGGAGGTGTTCTCGTTGCCGGCTGCGGCGATGATCAGCACGTCGTGGTTCCAGGCGTAGGCGACGGCGCTGGCCATCAAGTCGCAGGGGGTTGGGCTGCCGAGGCTGAGGTTGACAACCTGCGCGGAGTGGTCGACGGCGTAGACGATGCTCTGCGCGATCGCCTCGCAGCTGAACGACGGACTGGTCGCGCTCGAGCTGTCGGCGCTGGCTTTGAGGTTCAGGAGGGTCGTGTTGTAGCCGTCGCCGGCGACCCCGACCCCGTTGTTGGGGATCGCTGCGATGATGCCGGCGACGTGGGTGCCGTGACCGGCGCGGTCGTAGACGTTGCCGGCGTTCGCGGTCAGCGTCGCGCTGCCGACAATCTTGCCCGAAAGGTCGGGGTGGCTGATGTCGATTCCGGAGTCGACGACCGCAACCGTGACGTTCGCGCTGCCCTGCGTGATTCCCCAGGCTTGTGGCGCTTCGATCGCCGACAGTCCCCACTGCGAAGCGAACAGTGGGTCGTCGGGGATCGGGCAGGTCAGGCTCGGCGTGCACGTGGCGATCGCTTCGCCGTGATCGATCGGGTCGCGCTCGGCATCGATCACCGCCGGGTCGGTGCGCAGCCGGTCAAGCGCGACCTGCTCGCGCCCCGACCGCACGGTCAAGACCACCGCGTTCAGCGCGTCGAGCCGCCTGAGCGTGCGCGCACCGGCCGCCTGGGCGGCCGCGCGTCGCGCTGCCTCGCCCGTCCCCGGGCGAAAGCGCACCAGCAGCCGTCCCGCGATGAACTCGCCGGGCCTGACCGCCACGAATGCGGCCTGCTGCTCGGGCGGCATCTGCGGCACGACACGAGCTTGCGCGAGCGCCGGGCAAACCGTGGCCAGCGCGAGCACAGCGACGGCGACGCACCCCAGTATGCGCCAGTCGACGGCGCGCGTGCCTCGAGCGACCCGATCCGAGGTGAAACTGGGAGACCTGCAGGTCATGCGAGCAGTCCGCTCGAGGTCACGGCGGGAGCGAGCACGGTGGGCGGCCGTGTGGGCAGTTGGGGGGAGGGTCGGCCGAGCTGGTAGCCCTGGCCGCCGCCGATGATCGTGTCGAGCGACAGGTCGCTGTCGTCGATGCTGCGCAGAAACTGGAGCGTGTCGTCGTCTTCGATGCCTTCGGCGATCACGAACGCGCCGGTCTGGCGTGCAAAGGTGGCCATCGCCATCAGCACGCCGCGCGCGTTAGGGTCGGTCGGCGCGGCGGTGACGATGCTGCGGTCGAGCTTGACGAACTCGGTGCTGGTTTTGCGCAGGATCTCAAGGCCCGAGTTGCCGGTGCCGACATCGTCGATCGCGGTCTTGAACCCCTGCTCGCGCAGCCGCTCCAAGCACTTGACGACCGCGGCGACGCGCCCACCGAAGCGCTCGGTCACCTCGACAACCACTCCCTCCGGCGAAAGGCCCGCGGCGTCGACCGCCTGGCGCAGCCAGTCGTTGCCGCTCGCGTCCAGGTCGAGCGTCTGCGGGGCAAGGTTGAGGAACAGCAGCACACCCGGATCCAGCTGCGGCGCGACGCGCAGCGCGCTCTTTACGCAGAGCACGTCGAGGTCGTGCACACGCCCAAGCTGCTCGGCGATATCGAACGCCTCGGCCGGCCCGGCGAGCCCCAACTCAGCGTCAGGCCGAGCCAGCGCCTCAACCCCCAGCAGCGCGCCGGTATCGAAGTGCCAGATCGGCTGAAACACGGTTGTCAGCGCTGCCTCGTCGATCAGTCTGCGCACCGTGTTCTTCTGCGCCACGGTCGTAACCGCGACATGTTCGCGGATCTCCTCGAAGCTGACGCTGCGATCCCCACCACAACGCTTGGCCTCATACAACGCGGCGTCGGCTTCGCCGCGCAACGCGTCGGCCTGCTGGCCCGGCCGCAACGCGCTGACGCCGATGCTCACCTTGAGACCCGCGTCCGCGAAGCCACGATGGAGCCGCAGCGCGCGCGTTCGCGCGCCTGCGGCGTCGGTGTGGGCGAGCAGCAAAGCGAACTCATCGCCACCAATCCGATATGGGCGATCTCCCGCTCTCGCATCGCGCAGCACCGCGGTCACCTGCTTGAGCACCGCGTCGCCGTAGGGGTGCCCGTGATGATCGTTGATGTGTTTGAAGTCATCCACGTCGACGACCGCCAACGCGACCGCATGCTCATAGCGGTTGGCGGCCTGGACCTCCTGCGGCAGCTCGTCCTGAAACGCGCGCTGGTTGGGCAAATCGGTCAGCCCGTCCCGCGTCGCACGCTGCAACGCGACACGGTGATCGCGCAACAACCGCCGCCCACCCGCCACATAGAACACGCCGCCGCCACCGAACAACGTCAACAGCCCCACCAGCACGAGCACCATCCGCACATCGTGCAACTGCGCGTCATACGCACGGTGGCCGTAGCCGACCACATAGGCGTAGCGGCCCCACGGCAGGGCGACCGGCACCACGAACTCGAAATTCGCCCGGTCCCTCGTCGGGTCCGCCTCCCGCCCCGCATACGACACGCCCCGCGCCAACGCCGCATCGATCCGCGGATCGCGAACCACACGACCGTTCAGCGACGCCTCCCCCGCCGCCGCGATCACGTGATGCGAATCGACCAACACCTCCTCCAACGTCCCCGGACGCCGAGCGATCGCATTCAGCAGCCGGTCGAACTCGGCGATCGCGACCCTTCGCGACGCCGCACTAGCGGCATCCTCCTCGAAACCCCCAGCGTCCGCCCGCAACTGCGCGGCATACCCAGCGATCTGATGACGCTCCAAATACCGGTCCACCAGCACATACCCGACGACACCGACCAGCACAAACGCCACCACCACCGCGACGAACAACCGCACACCGAAACGAACCGACGAGTCGCCGCGGCCAAGCCACCCGCAACCCCGACGCCACCGCCGCGCAGCCTTCACGGCACGCCACAACACAGACCCAAACCGCGAGCCCCCAGACCACACCGACGAGCCGACACCACGCACACAACCAGTATCGACACACCCACCACACACCATGACCCGGGCGACCGCCAGCGATTATGCCGACCCCCAACGCCGCCAACGGCCCGTCGGGCAAGGACTCCGCCCACCGTGTCGGCATAACCACCAGGTCGGCCTAACAGCCGTTATGCCGACGTCGGCATAACGGCTGCCAGGTCGGCGGCAGCATCTACGACTTCGCAGCCGCGCTTTTGCTCCCCGGCCAACCCGGCGGACGCGGGCTGCGCGGCGGCGACTTCACGCACGTTCGCCAACGCCTCGCCGCGCTCCTCGACGCAGCACCTCGATCGTGAGCTATCGCGCGCGCCGCGCCGCGGGGGTTGTGGGTGGGCCCGCCCTCAAGCCAAGCACACCACGGGTGTGCACACGGCCGGGCATGCCCACCCACGCCCCACAACGCAGCCCCCTCGACGCGACCCGTCGCGCACCACTCGCCCACGGGCGCACCCACGCCGCCCTCTTCGCGCCGACCCGTACCCGCCCTTCGGCGAGACCAACACCGCCGCCGCCGATGGCCGTCGTCATCGACGACGCGGGCGAGCGGCAGCGAACGTTCTGGCAGTTCTCGGCCGCGGAGCGGGTCGTGTTGATGCGCAGCGGCGAGCTGACCCTCCAGGAGTGCTGCGCCTGGGCCGCCCGCGCGCCGCACGAGGTGCCGCTCCTCGACGGCGAGTTCGAGTTCATCGCCGCTCGCATGGCCGACCTCGACGCCGACTAGCGCCCGTCCAGGCTAGAAAGCCCTTATGAGCGATAGCGCGCGACTTCACGACCGCTCGTCGCGCGTGGGGGTGTGGCCGAGTGGGGGGTGCGTGGCCCGTCCTCTCCCCGAGTGTCGCACCCTGCGGGTGCGGTTGGGTCGAGGAACGGGCCCGCACCCCGCGGGCCTCCTACGGCGATCTGGAGGTAGACGCATGTCAGAAACCACAACCACCACCCGTGCGAGTAACGAGCCGCGGACCGTGGCGTTGAGCTCGATCACCGTCGACGAGGGCTTCAATCCGCGGGAGCGCTTCGACGAGCGTGATCTCGATCGCCTTGCCGACTCGATCAAGACCCGCGGGCTGCTCCAGCCCCTGCTCGTGACCGAGACCAGCGATCCCGGCGCCTACCAGCTCGTCGCAGGCGAGCGCCGCTACCGCGCCTGCCTCGCCGCGGGGCTGACCGAGGTGCCCGTGCTCGTTCGCACCGGCGCCGTCGGCGCCGAGCAGCCGCTCGTCGATGCGGTCGTGGAGAACCTGCACCGCGCCGACCTGACCCCGGTCGAGGAGGCGACCGCGTTCCAGCGTCTGCTGGACGCCGGGTTGACGCGCAAGGGGATCTGCGAGCAGCTCTCCGTGACGGCGCAGCGCGTGCGTGAGCGGCTCGAGTTGCTCAAGCTCTCCGCGGAGCTGCACCCGGCGATCGACGCCGGCCACATCCCGCTCGCCGCGATACCCGCGCTCGTTCAGCTCGCCACGATCGACCCCGAGCTCCCCGGCTGCGCCTACCGGCGCGTGACCCGGGCCCCTGAGCAGTCGTGGCAGCGTCCACTGGAGTGGGCAGACGTCCTCGCGGATCCGATCGGTGCGGTGACCTGCCGCTACAGCAGCGACACGCCCGAGTTGCCTGGCGGCATCTACGAAGCCGGCGCGAGCTACCCGCTCGCCGCGTTCACGCTCAGCGAGAAGGCACGCCGGGACCTGCAGCGGCTCGCCGAGCTCGACCCCGTCTGGGCGGGTGAGGGGCCCGAGCTGATGTTTACCTGGGAGATGGTCGAGCACGCGCGCACGCTCGGCGCCGCGCACCCCTCCGTGCACGGACGGGACGCCCTGATCGTCGGCGACGACGTCGCCGACGAGCTCGTCGCCCGCGTGATCAGCCGCCGGCTGCGCGACGCGCGCGCGCACGCCAAGCACGAGCAAGCGCGCCGCGCCGCGGTCGCCGCGGCCCCCAACGGCGCGGCGAACAACGACCCGGAGGCGCTCGCGCTGCAGGAAGAGGCGGCGCGGCGCGCCGAGCGCGACGCACAGCGCCAGGCCCGCTTGGACGCCGAGGCCTACAACGACCGCCTCGGCGGCGCGGTCTTCAAGGCGCTCTCGACCGTCAAGATCGACGACCGCGTCGTAAAGGTCCTCGCGGCTGTTGATCTCAACGGCGAGCTTGAGGGGATCGCGATGCGCGGCGCGCGCTACGGCTTCCCCGACTGGGTCACCCTCGAGACGACCAAGAGCGCCAAGACCAAACGCACCTACCTCGAACGACCGCAAGCCGGCGCCAAAGCGCGCGACTATCTCGCCGGTGCCCGGCGGCCGGGCGAGATCACCGGCCGCTGTCTCGCGCTGATCGCGATGGCCGTCCTGGCCGATGAGAACTGCGTCGCGCGGTCAAACCGCTCCGGCCACGACCTCTACCGCTACCGCACCAGCCCCTACCACTACGACAGCGGGTCCTCATCGGGGCTGGCGTGGGCGCGCGACGTCGTCGACCTCGTCGAGGAAATCTGCCTCGAACAACTCCCCCAAGCGGTCACCGAGCCCCTACGTGACCGCCGCGAACGCGACCAGGCCGAGCGTGCGCAGGCCGACACCGAAGACCGCGCCGCACACACCGCCTACGACGAACTCGCACCGCGGCTCGCCGACCTCGACCCGGGAGCGCGCGAGGCCGCGATCACCGCATACGCCGAGCAGCATCCGGCCGGGGACTTCCTGCTCGAGCAGCTCCAGACCCGCCACGACGAACTCGTCGAACTCGAGACAGGGCCGACAGCAGACACGGCAGAGCCGCAGGCCGCCGTGGCCACATAGCCACAGCCCCGCATCGGGTGCGGGGCGCGGGTGCTCTCCCCGCGACCCGCACACCGGCCCTGCCCCGGCTGTCCTGGCCGTCCTCTGACCGCCGCGAGTGTGAGAACGGCGGTCATCACGAGCCGGGGGCGTCCCCGCCCAGCGTCGCAACGAGCCTCCGAACCGGTGTTGGCCGCCGGCGGTGGGGCGGGGGGCCCCCCCCGGGGCCAAGAATGGCACGCCCTCGCGGGCGTGCGGCAGCAGCGGCCAGCGCCCCAGCACACCGCCCCGGGGCACCACACAGTGAAAGGAGCAACCCCGATGACACCGACCGACTGGGAAACCCAACTCCAACAGCGTCTCGCTGACTGCGCACGGCCGCTTCGCGCGCTGCCCGCACAGCTCGCGCCGCACGAGGTCACGGTGATCGAGGTTGAGTACGACGGTTCGGGCGACAGCGGCCAGGTCGAGCGTGGTCCGCTCCCCGTGTCCGTGTTGACAGTTAGCTGGGTGAGGGTTCCCGGTCGCGATCGGAGCCGAAGGCGCGTAGCGCCGAGGCGG
>Ga0307372_10006660_pt1 | contig 16791 bp, 11 predicted proteins | sample OX1MG_FD_202533 | JGI IMG/M metagenome (GOLD analysis project Ga0307372, IMG submission 202533) | Soil microbial communities from Risofladan, Vaasa, Finland - OX-1 | ecosystem: Environmental > Terrestrial > Soil > Coastal area > Acid sulfate soil | place: Finland: Risofladan, Vaasa | collected... | reverse complement strand
GCTTCTACCTCGGCTGGCTCGGTGTGGCGGCGGTGCTGGCCGGGCTGCTCGGTGCGTTCGTGCTGGCGGCCCTGGCCGGCCTGGGGCTGATCGCGGCCGGGAGGGCGACCCGGAAGTCGCACATCCCGTTCGGTCCGTTCATGCTCGCGGCCACGCTCGCCGTCATAGCCGCCAGCGGCGTTGTAGGTTCTTAGTCCGCGTGGCATGTTCTCCAACGCGATGGCATATGGACGGCATATGTGCCATCCGACTGTGACTGCCAGCGATAGTTGTCACACGCCAAGGGGTATCTGTCACCATGTTCGGTTGCGAGCGGACGACGGCGTGAACGTTTGGCTTGCTCGTGAATTCGCCGAATGCGGACACAGAGCGGTAGCTCAGACGGCGCGGTCGGGGGAATGGCGATCGATCGCTGCGGCGAGGTTGTCAGCGTAGGCGTTGAGGATCGCCTTGAGGGCTGCGTAGTGCGGTTTGGGCGGGCTGGCGTTGTAGAAGTGCCACATGTTGTCGCGGCGCTTGCGCCAGGTGGGGTCGCCGCTGGTTACCTCGTGCTCGATGATCCGGGGTGCGAGGACGTGTTCGCCTTGGGTGATGCGGACCCAGACGGCCTCGGTGGCGAACTGGCGCTTGCAGTCGCTGAGCTCGGGCTGGAATGGCCCTTTCGTCGGGGGGAGCTGGCTGATGATGTCCTGCCAGGTTGCCGGGTCGATGCACCAGTCCTGGAGGGCGTCCCTGCGGTGCTTGTAGTTGATCAGGCCGGGGGTGGCGCTGAGCTGCCTGGTGAGCGCATGCACCGCGAGATGGAACTCGGCGGGGCCTGTGCCGGGACTCCAGTAGGCGGCTGCGGCAAAGGCGTTTCCGGATGAGGCTGCGATGTAACGGCGGTCGATGCCGAGGTAGGCGGCTGCTTCGGCGAGCGAGCCGCCTGCGGTCATCTGGACCAGGCGGACGGCGGCGGCGCGGCGCAGCAGTCTTGGCCTGATCCCGTCGATATTCCGGAAGTGCTGCCGGAACCAGTCGTCTTGGAGGTGCTCGGGGATGTGCTCGGGGCCGAAGGTGGTGTCCGGGGCAGGTGCGCGGCGGCCGTGCCTGTGCTGGCCGACGCGCTGGAAAGCGGGGATCAGGGGTTCGAGTGCATCCCGGAACCCGCTAGAGCATTCGTGCCTGGTGCGCCGGTAGCGGCGTATCCACCGCCAGCGAGGGCTGTCCTTGCTGGCGCCGCCGGGATCCCGGCCGGGGGCGAGGTGCGGGCCGAGGAGTCGCAGGTCCGGGCTGTCGAGGATGCCGGCGGCGGCGGTGATCAGGGCGGCGCAGGCGAGGGTGTCCAGGGGCGGGGTGTCATAGACCCGGTAGCTGGGGTGAGCGTTGCGGCTCTCGGCGTGCTCGCCGAAGGCGTCCGCGAGGGCCTGGGCCGGGAACAGCGGCCGGGTCCCCGGCCAGGCCGCGCTGATCAGCCCGCTGGTTAGCTGCAGGTCCGCGAAGTACTGAGCTGGGGTGGCCGGCCGGCCGGCACTTATCGGGTTCGCCGGCCCGCCGGGCTGGAGCAAGTCCTGCATGTGATTGCTGACGGCGTGCAGCATGTCCAGGTCAGATGCGGGGAGCTGTGCTGCGGCCGGGGGGCGGGGGTCGAGGTCAAGGCGTGCTGCGCACAAGATGGCGCGCCCGCCCTGGGACGTGCTCAGCGCGGCGCGGCACTGGACCGGATGCAGGCCGCTGACGCGGCTGTAGGGGATCAGGGAAGCGGCGGACATGGCGGGCTGCCCGCAGGACGGGCAAAGATGCTCCAGCAGCCGGCGGTGGACCGGGCAGGCGAAAACGACCGGCAGCCGCCACGCCTTGCGCCAGGCGCCGCCGCACTGGTCCTGGATGGGGCTGCTGTCGCCGGCCAGGCACCTGGGGCAGTACCGGGTCGTGGTGGTGAACAACCACGGGCTGGCAACCGGCCGGATGCCCGCCTGACCGGCAGTGACTACGGGCGCCGCCTGCGGATAACGGCCGGACATGCTGCTTATGCACAAGCTGGCTACCTCGGCTGCGGTGAGCCTGGCCGTGCGGGCGAGGGCGCCGGCGGCCGTGGCATCCAGGTGCAGCATGAGGGCGCGCGGTCCGCCGGTGCCGGTGGTAAGCCCGGTGAGCTGCACTATCCGGATTGGTGACAGGCCGAGCCGGTGGGCGAGCCGGAGCAAGTAGCCGGGCAGGGACTCTTCCGGCAGCGGGTCCAGGCTGCGCGGTAGCGGGCTCAGCGCGCCCATCGGCTGTCCTCCCGGGTCAGGTTCCGGTGCCGCTCGCCGGCCCGTGGTCATCAAAGACGGTGTTGCGTCCGCGCTTGCGCTTGCCGGTGTCCTTGCCGCTTGGCCGGGCGGGGCCGGGCGGAAGGTCGGGAATCTCGCCGGCTCCGGTGTCACGACTGCTGGCGTCGGAGAGGCTGAGCGTCACGTTGTCCAGCAGGACCTGGGTCAGGCGTTCGGTACCGGTGTCGATCGCCTCGCGGCAGCCGTCTTCGATCAGCCGCTCCAGCAGGCCGACGACGCCGTTGGTGCGGCGGTAGAGGTATTCGGGCATGACACCGTCGGTGAGCATGCCGGGGGCGGCGTCCATCAGCCGCAACTGCTGCTCGGTGCCGGCCAGGTGCCGGGTCCAGGCGGTGATCTGGGCCGGGGTGTCGTAGCGGAACCGGTCCAGCTCGACCAGGTCGAACCGCCGCTCGGTCTGGGTGGCCTCAAGAGCGCGGACACTGGCATGCCGGGAGGGCGGGAAGGTCCACTGCCCGGTGCGCGGGTCGTGGCGGCCCTCGCGCAGCAGCCCGGAGCCGGGGATGTCGACGCCGATGAGCACGAGGGTGACGTGCATGCTCATGAACGCCCGGATCAGGTCCAGGACGTCCTGGTCATCGGCGCGGTGCATGCGCAGCCGGGTGATGTCATCCAGCAGCAGCGCCTTGGTGCCGTGGTCGCGGATCGAGGCGGCGACCTGGCGGACCAGGTCGGGCAGGTCCATGTTCTTGGTGTCGGCGCCGTAGAAGCCCAGGATCGCCTTGCAGGCGGACTTGGGCTTGGCTGTGACCGGGGTCTGCACGTAGGCGACCGGGGCGTGCAGGTCCCGGGTCCCGGCCAGGGCGCCGGGGTTGAGGTAGTGGTGAAGTTCCAGCCAGTCGTCCTCGAAGTCCGCGGCGATCTCGCAGGCTGTCTCGGTCTTGCCCTGGTAGCCGCCGCCGGTGATCATCACCCCGGCGCGGGTGGACGGCTTGTGCTTGAGCGCGTTGGTCTCGATCCGCCCGCGCAGCAGCCTGGTCACCTCGTGGCTCATCGGGGTCTGCTGGAGGGGGAGATTGGCGTGAGTGGCGGCCCGGTGCAGGTCGTGCAGCATCCGCCGCCGCGGTGACATCGCCCGCCAGGCGGACAGGTCTAGCCGCGGGGCGGGCGTGAACGAGCCCCGGGTGGCCCGCCACCGCTGCCAGCCCGCAAGGGTCTCGCGCGCCGGCGGTGGCCCGGGAAGGACGAAGGGGACGGTGCTGCCGGAATCCGGGCTGGCCGCGTCGCCGGCTCCGGACATCATGCCGGCTCCCGGCCCGGGCCTGCCCGCGGGTCCCGGGTTTCGTCGTGGTCCTCGTCATCGGGGATGCGCAGGATGCTCTTGCGGCGCAGGGCTTCGCGCATCAGCGGTGCCGGCTCTGGCCGGGACGGGACCGCCGCCTCCCGCCGCCGGCGCCGTTCAGCGTCGACCACGTTCTCGGCCCGGCGGGCCCGGTCCGGCCACTGCAGTGCCACCACGTTCGCTTCCCGCGCGGCTCCGGCCCTCGCGGGAGGGCCGGCCGGGCGGTCCGCGGCCGCGGCCCGCGCCCGGGTGTCCTCCCGGGCGTGCTCGGTGCGCTGTGCCCTGGTCATGCGGGTGGGCCATTTCTCCACCGGGATGTGCGCCCCGATCAGCCGCAGCAGCAACGGCAGCAGCTCAGCGTCCGACCTGGGCTGCAGGCCAGCCTGCCGGGCGGCGCGGAGCAGGTCGCGCACGCGCGCGTCGCTGAAGGAGGGCACCTCCCCTTCCGGCGGGAGCCCGCTCCAGCGGAGCGGCTGCCACAGATGGGTGACCGGGTCCTGGAAGAAGACCGTGCGGGCATCGCGGGGATCGCGGTGGACCGCCCACCGGCCCCGGTAGCGGCCACCGCGGCTGGACGGCTCATCGCGATAGCCGTCCAGGGCAGGGCCGTCATACCAGAGCCCGCGGATCTTCACCCCGCGCTGGCCGTGGATCTTCACGAAGCAGGCGGGCAGGAGCTCATAAAACAGCTCGGGCGCGGGGATCTGCATCGCGAAGCCGCCCTGGCCCATCGCCGCGGCGAACAATGTGTTGGGACTGTGATCGCCGGCCGGATCCCAGCACGGCGCGTGCTCGCCCAGGCGCCGGTTCTGCCAGATCGCCACGATCCATGTGGCGATCAGGTGCTCCATCTCATCGATGGTCAGTACCGCATCGGATTCCGGGTCGGCGCCGCGATCGGCGACATCCACCCCGGCATAGCCGAGCAGATGCTCGAACAGCAGTGACCGGATTCCCCCGAATGCCCTCTCGCAAGCCTGCTTATCGGTAGGCCGCAGCACCCGGGCCGGGAGGATGTTCGCGCCGATCACGCGCTGGACGTCGACCAGGTGATGATTCTTATAGACAGATCCGTGATCGGTGGTGACCGTCTCGGGGGTGAAGAACGGGAGCCCGGCGACCTTGTGCCCGGCGAACTGCGCGACCACCGCGGCGGGGATCCCCGGATAGGGCCACTCCATCTCCTCGCCCCATTCCTCGCGCAAGGGCAGCGGCATCATCATGTCCCGCAGCAGCATCGCCACGTCCACCGATGAGTCCGACACCATGGTCAGCCGGAACGCGACCAGGGAATGGGAGTAGGCGTCCAGCGCCAGGGTCAGGTGCACCGACACCGGCTCCCCGAATACGCCCTCGCGGACCTTGACCGGCAGGATCGTGGTGTCCAGCGCGACGACCTGGCCCGGCCTGTGCACGACGACGTGCTGCCCGCTGGTCGCCAGGGCCGCCGAGCGCTGGTAGCGCTGGCGGGCGCCTCCCGGGCCGAACCATTCCCGCCAGACCAGCCGCAGCGTCTCCGAGCACGGGACGGCCACGCCGGCGCCGTACTGCTCGCGCACGAACTGGCGGATCAGGACCTCACGGGCGCTCATGCTCATCCGGGACCGCTGCAAGGTGTCCTGCCGGACAGCGAAGATCGCCTCCCGGACCTCCTCGGAAACGCTCGGATGACCGCCGCCGGGGCGCAGCCACCGGTCATCCGCGCACCCCATCACCCCCGACCTCAGGCGCGCGGTATCCCACCGGATCAAGGTCCGGTAGCTGACCCGGTCCAGGCCCAGGATCCTGGCCTGATCGGCATCCAGCGCCCGGAGCTCCGCGACCTTGGCGTGCCGGCGCTGGGTCAGTGTCGTCGTGGCCGGGTCGTACTCCGGATTCGGCTCTCCCGGGCCCGGACGCGACGGATCACCGCCGCGGAACCCGGTGCTGGCCTCCAGCACGTGCGCCAGCCGCAGATGAGCCAGCTCACGCTGATGCGGTGACAGATCTTGCGGCATCCCGGGCTGGCGCCCCCGGTCCGCCGCCGCGGCGGCGGCGGACCGCGATGACGGCCGGCACCGCGGATGGCTGACCAGGAAACGGATGCTCACCCGCATCCGCTCGCCGTCAGCGCGGGTGAGCGCGACCTTGCCGTACTGGGGCTCCAGTTGCTCGACGATCCACTCCGCCCCGTCCAGCACAAGACCCGAGCCGACCGCCAGGTCCAGCACAAGCGCCGTCATCCCCGCCCCCCGTCCGCCAGCCGCACCAGCGTGGCGTCGGCGAGCGGCAGGGCAAGGTCGATACTCAGCCTGCGGTGCCACAAAAGGTGCAGAAGCTGCGCCCGCGCGACCGGCGGCGCGATGGTGCCGGCCACCAGGTCCGCGAAGCTCAGCGGCCCCGACGACACCCTGTCCAGGAGAACGCTCCGCAGTCCGAGCGGGTCAGCCAGAGGCCGCCGCTGCGAGGACAAGGTATCCAGCGTCGCCGCCACGTGCGGCACCCAGCCCGACACCACCAGATAACGCCACCCGCAGGCAAGCGCCGCCTCCGCCGACGCCGCGAACTTCACCCGGTCGGCCTCGGCGATCCGGTCCGAAGGGCGGGCATCGATCAGCCACGTGCCGTCCGCGGCCACCGCCAGGACGTCCGGGATGTGCTCGACCGGGCCATCCGCGGTCGCGAACCGCAACCGGAACGGCTGGCAGACCACCTCTGCCACCGCGCCCGCGAAGTCCAGCGCCAGCAGCAGCCTGGCTTCTTCCAGGCTCTCGAACCCGTGATGCAGCCCTGTGCTCACCATGAACTGCAGGCCAGGGCGATGCCGCTGGGCCCGGCTCCAGGAGAACCTGCGCACCGGCTCGCACCCGGGCACAGGGAACGAACCCAGATCACGGACCGGACAGACCACCTCCGAGCCCGAGACCCTCCAGGCCGCGGACCACCGCCCCGCCCAGCCATCGCTCAAGTCCAGGACACTGGCAGGGGTCACCTGACAGTCCGCGACGAGATCCGCCAGGCCGCACGAGTCAGAATGAATCACCCTGGAGCCGGTGAGCCCCTTCAATGACAGCACCCACTACAAATACAACTCTTCGTGCCCGATCATGCGTAAATGGTTATCAGGGCTGCTCCTGCGGCGTGTCCCGCTGTTGACGGCACGGTTATCTGGACACCAAGTCATGATCAACGGCAGTGGTCTTCACCCACGCCTCCTTCGCGGTTGCCCACCCGGAACCGCGCCTTAAGCTGGGTGACAAGAGGGACCGTAGGTTCCGCCGTAATCCTCCCGTAGGGAGGAGATGGGAAGCATCGGATGAGAAGCTCAGACAGCAAGCTGGCCGCGGTGCAGCGCGCTTATGACGCCGGGCACCCAGAGGTAGCCCTGATGATCCTGGCCGGGAAGGTGCGGGCGTATACCCGGTCCCCCAAGTCGAGGCCCGGCTGGCAGGTGTCCGACTACCGCGACCCGTATCCGGCCGGCACGGCGGCCGTGGTCCTTGTAGATTCCTACGCCACCGGCAAACCTGATGGGTACTACGTCGTTCCTATCGCCGTTATCCGCAGGATCATCATGGACGACCACAACGCCGCGTTCCCGGATGGCGTGCGCCCGGTCAGCCCCGAGGCGACCCACGCGTACGTCACGCCGGAATCCGTGGAGCAGTACCGCGATGCCTGGGACTTCTACCTGGCGGATTAGCGAAACGGGATGCTCAGGCAGTCTTGCCGAAGCATCCTCATAGAGTCCCGCCGCTAGATCTCCAAATAACCCAAATAACGAGGTCGCTAACACCTGCCCGGCATTCGACCAGTGACAACAGCACTGGGAACTCACTCAGGTGACAACAATCTCTGGGAACCGGTGCCATCTATCGCTGGGGACCCGCAGCGGAAGTCCAGCGCAAAGCACATCCCAGGTGACATCTATCGATGGGCGTCACACCGACCGAGAAATAGTGGTGTGGTCGGCACTCCGGTTGCCTCGCGGGATTTCGTCCGCGCAGCTCCGCTTACTGCCACGGCGGAAAGATCTCTATCGCGCCCCGCTGTTGTCGGCCTGGCTGGCCAGGTCTCTCAGCGTCGCCAATCAGCGTGCGCAGCCGCGGCAATCGATCTCGATCGGATAGGTCCTGCCCAGTGGGCGGGCCTCATATTCTGGGCCGGTGACAGCAGTGGGTGCGGGGCCGGCTGCCGCTTCGTACTCGACGGGCGGCGGTGGAGTGGTGCTGGAGCACCAGTACGGTGCCACGCTGCTGGCTAGCCTGCTGACCGGCGATCCATTGCCGGAACTGGGCGATGACGTCACGCCGATGGTGGTCCGGTTCCAGGCGAGCGCGGTCAGCGCCGTGGATGATCTGCTGATCTCGGGCCGCACGCCAGACGGTGGTGCACGGCAGGCCTTGGTCGGCGTCAGGCGCGACCCGAAGCTGGTCAAGAGCGAGGCGAAGTCAGCTGAGGGCGAGGGGAAGTCGGTTCGGCTTGTCGCCTCCTACCTCAAGGTGATAGCCGGGGCCTGGGAGGAGATAGTGGCGGGCCGGTGGCGCCTGGGCCTGGCTGCGGTGGCTTCGAACAGCGCGGTCCGGCAGGCTGGCGAGCTTGCCGAGATCGCCCGCGCTACCGGCAGCGAGGCGGCGTTCCGGGCAGAACTTGCGCATGGGGTGCACGATCAGGCTCTGCGTGTCCGGCTTGATCACCTTGACGGTCTTGTCGCCGCCGCGCTCCAGGGTGGTTGCGACGCTGCAGGGCTCGCCACTGACGAGCTGACGTGGCGCCTGCTGTTCTCGCTGCGGGTGCGTGCGATGCGCCTGGAAGGCGCGGACACGACCGACCGGACTTTCACGGTCGCCCGGTTGAGAGCGGTCGTGGCTGATGGCACGGCTGCGGCAGCCGATGTCCTGTTCAGCAAGCTGGAAAGGCTGTCATCCCGTTATGCGCCTGCGGGCGCGATTGTCGATGAGGCGGCGCTGCGCCGGGACCTGTCGGGCACTCAGCTGGCACGGTCGTCGCGTTATCCCCGGGCCTGGGCTGTCTTGGACCGGCTCGCGGCTCAGCTCGCCGACGGCACCCGTGCCGTGCTGGCCAACGGCTCGTCCGAACTGCGCCTGGAACGGCACGAGGCACGGCAGGCGCTGCTCACCGACATGCGGGCAGCTGCGACCGGGCCGGCTGGTCTTGTGATTACTGGCGAGCCAGACGTCGGCAAGTCAGCCTTGTCCCTGCGTGCCGCAAGCCAGCTGTCCGAGACGGGGACCCCCGTCGTCAGGCTGAACCTGCGGGACCTGCCCGCGACAGTGCTGGAGCTGGAGGGCCTGCTGGGTGCCCCGCTTGCGGACGTGCTGGGCGGGACCGCCACCGGTGATGGCCGGCTGCTGCTCATCGACGGGGCCGAGGCGGCGCTCGAAGGGCGGGGAAAGCTGCTCACCGCCACAGCCGCCGCGGCGCTACGCGCTGGCCTGGGCGTTGCGGCGGTCACCCGTGCTGACGGTGCCAGGGTCGTATCGCAGGCGCTCGCGGACGCGGCCGCGGCGGCTGGGCTGACCACTCCGGTCGGCGAGCATGTGGCGGGCAGGCTGACGGCAGCCGAGATCAGCCAGATCGCTGCGGCCTTCCCCGCGCTTGCGCGTCTTGCTGGTGAGCCGCGTGCGGCTTGGCTGCTCGGCCGTCCAGGTCTTATTGACCTGCTCCTGCGTGCCGGTGCGGCAGGAGCGCTGCCCGCGGGGCCGTTGTGCGAGGCCGACGTGTTCGCCGCGATCTGGGACCGGCTAGTGCGGCACGCAGAGGTACGGGAGCCGGGCGGGCCGACACCAGACGCACGGGAGCAGGCGCTGGTCGCCCTGGCCAGGCGCCGGCTGCTTCCTGGCGACCTGGGCGAGCCCCCGGATGTCACGGCGCTGCCCGCGCTGCGGTCGGACGGGCTGCTGCGGCCGGCCGGGGCCGCTAGTGCCTGGAACCCGGGCGACCAGTTCGCCAGCGACCTGGTCGCTGACCTGGCGGTCGCACGGCTGTTCATCACCGGTGGCTGGCAGCTGCTCAGCCGTGGCGGGGCGCCCCGGTGGGCACTTCGCGCCGCGCGGCTGGCATGCCAGGCCATGATCGTCAGCGCGGGCGCCGAGAGCGAGCAGGCACGGGCGGAACTCCAGGCTGTCTTCGATGAGGTCGCTGAGCAGGCTGGGCCGCGATGGGCAGAGGTCCCGGCCGAGGCGCTGCTGACAATCGGCGCCGGCCGCCAGACCCTGGCCAGGGCCTGGCCGGCCCTGCTGGCCGCGGATCGTGCTGGCCTTCAGACACTCCTGCGCCTGGCACATCAGCGGTACGTGGCCGACGGCGTCGGCGACGTGACGGTCCATGAACCGCTGGTCGCGCTCGCCTACTGCGGCGACGACAACCTCGGGCAGGATGACTGGTGGGACCGCAGCGGCACCGGTGGCCAGATCCGCCGTCTCGTGCAAGCCTGGCTGCGCGGCCTGATCGCGGCCGGAAGCGGGCCGGATGCCCTCCGTCAGCGAGTCCGGGACCGGATCCTGGCCCGCTCTTCGGAGCCAGGCGACGAGTTCGCTATCGGGGCCCTGGCCACGCTCGGCCCCGACCTGGACGATCGTGCCGAAGCCTTCCTGCGCGCCGTGCCAGGCGGATACCTGGAGCCCGCGGTAGAGCTAGCCGGGCCGACGGTCGCTCTGGCCGCCCATCAGCCAGGCTTGCTTGTGGTGCTTGCTGAGTCCTATTACCTCATGGATCCCGGTGAAGGCGCCGGTATGCTCGGATTCCGCGACGGCATCCGGCCGCACCGCGCGACCGGCGGAGGGCGGCTGGCGGCTTGGTGGTACGGCCCGTTCTTCCAGCTCTTGTGGGTGCGGCCAGCAGACGCTCTCGCGCTCATCAACCTGCTTCTCGATCACGCTGCCACCGTCCGCGCCGGCGCCGTCCCGCCTCCCGGCGCTGAGACGCCGGGGCTTGACCTGGACCTGCCAGGCGTCGGCACCCGCCGCTGCGCTGGAGCCCCAGAGACCTGGCGGTGGTACCGGGGCGGCACCACCGCGCCGTGCCCGTGTCTGAGCGCGCTGCTGGCCGTCGAACGGTGGGCCGACCATCTCCTCGACGTCCTGCATGTCCCGATCTCCGCCGTGATCGAGCTGCTGCTGCGGGACTGCCGCAACCTGGCGATGCCGGGCCTGGCGGTCGGCTTGCTGGTGCGGCATCCCGAGCTCGCCGGCAGCCAGCTCGACCGCTGGCTGGCCCGGCCGGAGCTGTGGCGGCTGGACGCCGACCGCGCATTCGGGGAGGGCCCGGGCACCCTGCACGTCCAAGGTCCAGACCCCGCTGACCTGCGCGGCCGGGCGCGCCGTGGCCTGCGGTTCGACGACGTGGCCGCGGGCATGACCGTGCAGGCCGCGCTGGATGGCGACCACGAGCGGCTCGCTGCCCTTGCGGCGATCGGCGATGAGCTGGTCCGGCGGGCAGCCGACCTGGCAGCGGGCCGCGAGGTCGCTGAGCAGCAGGTGGCCACCGCCAAGGGGTGGGCGGCGATCCTGCACCCGGAAAACCACCGCCCCGTGCCGGCTGGGGACGGTATCAGGGTCGAGTACCGGCCACCCGGCGATGTCGCGCAGAACCTGGCTGGCTCTCGGGAGCCTCTTGAGCGCAGCATGACCGCGCTGCGGCTGCAGAGCACCTACACCAGCCCCACGGTCTGGGACGCGCCCACCGGCACCCTGATCACCGATCTGACCGCTGCCCGTCAGTTCGCCGACGACCCGCCTCCCGGCCCGGTTCACCCTGCCGACCCCATCGCCGCTGTTGCCGCTGCCGCTGTCGTGGCCCACGCCCGCGGACGCGCTGTGGTGCCGGATGAGGACCTGCGGTGGGCAGCTGACGTGCTCGTTGAGGGGGCCGCGCATCCGTGGACTGAGGCGATCAGCAGAGAGACGAGCAGGCATCGGACGGGTGCTGACAGGTCTGCAGCGGCAGCCCTGCCAGCCCTCCTGCTCCCAGGGCTCGATCACATCCGGCCCGACATGAGTGCCCTGGAAGAAGCCCTTCACCGTACCGGTGCCAGCGTCCCGGACGAAGTCCGGATGATCTTCGCGCACGCTGCGGCGCCGGTCTGGACCGCGCCCTGCGGCCCTGGCGGGAAGACCTGCCGTCACCAGGTCCTCTGGTCTGCGGTGGTCGGCGGCCTGCGCGACTGCCAGCTCGGTGCCTGGGATCAGGCCGCGCAGCGGCGGCTCATCGAGCCACTGGCCGAGCCCTTCGATCAGGCCCTGCCCCGCGTGCAGACCGAGCGGCTGCTAGTGAATCGCGTGACCAGCCCGCTGCTCGCCGCAGCGGAGGCAGCCCGCAGCGGCAGCTGCGTCGCGCAAGAAGCGAACCGGTTCCTCGACATACTGCTGACTGCGCACCGCCGCGGGGCCGTGCACTGGGCCGAGAAGAACTACGGCCCGCCCGGCGGCGACGAACACGGCCCGGCAGCCGCACGCGTCCTGGCCGAGATGGCCGCGGCAGGCAACACGCAGCCCCTCGCCGGGCATGTCCGGACCTTTACCCGGCAAAGCCCGCACGCGCTAGCTGAGCTGCTCCACAACCTGGCCATCACGTTCACCTACCACGATGAGCTCCACCGGGCCCTGCCCGCCGCATGGCGGCCTGTGATGGAAGCTGCACTCGACGAGATGGAAGCCACTTCGGACCTGCCTGCCGACAGGCACTGGGAATCAACGGCGCTGGCCGGCCTCATCCCCGCACCCGAACCCGACCTGGCTGATGCAGACCCCGACACCAGCATCGAGCACGCACGGAAAACCTGGCCGGCCCCGGACACCTTCAGCGAGCTGATCAAGCGGTGGCTGCCCATCGCCCGAGGCCAGCCACAGGCAGCCGACGCCCTCATCAAGCTGGGCTGGTGCGCGTCGCCTGCCTGGCAGGCCACAACCGGCCTTCAGTGGGTCGAAGAACTCATCGGCGGCAACTTCGCCGCAGTAGCAGGCCGGTGCTACTACCTGACACGGTGGCTCGGGGATCTCCGGACAATCCTGCCCGGCGAGGCAGACACAGCACGCTGGCGGCGCGTGGCCGACGGCCTCGCCGCTGCGGGAGACAACCGCGCCGCCCGGCTCCAGCAAGCCGAGGAGTGACCCGGCCACCCACGCCGGCTGAGGAAAATGCCGCGAGGCTGAGACGCAGTCCCCATGCCACAGCGTGAGAATCCCGGCGCACCGCAGGTCCAAGAGCCTGCTATGCCATCCGCGCTGAGACCCTACAGGCGTCGCGGGTCCTCACCTCCCATGACATATTCTCAGCCGCTCTGATATCCCAGCGGCAGATGCTGAATGGCTGCTGACCGGGCCGCGGCGAGTTTGGCGTGGCCAGGTGAGCCGCGCCGCAGTTCGCCCCGGGCCTGCCGCGGAAGCCAAATACGCCGCGATGTCCGTCGCTCATCACCCAGGTCAGGCGGTTGGAACGCGAACTGGGCCAGCGGCTGCTCGACAGGGCTCTCGGTCAGGCCGCCATGGCTAACGGCCTTCAGGCGATAGGTAGTCAAAGTCATCAGGCCGCCGAGCACCACGGAGCCGTGGCCTGATCCGCGCGGTTGTCCTGCTCCCCGGCCCTCCCGCGGGCAGAGCGCGGTCATGTCACGCCGCGGCGAATACAGGTGAGAGAGCCACCGACTGAAGGAGGACGCGGTGACCCCTGCAGACCCGGCCATCCAGCCCAGGCTGACTGTCCACATCCTGATCGACAGTGTGCCCTACGAGGTGCACGAGCGGTGCCTGACCGGTGCGCAACTGCTGGCCTTGGCCAGCCTTCCGCCAGGCGACCAGCTGTTCAGGGAAGTCGCGGGCCATGGCGACGATGAGCCGATCCAGCCAGGCATGGAAGTTGAGCTGCGCGACGGCGAGAAGTTCTACGCGGTCCCGGTCGGAAACTTCGGATAGCCCTCCATGGCCCGTCGTGACATCCTCGACCGGCAGATGGCCGAGGTCATCCAGGTCTACCCCGGCACCGCGATCCACGATGTTGGTGACGGCACGCACATCGTGAGCGTGCCGTTGCCACTGCGGGTCGGCTGGAACGTCACAGCCACCCTCGTCCGGTTCATGGTTCCCGTCCCGTTCCCGGCCGCGCAGCCTGACTGCTTCTACGCCGACCCGGGGCTCAGGCTTGCCGGTGGCGGGATGCCGACGAACTCCGGCCTACAGCCGCTGGTCGGAGAGGAGCTGATGTGGTTCTCCTGGCACGTCGCGTCCTGGAACCCCGTTCGCGACTCCCTGCTCGGCTACATCAGGTTCATCGCTGAAAGGCTCCGCCGTGCGCAATGAGATCCGCGTGACGTCCGCGCAGTGGCAGGATCTGCGCGAGCACCTACTTTCCGACGGCCTCGAGCACGCCGCAGTCCTAATCTGCGGCACGGCAGCCACGCCCGGCGCCCGGCTAATGCTCGCCCGCCGCGTCGTTCTACTCGACGAGGCCGACCTAATCGAGCACGGCGAGCTGCACTTGTCGGTCAGCCCGGTTACGATCGCCCGGCTGGCAAAGCAAGCGGCACGCACCAAAGGCAGCCTGATCATCTGCCATTCCCATCCGTTCCCCGGGCCAGTCGCCCCGTCCGCGCTGGACCTTGACACCGAAGCACAGCTGTGCGGCAGGGCGCTGGCAGCGCGGCTGAGCCCGCGTCCTGTCGGCTCGCTGATCTTGGGCCCTGACGGCGCCAGCGCCCGGCTCTATCTGGACGAACGCGAAGGCCATAATGCGACTGTCCGGATCGTCGGCGAGTCGGTCACGGTCCTGCCGCACGCCAGCGTAGGCCCGGACCAGCAGACAGGCGTGTTCGACCGGCAGGTCCGGGCCTGGGGCGCGGACGGCCAGGAAGCGATCGCGGAGGCCCGGGCCGTCGTAGTCGGCGTCGGCGGCACCGGCTCCCACGTCATCACCCAGCTAGCCCATCTCGGAGTGCGGAACCTTCTGCTGATCGATTCTGACACCATCGAGGAGAGCAACCTGCCGCGGCTGATCGGCGCCAGTCCCGCCGACATCGGCAAGCTGAAGGCCGAGGTGCTCGCGGCAGCCGCCCGGGTCATCAGCTCGGGCGCAGACATCCGCGTCGTCCCGGCTAGTGTCCTCGACGTCGATCCCGGCCTGCTGGCCGAGGCGGACGTGATCTTTTGCTGCACCGACGGGCACGGTTCCCGGGCGCTGCTCACCGAGCTCGGCCAGCAGTTCTGCGTTACCGTCATCGACCTCGGCGTCGAGATCGTGCCCTCTCCCGGCGGGGCGCGGGCCGGCGGCGGCGTGCGGATCCTGCGGCCAGGACAGGCATGCCTACACTGCGCAGGCACCTTGGACCCGGGCCTGATCCGCGAGGAGTACCTCCAGGATGGCGAGCGCGAGGCGGAGAGACTCCGCGGCTACCTGCGGGGGGCGGCAGAGCCGACGCCATCGGTCGTGGCCCTTAACGGCGTAGCCGCGAGCCTGGCAGTGCTGGAGTTTTGCCAGCTGACGGCCGGGATGTTCACCAGCGGACGGCAGCGGCTCCTATACCGGGCAGAGCAGCGGCGCCTCACCACCGCCAGCATCCGGCGTAACCCAGGCTGCCATGTCTGCGGCGACCAGGGACTCCTCGGGGCCGCAGACGGCAGTCAGGTCTCGACGCGCTGGCGGCCGGGTGCCAGTCCGGGGCAGGCGCGGCACGCCGGATAGGCGGCCTGTACTAGCGGCGCGGCGCACGTCACGCGAACGCGAACCATGGTAGCGAGAAGTAACACAGTGACAGGTGGTGACGGAGTGGACGAGGAATTGATTCAGGCCGCGAAGGCAGGCAAGCCGCACGCCGGCGCGTTCCTGGTCAGCCTTTACGGGCCGCGGCTTCTTGGGTACTGCCGCACCATCGCACCCGACCTCGGCGACGTGGACCGCGAGCTGATCTGCGAGCAAGCGATCGAGAAGGCCTGCCGGAAAATGGACGAATACGACGAGACCAAGGCCAGCCTCGCGGCCTGGCTTCGCGGGTTCGTGCGCTACGGAGTCCTCAGCTGGCGCCGCGGCTGGGCCCGCCGCGACCACGAGCACTCCTCCGAGTTCGGCTCGCAGGCCTGGCGGCCCCGCCCGCAGCTCGAACTCGACCCCAACGACCCGCGGCTTGTCCGGCTCGCCGCAGCAGTGAGCACACTGCCGCAGGACCACCAACTCCTGATTGCTCTCCGGTTCTGGGAGAACCTTCCGACCTTTGAGATCGCGGCCCGGCTGCACATATCGGAGGCCGCAGTCCGGCAGCGGCTCAGCAGGCTCACGCGCCAACTCCGTGCACAGGTGGAAGGCCATGACGACGCCGATATCGGCGGCGTCGCATAAGCTGCCCGCCCTACCTTTGACCTCATTCCGAAGGAATAACTGATGGACCACCAGAACGCCCAGCACAGCTTCCACGGACCGGGGTCCGCCGAGGACCTCATAGCCCGTGCCCAAAACTCTGAGCCGCTAGCGATCGCGCTACCGGAACAGCCCGCAAGCAGCCAGCAGGACGCTTGGATGGAGGCCGCTTTCGCCGCGCTTCCGGCTTCCAGCTTCTTCGACCCGGCAGTGCTGAAGGCCGTGGATCTGCTGATGCAGGACTCAGAGTCAGTGACAGTCCAGGCGCGGCAGCGGCTCGTCGGCGGCGCCGACCGCGGCGTCCGCTGGCGGCACAGGCTCGACAGTCATATCGGCAATCTGCTCCGCGACCGGCGGTGCACCCTTGAGCTCAGCCCGGGCGAGGTTGCCGCCAAGATCGGGTCCGCCGCCGCACTGATCGCCGAGATCGAGACCGGAGCCAAGCCGATCGAATCGCTGCCCGCAGACCTGGTGGCCGCATGGATCCAGCTCGTGAGCCTGGCCCCCGCCGTCGCGCTCGCCGCGCTGCAAAATGCGTCAGTGCCGGATGAGGCTTCTGCGTCCTCGCTGGATGGCCCGGCCTCGCGATTCACATGCGACGTTGCGGCCGCGCTCGGCTGGTCGAACGGCCGACGCTGATGACCCGCCGACGGCGCGCTGACCGAATGGCGTAAAGCCTCCGATGCCACCAGGCGGGTGCCTGCCCGTGCCATTCAGCCCGGGCCGCAGGGCCAACTTCCCGATATCTCCGGGTATGGGGACTGTTGCGGACAGTGACATCCTTGGTAGAGTTCCGGCCGTCATGGCAGCCGAGGGCATGGAGGACGGCCGATGTGGCGAGGGCCCCGGGGGGCC
>Ga0307372_10006657_pt1 | contig 16798 bp, 16 predicted proteins | sample OX1MG_FD_202533 | JGI IMG/M metagenome (GOLD analysis project Ga0307372, IMG submission 202533) | Soil microbial communities from Risofladan, Vaasa, Finland - OX-1 | ecosystem: Environmental > Terrestrial > Soil > Coastal area > Acid sulfate soil | place: Finland: Risofladan, Vaasa | collected... | reverse complement strand
CGAGATCGCCGAGTGGGTCGTCTCGCGGACGAACTGAGCGGGCGGAGGGGCGTCATGCATGCCGTCGTGCGCGGCGCCGGGGCCCAGCCGATGCCGGAACGGATCAGGATCGGAAAGAGCCGTCTCGACGTGCTGCTCGTGGACCGCGGGCTCGCGCCCTCGCGCGAGCGTGCGCGCGCCCTCATCCTCGCCGGCCTGGTCCGCGTCGGCGGGGTCGTGGTCTCGAAGGCGGGCACGAGCGTGCCGGCGGACGCCGCCGTCGCGCTGGCACAGGAGGACCATCCGTACGTGGGGCGCGGCGGCCTGAAGCTGGCGCATGCGCTCGATGCCTTTCGGATTCCGGTCGCCGGCCGGGTCGCGCTCGACATCGGCGCGTCGACCGGCGGGTTCACCGACGTCCTGCTGCGGGAGGGCGCGGCGCGCGTCGTCGCCCTCGACGTCGGCCGCGGGCAGATCGACTGGCGCCTCCGCACCGACCCGCGGGTCACCGTCATCGAGGGGGTGAACGCCCGTCATCTCACGCCGGGTGACGTGCCGGGCCCGATGGATCTCGTCACCGCCGACGTCTCGTTCATTTCCCTCGCCCTGATCCTGCCGGTCATCCCGCCGCTGCTGGCGCCCGGGGCGGACGTCGTCGCGCTGGTGAAGCCGCAGTTCGAGGCGGGCCGCGAGGCCGTGGGCCACGGCGGCATCGTGCGGGATCCGGCCGTCCACGCGCAGGTCCTGGCGCAGGTGACGGCGGCGGCCGCCGCCGCCGGCCTGCAGCGGATCGCGATGACGCCCTCGCCGATCACCGGCGCTGGCGGCAACCGCGAATTCTTCCTGCACTTCAAGGCAGCCGCCCCTCCGTTATGACGACCATGTCCGCATCCGATCGCCCCGCCGCCTTCGCGCGCGTCGGCATCGTCGCGAAGGCCCACCTGCACGAAGCCGCCGCGCACCTGTCCGCGATTGCCGACTGGCTGGAGGCGCGCGGCGTCGAGGCGGTGTTCGAAACGGCCACCGCCGCGCTCGCCGAGGGCACGCGCCGGCACGAGACGGTCGAGCGGGACGCGATCGCGCGCGTCGTCGACCTGCTGCTCGTGCTGGGCGGGGACGGCACGCTGCTCGGCATGGCCGACCGGATCGGCCGGGCGGGCACGGGCGTGCCGATTCTCGGCGTGAACTTCGGCAGCCTCGGGTTCCTCACCGAGATCACCCTGCCCGAACTGTACCCCTCGCTCGAGGCCGCGCTGGCCGGTCATGCGCTCATCGAGGAGCGGCTCATGCTCCGCTCCGAGACGGCCCGCGCCGGCGAGCCGTGGGCCGACGAGCTCGCGCTCAACGACGTCGTCGTCACGCGCGGCGCGCGCGCGCCGATCGTCGATCTGTCGGTCTCGGTCGGCGATCAGTTCCTGACCCGCGTCAGGGCCGACGGCATCATCGTCGCCAGCCCGACCGGCTCCACGGCGTACAACCTGGCCGTCTCCGGGCCGATCGTCCATCCGCACGTGGATGCGTTCACGATCACGCCGATCGCCCCGCACACGCTGACGAACCGGCCGATCGTGATTCCCGCGTCGTACACCGTCCGCATCCAGCCGCACCTCGACGCCCGGCCGAACGACGTCTCCGTGACGTTCGACGGCCAGCGCGGCTTCCCGCTGCGCGAGGGGGACATCGTCACGGTCCGCCGGGCGGAGCATCCGCTGCGTCTCGTGCGGTCGCCGCAGCGCAGCTACTTCGACATCCTGCGCCAGAAACTCAAGTGGGGCGAGCGGTGAGGCGGGCCGGACGCTAGTATTCCGGGGGGCGCCTGTGCCGGAAGTAGTCGATCTCGTACTTCCGGACGTTGCGATCCTGTTCAGCCAGCGTCCGCGCGAACGCGTGCGTCCCGTCGTGACGGCTGACGAAGTACAGGTAGTTGACCGGCGCCGGATTCAGCGCGGCGACAATCGACGCCAGGCCGGGCGAGGCGATCGGCCCGGGCGGCAGCCCCATGTGGCGGTACGTGTTGTAGGGCGACGGGAACGACATGTCGTCGTGGTGCAGGTGCCCGGTGTACCGCCCCGCCTGCTCCAGCGCGTAGATCACCGTCGGGTCGCACTGGAGCGGCATGCCGATCCGCAGGCGGTTCTCGTACACCGCCGCCACGATCGACCGCTCGGCGGCGTTGCCGGTCTCCTTCTCGACGATCGACGCCAGCGTGATCACCTGGCGCGTGTTCAGGCCCCGCGCCGCCGCCTCCTGCCGGAGCCTGGCGTCGAACACGTCCCGGAACCGGGCGACCATGGCGTCGACCAGGCGTGACGCGGGCGCGTCGGGCTCTGCCTCGTACGTCTCCGGAAACAGATACCCTTCCAGATTCGTCGCGTCCGGATCCAGCGAGGCAATCGGTGCCGGGTCGGCCGCGGCCCGCTCGAATGCGGCCGCCGTTCCCAGCCCGTGCGCCTGGTAGATCGTCGCCATCTCGCCGATGGTCAGCCCCTCGGGGAAGGTGACGCGGACGACGTAGACGTCCCCGCGCGCAAGCTTCTCGACGACGTCGATCGGCGTCATCGGACGATCGAAGCGGTACTCGCCCGCCTTGAGGCTCCGGGCGGCCCCGGTCAGCCGCAGCGCCAGATCGTACGTGTACCGATCGGGGACGACCCCTGCCGCCAGGAGCCGCGCGCCGATGGCCTGGCTGCCGCTGCCGGCCGGGATGTGGACGATTTGCGCCGCGCCGGCGTAGCCGCGGTAGGGCGCGTGCGCCCGCGAGTAGAGTGCGCCGGCCACGCCGCCCGCGACGAGCACCAGCACGACCAGGATCAGCAGGAAGAGGCGCTTCATCATTCAATCCGCGTGGGGCCCCACCCTCACGCTCTCATTCCTCATTCCTCATTCCTCGTCCCTCGTTCCTCGTCCCTCATTCCTCGTCCCTCGTCCCTCCCTCGCGCGTCCAGGTAGTCCTGCAGGATGACGGCGGCGGCGGCGGCGTCGAGCCGCGCCTTCCGCTTCCGCCAGTCGCGCTCCTCGCGGGCCAGCCGGCTTTCCGCCTCCCGGCTCGTCAGCCGCTCGTCCTGGAACACGATCGGCCGGCCGGTCAGCCGCCCGAGCTCATCGGCAAACGCCCGCACGCGCGCCGTCTGCCCGGTGGCGCGGCCGTCGAGCGCGAGCGGCAGCCCGACGACGATCTCCGCGAGGCCGTCCTCTTCGGCGGCGAGCCGCTGCAGGGCGGCCGACACCACCGGGGCGGCGGCGTCTCCGCGTGCGATCCGGATCGTCGCGAGCGGCCGGGCGAGCGTCGCCGTGACGTCGCTGATGGCCACGCCGATCCGGCGATCGCCGACGTCGAGCCCGACAGTACGGTGCGGCGCAGCCATGGTCGATGGTAGCCCTGCCGCCGCGGGGCCGCAACCGACCCGCGCGTGCGGCCTGCGTGCTATAATCCTCGCGTTTTTCCTCGCACGCCGGTGGGTTGGTCATCGTGAAACGTCTGACTCTGCTGTCTCTCCTGGCGGCTGTCGCGTTCCTCTCCGGCTGCTCCTCCGGCCCGGCCCCCCGGAAGTTTCCCCAGAAGATCGTCGTGCTCGGGTTCGACGGCATGGACCCGCATCTGCTGAAGAAGTGGATGGACGAAGGGGCGATGCCGAACTTCTCGAAGCTGGCCGCGCAGGGGGGCTTCTGGCAGCTCGGCACGACCGTCTCGCCGGAGTCGCCGACCGCGTGGGCGGGCTTCGCCACCGGCGACAACGCGGGCAAGCACAACATCTTCGATTTCCTGGTCCGCAACAAGCAGACGTACCTGCCCGATTTCGGGCTCGTCCGCCGCGTGCCGCCCCGCTTCCTCTTCAACTACATTCCGATCTCGCGGCCGAAGGTGCTGTCCATCCGCGGCGGCACGTCCTTCTGGGTGCGGGCCGGCCGGGCCGGCGTCCGCTCCGAGGTGATGACCGTCCCGGATTCGTTCCCGCCCGAGGAGGTGCCGAACGGCCAGCTGCTGTCGGGGCTGCCGCTGCCGGACCTGCGCGGCACGATCGGCACCTTCTATTACTTCTCGACCGACCTGAGCCGGTACGAGGAGGGGAACAGCGAGTTCGGCGGCATCCTCAAGCGCCTCACCTTCGACGACGACACGTCGCACACCGAGCTGGTGGGTCCGCCGAACCCGATCGTGCGGCAGCAGATCGCCGCCATCCGGAGCAAGCCGACCCTGGACGACGAGGACCGGACCAGGCTGGCGTCGCTCGAGGCGCGCGAGGACGTGCGCGTGCCGATGGCCATCCACTGGGATCACAACGCGCACGCGGTGACGATCGACATCGAAGGCCAGCAGGTGCACCTCACGGAGGGCGGCTGGAGCCCCTGGGTGCTGCTCGACTTCGAGGTCAACTTCCTCATCCGGCTGCACGGCATGGTGCAGTTCCACCTCATCCGGGCCAGCGGGGATCTGCGCCTCTACGTCTCGCCGATCAACTTCGAGCCGCAGGATCCGCCGGTGCCGATGTCGTACCCCGCCTCGCTGTCCGACACGCTGTACAAGCGCCTGGGTGAGTACCGCACGCTCGGCTGGGCCGAGGCCACGTGGGCGCTGAACGAGGGGCGGATCGGCGAGGGCGCCTTCATGTACGACCTGTTCAAGGCGTTCGACGATCGCGCCCGCGTCATTCTCGACCGCCTCGACCACACGAACTGGAACCTCTTCGTCGGCGTCATCGAGTCGACGGACCGCGTGCAGCACATGATGTTCCGGCTGATCGATCCGACCAGCCCGATGTACGACAGCGCGCTGGCGGCCAAGTACGGGAACTCGATCGAGCAGGTCTACCAGCGCTGCGATCAGTTCCTCGGCGAGGTCATGCAGCGCGTCGGGCCGAACGTGCCGATTATCATCGTGTCCGATCACGGCTTCCACTCGTACCGCGAATCGGTCAACCTGAACACGTGGCTCGTGCAGCAGGGGTACATGGTGCTGCAGGGGCAGTCGGGCGGCAAGAAGACGCTCAACGATTTGTTCAGCGGCGGCCAGTTCTGGGAGAACGTCGACTGGGCGAAGACGCGCGCCTACGCCATGGGCCTGGGGCAGATCTACATCAACCTGCGCGGCCGCGAGGGCCAGGGCATCGTCAAGCCGGGCGCGGACTACCAGCGGCTCGTCGACGAGATCTCCGGCAAGCTGCTGGCGATGACCGACCCGAAGACCGGCGCCCGGATGGTCGACGCGGTGTACGAGGGGCACAAGGTGTGGCACGGCCCGTACATGGACAACGCGCCCGACCTGCAGGTGGGGTTCGCCGACGGGTACCGGGTGTCCTGGCAGACCACGCTCGGCGGCGCGCCGCCCGGACTGGTCTACCCGAACATGCGGAAGTGGAGCGGCGACCACGGCTCGTTCAACTACAAGGAGACGTCAGGCATTCTCGTCTCCAACGTGAAGATCAACACGGCGACGCCCAACATCAAGGACATCGCCCCGACGATCCTGCAGTTCTTCGGACTTCCGATCCCCAAGAGCCTCGACGGCAAGGAGCTGCTCACGGCTGCGGAGGTGCAGCAGCTGCTGCACCGCGAGGCGGCCGGCGCCCATGACTAGCCGGGCCGGGCGCCTGCGGACGGCCGGCCGGGCGTGCGCCGCCGCGCTCCTGGCGGCCGCGGCCGGCGCCGCCCTGGCGGCCGCACCGCCGCCCGACGCGCGCGCCCGCGCCGACGCGCTGTCCCGGCGCGCCGCGGCGCGGATCGCCGCGCTGCAGCAGGAAGCCGAGGCGCTCGCCACCCGGGAGCGATCGATCCTCGGCGACCTCCGGCGCCTCGAGGTCCAGCGCGAGCTGCAGGCGGCCCGGGTCGCGCAGGCGCAGGCGGCCCTGCGCGCCGTTCAGGCGCAGATCGACGCCGCCGGTACGCGCATCGCCGCGCTGGAGCAGCGCGCAGCCGGCCTCCGGCCGATCATGAACGCCCGGCTGGTCGATCTCTACAAACTCGGGCGCGGCGGCTACGCGCGGCTGCTGCTGTCCACCCCTGACCTGCGCAACCTCGGGCGCGCCTACGGGATGGTCGCCGCCCTCGCCGCGATCGACCGGACGACGCTCGACACCGCCCGCCGCACGCTGTCGCAGCTGCAGGCGGCCCGGGCCGCGCTCGACGCCCGGCGCGTACGGATGGCCACCCTCGAAGCGGCCGCCCGCCAGGCCGCCCTGGCGGCCGACCGCGCCGCGGCACGGCGCTCGCAGCTGCTCGACCGGATCGATCGTCGCCGCGACCTCAATGCCCGCCTCATCGGCGAACTGCAGACCGCGCAGCAGCACCTCCAGGCGGCTCTGGCCACGCTCGCCACCGGCGCGCCGGCGCAGGTGCCGGCGCTGCCGATCGCCCCCTTCCGGGGCGCCCTGGCCTGGCCGGTCGACGGCGCCGTGGTCGTGCCGTTCCACGCGCCGCCGCCCGCTGCCGGCGGCGCGGCCTCCGGCTTCGTGCGCGACGGCATCGAGATCGCCGCCGCCGCCGGCACGCCCGTCCGGGTCGTCCACGGCGGCACCGTGGCGTTCGCCGGGCCGTTCATGGGATACGGGCGCCTCGTGATCGTCCGTCACGGCGAGCGGGACTATTCGCTGTACGGTGACCTGGACGCCGTCGACGTCGCCAAGGGGGCGCAGGTCGACGCCGGCCAGGTGCTCGGCACCGTGGGGGTGCCGCCGGCGGGCGGTCCGGCCGGACTGTATTTTGAGCTTCAAATCGACGGCAGGGCCGCGGATCCCTTACAATGGCTGAAAGCGCGCCGGTAGGCTCACGCAAGAGGGAGCGTCCCGATTCACCATGAGTTCCAGAAGTCGTCTCATCGTGCTGCTCATCTCGGGACCGGTCATCGCGTTCGTGCTGATCGGCGGGGCGCTCACCAACGCCGTGGCCCGCGACGACAGTTACCAGCCGCTCCGGATGTTCCAGGACGTGACCTCGCTCATCGTCAACAACTACGTGGAGAAGGTCAACGTCGGCTCGGTCATCGGCGGGGCGATGCGGGGGCTCGCCTTCGGGCTCGATCCCGACAGCGCGTATCTGACGCCCCCCGAGGTCGAGGAAATCGAGGCGCACGCGCCGCTGCCGCCGGCCGGCATCGGCGTCACGCTGACGCGCCAGTACTACCTCCGGATCATCGCGGCCCGGGACGGGTCGCCGGCGGCGCTCGCCGGCCTGCACACGGGAGACTTCATCCGGGACATCGACGGCAAGTCGACGCGGGAGCTGTCCGTCTGGGAGGGGATCCACGAGCTGCGGGGCCAGCCCGGCACGACCGTGAAGCTGACCATCATCCGCGGCAACGCCGCCGATCCGCACGACCTGACGCTGACGCGCATCGTCGCCCCCAGGCCGACCGTCACGGGGCGCCTCGAATCGCCCGGCGTCGGCTACCTGAAGGTGCCCGGGTTCGACGACGACGCGGCCGCCGAGATCACGCGGGAGGTCAAGGATCTGCAGAAGCAGGGAGCCACCCGGCTGGCGATCGACCTGCGCGGCAGCGCCACCGGCGCGCTCGCCAACGGCCTGAAGGCGGCCCGCCTGTTCGTCGCGAGCGGGACGCTCGGCTACAAGGAGTCGCGCAACGGGCCGCGCGAGACGATCAGCGCCTCGGCCGGCGACGGCCGCCTGGCGATGCCGGTCGTCCTGCTGGTCGATCCCGGCACGTCCGGCGCCGCCGAGTTGTTCGCCGCGGCGCTGGCCGGCAACCACCGCGCGGAGCTCGTCGGGGAGCGGACCGACGGGCGCGCGGCCGAGCAGACGCTCGTCAAGCTCAGTGACGGCAGCGGACTCTGGCTGTCGACGACGCAGTACCTCACGCCGTCCGGCGCCCCGATCGACGAGCGCGGCCTGCTGCCCGACGTCGGCGTCGCGGAGCCGTTCTATCACTTCGGCGACACGCCGCCCCCCGGCGATCCGATCCTCGACAAGGCCCTGGCCGTCCTCGCGGCAACGCATGCCGCGTAGCCGCGCCCGCCGCGCCGGCGGCGCACGTCGTCCGGCGCCGGCCGTTCCACGGGACGCGCTTGACACCCGTACGGCGCTCACGTATAACCGCTGAGCGTTTTTCAACGCCGGAGTCCTGTGGTTCCGTTCCGGCGACGCCAGTCAGCAGGAGGTTGGTTGCATGAACAAGCAGGAAATCATCGAAAAGATCGCCAAGGACACCGGCATCACGAAGAGCAGCGCCGCCGCCGCCGTGGATTCGTTCTTCGGCAGCATCACCAAGTCGCTGAAGAAGGGCGAGTCGATCACGTTCGTCGGCTTCGGCACGTTCAAGACCTCGCAGCGGAAGGCACGCACCGCGCGCAACCCGCAGACCGGGGCCCCCATCAAGATTCCCAAGCGGCGTGTGGTGCGCTTCACCGCCGGGAAGGCTCTCAAGAACGCCGTCAAGTAACAGGCGCGTCGGCGCCGGGCTTCAGCGCCGCGCGCGGCTCACCCGCGCCGGCGCGACCAGCCCAGGCCCGGACGGCGGCGCCCTCCCGTCGTTGACGGACGCTTCCCGCCATTGGTATACTGTCCGTTCCTGTAAGGTCCGTATTTTCAAGGTGTAGGCGCGTAGCTCAGTGGTTAGAGCGCCTGCTTGACACGCAGGAGGTCGGCGGTTCGAGTCCGCCCGTGCCTACCATTCGACTCGCCTCCGCCCCGCCGCCGGCGGGCCGGAGGCTCGCTCATGGCGGGCCACTGATCGGAGAGAATGTCCTGAGCGAGCTCTGGCATTGACGCGCGAGTCGAAGGACACTCGCCGGCTGGACGGTTTCCGACGCCACGATCTCAGACGCTCGCCGACTTCACGATCTCGCATGTCCCAGATCACAGTCACGCTTCCGGACGGGTCCAGCCGGGCCGTGCCGGCCGGCACGTCGGTCGCCGACGTTGCGGCCGCGGTGTCGCCGCGGCTCGCCCGGGCGGCGCTGGCCGGCGTGGTCGACGGGACGACGGTGGACCTCTCGTACCGGCTCGATCGCGATGCCCGGGTGCGCATCGTCACGCCGGAGAGCCCGGAGGCGCTGCCGCTCTACCGGCACAGCACGGCGCACCTGCTGGCCGCCGCGGTGACGAACCTGTTCCCCGAGGTCCAGTGCGGCATCGGGCCGGCCACCGAGGAGGGTTTCTTCTACGACTTCGTCGTGCCGCGGCCGTTCGTCCCAGAGGATCTGGACGCCATCGAGAAGAAGATGAAGGAGCTGGCGGCGCAGAACCTCCCCTACGAGCGGCAGATCTGGCCGAAGGCGGAGGCCGAGGCGTTCTTCGCGCAGCGCGGCGAGCCGCTGAAGGTGCAGCTGATCGAGGAGAAGACGCCGGGGCAGGAGACGGTCTCCTGTTACACGATCAAGGATCGCGACACCTTCGTCGATTTCTGTACCGGCCCGCACGTGCCGTCCACCGGGAGGCTGAAGGCGTTCAAGCTGCTGAACACCTCGAATGCGTACTGGAAGGGCGACGCGCACAACCGGCCGATGCAGCGGATTTACGGCACGGCCTTCCTGTCGGAGGCCGAGCTGAAGGCGCATCTCGAGCGCCTCGAGGAAGCCAGGAAGCGGGACCACCGGAAGCTCGGACGGGAGCTCGGCCTGTTCACGTTCCATCCGTGGGCGCCGGGGGCGGCGTTCTGGCTCGCGAAGGGGACGACGCTCTACAACGTGCTGGCCGACTACATGCGCGAGGTGCTGGTGCCGGGCGGCTACGTCGAGGTCAAGACGCCGCTCGTCTTCAACAAGGCGCTCTGGGAGACCTCCGGCCACTGGCAGCACTACCGCCAGAACATGTTCCTCATCGACTCGGAAGGCGAGCAGATGGGGATGAAGGCGATGAACTGCCCGGGGCACTTCCTGCTGTATGCGAGCGAGGCGCACAGCTATCGCGATCTGCCGCTCCGGTTCCACGAGCAGACCCCGCTGCACCGCAACGAGGCCTCCGGCGTGCTCTCGGGGCTGACGCGGGTCCGGCAGTTCTCGCAGGACGACGCGCACTGCTTCATCACGCAGGACCAGATCGGCGAGGAGGTCGAGCGGCTGCTGCGGCTGGTGCAGCGCGTGTACGGCGATTTCGGGCTGGCGTTCACGGCGAAGCTGGGGACGCGCCCGGGCGAGTTCCTGGGCGCGGTCGGGACCTGGGACCACGCCGAGGCGCAGCTGCGGGAGGCGCTCGGCAAGGCCGGCATGGCCTACACACTGAACGAGGGGGACGGCGCGTTCTACGGGCCGAAGATCGACTTCGACATCACCGACGCCATCGGCCGGAAGTGGCAGTGCGCGACGATCCAGCTCGATTATCAGATGCCCGAGCGGTTCGACCTGAAGTACACCGGCGCGGACAACGCCGAGCATCGCCCGGTGGTCATCCATCGGGCCATCTTCGGGAGCTTCGAGCGGTTCATCGCGATCCTGATCGAGCATTACGCGGGCGCGTTTCCGCTCTGGCTGGCGCCGGTCCAGGCCATCGTGCTGCCGATCGCCGACCGTCATCTGGAGTACGCCGGGTCGGTGCGGGCGGGGCTGGACGCCGCCGGCCTGCGGGCGGAGCTGGACGGCCGCCAGGAGAAGATTGGTTATAAGATCCGGCAGGCGCAGCTGCAGAAGGTCCCCTACATGCTGGTGGTCGGCGACAAGGAACTGGCCGACGGCAGTGTGGCGGTGCGCAGCCGGTCAGGCGGCGACCAGGGCAGCCGGTCGCTGGACGAATTCACGGCCGCCGCGCTCGCCGAAGCGCAGCGGAAGGCGCACTAGCGCCGCCCGGGTCGGAGTGCTCCGCGCGTGGGCGCGGGGCTGAAGGACGAAGAAGGAGGCCGTTATTCCATACGACCGCAGCCCGCGCCGCGACACCCGCACGCGGGTCAATGAACGGATACGCGTACGCGAGATTCGTGTCATCGACGACGCCGGCCAGCAGCTCGGCATCATGCCGCCGCCGCAGGCGCTGGCCATCGCGCGGCAGAAGGGACTGGACCTGGTCGAAATTTCGCCGACGGCCACGCCCCCCGTCTGCCGGATCATGGATTACGGCAAGTATCAGTACCAGGAGCAGAAGCGGGCGCGCGAGGCCCGGCGCCACCAGAAGGTGATCGAGGTCAAGGAGATCAAGTTCCGCCCGAAGGTGGACGAGCACGACTACCAGTTCAAGAAGAAGCACATCGAGCGCTTCCTGGAGGACGGCGACAAGGTGAAGGCGACCATCTTCTTCCGCGGGCGGGAGATGGCGCACCCCGAGATCGGCCGCCGGATCCTGCAGCGCCTGGTGGAGGAACTGGCCGAGGTCGCCGTCGCCGAGACCGCGCCCCGGATGGAAGGCAATCAGATGCACACCATCCTGACGCGGCGCGTGGGCGCCCGGCCGGCCGCGCGCACCGCGCCGCCGGTCGACACGGCGTCCTGAATCGGGCCGCGGTGGAACGCGCGGGAGCACGACGAGAGGAAGGAATCGAGATGCCCAAGCTGAAGACGCACCGGGGCGCGGCGAAGCGCTTCAAGAGAACGGCGAACGGGAAGTTTCTGCGCAGCAAGGCGTTCAAGCAGCACATTCTGAGCAGCAAGACGACCAAGCGGAAGCGGGCGCTGCGCGGAACGACCGTGACGGCCGACGTCGAGACGGCCAAGCTGATGCGGATGCTGCCGTACAAGTGACGTGGGACCTGGAAAGTTGACGCAGTCCTGAATCCGGAATTCGACCAGCGCAAGGAGATCGGAAGATGCCGCGAGTCAAACGTGGAAACGTCCGGCGGGCGAAGCGCAAGAAGCTGCTGTCGCGGGCGAAGGGGTTCTACGCGACCAAGAGCAAGCTGTACCGCGCCGCCAAGGAGTCGGTCGACACCGCCCTCAAGTACGCGTTCGTCGGCCGGCGTCGCAAGAAGCGCGACTTCCGCCGCCTGTGGGTCGTCCGGATCAACGCCGCGGCCCGGGAGCACGGCCTGACGTACGGGCAGTTCATCAACGGGCTGAAGGTGGCCGGCGTGACCCTGGACCGGAAGAGCCTGGCCGATCTGGCCGTCCGGCAGCCGGCGGCGTTCGCGCGGCTGGCCGCCCGCGCCCGGGACGCCCGCGGCGCCAGCGCCTGACGCGCCCCGCGGCGCGCCCCCGTTTCCCGTTCCCCGTTCCCCGGCCCCGGTGCCGGGGAACACGTCGCACCGTCTCACCCATGCTGGATGCCGACGCTCTCGCGCACCTCCGCGACGACGTGCTCGCCGAGCTCGCGGCGGTCACCGCCGAACGCGACCTCCAGGCCGTCCGCGACCGCTACCTCGCCCGGAAGGGCGGCCTCATCGCCGGCCTGATGACCGAGGTCGCCGCCGCCCCGGCCGCCGAGCGCCCGCGCCTCGGCCGGCTCGCCAACCAGCTGAAAGCCGACATCGAGGCGGCGATCCTCGCCCGCCGCGCCGCGCTGGCGGCGCACCGTCCGGTCGCCGGCGCCGTCGACGTCACGCTGCCCGGGCGCCGGCCGGCGCTCGGCCACCGCCACCCGCTGACGGTCGTCCGCGAGGACATGGAGGCGATCTTCACGCGCCTCGGCTTCGCGATCGTCGAGGGGCCCGAGGCGGAAGACGAGTTCCACTGCTTCGACGCGCTGAACATGCCGGCGTCGCACCCGGCGCGCGACATGCAGGACACGCTGTATCTGGCGTCGCCGATGCGGGGCGAGGCCTGGACGCCGGCCGGCGCGCGGACGCCCGAGGCGCGCGCCCGCGACCTGCGCACCCTGCTGCGCACGCACACCTCCTCCATGCAGGTGCGCTACATGCAGGCGCACGAGCCGCCGATCCGGATCGTCGTCCCCGGCACGGTGTACCGCCGCGACAACCCGGACCTGACCCACTCGCCGATGTTCCACCAGATTGAGGGGCTGCTGGTCGGCGAAGGGGTGTCGCTCGCGGAGCTGAAAGGCACGCTGCTGACCTTCGCGCGCGACATGTTCGCGCCCTCCAGCCGCCTGCGCTTCCGCCCCAGTTTCTTTCCCTACACGGAGCCGAGCGCGGAAGTCGACATCAGCTGCTGGGCGTGCAATGGGACCGGGTGCCCGCAGTGCAAGCGGACCGGCTGGCTCGAAATCCTCGGCTGCGGCATGGTGCATCCGGCGGTGTTCGAGGCGGTCGGCTACGATCCCGAGCGCTACACCGGGTTCGCCTGGGGCATGGGCCTCGAGCGGGTCGCGATCCTGAAGTACGGCGTGGACGACATCCGCCTGTTCTTCGAGAACGACCAGCGCTTCCTCGACCAGTTTCCGATCTGAGCGACGGCTGTCAGAGCGTCCTGCATGCGTATTCTCCTGTCCTGGCTCCGCGACTTCGTCGACGTGCCGGCCGACGCCCGCGCGCTGGCCGAGCGGCTGGCGATGCGCGGCTTCGAGACCGCCTCGGTCGAACCGATCGCCCTGCCGGCCGTGCCGCCGTGGGCGGCGCCGGCGGCCGACGATGCCGTCATCGACTTCGAGATCACGGCCAACCGGCCGGACTGCCTGAGCCTGCTCGGCATGGCGCGCGAGGCCGGCACCGCGTACGACCGGCCCCTGCGGCCGCTGGGCGAGGCCCCGGGGCTCGACCGGATGGCGCTGCCGGCCGGCGAGTCCGACGCGGTCAGCGTCACCCTCGACGCGCCCGACCTCTGCCCGCGATACGCGGCGGCGGCGGCCGACGTGCGCGTCGGCCCGTCGCCCGCCTGGCTCGCCCTGCGCCTCGAAGCGGCCGGCGTCCGTCCGATCAGCAACGTCGTCGACATCACGAACTACGTGCTGCTCGAGCTCGGGCATCCGACGCACGCGTTCGATCTCGACCGGCTCGGCGGGCGGGCCCTGCGCATCCGGCGGGCCCGTCCGGGAGAGATGCTCGTGACGCTGGACGGCGTCAGCCGCACCCTGGCGGACGACATGCTCGTCATTGCCGATGCCGACCGGGCGCAGGCGGTCGCGGGCGTGATGGGGGGCGCCGCCGCGGAAGTCTCCAGCGCCACGCGGCGGGTCGTGTTCGAGAGCGCGTATTTCACGCCGACCTCCGTCCGGCGCACCAGCAAGCGGCTGGGCCTGATGACCGAGGCGTCGGCCCGGTTCGAGCGGGGGGCCGACATCAACGCGCCGCTCCTCGCGCTCGAGCGGATCGGCGCCCTGCTCCGGCTGATCGGGGCCGGCACCATCGTCGGCCATGTCGTCGATCGCTATCCCGCGCCGCGCGGCCCGGTGACCATCCGGTTGCGCCGCGCGCGCCTGGCGAGCCTGCTCGGCGTGCAGGTGGCGGACGGCGAGGTCGAGCGGATCTTCCGCGGGCTCGGGCTGGACGCGGCGCGGCTCGCCGACGGCTGGGACGTCACCGCCCCGACGTTCCGGGTCGATCTGCGGCGCGAGGCCGACCTGGTCGAGGAAGTCGGGCGGCACTACGGCTACGACCGGCTGCCGGCCGTCTTTCCCGTCCCTGCGGCACCACCTGCGCCGGACGATCCACGCGTCAGCCGGGACCGCCTCGTCCGCCGCGTCCTGCTGGCCGCCGGCCTGTCGGAAGCGATGACGTACGCGTTCATCGAGCAGCGGGCGCACGAGGCGTTCGGCCTGGCCGACCAGGACGTCGTGCCGATCGCCAACCCGCTGTCGGCGAGCTTCGAAGTGCTGCGCCGCTCGCTGCTGCCCGGCCTGGTCGAGGCGGTCGCGCGCAACCGGCATCACCAGCAGCGCGACGTGCGGCTGTTCGAGCTGGGCGCCAGGTTTTCGGCCACCGACGGCGAGACGCGCGGCGTGGCCGTCGCCTGGACCGGCGCGGCGGCCGACGGACACTGGAGCGGGACCGGCCGCGACGTCGATTTCTTCGACGTCAAGGGGCTGGTCGAGCGGCTGGCCGACGTGCTGCGCCTGCCGGTGCGCGTGGCCCCGATTGCGCACCCGGCGCTCGTGCCCGGGCGGGCAGGCGCCCTCCTGGTCGAGGCGGCATCGGCGTCCCATGGCCAAATCGGGCTGCTGGGACAGCTGCAGCCGGCGATCGCGGAGAGCCGAGGTCTGCCGGGCGCCGATCCGGTCTATGTGGCCGAAATCGATCTGGACGCGGCCTGGGAGGCCGGGCTGCAGATCGACCTGGCCGGCGCCACCCGTGGCGCCGGGGCGATCGAGCCGCTGCCCCGCTTTCCGTCGGTCCTCCGCGACATTTCCCTGCTGGTCGACGCGAGCTTGCCTGCGTCCACGGTTCGTGGCACGATCCACGCGCATGCCCCGGGGTGGCTGGCCGGCGTGACGTTCTTCGACCGCTATCAGGGCAAGGGGATTCCAGAGGGCCGCGTCAGCCTGTCCGTGCGTCTCACGTTCCGCTCGCCCGAGCGGACGCTGACCGACGCCGAGGTGCAGGAGGCGGCCGAGGCAATCGTGGCCGCGCTCGTCCGCGAGCACGGCGTCGTCCAGCGGTGAACCCGCCGGCCGGACGGCTGGACCACAGTCGAGCAGGCGGCGCGCCGGCCGGCGCGCCCGTACGAGGAAGAGTCATGGCGAAAACGATGGCACGAGGCGTCGATCTGGAGCCGATCGACCGGCTCGAAGAGAAGGTCAAGCTGCTGGTCGCAATGATGGGCCGGATGCGGGACGAGCAGGCGCGCGTCACCGAGGAGAACCTCCGCCTGGCGCGCGAGATCGAGGCCCTCCGGGCCCGCATGGCGGACACCGACGGGGTCCGCGCCGAGCTGTCGTCCATGCGCGAGGAGCGCGACCTGGTCCGCAACCGGGTGGCCGAAATGCTCGAGCAGCTCGAAGGGCTGAATCTGTAGGCCTGGTGCGGACGGGCCGGGATCAGCCGGCTGACGGAGAGGTGCTGTGAGCGAAGAATCCGGTCGCATCATTCCGGTCGAGATCAACGGGCAGCGCTATCCGATTCGGACCAGCCTGGACGAGCGCTACGTCCAGGCGCTTGCGACGTACGTGAACCAGAAGATCCGCGCCGCCGGCGAGCTGACGCCGACCGGCGACTCCCTCAGGCTCGCCGTCCTCGCGGCGCTCAATATTGCCGACGAATTCTTCCGCTGCCGTGAGGCCGAGCACAGCCGGACCGGGCAACTCGCGGAGCGGACCGAACAAATCGAACGCCTGCTGGACGAAGTCCTGATTTCGTAACGACTTGGACCGCCTGTGCGGATCCGCCCACCAGAAGTGCGTGTTTTTCCTAATGTTTTATGCGGTTTGCGCGGTTTCAGGTCACGCTTGTGACTTGACCGCCCACCGGCCCCACGCTAAGATCCCTCCTGTGTTCTGAACACCCTGCTTTGCGCGTGATGGTCGAGGCTCGTTTGAGCCAACGTAATGACCAAGTGAATCGCGATGCTGCGCTGTGTGCATGCCTCGGTATGAGGAAGCCTGACGCGCGGCTCTCCCAGCGGTTCCACCTGCCCTGAGCAGGTTCATCGACCTCCCCACACGGCAAAGCGGGGTCTCATCCGTCGCCCTCCTCTCCTCCGGTTCTCGCGGGGTGCCCCACATCCCCCGCCGTCGGCGCCTGGGTTCCGCGGCGGCCCTGGAATGGTCAGGGCCCGGGATTTTGGATAGCGAGACGCTCGTCGGTCGATGTCCGGCAGCTCGATAGGCGGGCGGCCGGTGTGCTGCAGGTGTGGCACGCGTCTGGAGCGGCGGGAAGCACGGCAGCGGCGGCATGACGGAAGCGGGGTTTCACGCGGTGGGTGATCGTTCGACGGAAGCGGCAACCTCCGCCGGCCGGCGCGTCTCGGACGTCGGCGAGCAGGCCTTGATCGGACGGCTTCGTGAGCGCCTGCCGCCGCCGGCCCCCTGGGTCACGGTCGGCCCGGGCGACGATGCGGCGGTCATCGAGCCGGCCCGGAACCGCCTGGAAGTGCTGAGCTGCGATGCGCTGGTCGAGGGG
>Ga0307372_10006656_pt1 | contig 16800 bp, 11 predicted proteins | sample OX1MG_FD_202533 | JGI IMG/M metagenome (GOLD analysis project Ga0307372, IMG submission 202533) | Soil microbial communities from Risofladan, Vaasa, Finland - OX-1 | ecosystem: Environmental > Terrestrial > Soil > Coastal area > Acid sulfate soil | place: Finland: Risofladan, Vaasa | collected... | reverse complement strand
CGCAATCTGCAATCGCGGCTGGGCGCGCTGGGATTTCGCGGCGACCTTGCCATCATGCAGTCGAACGGCGGGGTGATGACGCCGGCGACGGCGATCGAGCGGCCGGTGATGATGATGGAATCGGGTCCGGTCGGGGGCATCATCGCCTCGGCCGCGATCGGCAAGGCGCTCGGCTACCGCAACATCATCTCGTTCGACATGGGCGGGACGACGGCCAAGGCCGCGCTCGTGCGCGACGGCGAACCCACCACCGCCGAAGGCTATTACGTCGGCGGCTATGCCAACGGCCATCCGGTGGTGGTGCCGGTCGTGGACGTGGTCGAGGTCGGCGCCGGCGGCGGCAGCATCGCCTGGATCGACGAGGTGGGCGCGCTCAAGGTCGGCCCGCACAGCGCCGGTGCCGATCCCGGACCGATCGCCTACCGCCGCGGCGGGACCGAGCCGACCATCACCGATGCCAACGTGGTGCTGGGCCGCATCGGCACCGGCGATTTTCTCGGTGGCGAGATGGACTTGGACGCGGCGGGCGCGCAGGCGGGCCTCGCGCAGAAGGTGGGCGCGCGGCTCGAGCTCGATGCCGCCGACGCGGCGCGCGCGGTGATCGCCATCGCCATCGCCAAGATGTCGCTGGCGGTACGCGAGGTGTCGGTCGCCAAGGGCTATGACCCGCGCGACTTCGCGCTCGTCGCCTCGGGCGGCGCCGGCCCGCCGCATGCGCTTGCGATCGCCCGCGAGCTGCACATCCCGACCGTGATCGTGCCGGTCTTTCCTTCGCATTTCTCCGCGCTCGGCATGCTGATGGCGGACGAACGCCACGATTTCAGCCGCACCTGCTATGCCGAGCTACAGGTGGCCGACTTCGCCGCGCTCGGCGGCATCGTCGGCGAGATGCAGGAGGCGGCGCGGCGGCTGATGAAGGGCGGCGGCGCAGCCACGCATCAGATCTTCTTCGACCTGCGCTATGTCGGGCAGGAATTCGCGCTGTCCGTCCCGGTGACCGCAGCGCAGCTCGCCGCCGCCGACCGCGACGCCATCCGCCGGGCGTTCGACGCCTTGCACGAGCAGCGCTATGCCCATCATGCCACCGACGAGCGCGTCGAGCTGATCAACCTGCGCCTCGTCGCGCTCGGCCGGCGGCCGAAGATCGTGCTTCCCGCCATCAAGGCGGGCGGCGAAATCCGGCCGCGGGAGCGGCGGGCGGTGCATTTCGACGTGGGCCGGCCGTTCGATTGTCCGGTCTACCGCCGCGACGAGCTGCCGGCGGGCGGCGCGATCGCGGGACCGGCGCTCGTCAGCGAATACGGCTCGACCACGGTGATCTTTCCCGGCGATCGCCTGAGCGTTGCCGAGACCGGCGAACTCGTCGTTGCTGTGGCGGGTGAAGCGGAATGAATTGCAGCGACAAGCGCCGCGGCGGATACTGAACCGCGGGAGGAGGCGCGCATGAGCGGCCACAGCCATCTCACCGGAGCGGAGGTTCGCGCCAAGCTCGACCATCCGGTGGTCGATGCCGATGCGCATATCGTCGAGTGCAGCTTCGCGCTGCGGGACGCCCTCGAGCAAGTCGGCGGCAAGGCGCTTGCTGCCCGGGCGGAGCAGGCGTTTCAGAACGCCGGCGCCCACGGCGCCTCGGTCAAGGGCTTCTGGTGGGGCCTGTCCTCGGGCGAGCATACGGGCGACCGCGCGCTCGCGCTGCTGCCGCGCTATTTCCGCTCGCGCATGGACGCGCTCGGCATCGATTTCGCCCACTGCTACACCACGCTCGGCCTCGCGCATGTCTATATCGTCGACGACGAGCTGCGCCGGGCGACCTGCCGGGCCCTCAACGTCATGTATGCCGACATGTTCCGCGGCGTTGGCGACCGCCTGCGCCCGGTAGCGGTGATCCCGACCTACACGCCCGAGGAGGCGATCGCCGAGCTCGACTACGCCGTCAACACGCTCGGCTACAAGGCGGTGATGATCGGAACCGAGCTGCGCGGCCCGGGCCGGAGCGCGCCCGGCACCGATCCGCTCGCGTTCCAGACGCAATCGACCCGCTCGATCGTCATGGATTCGCCCTACGACTACGATCCGTTCTGGCGGCGCTGCATCGAGCTCAAGGTCGCGCCCGCCTGCCACACCTCGTCGCGCGGCATCGGCTACCGCGCCTCGCCCAGCAACTACGTCTTCAACCATCTCGGTGATTTCGCCGAGGGCGCCAATTTCTTCTGCCGCTCGCTCATCTTCAGCGGCGTCACGCGGCGCTTTCCCGAACTGAGCTTTGCCTTTCTCGAAGGCGGCGTGAGCTGGGCGCTCACGCTCTTGAGCGACATCATCGAGCATTGGGAAAAGCGCAACGTCGAGGCGCTTGAGAAGAACCTCAATCCCGATCGGCTCGATCTCGATCTGTTGGTGCGTCTGTTCGGCGAGTTCGGCGACGCGCGCTTGCGGCCCGAGCGCATCCGGGCCGAGCCGCATGGCCGCTTCCAGGTGAAGCGGCCGGAACTCTTCGACGAGTTCGCGGCCTGCGCGCTGCGCGAGATCCGGGATTTGAAGGCGCTCTTCGTCGATCCGTTCTATTTTGGCTGCGAGGCCGAGGACCGCATGGTCGCCGTCGCCTTCGACCGCCGGCTGTCGCCCGTGGGCCTGCCGCTGAAGGCGATGCTCGGCTCGGATATCGGGCATTGGGACGTGCTCGACGCGACCACGATCCTCGGCGAGGCGTGGCGTCTGGTGCAGAGCAAGCTCATGACGCTCGACAATTTGCGCGACTTCGCCTTCGTCAATCCGGCGATGTTCCACCTGTCGATGAACCCCGATTATTTCGAGGGCACGGTGGTCGCCGACGCGGCGCGCAAGCTCGTCGCCGAGCGGGCGAGCGGCAAACCGCGCGCCGCCGCCCGGGCGCGTGCCTAGTTTCCGTACGGAGAACCGTCGATGGCAGCGAAACTCGATCCCGTCACGCTCGAGGTGGTGCGCAACGCGCTCCCGGCGATCGCCAACGAGATGGCGGCCGACCTGCACCGCACCTCCTACAACATGATGATCTACGAGGTGCGCGACTTCTGCACCGCGCTGGTCGCGCCCGACGGGGCGCTGGTGTCGCAGAACGTCGGCGGCGTGTCGCATTTTGTCGCCGATCTCGGCGTCATCATCGAGGACGGCATGCGCCAACATGGGCGCGATGGCTTCAAGCCCGATGACGTCCTCATCACCAATCATCAGCGCGTGGCGGGCCAGCATCTCAACAATATCGTCATCTACATGCCCTATTTCTTCCAGGGCGAGCTCCTGATGTTCGCGATCGTGCGGGCGCATTGGATCGATGTCGGCGGCACCAGCACCGGGTTCGGCGCGGGCGCGAGCGTGCTCGATCCGTGGATGGAGGGGCTGCAACTCGATCAGCTCAAGATCCACGAGGCCGGCAAGCCCAACGAACTGCTGCTCAAGATCCTGCGCGACAACATCCGCTTTCCCGATTCCTCGCTCGGCGACATGCGCTCGCAGATCGCCGCCTGCCGCCTCGCGCTCCGCCGCCTCGACGAGCTCTTCCGCAAATTCGGCCGCGACACCATGCTCGATGCGATCGCGCGCATCTTCGCCGAGACCGAGCAGCGCTGCCGCAACGTCGTGGCAACGATCCCCGACGGCGTCTACGAGGCGGAATCCTTCTACGATATCACCGTGCCGGAGAGCCCGGGCCGGCTGCGCCTTCATGCAAGTGTCACCGTCGATCGCAGCCACATGACGATCGACCTGTCGGGCTGCGCCGGCGAGCAGCGCCTTGCCGTCAATTCGCGCACGCTCGCCGCCGCGCGCGTCGCCTACAAGAACCTGACGGCGCCGCTCGATCCGGTGAACGAGGGCTCGTTTTCCGCCCTCACCGTGATCATTCCCGAGGGCAACATCATGATGGCGCGCTATCCCGCGCCGATGGCGAATTGGAGCATGATCGTGCCGACCGTCGTCGACACCATCATCACGGCGCTCGTGCCGGCGATCCCCGACCGCATTCCGGCGGCGCATCACGGGCTTCTGGGCGGCTCGGTCGTATTCTTCGGCGTCGATCCCAAGACCGGACAGCGCTTCGTCGTGCAGAGCCTCGAGGGCGGCGGCTGGGGCGGCCGGCCGCACGAGGACGGCGAATCGGGCTCGGTCTCGATCTGCCAGGGCGATGTGCGCAACGGCTCGCTCGAGGGCATCGAGCTGAAGAACCCGGTGCTCGTCGAGGAGCGCAAGCTGCGCCAGGATTCGGGCGGCGCGGGCAAGCACCGCGGCGGGCTCGGCATCGATTTGCGCGTGCGCAATCTGGTCGAGGGACGCTGGAACCTCGCCGGCGAGAATCGGAAGACCTGCCCGCCCTGGGGCATTCTCAAGGGCAAGCCGGGCGACACTGCCAGCTACCTGGTGCGCCGGCCCGGCGAGAACGATTTCGTCAGCAAGAGCGGCTATCGCTATCCGGTGGCCGCCAATTCCGAGGTGATCGTACGCACCGGCGGCGGCGGCGGCTGGGGCGATCCGCTGGAGCGCGATCCGGCGCTGGTGCGCTGGGACGTGATCGAGGGGATTGTCAGCCGCGAGGCCGCGCGCGCGGAATACGGCGTCGTGCTCGACGCCAAAACGCTCGCGGTCGATGGTGCCGCGACGGAACAGGAGCGCGCGCTGCGACGGGCGCAGGCCGCGGAATAAGGTGCCCACGATGGGCGACATCGGCCGGATTGTGCGCGTGCTTGCGCGCAGGGAGCGGGGTCGGGTCGACACGCTCGTCGCCGTCTTGCTCCGGCGCGATGGCGACGCGCGGCTTCTCCGACGCCCGCTGCATCGATCATGATCCGGTTCGGCAAAAGCGCGGCGGCGCTCGCCGCTCACAAGCAGAATTTCTTCCACGACAACGAAGCGTTGATCGAGAACGCGCGGCGGATCGCCACCATCTATGTCGCACAGCCCCGCCGCACCCACTGCAAATGCTGTGCTCACCCGCTTGGCCCGCCGCAATTCGTCAAGGACGGCATCGCATATGCGGTCTGCGACACCTGCGGCCATCTCAACGGCGCGCACGAGGACAGCGATGAATTCTGCGCCGCGCTCTATACCGAGGGCGGCGGCGCGGATTACGCGCGCGCCTATTCCGCGTCGGGCCGCGAGGCGTTTTGGCTGCGCGTGCGCGACATCTATGTGCCGAAGGCCGCGTTCCTGCGCGATGCATTGGCCGAGCGCGAGGCGGCGGAGGCGCTCACCTATGCCGATCTCGGCGCCGGCTCGGGCTATTTTGTTGCCGCTCTGCGCGAGGTAGGGCTGACGAATGCTGCCGGATACGAAGTGTCCGAGGCGCAGGTCGATCTCGCCAATGCCATGCTGGGCGCGGAGACGCTGCACCGCCACGATCTCGCCGCGACCATCGATGTGGCCGCGACGGTCGCGGCCGACGCCGTGTCGATGATCGGCGTGCTCGAGCACGTGCCGCGACCACGAGAGGTATTGGGCGCGCTCAAGGCCAATCCGCGCGTGCGCTATCTCTTCGTCTCGGTCCCGCTTTTCAGTCCCTGCGTCTTCTTCGAGATGGCGTTTCCGGGCGTGTTCCATCGTCAGCTTTCGGGCGCACACACGCACCTTTTTACCGAACGCTCGCTCGACTGGACGGCGCGCGAATTCGGCATGGAGCGCGTCGCCGAATGGTGGTTCGGAACCGACATCTTCGATCTCTTGCGCGCCGTCGGCGTCGCGCTCGAGCGCCGCGACGAGGTGAAGCGCATGGCGTCCACGTGGAACGAGTTGTTCGCGCCGGCGGTGGACGATCTGCAACTGGCGCTCGATCGGCGCAAGCTCGCGTCGGAGGTTCACCTGCTCCTGCGGTTTGCGAACTGACGGCAGGACGGGACGCTGCGACGATGCCGGCCGGCCTGGACTTCGACGGCGCCGCCGTTATCCCAGCGCCTCCGCCATCATCGACTTGAACTCCGCCGCCGTCGGCCGATAGGCGGCGCGGGCGTTGAAATGGCTCTTTGCCGCGTCGTCCGCCATCTCGTCGAGATCGCCGCCGCGATAGCCCAGCGCGCTGAGGCTCGGCGGCAGTCCGACGTGCGCGTTGAACGCGGCAACGATGTCGGCCGGGCTCTTGCCCGGCGGCGCCTGCATCGCCGCCGCGAGGCGCCGCATCTTGTCGGGAACGTGCCGCTCGAAGAAGCGCAGCACGGCGGGAAGCGCGATCGTCACCAGCGCGCCATGGTGCAGCCCGCGGTCGCCGAAGCTGTTGGCGATGGCATGCGCCGGCCCCGCGCCTTTGCACGACAGCGCCATCCCGCCCTGCAGCGCCGCCATCATCAATTCGGCGCGTGCGGTGCGATCGGTGCCGGCGACGACGGCGCGCTCGATATGCGCGACGACGCGCCCGGCGCCGTCGAGCGCGATGGCGTCGGCGGGCGCATGCGCGGTCTCGGCGAGAAACGCCTCGATGCAATGCGACAGCGCGTCCATCCCGGTTCCGGCGGTCATCCGCGGCGGCAGGGTGAGGGTGAGTTCGGGATCGCAGATCGCCACCTTGGGCACGAGGAAAGCGCTGCCGAGCGAGGCGCCGCGGCTCGTCGCATCGGGATGGATGCCGGCGCCGCGCGAGGCCTCGCTGCCGGTGCCCGCGGTCGTCGGCAGCGCGATCAAGGGCGCGATCGCCGCGGTGATGCGCTCGGGATGGCCGAGGTAATGCGCGAGCGGTTCGGCATGGCCCGCGAGCAGCGCGACCGCCTTGGCCGAATCGATCACCGAGCCGCCGCCCACTGCGACGATGCCGTCGCAGCCTTCGGCGCGATAGACCGCGCTCGCGCCCTCGACGCCGGCGACGGTCGGGTTCTCGGGGATCGCATCGAACACGGCAAAACCCGTGCCGTGCGGCAACGCCTCGCGCACACGGGCGAAGACGCCGCATTCGACGAGGCCGCGGTCGGTGACGAAAAGCGGCCGTGCGATGCCGAGCAGCGCCAATTCCTCGGCCAGAACGCTGCGCGCGCCGAACGCCAGATGGATGCGTGGAAACTGGACGAGCGGATTCATGGCGGCCCTCGCGGAAACACGCCCAGGATGCGCTATCGTGCGCGCGAAGACAACGCCGCGCCCGCCGGCGCCGATGCCGCGGCGCTCGCCGCCGCCAAGCGCGCGCTCGACCTCGCGGGCCTGCTCAATCCGGGCGTTCTGATCGATCCGTGAGGCGCGCTCAGGCCTCGGCCGTCGCCAGCACGGGGCGCGACGACGCGGCGGGCGGGCGGGCGATGCGGAGCACCAGGAGTGCGGCCGCCAGGCAGAAACCGCTCGAGATGATGAAGGCGCTCGAATAAGTGCCCGACTCCGTACGCAGCACGCCGGCCGCAAAGGCGAAGACCGCCGCGCCGAACTGGTGCATCACCATGACCCAGCCATAGATGATGCCGGCGCGCTGAACACCGAAAATGCTGGTGGTGAGCCGCATCGTCGGCGGCACCGTGGTGATCCAGTCGAGACCGTTGAACAGGCCGATCGCGATCAGGCCCCAAAACGAGTTGTCGAGCGCGTAGGGCAGAAACAACAGCGAAACGCCGCGCAGCGCATAATAACCGCACAGCAGGCGGCGGCTGTCGAAGCGGTCGGTGAGCCAACCCGATACGGTCGTGCCGATGAGCGCGCAAATCCCCATCGATGCCACGACGTTGGCGGCGGTCTCCTCGGGAATGCCATGGTCGAGGCAGGCCGGAATGAAATGCGTGCCCATGAGCCCGAAGGTGGTGGCGCCGCAGACGAAGAAGCTTCCCGACAGCAGCCAGAAATCGCGCGAGCGCACCGCATCGCCCAGCGCGAGAAATGCGGCCGTGATCGGGTTGGCGCGCCGCACCGGCGGCTCCGCCGGCGCATCTTCGGGAACGCCATAGGGTCTGAGGCCCACGTCCGCCGGCCGGTCGCGCATCAGAAAGAACACCGGCGGCAGCACGACGAGGGCGATCAGGCTCGCGATCCCGACCGCCGCGCGCCAGCCCAACGCCGCCGTGACGTAGGCGATGAGCGGCAGGAAGACGAGCTGACCGCCGGCGGCGCTCGCGGTCAGGACGCCGAGCGCGAAGCCGCGTCGCGCCACGAACCACCGGTTGGCGATGATGGCGGCGAGCACCAGAGCCGCGGCGCCGGTACCGATGCCCGAGCCGAGACCCCAGACCAGGACCAATTGCCACGGGGCGGAAACCAGGACGGTGGTGCCGAAGGACAAGGCGGTGAGGGCGATCGCGCCCAGCAACGTCACCCGCAGCCCGAACCGCTCGGCGAGTCCGGCGGCGAACGGTCCGATGAGTCCGTAGCAGAGGAGCTGCACGCCGATCGCGAACGAAATGTCGGCGCGGCTCCAGCCGAATTCATTCTCGAGCGGGACGATCAGCACCGTCGGCGCCGAGCGGATGCCGGCCGCGACGAGAAAGGTCACAAACGCCACGGCGACCACGACCCAGGCGTAATGAACGCCCCACGGTCGTGCCGCGTCCGTATTGCCGGCCGTCATGCGTTCCCTGCCCTTGTCGTCGCGCCACGCAAGGCAGCCAGTTTCGCAGGTGGGAACGAAAGGGCAAGCCTTTCGGCTGCATGGCTGGAATGATTTCAGCCGCCCGGGTCCCGCCGCCGCCCGGCGGCAGGAATGGGACGGCCGAAAGGCCGCGGCGGCCGTGCCGCCGCCGCGCGGTTCAGGCGAACAATCGGCGCAGTTGCCGCAGCGGCTCCAGCGGCATGGCCCAACGCGTCGCCACGTCCGGGCCGGGAGCGTGTGCGCTCACGCGCTCCGTCACGCCGCCGATCAGGTTGTCGCGTGCCCGATGCAGGACCTTCAGCACCAGCGCATGGGACGTCAACGGATGGTCGTTGAACATCTAGATGCGCAGGTAGTCCCGGCCGGTGACCTGCCGGATCGCCAGCAGGATCGGCTCTTTGAGCGCGATCGTCGCATCCGCCGCCATCATCGCGCCAAGGATGCATCGCCGGCCGTCATAGGAGCGAAGCTGCTGCTTGCACCAGCCCTCCTCGCGCGACAATAGATCGATCACCTTGTCCATCCGCTCGAGTGCGTCGAAGCGGCTTTCACATCCGGTACCGTCGAAGGGCATGACTGGTCCCTCACGAACGCGTTATGGGCACTGCCGAAAGCGGTGCCCCCCAAGGATCAACGGAATGCAAAGGACAAAGTTCGCGCGTCCGGCGGGGCGAGTCAACAGATTGTCCGCGGGGATGCGGCGGCGCGTCCGGCCGGCCCGGCGAGCCTCATCGCCCCGTTGCTGTGCGCCCTCGCGGCTTCGCCCGCGCCGTCGGTGCCGCCTCGCGCGGATTTTCGGGCCAGGGATGACGGGGATAGCGGCCGCGCATCGACCGCCGGACCTCGGGATAGGAATTGTCCCAGAAAGCGCCGAGATCGCGCGTGACCTGCAGCGGCCGGCCGGCCGGCGACAGGAGGTGAAGCACCAACGGCACCCGCCCGCCTGCCACCGTCGGCGTCTCGTTCGCGCCGAACATTTCCTGTAGCCGCACGGCAAGGACCGGCACCTCGCCCGCGCCGTAATCGATGGCGATGCGCGACCCGCTCGGCACCGCGACATGCGTCGGCGCCAGGCGCTCGAGCGCGCGGCGCTGCGCCGGATCGAGCAGTGTGCCCAGCGCGCCCGCGAGATCGAGCCCGCGAAGCTGCGCCCGGCGCGTCAGCCCGGCGAGCGACGGTCCGAGCCAGTCCGCCAGCGTCGCCAGGAGGGCTTGATCCGACAGATCGGGCCAGGCACCGGCCGCGCCCTCGAACCGGCGCAGGAAGAGGATGCGCTGGCGCAACCGCTCGGCCTCGCCTTGCCATGGCAGCACGCCGAGCCCGAGCGAGCGGATGCCGTCGATGAGCCCGGCGGCGATGCGCTCGGCCGGCGCATCGGCCAGGGCCGCGTCGTCGAGCACGATGGTGCCGAGCCGGCGCTGGCGGCGCGCCAGCACCGCTTCCTCGCGCGCGTCCCAGGCGATCGTGTCCGCGGTCTCGATGACGGCGGCGAAATCGCTCGCGATCGCCGCGCGCGACAGCGGTGCCGCAAGGAAAATGCGGGCATTGCGCCGGTCGCCGTCGAGATCGGCGACGGCGAGAAATTCCTCGTGCGCCAGCGGATCCGCGGGCGGAACGAAGGCGCCGCTTCCATTGGCGAGGCGGAACTGGCCGTTGCCGCCGGAGCGGCGCTGCGCGATGCGGTCGGGATAGGCCTGGGCGAGCAGCCGGCCGGTCTCGCCGGGTGCGCCCGAAGCGGCGCCGCGGAGGCCGATCTGGCGCGCAAAAAGAGCTGCCGTTCGGCGCGCGCGATCGAGCGCGCCGCGATCGATCGCCAGCCCCGGCGGCAGCGCGTGTTGCGTCGCCCGGTCGAGACACTCGACCCGCAGGCGCAAATCGGCGTCGCTCGCGCCCGGCATCGACCGGGCCAGGTCGCGCTCCGACAGGAGCGCGGCGATGGCGCAGGCGAGCGCGCCCATTCCCCATGCCTTGCCGCGCAGCACCATGTGCGCCAGCCGCGGCGAAAGGCCAAGCGCGGCCATCGCCCGCCCGTGCGCCGTCAATCCGCCGGCGTCATCGAGCGCATCGAGCCGGGCCAGCAGCGCGCGCGCTTCGGCAAAGGCGGCGGCGGGCGGCGGATCGAGCCACGACAGGGCCGCGGGATCGCGCTCGCCCCATTGCGCCAGCATCAGCGCGAGCGGGGCGAGATCGGCGGCGCGAATTTCCGGCGTGTTGAACGGCGCGAGTTGGGCCTGCTCGGCGGCGGGCCACAGGCGATAGCACACGCCCGGGCCGAGCCGTCCAGCGCGGCCGCGCCGCTGCTCGGCCGACGCCTGCGACACGCGCACCGTCTCGAGCCGCGTCATCCCGCTCGACGGATGGAAACGCGGTACGCGCATGAGCCCGCCGTCGATCACCACGCCGATGCCGTCGATGGTGAGGCTGGTCTCGGCGATCGACGTGGCCAGCACGATCTTGCGACGGCCGGGCGGGGCAGGGTGGATCGCCGCGTCCTGCGCCGCTTGCGGCAGATCGCCATAGAGCGGCGCGAGGATCACCTCGGCGGCGAGCCCGTCCGCGCGCAGAATCCGCTCGACCCGGCGGATTTCGCGCCCGCCGGGAAGGAAGACGAGAATGCCGCCGCTGTCGTCGGCAAGCGCGCGGCGGACGCAATCGGCGACGGCGGTCTCGATGCGGTCGGGCGCCGGCCGGGCGAGATGACGGACCGCCACGTCGTAGCTGCGCCCCGCGCTCGCGACGACCGGGGCGTCACCGAGGAGACGCGCCACGGCGACGCCGTCGAGCGTCGCCGACATGACGAGAATTCTGAGATCCGCGCGCAGGTGACGGCGCAGATCGAGCGTCAGCGCAAGCCCGAGATCGGCGTCGAGGCTGCGCTCGTGGAACTCGTCGAAGATGACCAGCCCGGTGCCCTCGAGCGCTGGATCGTCGGCGATGACGCGCAGCAGAATCCCTTCGGTCAGCACCTCGATCCGCGTCCGCGGGCCGACACGGGAATCGAGGCGCGTGCGATAGCCGACGGTTTCGCCAACGGCCTCGCCCAACATCGCCGCCATCCGCGCTGCTGCCGCGCGCGCGGCGAGACGGCGCGGCTCGAGCATGAGAATGCGGCCGCCGCCGAGCCAGCGCGCATCGCCGAGCGCCAGCGGAACGAGCGTGGTCTTGCCGGCGCCCGGCGGCGCCTCGAGCACTGCCGCGCCGCCGGCGTCCAACGCCGCCAGCACTTCCGGCAGCGCGGCGCCGATCGGAAGTTCGGCGCGCCAGCGATCGAGATCGAAATTCATGGGGTTCGCAATGTCGCCGTCACTGCGGCAGGGGAACGCGCGGGGTCGCCGTCTGAAGTGTGATCGGGCCCTCGCCGTGCCGCGCCATGCCAGCCGCAACCGGGAGGACGTGCCAAACCGATCGACGGCCGGGCCGGCCGCGGCCTTCCTTGGCCGCCGGGATCGGCTTATGCTGCGCTTCCATGCTATCCGAGGGGCTTGCCATGGGGTCCGTGCATGTGCGGCTGCTCGCCATCGTGATCGCCTTTCTCGTCCTCGGTGCCGGTGCCGCACGCGCCGAGGCGGTCGATGTCGCGCTCGTCCTCGCCACCGACGTCTCGCGCAGCATCGACGACGGCGAATTCCAGTTGCAGCGCAAGGGCTATGCCGAGGCCATCAGCAGCGCCAAGGTGCTGATGGCGATCCAGGCGGGCGTGCATCGCGCCGTTGCCGTCTGCTTCGTCGAATGGGCCGGGCCCGACCAGCAGAAGGTGGTCGTGAACTGGATGGTGATCAAGGGCGGCGAATCCGCCGGCGAGTTCGCATCGAAGCTGTTGACCGAGCCGCGCTCGTTCTCGGGCCGCACCTCGATCAGCGCCGCCATCGATTTTGCGGTGAAGCAATTCGCCGCGTCCGGGGTTGAGGCCGATCGGCGCGTCATCGATATCTCGGGCGACGGCACGAACAACTCCGGGCGCCCCGTGACCGCCGCGCGCGACGAGGCGGTGGCGGCTGGCTTCACCATCAACGGCCTCGCCATCATCAACCAGCGCCCGGCGGGCTATTTCTTTGCCCATACGCAGCCGCCGGGAGGGTTGCCGAACTACTACGAGCACAACGTCGTCGGCGGCAACGGCGCGTTCATGCAGCAGGTGAAGGACTTCTCCACCTTCGGCGACAGCATCATCAACAAGCTCCTGACCGAGATCTCTGCGCTCGGACCCGCCGTCGGCGCGCCGCAACTGCGCTGAACCGCGGCGCCGGTCAGTTCGGCAGCCGCGCGCCGTCGAGTTTGGCGCCGTCAAGCTTGGCGCCGCGGAGATTGGCCTCGTCGAGGATGGCGCCGCTCAGATCGGCTTCGGAAAGATCGGCGCCGCCCAGATTGGCCATGCGCAGATCGGCGCCCGCAAGCTGCGCGTGCTTGAGGCAGGCTTCGGTGAGATTGGCTGGCCAGAACCGGCCCGAAGGCGAACCGTCGCGGTTGCGGATCTCGACCGGCCCGATCTGCGCGCTCCGGAGATCGGCGTTGGAGAGATCGGCGCGCGCGAGGTTGATGCCGGTCAGAACCGCGTCCGTACAGTCGCAGCGGATCAGATCGGCGGCCGAAAGATTCGCCATCGAGAGCTGCGCCTTGCGAAACACCGCGCTGCCGAACTTGCATTCGATCAGGCTCGCGCCGCTCAGATCGACGCCGGAGAAGTCGATGCGCACGAAATTGCGCTGAAACAGGTCGGCGCGCGCGCCGGTCGCGCCGTGGCTGTCGGCCCAAAGCACGTGATCGCGGATGATCTTCTGAATGTCGGCATCGAGCGTCGAGATCGACAGGCTGATCTTGGCGCCGGTCATGCTGGCGCGGGAGAAGTCGACGCCGGCGATCTTCGCGCCGGTGAAGTCGCTGCCCTCGAGATTGGCGCCGGCGATATTGGCGCCGGTCAGATCGGCGTCGGCGAGTTCGGCGCCGATGAGATTGGCGTTGGTGAGATCGGCCCCCTGCAGCAGCGCGCCCTCGAGCCGCGCCCCGATCAGCGACGCCCCGACGAGCCGCGCGCCCTTGAGATTGGCGTGGCTGAGGTCGGCCGAGTTGAGCATCGCGTCGTCGAGCCGCGCGCCGGAAAGATCGGCGCGCTTCATCCCGGTCGCGCGCAGGTCGACGTGGCCGGTCACGGTGCCGACGAACGAGACCGTGCCGTTCGCCGCGGGGCCGAGCAGCGTGCCCTTGCGCAGATCGGCCGCCTCGAGCCGCGCGCCCACGAGATGGGCGTCGCGCAGGTTGATGCCGCGCAGATCGGCCGCGCTGAGATCGGCATTGGAGAGATCGGCGCCGTGCAGATCGGCGGAAAAGAGATCGCATTTGCGCAGATCGGCGCCGTTGAGGCGGCTGAGCGAGAAGTCGCAGCCGGTGAGCTTGGCGTTGCGCAGGACGATGCGCGGCAGGTTGGCGCCGGACAGAACCTGCAGCGTCAGGTCCGCGCGTAATCCACCCGGCTGGCTGCGCAGCCAGCGCTCGTGCAGCTCGATGATCCGCACGATCTGCTCGGGCGTCTTCGCGATGGGCTTGGGATTGTCGCCGACCGCCCTGGCTTGGCTTTGCATTCCTGGGGATGTGCCGTTGCCGCTGGTCCTGCGAGGAAGCTAAAGGATTGCAGTAAAAACCCGATTAACGGTCAGGCTTCCGCCATCGCCGCCGGCTGCGGCAGGGATTGCAGGAGGACGGACTTGCACCGTTCCGGCAGGAGCACGGCCGCGATGCGCGGGGCGAGCGCGACCAGCGCCGCCGGCTCGCCGTCATAGCGCCCGATGATCTCGGCCATGGCGGTGGCGACCGCGCGCTGCTGGCGTTCGCCGAGCACGCCGGACGCGACATCGACGAGCTGCGCGAGCCGCGCCACGGGCTCCGCCGATGCGAAGCGAAGCGAATCGATGCCGCCGACGATCTCGAAGCGGCGCGAGCGGCGCGCGATCGCCTCGATCATGGCCGAGCCGCCGGCGAACATCCCGCGCTCGTCGATGAGCTTGTCGACCAACGCGTTGAAGAGCGCCTTCTGCCCGGCAAGGTCGTCGCGGCTCAACGGCTTGTCGCTCGCCAGTTCGCGCTGCACGCGCTCCAGCAGCACGAGCCGGGTCTCACCCATGCCGTCGCGGCCGAGCAGGCGCGCGAGCGCCGCGAGCGTCGGCGGCTTGACGCTTTCGCCCGGCGCCCGACCCGCGGCAAGATCGGCAAGCGTCGTCAGCGCGGCGGCGAGATGCGGCTGCGGCCCGAGCATTTCCTGGAGCAGCGATGCGGCGCCGAGCAGCCCCGCGGCGAGTTCGTCGATGAGCGGCGAGAATTGCCCCGGCAGGTCGGGCGCGGCCCACTGCGTCAGCAGTTCCATCTTTGCGCCGAGGACGCCCTGGTCCTCGAAGGCGCGGCTCACGGCGAAGCGCAGGTAGAACGCCTGATCGGACGGCGACGGCACGCAGCCGGTCACTTCCTCGCCGAGGGCCTTGAGGCCGCCTTCGCCGAGACGCGGCGCCGCGCGCGAGGCGAGGGCCTCGCGTGACCGTTCGATCGCGGCGTTGACGAGACGGTCGAGCGCGTCGAGACGTTGGCGCATGTCGAGGCCGCGTAGCCGCGCCTGGTGCGTCGCGACCCGCTGCATCGCCTGGCCCATGAGCTCGGCCTGGCGCTCGAGCTGCTTGACGTAACGGTGATGGTGCAGCAGCTCGGTCGGCGTGACGGCATAGCGGTCGAGGAAGTTGCGCAGCAGCCGCGCGATCATCTGCCGGCTGGCCGGCCCATAGAGATCGTCGAGCGTCTCGCACCACGCCTCTTCGTCCGGCGCGGCGGCGATCCGCACCGGCCGCTCGCCGCGGCGCGCGGTGCGCACGCGCTCGGTCAGGACGGTCTCATAGGACGTGCCGTCATTGCCGAAGCGGCCGCGCACGACCCGCACTGCCTCGATGTCGTCGTCGGCGTAAAGTTCGTCCGCCCGCGCCCGCGCGGCCTCTTCGTTGCGGGCGAGGCTGTCGATGAGCCAGCGCTTGTCGCGCAGCGCCCAAACCTCGAAGCGTCGGGAGGAAGCTTGTTCCGGCATCCGGCAGAAGGGGAAAGAAGACGGCAGGAGTCTAGGCGAACGGTGTTAACGAAGAATGTCCGCCTCGCGCTCCCCTTGCGCCCGGCGACCCGGCGGTCCCATAGTCGCCCGAAGACTCCGCCCGTCCGCCCCGCGATGAAACAGCTTCTCGTCGTCCTCGCCGCCGTCGTGGCGGCCGTCCTGCTCACGCAGCTTCTGTTCGAGTTCCATAGCTGGGACCGCGAGCAGTCCTGCGCCACCGCGGGTGGGCGCAACTGTGCCGGGCGGCCGCTGCCGCTCGACCGCTGATGCGTCAGCCGCCGATGCTGACGCCGTCCCTATAGCATCAATAAAATCAATTGATTACGAGGCAGTCCGAGAAAAATCCCTACAGGTCTTCCATACATATCAGGGTGATGGCTCGGCATAAGGACGGCGCTAAGCGGACCGCTGGAGCGGTCTCAGGGGATGGCGCCCTGTGAGCAACTCGGCGCCTAGATGATCTGCCTGCCGATAGGCAGCGCGATTCGCTCACCAGATGCGATCTCTCGCGCTGGCGCTACAGGGCTACGGCTTGGCGCCATGCCGTGCCACGCCCTATCGCCTAAACGATCCGTCGTCCCGTATTCCCAAGACAACTTATAGTAATGTCGATTCGACGTATTGAATACCCGATAAGATGCCGCGCCGTTCTTAGCTATAGTCCGAGACAATCCTGCCGTGTTGACTTGAATCCATCCGGCGAATTGTGGCAGGCTCTTGGTGCGCGGGCGGTCCGCGCGTGAAGGGAGATAGGAAGATGGCTACTCGCAAGAACGCAGGTCACGGCCGGGAAGCGCTGGCGGCCAAGGAGTTGCACCGTGGGGTCGAAAGATGCAGCGCGAGGGCGCGGCCGTCGGCCTCCCTGCTGTCAGCATCTCCCAATTGAGAAGTGAAGGGCACCACCGGCCGCCGCCACACTTTATGGCCGAGTCCTCATAGCCGCCAACGAGCGAAAAAGGACCGAGACGTACCGCGCGGTCACGCCGCGCCGTCCAGCGCGACCGACGCGGTGATTGGGCTGCCCGGTTGGGGACGGCAGCGCTCGGGAACCCCTGCATCCGCCGCCAATACGAGTGCTCAAAGAACGCCACGACCCCGCAGCACTTTCGCACTGCGGGGTCTTGGCGTTACATCGCCAGCTGCATCACCTTGCCGGCTTCGCGCTCCAAGGCGATCCTTCGGTCGCTGTTGGGCACGCTGCGGGCGTAGG
>Ga0307372_10006655_pt1 | contig 16802 bp, 11 predicted proteins | sample OX1MG_FD_202533 | JGI IMG/M metagenome (GOLD analysis project Ga0307372, IMG submission 202533) | Soil microbial communities from Risofladan, Vaasa, Finland - OX-1 | ecosystem: Environmental > Terrestrial > Soil > Coastal area > Acid sulfate soil | place: Finland: Risofladan, Vaasa | collected... | reverse complement strand
AGGGATACCGATGGCCGGTACAGCGCGTCGAAGGTGACCCTGGTGGGCGCCGAGAAGGTCATGGCCGAGTACTGCATCCGCGGCTTGAACGCGACTATCCCTCCGTCCCAGACCGGCACGGTAACCAGGTCCGCCTGTGGACTGCCCGCCAGGTAGATAAGCACCGGCACCGCCGTCACGGCGATGAGGAACACGGTGAGGTAGGTCGGCGAGAACGCGGAGAAGTCCGTGTGGGCGGGGATGATGGTGAGATTGCCGGGCAGCAGCACCGGCCGGAGCGCCACGCCAGTGACAGTGCCGACAGCACGGGACAGCGCCAGCATGACCAGCGGGGCCCCGACCGCGAGTGCAGCGCAGCAGACCGCAAGCAGCCCTGGTCCGGTAACCGGCTGGCCGTGCTCGCGTGCATCGGCGGCCTGCGGCGTGCGAGGCATGCCCAGGAAGGGGATACCGAACCCCCGCACGAACGCGTAGATGGCCAGCCCGCCCGTCAGCCCGAGCGTGGCCGCCGCGACCACGATCAGGATGCCGCTCAGGTGGCTGCCGGTGCGGAATCCCTGGAACAATCCCTGGAAGATCAGCCACTCGCTGACGAACCCGTTCAAGGGCGGGAGCGCGGCGATGCCCAGCGTGCCGACCAGGGTGATGACGGCGCTGCGGGGCAGGCGGTGGATGAGGCCCCCGAGCCGGTCCATGTCCCTGGTGCCGGTGGCATGCTCGACCACCCCGGCCTCCAGGAACAGCAGGGTCTTGTAGGTGCCGTGGTTCGCGACGTGGTACAGCCCGGCCAGGAGCAGGAATGCCCATAGGGCGCGCTGACCGTAGGCCCCGAACGTCATGGCCGCGCCGAACGCGGTGACGATGATCCCGGTGTTCTCGATGGTGGAGAAGGCGAGGAAGCGCTTGAGATCGCGCTCGTTCAGCGCGTACAAGATGCCGATGGCAGCGGTGATCGCGCCGGCCGCCATGGTGAGCAGCCCCACCCATGCGGCCCCGTCAGGCAGCAGGCGGAAAGCGAACAGCGCGATGCCGTAGGCGCCGAGATTGACCACCAGACCGGATAGGAACGCAGACCCGTCGGCGGGTGCGACCGGGTGCGCCTCGGGCAGCCAGACGTGCAGCGGGACCAGGCCCGCCTTGAACCCGAACCCGGAGAGCGCGAGCAGGTAGGCCGCGTCCCGCCAGCCGGCGGGCACCAGGTGCGCGCGGGCCGCGATCACGTCAAGCTGCATCGAATGCGTCTTGGTGGCCAGGATGACGAGGGCCGCCACGATCAGCACGAAGCCGGTCTCCGACAGGGCAAGGAACCAGAACGCCCCGCTGGCCGCTTCCGGCCGCTGCGGGTGCCGCAGGATCAGCAGGTAGCACGCCACGGCCACGGACTCCCACGCGACCAGGAAGGTCACGACGTTGGCCGCGACCAGCACGGCCAGGCAGGCCAGCAGTGCGAGGTTGAACACGGCCAGGTAGGCGGCGGAGCCGGGACCTGCCTGGTGATAGCGGGGGGCGTAGGCGGCGATGGCGACGGCGACGAGGCCGAGGAGGGCCGCGAACACTCCGGCGAGGCTGGTCGCCTGCAGCTGCATCGTGCCGGCAACCACTGATCCGCCCGCACTGACGACGTGCGAGTCACCCCACCACAGCGATGACACCCCGCCCGCCACCGCTGCGGCGCCGCCCAGCGCGGACAGTACGCACGCCATGCGGATGGCGAGTCTCGTGCCGCGGGCGCCGAGCATCGTCGCCACGGCCAGTCCCCATCCCGCCGCGGCCAGGTAGAACCAGCTGAGCGGGCTCACTGGCGTACCTCCCCGGGCTGGTCATCGGAGGTGAAGCTGAGGCTCGACACTTTCCCGGCCAGGCGGTCCACGGCGACGAGTAGCCCCTGCAGCAGGGCGAGCGGGCTGGGCGGGCAGCCCGGTAGCCACACGTCCACCGGCAGGATGTCGCCGACCGAGCCGTGTACGAAGGCGTCGGGCTGGTAGACGCCGCCGAGCGCGCACGCGCCGGTCGCGACGACGATCTTCGGCCCGGGCATCGCGTCGTAGGTCTTGCGGGCGGCAACGTCGAAGGCCCGGATCATCGGGCCGGTCACCATCAGGAGGTCGGCGTGACGGGGCGCGGGGGTGAAGAAGAATCCGAGCCGGTGCAGGTCGTAATGGGGGGCGGCGAGGAGCCTGATCTCCTGCTCGCACGCGGCGCACGAGCCGGTGTCCAGGGTCCTGATGTGCAGGCTGCGGCCGAACTGGCTGGCGATCCGCTGCCGGAGCAGCTCCGCAGTCGCCTGCTCGCCGCACGCACCAGACGCGGTATCTGGCGGCAGAGTTGCGGCTGCGCTCTGTTGCACGGGAATGGGGGGGTTGCTCTTGGTCATGTGCGTGCCTCCCGCCTGAGCGGGATGCGCTTGACCAGGTGCCCCCGGCTAGTGGCGGCCAGCGCGAACTCCCCGCTCGGGGACACCGCCGAGCCGGCCGTCTCCTGGCAGCGCCCGCACGCGGTGCACGCGCCCACATCGAACACCAGGATGTCCGCATCCCGGCGCAGGGCATGGCTGGGGCACACCGCGACCAGCCGGTCGGCAAGCTCGGAGTCCAGGGCTTCCGGGCGGAACACGGGCGGCGTGGGCAGGTCCGCGGCCGAGCCGTCAGGCCGCGCGGGGTAACGGGTAGTGACCACACCCCGGTGCAACCCCCGCAGGAACCACAATGTCATGAGTCTCAACCTCGCCTCAGCGCGCTGTTCCGGCCACCGTCAGCCAGAAGCTGGCCTCGATGATGGGAATGTCGGTGAAGACGTTCTGCGACCGGCAGGCGTCATCGAAGCCACGCCAGTTCCGCACCGACGCCGGACGCAGCCGGGCCCGGGTGATCCGGCCTTCCGCGTTCAGCGCGACCCAGGCCAGCGCCTCGCCGCGGGATGACTCCGCCCACCCGAGGCCGCTGCCGGCGGCGCCAGGCAAGGTGGCGGTCCCCGTGCCCGCTCCGGCGTCGAGCAGGTCCCCGATCAGGCGCACGGACTCGGCGGCCTCGTCCTGCATCACCTGGAACCGGGCCAGCACGTCGCCGCTGTCTCGGACTGCCACCGCGGGCGGATGCTCGACGTAGGGCTGGGCCGGCTGGTCCAGGCGGGTATCGATCGTCAGTCCGGCCGCCCGGGCGACCGGTCCGACCAGGCCGAGGCGGCGCGCCTGCTCGCCGGTGACAATGCCAGCGGCTTCCAGCCGGTCAAGAAAAGAGTTCGTGGAAAGCAGCGCGTCAGCGGCGCGGCGAAGCTCGCCGTGGGCGCCGGGCAGCCCAGCGCGGAGCACAGCCTCATCCGGGGCGCGTCGCACGCCGCCCGCATCCATCACGCCGAACAGGTACCGGTGGCCGAACACTGCCGCGTTGAGCCGCAGCAGCCGCTCCAGCGCGATCTCCGCGGCGGACTGACCGACTGTCAGCCCGGTGGCCTGGCAGAGGCCGGCGGTGGCGGCCGCATGGTTGTACAGGCGTTCCATCTCGAGGGCGACCGCCCGGGTCCGCTGCGCGGCGGGGGGAGGGGCGACGTCCAGCGCGGCCTCCACGGCTGCCGCGCAGGCCCAGCTCAGTGCGATGGCGCTCAGGCCCTCAGTGCGTTCGACATGGAAGAGACCCTCACGCGGGGTCCGGCCGCGGAGTCGCCACTCCAGGCCGCGGTGCTTGTGCCAGGTGAACAGGTACAGGTCGACGATTTCCTCACCGCTGGTCACCAGCCCGTAGTAGAGAGATTCCATGCCGACCTGGCGGACCGGCCCGAACGGAAATTCAAAGGCATGCCCGCCGACGGTGTGCGGTGCGTGGATCTCGGCCGGGGCTGGCCTGGGCTGATGCCCGAGCCGGGGGAAGTCGGGTCCGGCGTGGGGCGGCAGGGCAACGCGGTTAAGAGGCTTCCCCGTCGCGGGCCGGATGCCGAACTGCTCGTAGATCTCGCACTCCTCGGCGAAGGCCGCAGGGGCGATGTCGGAGAGCGGAGGATATTCGTCACCGGCGACGTCGGATTGCACGATGAGGTACTGGCGCTCGGCGTCCAGCGCCCAGACGAGGTGCAAGACGGCAGGATCCTGGCCAGACCCGAACAGGTCAGCGAGCCTGCCGCCAGAAGCGGCCAGGTGGTGCACCGCGGCCTCCAGCTCGGCGGCGGGGACGTTCACCGTCACGGCGTTCCCGGTTCCGTCCAGGGTTGCTCCGCTGATCGCCCCGATCAGGCTCGCGATGGTTCCCGGGGCACCGGGCTGGACGGCGGTCACGAGATCGCCGCCATCGAGTGCAGGATCGCCGTATTCAGGCCCGCCGGGATCCACAGCCCCAGGGCGAGCAGCGTGACGAGGCCGACGGCGAGCGGGATAGTCCTGCTCCAGTGCGCTGCCCGCCCCCGGTACGGATCGGCAGGCGCCGGCTCCTGGCCGGTGACCATGCCCATGGTTGTCCTGGCGAAGGCGATGAACGCGATGGCCAGCAGGCCGAGCAGCAGCAGCGGCAGGGCCGGTCCCGCCTGCGCGAAGCCGGCTCGCACGATGGTCAGCTCGGACAGGAACAGGCCAAACGGGGGCGAGCCGAGCACCGCTAGCGTCCCGAGCAGCAGCGCGCCGCCGGCGACCGGCACGGCGGTCAGAAGGCCGCGGACGTCCGCCGCCTCGCGCGTCCGGTAGCGGAGTGCCACGTCGCCGCTGCCCAGGAACACCACCGCCTTGGCGATGGCGTGGTTCAGCGTGTGCAGCAGGGCCCCGTACAGCCCGAGCACGCCGCCGAACCCGAGGCCGACGGCGATGATCCCCATGTGCTCGACCGAGGAGTAGGCGAAGAGCCGCTTGAAATTGCCCCGCCGGATCATGAACAGCACCCCGATCACCACCGAGGCGAACCCGAAGGCGAGCAGTACCGCGTGGGGGAAGATGGCGCCGAGCCTGGCCTGGGTGATCGCCAGGAAGCGGATGATCGCGTACATGCCCGTGTTGAGCAGCGCGGCAGACAGCATCGCGCTGGCCGGGCTGGGCGCCTCGGCGTGCGCGTCGGGCAGCCAGGTGTGCATGGGCGCGAGGCCGACCTTGGTGCCGTAGCCGACGACCGCGAGCAGGAACGCGAGCCGGAGCGGCTGCGGCGCCAGGGCGGCGGCGTGCGTGAACAGGTAGGGCCAGGTCAGCCGCTGATCCGAAGAGAGGTGCAGGGCACTGCCGGCGTAGAACAGGAACAGCGTGCCGGCCAGCGCGATGGTCACCCCGAGCGAGCTGATGATCACGTACTTCCAGGCGGCTTCCAGCGAGCGTGCCTTACCCTCCAGCCCGACTAGGGCCGCGCTCGCCAGCGTGCTCGCCTCCACCAGGACGAACAGCAGGCCGAGGTTGCCGGTCTCCAGCGAGGCGAGCATCAGCGCGGCGAACAGCCCGAAGAAGATGAAGTACAGCCGGACCTGAAACGGTCGCAGCGTGCCGGCGTCCTCCTCCGCCGACAGGTACGCGACGGAGCCGATGGCGGCGAGCACGGTCACCCCGGCCACCGTGAGCAGGAAGAATCCGCTCAGCGCGTCCACGTACAGGAACCCGCCCCAGCCTCGCAGCGGAGCCCGGTGCAGCTGCGTGGCGAGCAGCACGATCGCGGCCGCGAGCGAGACCACGGCGCCTGCCGTGCCGGCCAGGCCGGCCGCCCGCGCGCGCGCCCGCAGAGCAACGGCCAGCGGCCCGGCCAGCGGTCCGGCCACTATCAGTACCGCCAGGGCGGTCATCCGCGCAGCCCTCTCAGCTCGGCCGCGCTCGCCTCGGCGAGCTGGCGGGTCAGGCCGGACACGAACACGAGCATGATCAGCACCCCGGCCGCGATGTCGAGGAAGATGCCCGCCTCGACGATGAACGGGAACGTGGCCACCAGGGTGATCGCGCCGAGGAACACTCCGTTCTCCACGATCAGCCAGCCGATCAGCTGAGCGACAGTGTGACGGCGCACCACCATGGCGAGCGCCCCGAGCAGGATCACCGCCGTGGACAGCGGCACCACGGCGGCCGCTACCACGCCGTGGGGGAGCAGCTGCGGCCTGGTGACGAGGTAGGCGAACGCGGTCAGCCCGCCGCCGGCGATCAGGGAAGTGGACAGGCCGGTAGAGATGGCCGTGTCCCGGCCAAGTGCCAGCCTGCGCAGCAGCAGCCCCCGGGTCGCGACCGGGATCCCGATCCCCTTGATCGCGAAGGTGAAACCGGCCAGGATCCACAGCTGCACGCTGTGGAAGGTCCAGGCGGCCACGGCGGCCGCGAACGCCAGGACCACAGACTGGGCTCCGTAGTAGGCCACGTACCTGTTGAACAGCTTCGACCCCAGGCATGCGAAGGCCAGCAGCAAGATCACCACCCCGGACAGGTCAAGCAGCACCCCGGCCGGGCTGGTCGCGGCAAGCTTCTCCACTACGCGCTCACACTCCGATCACGTAGGAGGTTGCGATGCCGACCAGGGCCAGCAAGAACGCCGCGCCCAGGAACTCCGCGATCCGGAAGAAACGCAGCTTGGCGAAGGAGGTGTCGACGATCACGATGGCCAGGCCGCATAGCGCGAGCTTGCCGAGCAAGACCGGGATGGCCAGCAGCGCCGCGGCCAGGTCGGTCGACGTGCCCAGCCCCCACGGGATCACGAACACGTTCATGAACACCGACGACAGCAGGAAGAATTTCATCCAGCTGCCCCATTTGACCAGTGCGTACTCCCGGCCCGAGTACTCGAGCACCCGGCCCTCCTCGATCATCGAGATCTCCGTGCTCACGCCAGGGTTCTCGATCGGGATCCGGCCGTTCTCGACCAGCACGATCATGAAGAACGCCAGCAACCCCAGCAGGTGAGTCGGCAGCACGAGGGCGAAAGGGGATCCGGCAATCGCGTGGTTCATCAGGTACGGGTTGTCCGAGGCCGACACCGCGCCGACGGTGAAGAACACGAGGATGAGTGTCGGCTCAGCCATGCTGCCGATCCAGCTCGCCCGGCTTGCCCCCAGCCCGCCGTACGGGCTCGCGGTGTCCAGCCCGGCCAGCGAGATCACGAAACTGGCCAGCGCGAGGACGAAGGCGCCGCCGATCAGGTCGGCGAGAAAGGCCAGCGGCAGCGGATCATTGGTGATCACGGGAACGATGACCGACACCGTCAGGTAACAGGCGAATGCCACGAAGGGAGCGCCCCTGAATACCCAGGACGCCTGGTCGCTGACCGCACTGCCCTTGCGCAGGAGCTTGGCCAGGTCCCGGTACGGCTGCAGCACGCTCGGCCCGTGCTTGGAGCCGACGACGGCCTCGGCGCGCGTGATCACGCCCGCATACAGCGGCGCAAGGACAAGGACAACAACGCTTTGCAGCACCTGAATGAGGTAGGGCAAATTGGCCTCCGCCTGTCCAATCCGGCAGTCGCCGGGTCGCTCACAGGTAGAGGCCATCAGCCAGGTTCAAGGAAACCCCGGCGGTACGCGAGCCTCATCGCGAAATCGCCTCAACCGTACACTCCTGCCGTCTGAGGCACCAGGGGCTCAACGTGAGGCGGCAGCAGCGGCCAGGCTCTATTCCGTGACCGCCTGGCTGTGGGCCGCCGAAGCTTACGCGACCGCTCACGGGCTGCCGGTCCGGACGGAATGGCTGTGCCGTCGACTCGATCGCCCGCTCCTTATCGTCTGCGCGTCAGCCTGAAGGCGGCTATGGCTTGACCGCCCCGCTGGGCGGTTGCCAGACTTGGCTCTGGCGATGGGGCTCGCCCAGAACGCGGCTCGTGCCGCTGACGGTCCCTGAATCGGTGACGCCGATGACGGGAGTTCCCGCATGGCTCGGGTAACCGAGGACGAGGTCCTGCTGCTCTGGCGAGCGCTGCGCAGATTCCGGTCGGGAGCCAGGCCGAGATGTGCCCCGCGTGGCAGGCCGGCGGTCAGCGGTTGCCCGCTGTACCGATGCTGCCCGCGCTGGCAGGGTCAGCCCGATGACGCGACGGCCAGCCTGACGGAAAGCTTTGCTGAGACCGAGCGCCGGCAGGCCTCCTGGCCGTGCAGCAGGCTGCTGGATCTCCTGACCCCGGGCGTCACCAGGATCGGCGTCTGATCCCGATGCCAGGTCCGGTCCCAGGTCGCCGTTCCGCCCGATTCGCGCGGCGGATCGCCGGGTCATCTCCGGCGCTGAAGTTCGTCCTGATGGTCGGCATCATGAGCTTCTTCGCCGATTTCACCTACGAGGGTTCGCGGTCGGTGATCGGCCCCTATCTCGGCACGCTCGGCGCCGGGGCGCTGGCGATTGCCGTGATCAGCGGGCTTGGCGAGTTCCTCGGCTACGGTCTGCGATTGTTCTCCGGCCGGAGCGCGGACCGGACCGGCCGGTACTGGCCGATCACGATCAGCGGCTACGTGGTGCAGATGGCCGCGGTACCGCTGCTCGCCCTCGCTGGCAACTGGCAGGTCGCGGCGCTGCTGATCATCGCCGAGCGGGTCGGCAAGGCCACCAGGAACCCGCCCAGGGACGCGATGCTTTCGCATGCGGCGAGGGAGATGGGCTACGGCTGGGGGTTCGGGATCCACGAAGCGCTGGACCAGTTCGGCGCGCTGTTCGGACCGCTACTAGTCGCGCTGGTCCTGGCGGTGAGCCAGCATGATTACAAGCTGGCCTTTGCCGCGCTCGCCGTCCCGGCCGTGATCACGATGTCGCTTGTGCTGGTGGCGCGCCGGTTCTTCCCGCGGCCGCAGGACCTGTCTGCTGGGCCGGCTGAGGTCACGACGTCGGAGCTGCCGCGGGTGTTCTGGATCTACCTGACGGGAGCGGCGCTGGTGGCGGCCGGACTCGCCGACTTCCCGCTGATTGCCTTCCATTTCCAGCAGGCGCACACGGTGTCAGCGCCGGTCGTGCCGGTGGTCTACGCGGTCGCGATGGCGGTCAGCGGCACCGGGTCCCTGATCTTCGGGAAGCTGTACGACAAGACCGGCATCGGCGTGCTGATCCCGCTGACCATCGCCACGGCGGCCTACGCGCCGCTGGTGTTCCTGGGCGGCGCAGTGGCGGCGGTGGCGGGTGCGGCGCTGTGGGGACTGGGTATGGGCGTGCAGGAGTCGATCATCCCGGCTGCGGTGGCGCCGATGGTGTCTGCCGACCGCCGTGCCTCCGCGTACGGCCTGTTCACCGGCGCATACGGCACGGCCTGGGTGCTCGGCAGCGTGGTGATCGGCTTCCTGTTCGGCGTCTCGCTCGCCGCGGTGACTGCCTTCGCTGTGACCGCGCAGCTTGCCGCGATCCCGCTCATCGTCATGGTCCGCCGCCGCACCCGGAACCATCCGCCGCCGCACCCGGAACCAGAGGCGCCGTAGAGTTGACAGTGGCGATGGGGCCCGTCCGTGAAAACCGCCTTGATGGCTGATGGCTCCTGTTGAGCGCTCACGCAGCGAGGACAGGAGCATGTGATGGCACACCAATGCGCGGCGGATCTGATGCCACTGCCTGTGGAGGCTGATCGGCCCGCATCCTTCAGGAGCCTGCTGTCCGAAGATCCCGGCGCCGACGGCGCGCAGAGCGGCGATCTGGCCGTCCTCACCGACCTGCGCCTGGATCAGATCATCGACGCGGTCGCGGGCCAGCAGGAGGAACGCGAGTTCCTGGTCGGGCTGTTCCGCCAGCAGATCCGCGACGCCCGGACGCTGAAGTACCGGCACGAAGTCTTCCAGGACCTGGAGGACCCCGTCCTCTTCGAGGCGGCCCGAGATTTCGCCGGTCAGATGCGCAAGGTGCGCACGCAGCTGGACCAGGCGGACAAGATGCGATCCGCTCATCAGCGCGAGGGGTGGTTCCTGGACGCGGCAGCGATCTACTGCGATGCGGTTCGGTCACTGGCCGCCGGCCTGGCCTCCGGGCCGGTCGCCTCGCGCGGACTGCGGGCCTTCCGCGACTACCTGGCCGCCTACCTTGCCTCCGCGGACTTCGCCGGGCTCGCCAGCGACGCCGCGGACCGCAGGAATGATCTCGCCCGGGTCACGTACCTGGTCCGCGTCAAGGGCCTGCGCGTCGAGGTGAGCAGGTACGACGGAGAGGCGGACTACAGCGCAGAGATCGAGGAGACATTCGATCGCTTCCGGCAGGGCGCAGTGAAGGACTACCGGATTAGCTACCGGGGCTGGCCGGGCATGAGCCATGTCGGCGCGCACATCCTCGACCTGGTCGCGCGGCTGTTCAACCACGAGTTCTCCGCGCTCGAGGCCTTTTGCCGCCGCCATGCCGGGTTCGTCGATCCGAAGATCGGCCAGTTCGGGCGCGAGCTGACCTTCTACCTCGCGTACCTGGACTACATCAGGCCGCTGCGCTCGGCCGGACTCCGATTCTGCCTTCCGGAACTCACTGCTGATTCAAAAGAGATCTTCGCCCGCGACACCTTCGACCTCGCGCTCGCTGCCAGGCTGATCGTCGTCGGCACGCCGGTCGTCCTGAACGATGTCGAGCTGCGTGATCCCGAGCGCGTCATGGTCGTCTCCGGCCCCAACCAGGGCGGGAAAACCACCTTCGCGCGGACCTTCGGCCAGCTTCACCACCTAGCCAGCACCGGATGCCCGGTCCCGGGAAGTTCTGCCCGGCTCTACCTGTTCGACCAGATCTTCACCCACTTCGAGCGGGAGGAAGACATCGCCGATCTCACCGGAAAGCTCGAAGACGACCTGCTGCGAATCCAGCGAGTGCTGCGGGCAGCCACGCCACGCAGCATCGTCATCATGAACGAGATCTTCACGTCTACGACGCTCGGCGACGCCCGGTTCCTCGGCCGCAAAGTGCTGGAGAAGGTCGCCGAACTCGATCTGCTGTGCGTCTACGTGACCTTCATCGACGAACTGGCGTCCTTCGGGGACACGGTGGTCAGCATGGCCAGCACGATCGTCCCCGATAACCCGGTACAGCGGACGTACAAGGTAGTCCGCAAGCCAGCTGACGGCCTGGCCTACGCCCTGGCCATCGCCGACAAGCACCGCGTCACCTACCAGCAGCTGCGGAAGCGGCTCACGCCATGAAGGCCCACCTGCTGTATCGCGACCAGGACTTCGACACCTCCGGCGAGCTGCCGCCCAACCGGGACGACCTGATCGGCGACCTGGAGCTGACCACGCTGCTCAACGCGATGGCGGCCGGCGGCAAGTTCCTCTACCAAATCTCGGAGAAGGTGCTGCTGACCAGCCTCAGTGACCCGGAGGCGATCCGCTACCGCCAGCGCATCCTCGCCGACTGCATCGCCGAGCCAGACATCATCCGGGAGGTATATGGCATAGCCGTCGGCGCGCTGGAGGACAAGCGCCGCCTCTGGGGGTTTTACTCGTCGCAGAACCCCTCCTCAGTGCTCTCCGCGGCGGTGAGCCAGCTCGAGGTCCTGATCGCCCGGCTCAGGCAACTGCGACAGATCGCCGACGACCACGGCGCCAAGTTCCGGTCCGACGGGCTGACAGCGTTCTTCCGCACCGCCCAGCGCGAACTGGACGACGACTACTTCGAGGCGCTCGGCCGCCACCTGAAGCAACTCCGCTTCCGTGACGGCGAGCTGATGAGCGCGCAGCTTCACCGGGACAACAGCGGGATCAACTACGTACTCCGATCGGGTCACGCCAGGCGCAACTGGCGGGAACGGATCGGGATAGCGCCAGCATCGGTCTACTCCTTCACGATCCCGCCCCGCGACGAAGGCGGAGCCCAGGCACTGTCCGCCATGACAAGCCGCGGAATCAACCTCGTCGCCAACGCGGCAGCACAGTCAGCCGACCACATCTCCAGCTACTTCACCATGCTGCGCGCGGAGCTCGGGTTCTACGTCAGCTGCCTCAACCTGCGCGACCAGCTCGTGGCTACGGACCAGCCAGTGACGTTCCCGGAGCCGACCGCGACGACCGCCTGGGAGCTGACCTGCGCGGACCTTCGCGACGTCTGCCTGGCCCTGCGGATCGATCACGTCGTCGGCAACGACGTCGCTGCTGACGGCAAGCCGCTGGTGATCATCACCGGCGCCAACTCCGGCGGCAAGTCCACCTTCCTGCGCAGCGTCGGCGTGGCCCAGCTCATGATGCAGTGCGGCATATTCGTGACCGCCAGATCCTTCCGGGCCAGCGTCTGCCAGGGGATCTTCACGCACTTCATCCGGGAGGAAGACCCGGCCATGATCAGCGGGCGCCTCGATGAGGAACTCGCCAGGATGAGCACCATCGCCGAGCAGATCAGCCCCCGCTGCCTCATGCTGCTCAACGAGTCGTTCGCGGCCACCAACGAGCGCGAAGGATCCGAGATCGGCCGGCAGGTCGTAACGGCGCTGCTGGAAGCCGGCATCAGGGTTTTCTTCGTCACCCACCACTTCGACCTCGCCGACAGCTTCCACCGCCAGCGCCCAGACTCCGCCCTGTTCCTCAGGGCGCCGCGGCAGCCCGATGGGCGGCGGGACTTCAAGCTCACCGCCGCCGAGCCGCTTCCCACCAGCTACGGCGTGGACATCTACTACCGCATCGGCGGATGGCTCGGTGAGTGCGACGGCAGTAACGCCGGCGCCTTGGGATGACCAGACCCGGCGCGGACGGGCGAACCGAAGCCGTGCCACAAGTAACCCGCTGAACGTACTGGCGGACGGGGATACGCGCAGCTGGTATCCCACCGCTCCGGCGAGACTACGGACAGCTTGATCGCCGACCTGGCGACCGGCTCGGGCTGCGGCGAGCGGACCCTGCGGGGATTCGACGCGAGCGATGCTGGCAGGTCAGATTGCCGACCAGGAAAATTGCCGACCAGGAAACAGGTCAGGTGGCGACGTGCCCTGCGCTGTTTCCGGCGGCTTCGGCCGCGCCGGCGTGGTATGTGGTGCTGGCGCCCCCGGCGGCAGGCGGCGTGGCCGACTCCAGCATGGCGAGCACGTGATCGATGGCCGCCAGGCGGTTTGCGAGTTCCCGATCACGGGCGGCGAACTCCTCTTCCGTCGCGGTGCGCAGCTTGTCGGCGTCGGCCAGTGCCTCCTCCAGCCGGCCGGTTCCCTCCTGATAGCGGGCATCGACTGCGCGCATGAGCCGCCTGCTTGCCTCTGCCAGCCGGTACTGCAGGTCAGCGCGAGCGCGACCGATCTGCCGCGGGACCAGGTCAGCGACCTCGCGGCGCAGGTGCTCCTTGGCGCGGTTCCGCCCGGCTTTGCCGGGGAGCCGACGGCGGATCGCTCCGGCAAGAAGCTCGGTCTGGCCTGCCTGGTCCGCGACCTGGTAGAAGAACCGCAGGCCGGGTGCCAGGTGATGGCCTGGGGCCGCGACGGCTAGGTCGAGCCCTAGCAGGTCAGCCGCTGCCTGGCGGACCGCCTCGAGTTCCGTGCGCAGGCTGTCGGTCAGCCGTTCGTCGAGCAGCGCGAGCCCTGCCTCCAGCGTGTCTGCCCGCTCGCAGCGCCAGGCCTCAGCTTCGGTGACGGCGAGCTCGGCTAGCTCCGCGCGGCCCGCGCGCTCGATCTCGGCGGCGGAGGCCGAGCGCAGCGCACCGTCGAGCAGGATCGCGAGCTGCTGGCTGACGCGGCGGGCGCGCTCGCGCTGAGCCCGCCCCGCCGCCTGGTTCAGATCGTCGAGCATGCGCCGTGACTCTGCTGCGGCACGAGCGGCCGCGTCCCGGCGCCGGTCCTGTACGGCGGCGAGCCGGGCGCTGAACGCGTGCACTCGCTCCGTGGCGCCGAGGCTGCGCATCTCGGCCGCCCGCCTGACCAGGATCACCTCGTCCCGCAGCGAACTGGCGATCTGCCGCGCATGCCCTTGCACCGAGCGCCGCAGATCGGCCGATCGGCCGCGTTCCAGGTAGCGGGTGAAGTCCGCCGTGAAGCCCGCGAAACCGGCGTCGCCGGAACCGGACAGCGCCGCCCGCGCGGAGACGGGGTAAATCCGGACCGGCTTTCCGGCGGCCCGGACTGCTACCTCGGCGGTGAACTCCAGAACTTCGGTCAGTTCGCTGTCGGACAGGCGATCAGCCTTGTTCAGGACCACGAACATCGTGACCGACAGCCTCGCGACCTCGGCGATGAGCTCACGCTCGCTCGCCGAGACCGGCGGATCGGAGGTCAGCACGAACACCGCCGCGTCCATGGCCCTCAGCGCGGCTTCGGCCTCGATCGTGTTATGCCCGTAGACCGAGCCGGTGCCCGGGGTATCGACGAGTTCGACGCCTCGCTCCAGCAGGGGCGCGTCGACCGACACTGTCACCGAGGAGAGATTCCTGGAGTTGCCCGGATTGCCGCGCTCGGTCACCAGGTCATCGAGCGCGCTGAGCGGAAACTCCAGGATCCGGCCGCCAGGAAAGAGCGCCCTGACATGTTCCTCTTGGCCGTACTGGACTGTCGTGGCCAGGGCGGTTAGCGGTGTCACGCCAGCAGGCAGCACCGCTCGGCCGAGCAGGGCATTCACCAGCGTGCTCTTGCCTCGCTTCGCTTCGCCGGCAACCAGTACCCGCAGGCGCTGCCCGGCGAGCCGGCTCCGCAGGCCGACGATGGTGTCACGTTCCGGATCTCCGCCCAGCGCCCAGAGTTCATCAAGCGCCTTCAGCAGCAGGTCGGTTTGATCGAGTGCGGACACGCAGCCCCCTACCTGTGCCAGGCAGGGACCATTGGCGGCTGCTCCGCGGTTACCGGCGGGTCCCACCGCCGTCTGCAGACTTTAGGGTACCTAGCAGGCCCGCCGATTGCAGGCACCATCGGCCTGGCAGAGTTCCGCGTACATCCTCGCCTATGACGAGCACGGCCGCTACTTCGACCACGTGGCACCCCCGCAGTTCGGCAACCTCATGGAGTGCTTCGCATTCTGACCACCCGCCATGGAGCTGCTGCGCTATTTCTGGACTCGGTCGGAGCGTGAATCTCCGATCATGGCGTGTCGTCACCGGTACCCGATGAGGTGTGTAGTCGGGCGGACTGCAGCCTCAGGTGGTCATGCCAACGATCTGGCCATCGGCGCCGGGCGCGGTTGCTGACCGGACCGAGCCCGGCGGCCGGGCGATGCCCGGCCAAGTTGAGGCCTCGCGGATCTTCCAGTGGCGGGATGGGTCCCCTAGAGTTTGGCTAGCTGTTTGTGCGACATTACATCCGATACCAGTCATCTGCGAGCCGCCCGCGCTGCAGTGTGCGGTTCGCTCTGGGGAGTTACGCATGCACATTAGTGCTGGGGACACCGCCTGGATGCTGACCTCGACCGCTCTGGTCCTGTTCATGATGCCCGGGCTCGCATTGTTCTACGGCGGGCTTGTCGGCGCGAAGAATGTCACAGCGACGATGGTCCAGTCCTTCGTGGCCATCGGCGTAATCAGCTTGGTCTGGGTGATCGTCGGCTACTCGCTCACCTTCGGCGCTGACCACGGCGGCGTGATCGGCGGGTTGCAGAACGCGATGCTGATCGGGGTCGGCGCCAAGCCGAACAGCTACGCCCCGACCATCCCGGCGCTCCTCTATATGGCATTCCAGATGAAGTTCGCCGTCATCACCCCTGCGCTGATCGCCGGGGCGTTCTGCGAGCGGATGCGCTTCCGTGGCTACCTGGTCTTTATCGGGCTGTGGTCGCTGATCGTCTACTTCCCGTTCGCGCACGCCGTGTGGGGCGCAGGCGGCATCCTCGGCTCCGGCGGGCTGCACGCGATCGATTTCGCTGGCGGCTCGGTTGTGCACGAGCTAGCCGGCGCAGCTGCGCTGGCCACCGCCCTGTTCCTGCGGCGGCGGCACCAGCTCGAGCGGCCGCACAGCATTCCGCTGGTGCTGCTCGGCGCCGGGATCTTGTGGTTCGGCTGGTTCGGCTTCAACGCGGGAAGCGCGCTGTCCGCCGGATCAGTCGCCGCCTCGGCGCTGGTCAACACCCAGCTGGGCGGCTCAGCCGCGATGCTGGCCTGGATGGCCGTCGAGTGGTGGCGCCGGGGCAAGCCGACTGGTGTGGGGATCGCCGCAGGCGCCGTCGCGGGGCTCGCCGCGATCACCCCGGCATCGGGCTATGTGCCGCCGTGGGCCGCGATCATCATCGGCACGGCGGCCGGGCTGCTGTGTTACGGCGCGGTGCACCTGAAGGACATCTTCCACTACGACGACTCGCTCGACGTCGTGGGCGTGCACATGGTCGGCGGCCTGATCGGGGTCGTGCTGACCGGCGTCTTCGCTAGCCTTGCCGTGAACGCTGCCGGGCAGCCGGGTGGCCTGACTCAGCTTGGCCGCCAGGTTGTGCTGGCCATCGCCGGCATCGCCTACCCATTCGTGATGACCTGGATCATCTTGTGGGTCACCGACAAGACGGTCGGCTTGCAGGTGGACCCCGAACAGGAACAGGCCGGGCTTGACCTCGCCGAACATGGCGAGCCTGCCTATGACGTGCTGCCAGCGAGCGTCCCCGCGATGGCTGGCGTGATATCGAATGGCGCCCCCGCGGCCAGCGGCACGGCCGATGGCGGTGCCGCGGACCCGGAAGCGGTCTCCTAGCCTCGCCGGCCTGGCGAGCTCAGCTGATGAAACTGCAGCTGGGCTCGTCACGCGGACGCAACTCAGCGCGGTCCGGCATCTCGCAGCCCGACGCGAACCTGGGGTAGCGGGCGGGACCTTCTAGGTCGTGGCACTCGTGCGAAAGTATGGTCGCGCACCCAGGAGCGTGCGTTCGAGCACGATACTGCCTGACCTGCACGACGAGCAGCAGATGCCCGGAACAGTCACGGCACCCGGAATGACACTTTGCTGACCTGATTGAGCGGGACACGACCGTGGCGCCGTCCGACTCTACCGGCGCGATCGGCACCACCCGGTACATCGAGCTGGTCAACTCCAAGGTTGCCATCTACAGCCGCACGAGCAGCACCC
>Ga0307372_10006653_pt1 | contig 16805 bp, 17 predicted proteins | sample OX1MG_FD_202533 | JGI IMG/M metagenome (GOLD analysis project Ga0307372, IMG submission 202533) | Soil microbial communities from Risofladan, Vaasa, Finland - OX-1 | ecosystem: Environmental > Terrestrial > Soil > Coastal area > Acid sulfate soil | place: Finland: Risofladan, Vaasa | collected... | reverse complement strand
TCCAGCGCAACATCGTCGGGGAGCGCGTGCTTGGGCTCCCCAAGGAGCCCAAGCACGCCTGAAAGTCCGGGCTTCTGCGCGTCCTACACCGTCCGCCGCATCAGGTTGATCCCGGGCGTAGGGGTGAGGAGCGGGATCACATTCGTTTCCTCGCCGGGAACCAGCAGCACGTCCCCTCCCGCGTGCTCGCCCGGGGCTCCCGATTCGGCCCGCTGCCTTTTGGCCAGGAAGAACAGCGGGATGCTGGCCAACAGCGTGGCCACCCCGCCGACGATGAGGGAGATGCGAGGGTTGGTGGTGTCGCTGATGTACCCGAGCAGGGGCGCCCCGATCGGTGTGCTGCCCAGGAAGGCGATGGCGTTGAGGGACATCACCCTTCCCCGCATTGAGGGATCGGCCCGCAGCTGCAACGTGGCGTTGTTGGTGGCGATGAAGGAGATGCTGGCCGCCCCCATCGGCACCAGGAGGACGATGGCGGCCGTCTCGGTCGGCATGAGGGCGACGGCCAGGATGGAGCCGCCGAAGAACAGCCCGATGATGGCCAAGAGGTGGGTGGAGGGACGGCTGCGATGTGCAGTGAAGAGGCCGCCCATGACCGCCCCGGCGCCCATAGCGGCGAGAAAGGTGCTGTAGACCCCGGCACCCCCGTGAAAGGTGAACTTGGCCAGAAGGGGAAGCGTCACCGTGAAGTTGAAAGCGAAGACGCCGATGACCGCCATGGAGATCAGGGGGATCCTCAGGTCAGGGGTGACCCAGACATAGCGCAGGCCCTCGCGCACCTGGCCCTTGGCCCGGGTCACGCCCGGCCGCCTCTGCAGGTCCGAGGCCCGCATGAGGGAGAGGGCGATGATCACGGCCAGGTAGGTGGCGGCGTTGACCATGAAGCACATGGCCAGACCCAGGGTCAGGATGAGCACCCCGCCGATGGCCGGCCCGATCACCCGGGCCGAGTTCATCAGCACGCTGTTGAGGCTCACCGCGTTGGGGAGCAAGTCGAGCCCCACTAATTCGGAAACAAACGTCTGGCGGGCCGGATTGTCGAAGAGGTTGACGATGCCGAGCCCGGCGGCGAGTAGGTACACCTCCCATAAGCGAGTGGAATCGGTGATCACGAGCAAGCCGAGGGCCAGCGCCAGGAAAGCGGCCGTGGTCTGGGTGGCATAAAGGACCTTGCGCTTGTCCAGGCGGTCGGCGATGAGGCCGCCGAACGGTCCCAACAGCAGCAAAGGCAGGAACTGGAGCCCGGTGGCGATGGCGACATCGACTCCGGACCCGTGAAGCCGGTAGAGGATGAGATAGGTCTGCGCCACCATCTGCATCCAAGTGCCGGAGACGGAAATGACCTGGCCGGTGAAGTAGAGGCGGTAGTTCCGCACGGAAAGGGCACGGAAGGTGCGCCGCCGGGCCTCGCCGATCCGGCTCATGGCTCCCTCAATAGATGCTCCAGCAGGGCGACGAGATCGGCGGCACACCTCTGCTCGTCGGGGCTCAGCTCGCCCAGCCGGCGCACCAGGAAGGCATTCTTCAGGGTACGGATCCGTTCGAGCGCCCGCGTCCCGGCGGGGGTGACGCGCACCCTCGCGCTGCGGCGATCGGCGACATCAGTGGCACGGGTGACCATGCCGGCGTCAGCCAGGCTGGCCACGATCCTCGTCATGGTCGGCGGTTGCACCTGCTCAATGGAAGCCAGCTCGCCCAGGGTCGGGCTTCCGATGCGGGCGACCGAGCCGAGTGCGGAAGCTTGGGCGGGGGACAGTCCGGCCAGCGACTGTTGGCGCAGCCGTCGCTGCAGGCGGTTGACCGCCAGACGCAGCCGGCCGGCCAGCTCCTGGTTCACGAGGGTGGCGGCAGGCACGGGTGGCCCTGCGCTGGTCGTCCTCGGCACCGGTGGCATGCCCCCAGTATAGTTAGTTTTGCTAACTAATGAGCCGGTCCAGCGCCGGAAGTCCCCTTCGCTTGGTCAGCCCTGTTCTCGGCGAAGGTTCGGAGATTCACACTCCGATGACTTCGACAAGCCCTTGGAGGGCCCCGAAGTCCTCCTCGTTGCGGGTGTACAGAGGGAGTCCGGCTGCGCATGCCGTGGCCGCGATGAGGAGATCAACCACCCGAGCCCCTCGCGCCTTTCGCCCAGAGGAGACGACGGCCGAGTAGATCCTCCCGTACGCACGGGGTGCTACAAGGAACGAGCGGTGCCACCTTCCGGGGCCCAGACCATCAGAAGATCGGACTCAGAATTTCGGGACGTAGCCTCCGCTGCCGAGCGAGGAGCTCTCGTCCATGCTGAGCGAATCGTCGAGCCCTCCGACCACCTCGGTGACCCAGGGGAGGCGGTCACGAAGGATCCGCTCGACGCCGCCCGAGAGGGTGGCGGAACTCACGGCGCACGAGCTGCAGGCGCCCTGGAGCTGGACCTCGATCACCCCGCGCTCCACATCAGCCCTGATCAGGACCAGATCCCCCCCATCGGCCTGGACCGCCGGGCGCATAAGATCGATGATGCCCTGAAGCTTGCTCAGGCGCTCGGCTCGCTCGGCATCGCCGAGTTCGATCTGGGTATCGGGCACCCCTCCATTCTGCCGTGCCGGGAGGCGGGCGTGACCGCAGTGGACCGCCGTGCGGTCAGGTGAGCCCCACGGGCACAGTTGCGGCACCCTGGACGACCGGGTTGCGCAGTTCGCCAATGCCCTCGATCTCAATGCGGACCACATCACCGTCGGACTGGAACCGGGGCGGCTGGAACGCCGCCCCGACGCCGGCCGGGGTCCCGGTGGCGATGACGGTGCCCGGCTCCAGCGGAAAGGCGGTGGTCAGGTACTCAATCATTTCGCTGCAGCCGAAGATGAGGTCGGCCGTGGTCGAGTCCTGGCGCAGCTCGTCGTTGACCCAGGTGCGGATGGCCAGGTCGGAGGGATCTCCCAGCTCGTCGGGAGTGACCATTTCGGGACCGCACGGCGCATGGGAGTCGAACGACTTCCCCATGGTGAACGTCGGCGTGCGCCATTGCCAGTCGCGGGCGCTCACGTCATTGATGATGGTGAATCCGGCCACCACCTCCAGAGCCCGGGCGGCCGGAACGTGCTGGCATCGGGGCCCGATGATGAGAGCCAGCTCGCCCTCGTAGTCGACCATGGACGAGACGGTGGGCAGCACTATGGGGTCACCGGGCCCGGCGATCGACGTCCGCTGCTTGTTGAACCAGTACTGGTACTCCGGCGGCTCACGCCCAATTTCGGCCACGTGGGCCCGGTAGTTCATGCCGATGGCAAGGATGGCGGGGGGACGGGGCACCGGGGCATGGCGGCGCACCGTGCCGAGCGGATGGCGGGCCGCCCGGCCCGAATATGCAGCCCGGACCTGCTCCAGTCCTGCAGGACCGAGGGCAAGGAGCGCCGCCATCGACCCCGGAAGGCCGGTGACGGGGTCGCTCAGATCGACGATCTCGTCGCCGATGATGAGGCCCGGGCGCGCCACCCCAACCGATGCACCACCGGGAATGGAGAAACTGGCCAGTCGCATCGACTCTCCCTCCGGTCGGCGAAGTCGGGACTCCCATGTTGCCCGATCAGGGCAAGCAGGCGCGCAAGGCGTAGAGAGCGCGCCGGCCCCAGGTCGCCCCCACCTCGCTCCAACGGCCGGGGTGATCGACCACCTCGTCGGCCTCAGCCCACAGCTCGTCCTCGACCGGGCCCAGCCGCTCCCGTATGGCGTGGATGGCCTCAGGGTCGGCCTCCACCACGTGGCGCAGGGTCTCGGCGGCCCGCCACATCTCCTCGCCTGAGACCTCCAGGGGGATGAACGGCGGCGGGCCGGCAGCCGAGCGCGGGAAGGCGGGCACGTAAATGCTGACGCACGGGCTGCCCGGCGCCACGAAGGCGCGCAATGGAGCGCCAGCGGCGAGGTCGGTGGGCAGCACGGCGATGAGGGAGGCCGCGGTGACACTCAGGTCGCGCACGTGCATGCAGACGCTGACGCCGCGGAAGTCCGGCTGCAGCTCGGTCGGCGGCGGGTCGACGCTGCCGCGCACCCCGGGCGCGCCCCAGGGCCCGTGACCGTGATCGCGCAGGTGGGCGGCGGTGGCTGCGGGGGTGAGGCCGCCTTGGGGAAGGGAGTCCAGGAAGCGGCGGCTGGCCCCCAGGCGGACATCGGCGTAGCCCGTGTGCTCGCTGTGGTCGCGGTAGCGGTCGAAGTCGTCACCCTCCCTCAGGCTGTCCGAGGCGCGCGTCCAATCGGTCGTGAGCGTGTGGCGATTGGAGATGGCGGTGCCGGCAGGGAAGGGAGCGGCGGCGTAGTCGGTGCCGGACGTATCGAGGATGATGACGTGGGCCGGGTCGGCGATGAGGAACGATGAGTCGTAGGCCTCGTGGTGCACGGCGTCGGCGATCCCGCCCTGACCGTGTGTGGCGAGCAGTCCCGTAATGACCTCAAGCGCCTCGTCCGCCGTGCGGGCGCGCTCGAGGCCGAGCCGCACCAGGTCCATGCCGATCAGGGCGGGCTGGGCAGCCCCGGCGTCATGGGTGGTGCTGACCCGCTCATTGCCGATGGCCAGACCGTGCTCGTTGATGCCGTGCTCGGCGCCCCAGAGCCAGGTGGGGCAGGAGAGGAGGGTGGCGTGCGCTCCTGTGTCCCCGATGGAGAGGTACTGCGTGCGCAGCGTGCATCCTGCCGAGGCGCGCCGCCCGAAGGGCACAGCAACCTGCACCTCGCCCGGCGGGCGGTCCGAATTCTTGGCGAACACCATTCCGCCGGACCCCGGTGCACACAACGTGTCACACATTCTCGCAGTGTACGGAGCCTGGCTAGGGTGAGGCTGTGCAACCACGCGCCGTGCTCCAAGTTGACGACATCGACCTGTCCGACATCGCCTTTTGGGCCCGTCCCTGGGACGAGCGTGAGGGTGCCTTCCAGACGCTGCGCCAGGAGCGGCCGATGGCGTTCTTCGACGAGCCGGAGATCCCCGAGGCGCTGACGTACGTCATCCCCAAGGGTGCGGGCTACCGCGCCCTGACCCGGCACGCCCACGTGGTAGAGGCCAGCCGGCACCCCGAGATCTACCAGTCGGCTCGTGGTGCCACCAGCATTGTGGACATGCCCGAGGAGATGCTGGAGTTCTTCGGCTCAATGATCAACATGGACAACCCGCGCCACGCCCGGCTGCGCCGCATCGTCTCGGCCGCCTTCAACCCGCGCATGATCAAGAGCATTGAGGACCGGATCGAGTTCGTGGCCAACGACGTCATCAACCGGGTGGCCGACAAGGGTGGATGCGACTTCGTGGTCGACGTGGCGGCCCGGCTCCCGTTGGAGATCATCTGCGACATGATGGGTATCGGGGCGGCCGATTACGACACCGTGTTCCACGCCTCCAACGTGATCCTGAGCAGCGGCGACCCCGAGTACATACCCGAGGGCGCCGATCCGATGCTGGCCTTCATGACGGCGGCGCAGGACCTCAACCTGCTCATGACCGACCTGGCCGCCTTCAGGACGGGCCAGCCGACCGAGGACGTGACCTCGGCCCTGATCAACACCAACATTGACGGTGAAGCGTTGACTTCGGCCGAAGTGGCCTCCTTCTTCATCCTGCTGGTCGTGGCCGGGAACGAGACCACCCGCAACGCCATCAGCCACGGCCTGCTGGCCCTGACCGAGCATCCCGACCAGCGGGCACTCTGGCTGGCGGACCCGGCAGGCATCGCCGCCACCGGTGTCGACGAGATCGTGCGCTGGGGCTCCCCCGTCATCTGGATGCGGCGCACGGTGGCGCAGGACACGCTCCTCGGAGACGAAGAGCTCCACCAGGGCGACAAGGTCATCATGTTCTACAACTCGGCCAACCGGGACGAGGACGTCTTCAAGGATCCCTTCACCTTCGACGTGCGCCGCAGCCCCAACCCGCACATCGGGTTCGGAGCCGCCGGGCCACACTTCTGCCTGGGGGCGCACCTGGCCCGCCAGGAGATCGACGTGATGTTCCGCCAGCTCTTCGAGCGCCTGCCGGACATTGCCAGCTCCGGCGAGCCCGACCGGTTACTCTCACCCTTCATCAACGGGATCAAGCACCTCGACTGCACCTTCACCCCGGTGGCTGTCGCACGCTGACGCTCTGGCGGCACTTGCTGCGTCGTGCCGACCACCTGCAGCGGCGGACGCCGCCCATCGCGGTGACGGTGGCCGTGTTCAAGAAGTACGGCGACGATCGTGGCGGCTCCCTGGCGGCGCTCATCACCTTCTACGGTTTCCTGGCCGTCTTCCCGCTCCTCCTCTTGCTGATCACGATCGTCGGCCTGGTGGTCGGCACCAACAGCCACGCCGAGGAGCGGATCGTCAACTCGGCCCTCTCCGAGTTCCCCGTGATCGGCGACAAGTTGCGCCAGAGCATCTCGGCGCTGCACCGGGCGACCCCGCTGGCGTTCGTGGTCAGCGCACTGGGCCTGCTCTGGGGCTCCCTGGGGGTGACCAATCACATTCAGCGAGCCAGCGAGACGATGTGGGGCGTCCCCCGCCACCAGGAAGCCCCACTCTTGCGGCGTGCCCTGCGCGGCCTCATGCTGCTTGGCACCATCGGCGCCGCGGTGGTGGGCAGCGCAGTGCTGGCCGGGATGTCGACCATCGGGGGTGGCCGGCTCAGCGCCTACCCAGCGGCCTACTGGACCTTCACCCTGCTGGGCGCCGCCGTGGTCAACCTGGCGGCGTACCTGGTGGCGCTGCACGTACTGGCGCCCGCCGGGACGAGGTGGCGGAGCGTGCTCCCAGGCGCCCTCATCGGGGGGATCGGGTGGACGGCGCTGGAAGCTCTGGGCGGTGTGCTGGTGAGCCACGCTCTCCGCCACACCAGCCAGCTCTACGGATTCTTCGCCACCGTGCTGGGCCTGGTGTTCTGGCTGTCCCTCGGCTCGCAGCTCTTCGTCTACGCCGGTGAGGCCAATGTGGTGCTGGCCCGCCATCTGTGGCCCCGTCCTCTGGAGGGTCCGCCAGCAGATGCTGCGGGTGGACGGGTTGATCAGACGCCGGTGGCAGATGCAGGAGGGGCGCCGGCGAACTCCTGAAAGGCGGCCAGGGCGCGTGGCCCCCACACGGTGCCCGGTCCCCCGTTCAAGGAGATGGCCACACCGATCATTTCGGCGACCTCCTCGGCGGTGGCTCCCTGCCGGGCGGCGCCGCGGGCGTGCGCCGCAATGCAGCCGTCGCATTCCCGGGTGATGGAGATGGACAGGGCGATCAACTCCTTCACCTTGGCCGAGAGGGCACCCTCGGCCATGGCGGCGGTGTGCAGGGCACCGAAGCCGGCCATGACGTCGGGGATGGCCGCCCCGAGCTCGCGGTAAGGGGTGCGGAGGTCCGCTTGCACCTGATGAAAATGCTCCATGAACCATGGTGGCACGTCAGGTGGCGGCGCGCCCGACGGCTCAGCCTGAGCCGCCTCCCCGGGGCCCCCGGGTACGGACCTCCTCGACCGCCGTCATGGCGTCGCGGAGCGCTGCAATCCAGTCCGACTCGTGTTGCGCGACCAGACGGACACACCAGGACAGCGCCTCACTGCGGCTTCGGGCCACACCGGCGTCGATCAGTGTCTGGAGCACGAGACGATCCTCCATGCGGAGCCGGGTCATGACGGGCACGCCGGCGGTGGTGAACAGCAGGCGCGAACCCCCGCACACGGCGCCCCAGGAGACGGTGCGCCCGAAGGCAGGCTGCGCCTCCTCGGCCACCCGCATCCGGGAACCCCGGCTCTCCTCCCGGAAGCCACTGATGCGCGCCTGCTCGGCCACGCTGACCTCGTCCGGACCGGCACCCTCGGGCAGCTGCGGCGGGGGGAGGGTCCCCACCACCTGAATTTCGTCGCCGTCGATCTCAATGGCAGCGGGCCCGGCGAACCAGCCATCGGGGATCCTCCCGGCGAACCAGGCGGCGATCAGGCGTTCCTGTTCGGGCCCCGAGGGTGGCGCAGTGGCGGATCGGCGGCGGCCACCGCGGTGGGTGCCCCGGCCCGGGCCGGCTGCTTCGTTGGGTCCTGTGTGCATAGTTACTAGATTACACTGTTACATCTGTGAAGTCCAGGGCGCTGAGGTGGGCGTCTGTCCGTCCCTCCTCTTACCCCGGCCTCGGACCACCCGTCGCCGAGTGCGCCTCTCACCACCTCAATGCACTCAGGGGGGTTGCACCGGCTTGGACAGGCCCGCAAAGACCTTCTCCCCGAAGTCGGCCCGGTGCTTCATGAGGACCTGGCGGCCCATTCCGGATATGACGATGACCGGCGAAAGGTCCAGACCCCTGATGCGAAGGTTGATGCCTCTTCGCGATGCACTGGGGACCGATGGCGCCTGGAGGTGTCTGGCTACCCGCACCTCGGCGGGATCTGGCGCCCGCCCGCGGTCGCGATGGTGGCCTGCTGCAATACGGCACTTCGGGGGCAGTCCTTTCGATGCCATTTGTCCATGCGTTAGTTACTTCCCCCTGAAAAAGGCCGATTCGAACTGACAGCTGGGTTCGGAGTCTTCTTCGATGGTGGGGAACTCAAGTTTCAGCGCGATCGTTGGAATATCGCGTGTTGAACGAGGCCGATCTGCCTATTTGGCGTCGATCAATCCGGCGATCTTGACCAGGTTGTGGTTGAACACTCCTTGACCGCACCAGATCCGGGCACCTCCGAGGCCATCAATCTGGGTTCTGTTCCATCCAAAGTCTCTCTTGAGGCAACTGATTCGTCCTTCACTGCCCGTTCTCCACTTGACCAGGCGCTGGAACGCTGGCTTTTGTTCGATGACCCGTCGTGTCGCATTCGGTTTGCCCTTGGTTGGAAGCACGACGGTTGTGACGCCAAGGGCGTGAAGGGCGTCTTCGACGGTGGCTTCTCCATAGCCCCGGTCGGCCGTCACCGCCTTGGGCATTTTGTCGGCCCGAGCAGCCACTCGTTCGATGGCGGGGACCAGCATGGGCGCATCGGGTGGGTTGCCCATCTCCACGTTGTGATCGACCACGACTCCGTCCTCGTTGTCGACCACCTGGGCTTTGTAGCCGAACTCGACCGGCTTGCCGAGGCGGCCCTTTCGGATGGGACGGGCGTCGGGATCATGGAGTGACACCAGCCTGGTGGCTCCGTCGGGGGTGGTGCCTGCAATGCGTTGACAGGTCTGCCTAGCGATCTGCTCAACCCTCGATGCTGTGAGCTCGAGGTCATCAGCGATTGCGATGAGCTTTCTCGGTGCGCTATCACCGAGCTGGCGTAGCGAGCGCCGGGCGTTGGCGGCCACCCGGCGGGCCTCTTTGACTGCGGACGACGCAATGGCAGCCATCTCGGCGTTGATGGCCAACACCTCGTCTTTGGCCTCGCCGGTCCGCCGACGAAGGTTGGCCCCGATGGAGCGGGCCCGCGATCGCATCATCCGGGTCCGGTCTCGTGATGCTGTTCGGCTGGCCAGGCCCTTGGCTTGCAGCGACTTGATGGCCTTGGCCATCTTCGCCACGCCCTTGGCCAAGAGGCCCGAGTCGGTCGGATACGCCACGTTGGCCGGGACCACGGTCGTGTCGGCTCGGAGCTTGTTGGTCTTGAGGACCTTGGCTCCGGCCGCCTTGGCCAGCAGGGCCTCATTCAAGCCGTCGATCGCGCTCGATCCGCACCGGGTGGTGATCTTCATCAACGTGGTTGGGTGCGGCACTGCTATCCCCAAGGGGATCCGACAGAACCGCTGCCAGGAGATGGAGTCGGCCACTTCCCGGCATAAGGGCTCGAATCCGAGCCGATAGCGGTACTTCAAGAACATCAGCCGCAGGTAGGTCTCGATGGGCAGCGAGGGTCGTCCCAGCGCTGAGTGGAAGTGGGCCCGGAATGGCTCAAAGAACGCCGAATCGTCGAGCAGACGGTCCACTGCCTCGAGCTCAGCGGGCATCCCCAGACACATTTCGGGGAGGATGGTTTCCCACAAGGTGGGCTGCGCGTTTAGCGTTCTCAACACGATGGCCTCGTTCCGTACTAGTCCTACGGTTCGGGGCCATCTTTATCGATCGGGGCTCAAATCGCGAGCACCAACGCCTACTTTTTCAGGGGCAAGTAATTAGGGCCAGTTGCTCCAGAGGTCGAATCTGTGCATTCTGCCAATATTGCTCAATGTGCGCCAAGGTGTGCAGATCGGCCACAATGTGCACCATGAACAAGCGAGAATTAGCAAGGGCAGTCGCGGTACAGGCCGATGTTGAGCTGAAGACGGTGATAGCCGTCCTCGATGGCTTCACCGACGTGGTCACCGCTGTGGTCGCCAAGGGAGAGCCGATTTCGATTCCCGGCTTCGCCAAATTCGTCAAGGTCAACCGGGCGGCACGCATGGGACGCAATCCCGCCACCGGTGAGACCATAAGGATCAAAGCTTCAAAGAAGGCGCGCATCACTGCGGTCAAGGCATTCAAGGATGCCGTGCTTGCTCCGGCTACCGCTCCTAAGTTGGTCAAAGGTGCGTTCCCCACCATTGATGCCGCGGTGGCCGCGGCCGGTAAGACCGTTTCCGCTGTGGCGGCCAAGGTACCGGCGAGACGCACGCCGGGCAAGCGAGCTCCGGTGGCCAAGCGAGCTCCGGTGGCCAAACGAGCCCCGGTGGCAAAGAGGGCACCCGCAGCCAAGAAGGCCGTGCGGAGAGCTCCGGCTCCCGCCAAGCGCTCCCCGGCGAAGAAGGCTGTCAAGAAGGCCGTCAAGAAGGCGCGCTGAGGTACTGGGCCCGACAATGAGCGAGCCGGCCGTTGGCCGGCCGCTCAGCGAGCCTCACCGGGATCGACTCCCCCGGAACCATCCGGCGTATGAGCTGATCATCCGTTCCCATAACGACGCCTTGCGCATTGGTGCAGACAGCTACCCGGACCCGGTGACTGGCCTGTCCGTGCTCACCGCCGGGTTCCTCATGGCCCGAGGAACCTGCTGTGACTCCGGGTGCCGTCACTGCCCGTACGCCGAATGAACCAGGGCACGGCCCGGCCCGTATGCTCGTCGGCACCGAGTCAGAGAGTTTGGGGAACAGTCAGCGCATGAGCGACACCTCACAGGGTCCGGGATGGTGGTTGGCGTCCGACGGCAGGTGGTACCCGCCTGAGGCCTGGACCGGCCCACCGAGGATGGAAGACCCCCTCACGGCTCCCTCCTTCCCGGTCTACCCCGGCTACCCCGGATACCAGTCGGCCCCCTACGCCCCACAATCTCGGACCAATGGCATGGCTGTCGCCTCGTTGGTGTGTGCGTGCACCGGCATCATCCCGTTCTTCTTCGGCATCACCTGCATCTTGGGGATCGTCTTCGGTTTCGTGGCCCGGGGACAGATCAAGAATTCGAGCGGAGCGCAACAGGGGAGCGGTTTGGCGCTGGCCGGGATCATCGTCGGATTCTCGCTGATAGGGCTCTTCTTGCTCCTCGTCATCCTGGCCGCGGCCATCGGTGGCTTCCACTCGTGCACCGGCACGGGTATCAACAGCGTGAATTGCAACGGTTGATGCAGGCGCTCCTCTACGGCGTGCGGCCCGACCGTTGGGATCCTCCCGACCACGACAACAGACTCCTGGTCGGTCTGTCCCGCGTGCCCATGCGTTTGGAAGAACTTGCGCAACCTCGGCCCCGGAGGGACGACTGGGCGGTGGCCAAGACGCGCCTGGCCGGGATCTGCGGCTCCGACGCCAAGCAGGTCTTCATGGACTTCGGCGCCGACTACACCGATAGTGCGCTCAACGGTCTGTTCACCTTTCCCACGGTGCTCGGACACGAAGTGGTGGCCGATGTCATTGAGGTCGGCTCGGCGGTGTCGACCGTCAAGGTGGGCCAAAGGGTGGTGCTCAACCCCTGGCTCTCTTGTGCACCGCGTGGAATCGATCCGCCGTGCGGTGCGTGTCGCGAAGGTGATTACAGCCTGTGCTGGCACTTCACCGAGGGGCCGCTAGCCGCCGGCATCCACACCGGGACCTCAAAGGACGCACCAGGAGGGTTCGCCGAGTACCTGCCCGCCCACGAATCGATGCTGCTGGCTGTGCCTGACGCCGTGAGCGACGAGGCCGCGGTCCTGGGCGACCCCTTTGCGGTGTCACTGCACTCGGTGACGCGCCACCCGCCGCCCGCCGGCGGCAAGGTTCTCGTCTACGGGGGAGGCGCACTGGGCACGACGGCGACGGCCATTCTGCGCGCGCTGCACCCCGACGTCGAGGTCATGGTCGTCGCCCGCTTCGGGGCCCAGGCGGCTCTGGCCAGGAGGCTCGGCGCCACCGTGGTCCATCCATTCCCCGTGGAGCGGCTCCTCACGGAAGCCGCCGCCTGGTCCGGTGGCATCCTGCAGCGTGTGGAGGGCGCTCTTCCGATGGCTCACCCGGGTGGGATCGATGTCGTTTACGACACCGTGGGCACCGGAGAGACCGCCGCTGTCGGTGTGCGATTGCTCAAGGCCCGCGGAACCATGGTCAAGAGTGGGGTGCATGCGCCGGAACGGTGGGAATGGTCCCCTCTGTACTTCAAGGAGATCTCCTGGGTCGGCTCGAATGCATTCGGGATCGAAGAAGTCGATGGTGTGCGCAAGCACGGAATTTCCCACTACCTGGACATGGTGGCCGACGGCCGGATCGATCTGGCCGGGCTGCTGACCCACACCTTCGGCCTGGACCGGTGGCGGGAGGCGTTCACCGCCCTGGCCACGCAGGAGGAGAGCGGTGCCATAAAGGTGGCCTTCGACTTTCGCTGAGATTCCCTCCCTGTGCCCCCTCCTGGCACTTGACATGTTCTCCACAGGGCGTAGCGTCGGTTCGTCGTCAGCGGCGGACTGGCATCACCCGACCCAAGGGAGGCCACATGAAAGCCAGTTCGACGGTTCCAGACTCGGACCTTGCTTTCGAGCCCAGATGGGGAGTTGCATCCCCAGCCACCACGATGTTCGACTTCAACTACACGGGCGGGCGGGACCAGCTCCTGCGCCTCTACGACAAGGGCACCCGCCGCCAGTGGATCGGTAGTGACCGCCTGGACTGGACACAGGAGGTCGACCTCGACAATCCGGTCGGCCTTCCCGACGACATCAACCCGCTCTTCGGCACCGAATGGTGGGAGAAGATGGATGCCAAGCGCAGGGGCGAGGTGCGCCGGCACTTCGAGGCCTGGCGCTTCAGTCAGTTCATGCACGGTGAGCAGGGGGCCCTGATCTGCACCGCCAAGATCGTTCAGACCGTTCCCGACATCGATTCCAAGTTCTACGCCGCCACGCAAGTGATCGACGAGGCGCGGCATGTGGAGGTGTACAGCCGCTACCTGCACGAGAAGGTGCAGATGGTGTACCCGCTCAATCGGCATCTGAAGAGCCTTCTCGACGACGTCATCTCCGACAGCCGTTGGGACATGACATACCTCGGGATGCAAGTCCTCATTGAGGGGTTGGCGCTGGCCGCATTCGGGGTCATCCGCAACATGGCCCAGGAGCCGTTGGCCAAGGCGCTCAATGCCTACGTGATGCAGGACGAGGCGAGGCACGTCATGTTCGGGAGGCTGGCACTGCGGGACTACTACCCACAACTCAGTGACGCCGAGCGGAACGAGCGCGAGGAGTTCTGCGTAGAGGCCTGCTACCGGATGCGCGACCGCTTCCTGGGTGAAGAAGTCTGGGAACGCCTTGAGTTGCCCCCCGAGGTGGGGACCTACGTCGAGAACAGTGAGCTGCTCAGGGTATTCCGCAGCTACCTCTTCATGCGGATCGTCCCCATCCTCAAGGACATCGGGCTGTGGGGGACCCGCATCCGTTCCGCCTTCGAGGACATGGGCGTGATCTCCTTCGCCGAGAACGACATCGACGCGGAGATGGCTGACGATGAAGCGGCTGCCGAGGAGTACGACCGGGCGCGCCTGGACCATGTGAAGGCGGTGGCCGAGCAGGCCTGAGGCGTGGGCTGGGCTTAGGGCTTCGGGCCCGCCTGTATCTGTTGCATCGGCTCGTTGGTGTCGAGATAGTCCCGCCACGACGTGACCTTCCCGTCACCGTCCACTTCGACGATGGTTGCACCGTGCATTTCGATGGGGATGCCGGCGCCGCCCTCCATGGCGAAGGTCCCGGTGCCCGTCCACTCGAAGACGGCCCAGTCGTCACCACCACGGATCCGGTCGACTCGCTGGGCCCAGTCGGGGAAGATGGCGTCGGTGTCGCTGGCCACCTTGCGCACATCGGTGGTCCATGGGGTCACCGGGTCGCAGAAGACACCGCCGGTGGCAAAGATCTCGGCGAAGGCATCAGGACCGTGCCGCGACTCAAATGACCTGGCCCAGGCTTCCCATTCCATTGGCTTCCTCACTTTCCCCTGAGGCTCTGCGCCTCGAAGGTGATGACGGCGTCGTCGAGCGGGAGGATGAGCTCGGGCCGGATGTACTGATGGGACTCGGCCACCAGCCGGACCGCCGTGCCCCACGCCGTGAATCCCACGGCGTGGCGGGCGAAGCTCATCGGCCCTTCCGTTACCTTGACCTCCACCACGCCGTGCCCACCGGCGTCGAGTGCCGAGCGCTGCATCCGCTCCATGGCTGACGACCGGGCCGAGTACATCGCCTCGGTGTAATTGGTCAATTCGACGTTTTGTGTCTTCTGCTTCATGGCGACGCCAGCAGTGCGTCGGGGGGCGTAGACGAAGCTGGCACCGAATGCCAAACCGACCGGCATCCACCCGGCACCCATAAGCAGAGTGAAGTCCCGGGCTGAAAGATCGGACACGAACGGGGGGCGGCCGCCCTCGTGTCCGGACACCGGACGCACCGCCGTTCCCACCAGCTCCACGTCAATGTGATGTGTGCGCACTTCCACCTGAACCCGCACTCCCGCCACTCCGTGACCGTGGACCTTGGCGCATTCGGCCTGCAGCTGCGCCGCCGCGCCCGAGACAGCGGCATTGTGGGCATCGGAAGCCACCGAGATCGCTCCTTGGCCCCAGTTCCACACCCCCACGGGGACCGAGACCACTGCCACCCCGCAGACGAGGTCGACTGGCTCCCACCCGGCCGCGTGCAGGAGCAACGCTTCGTCTATGGAGAGATCAGACGTGATGCCCCGCGCCCCCGTGGGCGGCGAAGCCACGGCGAGCGACTGGGCCCCCTGGAGCATCTCGGCCCTCAAGTCCGCACCCGCAGCGTTGTTCATCGGAGGCTGACGGTTGGTCTGGGCACCGGAACATCGTCGAATTCCTTGAAGCGGCGCATCCGGTTGCCGCGCAGAGTGCAGTCGATGACCTCGTCACCTTGGGACAGCTCGCGCTTCTCGACCTCAATGCGGGCCCCGTGCAGCGCATCACCGAGAAGCTGCTGGCGGACGTGTTTGCGGGCCAGTTGCCGCACGGCCATGTGCGCCTTGCCCACCTGCTCCACCTCGTGGGGGCCGGTCGGGCCGCCCCAGGTCCGGGCCCCCTCCATCAGGTACTCGGTCATGCAGTAGGCCCACACCCGCACCGACGCCAGCGCCGCCACCACGGAGACCGGCATGTACCCGGCCTCAATCGACTTGGTCAGGCGTTGTCCGGCCAGGTAGGTGCTCCACGGCACTCCACCGGCCGGTGGTGGACCCCCTTCCACCAAGACGGCGGTACCCAGGAAATGAAATTCGGTCGTTCCGGTGTCGGCCAGGTGCGACACCCGGTCCAACACACCGATCACCCCATGGGCGCCCTGAGAGGTGGCCTCTTCCAGCATCCGTGCATACGCCGTTCCATAGCCCTGGGCCCACGCATCCTCCACCCACTTCTGCTCAATGTTCTGGCCCCACATCCGATGTTCGTTGGAGACGAAGCCGTGCGGGCAACGGTACGTCTCGGAGTAGGAGCCGGCGCCTTGCTGGCCGCCGACCCAGGGAGAGACCCCGCGCATGAACCCCGAGCCCGCCCCGTACCAGCCCCACCGCATGACGCAGTATCCCTGCACCAAGGAGACCGGTTGCAGCCCGAGGTCGAGGCAAGCCGCGAAGTCGGGCACGCTCAGTCCGGACGAGAATCCACTCGAACCGAGGCGGCGCAGGGCAGCCTCGGGCAGGTCGGGTGTGGCGTCGGCCATCAGTTGTCCAGCGAAATGATGGTGATCGGCTTGGGCAACGTGACCGTTCCGGTGGTTTTGGTCACCGCTGTGCCGAGGGCCAGGAACTCAATGGTGTGCGATCCCCACTGGTGGGATTTCTCCTCTAGGCGGACGCCCACGATTCCGCTGGCCTTGAGCTCCCCGGCCTCATCCTGCATCCTGGTCATCGCCAGCTCCCTGGCCTCGTAGAGCGCCTGGGTGAAGTTCGGCAGCTCCACGTTCTGCCCGACCGAGCCCAACGCCTGGGTGAACTTCCGGTGGGCGATGTGGTACACGCAGGTCCCCATGACCAGGCCCTGGGGGACATGCCCGGTCTGCATGAGCGTCCAGAAATCCTGACCCGAGAGGTCTGAGGTGAAGGGTTTGCCCAGCGCGTTGAGGTAGGAGGTGCCGTCCTCGGCCTTGACTGCGGTCCCGAAGGCGATGAACTCGGCGGAGTCACTCCCCCACTCGTAGTAGTTGACGTCGAGCCGCACCCCGACGACGCCGTCGGCACCCAGCTCCTGCGCCTCCTCCTCCATCCGATTCATCGCCAGCTCCCGGGCGGTGTACATGGCCTCGGTGAGCTTGGTCAGCTCCTGGCTCTCCCCCCACTTCCTGGTCTGGAGCCCTATGTGGTAGATCGACGAGCCCATGACGAAGCCGAGTGGGTGGAAGCCGGCCTCTTTCACCAGCAGGAACTCGTTGACCGAGAGATCCGAGGTGAAGAGGCCGTGCTCCAGCTCCTCAAGGCGGTGGGCGGCGCCCTGGGGCAGGT